>JACXTT010013610.1_pt1 | contig 10696 bp, 8 predicted proteins | sample 9270951 | NCBI WGS metagenome assembly JACXTT01 (sample SAMN15532306, study PRJNA645909) | rock metagenome | isolation source: weathered quartz diorite | place: Puerto Rico | collected 2017-06-21
GAGCCACGAGCGGCGTCGTTTCCGAGAGAGCGCAGAAAATCCCGCCGGTATGAAACCAGCGCGCACCTTCTTTGTTGAAGATGCCGTCCCAATCGACATCGCCGGGCTTCAACTGTGAAATGGCGGTGTGGCCGCGATCGGAACAACCGAGCGGCGCGCGCACCCCGAATCCGCGCTCGGTAAAGTTGAGGCCGTTGCGCACGGTGCGGCCAACACCATCGAAATCGACCCAGCGCACGTGACTCTGGTCGACGCCACCTTGCAGCATCAAATCCTCGAGCAGGCGGCCCACTGGATTGTCGGCCAGGGCAGTGACGACGGTGGTGTCCATGCGGAAGCAGCGCCGCAGGCCGCGAGCGACGTTGTACTCTCCGCCCCCTTCCCAGGCCCGAAACGCGCGTGTGGTCGCGATGCGGCCGTCGCCGGGATCCAGACGCAGCATGACCTCCCCGAGACTGACGAGATCCCATCGGCACTGCTGTTTGGCTTTAATCTTGAGTTCCGTCATGCCTTCATACCTTCGATCTGCCGCTGCCGACAGCCTCCGCCATCGCGACCGATTTGGGCGGCGTGATCGGAGATTCAGCCAGATCGGCTTCGGGGTTTACAACCAACCAGGCAACAGCTCCCACGACACACAAAGCCGCCGCGAGCAGAAACGATGTGGTCCACCCGAAGCGGTCCGCGACCATCGGGGTAAGCCATGCAGTGACGAATCCGCCACATTGGGCGCCCATGTTCATGAATCCGGAGACCGATCCTGACGATGGCCCGGCAATCCCCGCGGTCACCGACCAGAAGGAACTCTGTGACAAGTAGAGCGCGCCCGCGCCTCCCGCAAGCACGACACTGGCCAGCCGCGCATTGCTTACTTGCGAGCCGAACGCGATGAATAACGATGCCAGTCCGATGCCAACCGCCCCGACACCGCAGCGGCCCATTCGCAGTCCTCGCCATTGAGTGAGGCGATCACTGATCATCCCTCCCAGCGGACACGTCACCGCCATCGCGAGGAACGGCAGCATTGCATAGAAAGCGCTTGCCTTCAGGTTTAATCCTCTTACCGTCGCAAGATATCGGTAGAACCAGCTGAAAAAAATCCAGGCTACGTAGCCGAAGCAAAAATAGCTGATCGTCACCGCCCATACATCCTTGCTTTTGAAAACTCTGGACCATGGAATCAAAGACGGTGCAGATTTCGGATTCTCGGGCGTGACTGACCCCGCCAGGCGCGTCCGTATCTCTTCGAGTTCCGAACTGCTCACCCTCCGGTGTTCCAGCGGAGTGTCGCGAGCAGCAAGGAACCAGACCGCCCCCGCGACGCATCCGAGGACGGAGCACACCCAGAAGGATCCGCGCCAGCCGTAGTGCAGCATCACGTAGGTAATCAATGGAGGTGTAAGTCCGGCGCCGACTCCGACGCCGGCAAAAATTAGCCCGTTGGCAATTCCTCTTTCGTGAACCGGAATCCAACGCGCCACAAAATGATTCGAAGCCGGGTACATGACTGCCTCCCCCGCACCGAGAAAAAAGCGGATCGATATGAACAGCAGAAACGCATGTCCGACCGGCGAAGGAACGGCTGCAGTGAGCGCAGTGAAGACTCCCCACCACAGGACGCCTCCGGCCAGCACCCGGCGAGAACCGAAGCGATCGGCAAGACGTCCACCCACCGTTTGAAATAAGGCGTACCCGGCCAGAAGTGAGCTGAACACATAGCCGAGCTGAGTGTTGCTGAAGCCGTAGGTCTCGACGATCGAATTGCTGGCGATGGAAATGTTGACGCGATCCAAAAAGGAGACTGCGCTCAGGACAAAGAGCCAGAAGATCAGGAACCATCGCACATGACTCGATCGCGTTGCGGTCATGAATGCTCCTCAGGCCGCGTGCTCGCGAAAGAGCTTAAGCAATTGCTCGACGACGATCTTGTCTTCGCCGGGTTGAAGCATGAACGAATTCATCGCCAGGCCCAGACGACCTTCTCCGCTGCCGATCACGATGGGAGGCTTCGCGCTTCGCAACCATTTGGAAGCCTCTTGCGGCGTGAGGCGGATGCGGGCTTCATCCCAGGTAATCTGCAGGTGCGGGACATGATTTGCGATATCGGGAGTGAAGAAGGAGGTGCTCACACCCGGAACTTTTCTGATCTGGCCAGAAATGCCATCCAGGCGGCTCTGCCACTCCCGCGACAGCGCATCGTGGTCTTCGCTGAGATATAACTCCAGCGCTTTGATCATCCCGACAATTTCTTCCTTGCCGACTTTCTGGCTGCGGCCGAGCGTATCTTCGTGCGGGCTGTTATTGAGCAGGGCATAGGCGACAAGGTCGGTCCTTCCGATCAGCAGGCCGGCACACTGCGGACCGCGAACGGCTTTGCCGCCGCTGAAAGTGACCAGGTCGTAGCCCATGTTGGTGTAATCCCACAGATGCGAAACGGGGGGCGTGTCCGCCGCCGCGTCATTCATGCAAGGCAGGTTGTACTGCTTGGCCAGCTTCGGCCATTCATCCACCTTGATTTGCCCGGCGGCGTTGGCAAAGTTGGTGAAGTGCATCATCGCGGTGCGCTCGTTGACGGCCCGGCGTAATTGCTCGCGGGTTTCGATCTCGACGAGTTTTACGCCTGTCGACCGCAACTGATGGTCGAACGGATTGCGGTGCGACTTCTGGATGATGACTTCCGACTTCATCCCCGTCAGATCGGGCAATTGTTGAATCAGAGTCTCGTTGTCGCCCGTGAGAATGCCCGCCAGTCCCGACTGGATGGCCGCTGCCGCGCCCGACGTCACCAGCGCGGTGAAGCCCTCAGGCAACTTGAGCATCTGCGCAATGCGCTTGCCCGCTGCGACTTCCAGCTCCGGCATGCTGACGAAGTGGTGTCCCGCCTGAAACATCACCGCCTCGAGCTCAGGGTGCGGAAGTGATCCACCCAGCATGGTCATGGTCCCTTCGGCGTTGATAAGAGTCGGCACTCCCAGTTCTTCGTAGACATTGCCGGTCTGACCAAATCCGCTGACGGACGTGGCTGATGAAGCGCCCGCGCGCGCCCAGCCTACTGACTTGCCGAGGGTTGCGATGAAGCCGGTGATTACGCCTGCGTTGCCCAGAAACTTCCGGCGATTCCACTTCGAGCTGAGTTGCATAGTCTCATCCCTCCGCAGCGACTTACTTCTCAACGATTTACTTCTTAACGACGGCGGCGATGCAGTTGATCTCGAGCAAAGACTTTCCCGGGACTCCGGCAACCGAGACCGTCGTGCGGGCCGGACCTCCATGCGGGAAATAGGTCTTGAAAACCTTGTTCATGCCGTCGTAGAAATCTAGGTTCCCGAGATAGACGGTGAGTTGCAGAATGCTGTCCATGCTGCCGCCACCGGTCTCAACCAGCTTCTTGACGTTGTTCATCACCTTGGTGGTGTGGCTTGTGATGTCCGCGCCCTGCACGTCTCCGGCGTCATTGGCGCCCTGGCCGGAAATGTAGATCAGGCCGTTGTGCACGATCAGCGAAGTGATCATCTGTGTACCGTCGGCTGGCTTACCGTCGTAGTTCAGTTTCTGCACGCCTGTGTCCTGCGCGACGCCTTCCGCGAAGGCAGTCTTTGCGAACACGGCGCCACCGATCCCCAATGCCGATAGCAGGGAAGCAAATCTCTGCCCGAAGTTTCTGCGTGTGAAAGTCGATTTCATAGCTCCTCCTGGATGCAAAGCATTAAGACCGTAAAATTCACGGCAGTGCAAAACTGAAAACATCGCTGCCAGCGGCGATCGCCACAAACTGCTTGCCGGCAACCGCATATGTCATCGGCGAGGCGCTGAATTCCTGGCCGGTATTGAAATGCCAAAGCGGCTTTCCGCTTTGCGCATCGACGGCTTCGAACGAACCCGCATTGTCCCCGAAGAAAACCAGGCCGCCCGCCGTCGTCATGGTTCCACCCGAAGAATGCCCGGAACCGATCTGGGGATACCTCCAGGTGAACGATTCCGTATCGAGGCTGTATGCAAGAAGAATCTTCTGACCCTCCTCGCCCGGAATGCGTTTGACGCCGGTCGAATAAAACGTCTCCCCTTCCTGGAAACGCTGTGGCTCCGTCCTCGCAAAGTAGGTCTGACACTCTTCCAGCGCCAGGAAATACACGGTGTGAGTGGATTCGTTGTAGGAAGGTGCGTACCAGTTGGTGGCTCCCGCGTACCCAGGGCAAACGCGCGTGCCGGCCACTGTTGGCTTAACGTCGGTACGGAGCGGTCGCCCCTGTGCGTCCACGCCCCTCGCCCAGTTCAGCTTTTCAACAAAGGGAACGGCCGACAGAAATTTCCCGTTCGTGCGATCGAGGACGTAGAGGTATCCGTTGCGGTTCGCCTGAATCAACAGCTTGCGTTTCTCGCCCTTGTACATGGCGTCCGCAAGAATCGGAATCTCCACGGCGTCGTAGTCGAACAAATCGTGGGGCGTGAACTGGAAGTACCATTTGAGTTCGCCGTTGTCGGGATCCAGGGCCAGCACACAATCGGTGTAGAGATCGTCGCCGGGCCGGACACTGCCGTCAAAATCGGGAGCTGGATTGCTCGTTCCCCAAAAGATTGTGTTCAGTTCAGGATCGTAAGTGCCCGGCATCCACGTGGTGCCGCCACCACGCAGATAGAGTTGACCTGGCCAGCTACTCGATCCAAACTCACCGGGCGCAGGAATGGTCCAGAAGCGCCACGCAAGTTTGCCGGTCGTGGCGTCGTAGGCCGCAACGAAGCCGCGCACGCCGTCGTCGCCGCCGGATGTCCCTACGATTACCTTGTCCTTCACAACCATGGGCGCGCTTGTGGCGCCGTAATTCTTGTTCCAGTCGGCATACGCTACATTCCAAATCAGACTTCCGGAACGCGCATCGAGACAGAGCAAATGCGCGTTGTCAGTCTCCATGTACACGCGGTTGCGCCAGACAGCAACGCCACGAGTCACGTGCTGCGCAGCATCGTCAATCAAGCCTTCCGAGATCGGCCATGAGTGGTGCCAGACGACACGGCCCGTCCGGGCGTCGAGCGCGAATGCGTCGTTGGCCGATGTCACGAACATCGCGTCATTCACTACGACCGGAGTCCCTTCCAGCTTGTTTGAGTTGCGCGCATGAAACACCCATTGCGCGCGGAGCTGGCCCACGTTGCTGGGATTGATCTCGGAGAGCGCGCTGTAGCGGCGTCCGGAATAGTCGCCGTGATAGGTAAGCCAGTTTGCGGCGGGCGGTGCCGCCTCTAGATCCGAGGACCGGATCTCAATCTTGGCGCTGACTTCTGCTGGTGTCTGATCCAGCGCGAATGCGAACGACGAGGCCAGCAGGACGACCCATACTAGGAGCGAACGCCCGCGAACTCCGAAGCGCTCTAAGCGCCGGTCCATTTCCACATGCGGGTTCGAGTAACTCCTACGCAAGAGTGCTCGCCTCCGCAGCCAATTTTTGCATTCCCGAGGGAAGCGCGATTCCCGCCTGATAACCCAGCTCAGTGGAAATTCGGCGCCCCGCTTCCCGAATTAGGGGTGCGAGTTGCCGCAGGCGCGCGACCGGCATGCGAACCACGGGAGCAGTGATACTCAGGCTCGACTGCACGGCTCCGATATGGTTCCGAATCGGCGCGGCAATGCAGCGAATGTGCAGTTCGTGCTCTTCCAGGTCGCAGGCGTAGCCATTCTTCCGGACCCGTTGCAGCTCGGTTTGGAGCTCCTGAAGGCTGCCGACCGTGTTGGCCGTCATTCGCTTGAGATCAAGGTGCCGCAGAACCTGTTCTCTTTCCTCCTCCGGCATGAAGGCCAGCATGACCTTTCCCACCGCAGTGCAGTACAGCGGGACGGCGGCCCCGATGCGCGAGTGAATACGGAGCTGTTCCGGCGAATCGATCTTCTCAACGTAAACTGCCGCGAGCCCGTGCCGAACCGTGAGGTGAATGGTTTCCCGAGTCTGCTGATTCAGGTCGAGAAGGTAGGGCAAGCTGAGGCGCCGGATGTCGAGTTGTCCCAGTGCAGCCTGTCCCACGGCGAAGCACGCTAGCCCCAGGTGATAGACGCCGGCCGCGCTGCAGTTCAGAAATCCCGAGTACTCCAGATTCACCAAAAAACGGTGGACCGTGCTGACCGGCAATCCGGAAAGCCTGGCAACCTGCATCGTGGTCAGCCCGCGCTCGGACTGCGTAAACAATTGCAAAAGCCGCAGCCCGCGCTGCAGGGCGGTGATGTTGTATTTGCGCTTTCCGGTCTCGGCCATGGGGAGTCCTGCTCTCTGCGTCGCGACGAAAAATGAAAGTGCGGATTATCTGATGAAAATTGAGTTTACGCAAGCCGATTTCACAAGCGGCCGAATTTCTTGACCGCCTCCTGAATCGACTTGAGCTTTTCGATCCAGGGATACATCGAGTGCTCCTTAGAATCCATTTGCTCGGCTAGATCCAAGACTTCCTGTGCCCGAGCTCGTGGGACGACCGCTACTCCGTCGCTGTCGGCGACGACGATATCCCCGGCACTCACCGTCACTCCACCGCACTGCACCGTGATCTGTGAACCGCCAAAGCGATAGTGATGGACCGAAGTGGAAGGCACGATTCCGGTCGCGTAAACCGGAAATCCAATCTTTCTCAGGTACGCCACATCGCGCACGCCGCCGTCGATGACCGCTCCGGAGTATCCGCGCGCGGCCATGGCGGTGCCCATCAACCCGCCCATCCCGGCAATATCAGCGCCGTCCTCGACTGCCATGACGTAAACAGAGTTGGGCGCGCCTTCGTCAATCGCCGCCAGCATTCCATTGAGAGCCGCGGGATCGTTGTTGCCTTCGTCCTTCTTCAACTGCACGGTGCGCGCGAAGCCGACAAACTTCGCCGTGAAGATCGGTTGGATGTGATGGTTCATGTACATCCGCTTGCCCATGAGTTGTTCGATCGCGTCGGATACCGAGGCAACTTCCACCCGGCGATAGCGCGCGATCAACGCATCTTCATCGGTGGCGGATGCTGCCGGCATCGATTGGGCCGCCAGGAACCAGGCGCCGACCGAAATCAGCCCAAGGAGCGCGAACCACTTCAAACCAGCAGTGTTTTTGCGGCTTTCCCACCAGCGATGATAGTTGTGCATTGCCTCCTCCTGGTTTATATATGTGCGCGGGACTGTAACACTCCTCCCGGTCGTTTGGAAGAGTCGAATTCATGCCGTGCAAAAGGAGATGTGAAAAATGAAAACGAAACATGTTCTGGTACTCGTTATCTTTGCCATTACGGTGCTGGCCGCAGGTTTGTTTGCCGCTCCGGCCTGTCACGCCCAGGAACACAAAGCCATCAGCATTTCCAGCAACCGAAACCTTCCCTTCAGCGACGGTATGGTCGCGGGCAACACTCTATACGTCGCGGGACAAGAAGGGACGGACGAGCAGAGCAAACTCGTGGCTGGAGGAATCACGCCCGAGACAAAAGCTGCGCTCGACAACATTCAGAAAGTTATGAAAGCCGCAGGTTTCGAGTTGAAGGACATTGTGTCCGTGACTGTCTATCTGGCGGACATCAAGGAGTTCGGTGACATGAACAAGGTGTACCGGGAATTCATGCCCGACCCGAAACCGGCGCGTGCCACCATCCAGGCCGTGGCACTGGTCAACAGCGCTCGCATCGAGGTCTCTGCGATCGCAGTAAAGCAGAAATGAGGGCAATGGTCGTCAGATTCAGGTCCTTGCGAGGAAGCACTCGTCGCACAACTTTGACGGTGCTCTCACGGTGTGGAAACCGGACTGCAGGAAACTGTTGACATCTCTCGCGAAAGTTGAGATAAACCCTCCTTCCGTTTAACAGTTTCAGAATGAGAGATCTATTTTCATCTGGTGAGAATGCACGGGCGACGAACTTCGCCCTCGGGGAAATGTTCCGGACGAGGAGGAGCGGCGTCTCTCAGAGCGGACGCCTTCGATCGAGCACGATTGCTTTCCTGGCGCTGTCGGCAGCCGCTGTCAATGCTCAAGCCCCGCCGAATACCAAGCATTGTCGATCTACGCCAGTCCGTGCAATAGCCGGCCAACAGACATTCTCTGCCCGGTGCGCCGGCTGCCATGGCCTGGACGGACGCGGCGGACAACGCGCTCCCGACATTGCAATCGATCCAAGCATCCGGCACTTGTCCGACTCCGAACTGGCGCGAACCATTTTGCATGGCAAGACCGATTTCGGAATGCCGGCTTTTCGCGAGCTCGGGAGCAAAGAGATTCAGAACGTGGTTGATTACCTGCGCGTCCTACAAGGCACGGGTGGTACTGCGCCGCTGGCGGGAGATCCGCAGAAGGGCAAGGTGATCTTTTACGGAGCGGCCGCCTGTTCCTCATGCCACACTGTTGTCGGCCAGGAGGGATTTGCCGGCTCCGACTTGTCCAGCTACGCTCGGGGCCTGACGTCCGCCGAGATTAGGAAAGCGCTTACGGATCAAGCGCAATCGACTGCGGGGGCCAAAACAGCAATCGCCACAACACGCGACGGAAAGCGAATCAGCGGCATGGTGCGGAACGAAGACAATTTCTCCGTCCAGATGCAGGGGGCGGACGGCGCCTTCCATTTCTTGTTGAAGTCGGATCTTGAGAAGCTGGATTACCAGCGCCTGCCGTCGATGCCCACGGACTACGGACAAAGGCTCTCCCAACAGGAATTGAATGATTTAGTTGGTTACCTGCAAAGCCTCAGGGCAGAACCAGAGTTCGAACCGAGCGACGAACAGTAGAGGAACCTCAGCGATCTGAACGCTTCAATTAACTCGTGCGTTTTGATCGGACCGTACCTCAAGCACTGAAACAGGAGAGTCTGTGCCTGCCTTGAACCTCGTGAAAAGCAATAGCCATCAGCTGTTTGCGATCGTGCTGCTCGCGGTTTTGAATCTTCCGAGCGCGGCACAAACCATCCACGTGGACATGACCGCATCGCACTCGACAAATTCGTTTGTGCCCACGGAAGCGCTGGGCGCGGGGATCGACCGCATGAATTCGAAGTCAGTCGAGAAACTGTTCACGCCGGAGGTCATCAACAGAGTGCTCACAGCCGGATGGCAGACGGTTTCCTACCGGCAAAATACGGAACTGTTCGCCGAAGCGTGGCACTGGAACCCGCAGGGAACGTGGAGTGATGCCGAGGGCAGGGGCTACTTCACGGGCAACGCAACGCCAGGCGAACCGATCCGCCACAGCTACGGATACCCGCTGCCTCATCGCGGAGTGACGCGCAATGATGGCACGGGCACTAACGGCTATTCCCGCATCACCGACGGCGATCTCGACACTTATTGGAAGAGCAATCCATACCTATCAAAAGCGTTCACCGGCGAGGACGATTCACTGCACCCCCAGTGGGTGACGGTCGATCTCGCGAACAGCCTGCCCGTGAATGCGATCAAGATCGCGTGGGCCGAACCCTACGCCACCAAGTATCTCGTCCAGTACTGGACGGGAGAAGATCCGATCAAGCAGCCTACAAGAGGCAACTGGGTCAGCTTTCCGGGAGGAGTCGTAACCAGCGGACATGGCGGCACCGTGACCTTGCAGCTCTCGCCTTCTCCGATACCCGTTCGCTATTTGCGAATCTGGATGACGGAATCTTCGAACACATGCGACTCGCATGGCTCCGCCGACACGCGTAACTGTGTCGGCTATGCCATCCGCGAGCTCTTCCTGGGAACGGCTGCGGCCAACGGCGAGTTCTACGACCTCGTGCGGCACACACCGGAACAGGATCAGACCGCCACTGTGAGTTCTTCGATCGACCCCTGGCATGCTCCATCCGACATGGGTCCAACCACGCGCGAGCAGGTCGGCCTCGATTTCTTCTACATGAGCGGCTATACCCGCGGACTTCCGGCCATGATTCCAATCGCGCTGATCTACTCAACCCCCGAAGATGCCGCTGCGCAGATCGCTTATCTGAAAAGACGCGGCTACCCCATTTCGTACATCGAGATGGGAGAAGAGGCTGACGGCCAATTCATGCTGCCCGAGGACTATGCCGCGCTGTATCTTCAGTTCGCGACTGCCCTGCATCGCGTCGATCCGAAGCTGAAGCTCGGCGGTCCGGTCTTTCAGGGGGTCAATGAGGACATTCTGGTATGGCCGGATACTCACGGGAAGACCTCATGGCTCGGGCGGTTCCTCGACTACCTGAGGGCGCACGACCGCCTCAACGATCTGGCCTTCATGTCTTTCGAGCACTACCCCTATGAACCCTGCAAAATTCAGTGGAGCAGTCTGTACGACGAACCCACTCTGATCTCGCACAGTATGCAGGTTTGGCGCGACGACGGTCTTCCTCCGAACGTGCCGATGCTCATCAGCGAACTCAACATCGCCTGGAATAGCGGCGAATCCTTTGTCAATACGTTTGGTGGACTCTGGCTGGCCGATTTCGCCGGTGAGTTCTTCACCTCCGGCGGAGCCGGCCTCTACTACTTCCACTATCCGCCGGGCGGCGTCGGCCCGGGTTGTAACGAATCCTATGGAACGTTCGGGATGTTCACGGTGGACAAGGACTATCAAATCCAGAAACCGACATCGCAGTTCTTCGCGAGCCAGTTGATCAACCTGGAATGGGCGCAGCCCGGCAATGGCGTGCATCGCTTGTTCCGCGCCACGAGCGATGTTCTCGATCCTGCCGGTCACGTTCTGATCACAGCCTACGCTGTGCTTCGACCCGACAGACAATGGTCGCT
>JACXTT010013611.1_pt1 | contig 10696 bp, 3 predicted proteins | sample 9270951 | NCBI WGS metagenome assembly JACXTT01 (sample SAMN15532306, study PRJNA645909) | rock metagenome | isolation source: weathered quartz diorite | place: Puerto Rico | collected 2017-06-21
GCGGGGGGGTTCGCCAACCCCGCTCTTGTCGATGCCCAGACCCGGGAACGTGGCGAGGCCCCTCGCGGCGGCAGGTGACGTCGTCCCGGGGAGCGTACCGCCGCCAGCATTCGTGCCGATCGCGATGCCCACCGTGTTGATCGCCGTCGTGACCCGGTTGCCGCCAGCGTCGCGCACTTCCACCTTGACAGCAGGCGTGATCCCGACCCCGGCTGTCACATCACTCGGCTGCACCAGGAACCCCAGCTTCGCTGCGGGGCCCACCGCGATCGTAAACGTGGCCGACGTCGCGGCCGTCAGTCCGACCGCCGCGGCACCGAGCCGGTACCCACTGGCGGCGCTATCGATACTCAGATTGGCGAACGACGCGATGCCGCTCGCTGCCCCCACTCCCGTGGTTCCGGAGAGCGTCCCCGATTTGGGATTGGTCGCGAGCGTCATGGTAACGGTATTGCCGGCGTTCAAGACCCGGTTGCCGCCCGCATCCTGTACCTCGACCTCGATCGCCGGGGCGATCGCCACGCCTCCGGTGCCGTTGGACGGCCCAACATGGAAGCCGAGCTTCGCTGCCGCGCCAACGGTGATGTTGAAAGCGCTGGACGTTGCTCCGGCCAACCCCGACGCGCTGGCGTCGAGCGTATAGCCGGTCCCAGCGCTGTCGATGTTGATCCCAGGGAACGTGGCGACACCATTCACCGCAGCGACCGTCTTCGTCCCGGACAACGTTCCGAAATGGGCGTTGGTGCCGATCGCGAGTGTCACACTGTTCGTGGCGTTCGACACGCGATTGCCCCCCACATCCTGAATCTCGACCTGCACGGCGGGATTGATCGCCGCCCCACCGGTCGTTGCCGTGGGTTGGACGAAGAACCCGAGCTTCGTTGCCGATCCGACGGAGATGTCGAATGCGGGCGATGTCGCAGACGTCAAGCCGGACGAGGACGCGATGAGCGTGTAACCACTGCCCGCGTTGTTGATGCTGATTCCGGGGAATGTCGCAAGCCCGCTCGAGGCCGCGTGCGAAGTTGTGCCGCCGAGGCTGCCGCTTCCCGGGTTGGTGCCGATCGCCAGGGACACCGTCACCCCGGACGACGTCACCCGATTGCCGCCGAGGTCACGCACTTCGACCTGGATGTCGGGGGAGATCGGCTGGCCCGGTACGGTGTTCGAAGGCGGAACGAGGAACCCGACCTTCGCGGCCGACCCTACCGTGATGTTGAACGGCGTGGAGGTCGCCCCGGTCAAGGTGGCGGCGCTCGCCGCCAGGGTGTAACCGGTTCCCGCGCTGTCGACGCTCAAGTCGTTGAACGTGGCCAACCCACTGGACGGCGTCCGCGACGTCGTACCCGACAGCGAGCCGGCATTCGCGTTCGTCCCGAACGCGACCGCGATGGAGTTGCCAGCCGTGGTAACCCGGTTCCCGCCCGCGTCCTGGACTTCGACCACCACATTGGCGAGCGTGGCGCCGCCCGTTGTTCCGCTGGGTTGGGTGAAGAAGGCCAGCTGCGTGGCAGACCCGACGACGATATTGAACGCACTCGACGTCGCCCCTGTGAGACCCGTCGCCGAAGCCCCCAGCGTGTAGCTGGTACCTATCCTGTCGATGTGCAGGTCCGCAAACGTCGCGACGCCCGCCACAGCGAACGCGCTCAGCGTTCCCGAGAGCGTACCGCCGCCAGCGTTGTTGGCGATCGCCATCGTGACCAATCCGGTGAAGCCGGTGGCGGTATTTCCCTGCGCATCGCGGGCTGTGGCCTTGACGGCCGGATTGATCGCCGCCGTCGCTGCCGTCTGGGTGGGTGGCTGTGTAAAGACCAGCAGGGTCGCGGGACCCGGCGTGATATTGAACGTCAGGCTGGTGTCGGGCGTGAGTCCGCTCGACGCCCCCCGCAGCTTGTAACCGTTCCCGGTCTTGTTGACACTGAGGTCGTTGAACGTCGCGAGACCGGCCGCCGCCGGCTGCGTCACCGTACCGGACAGCGTCCCTCCGCCAGGATTTGCGGCGAAGGTGAGCGTCACCGGGTTGGTGGCCGTTGGCACCCGGTTTCCAAACGCGTCGAGGATCTCCGCCTGAACCCCCGGCGTGATCACGGATCCTGCGGCCGTGGAGCTCGGCTCGACAAAGAACGACACCCGGGCGACGCCTGCCGGAGTGATGTCAAAATCGGCGGACAGATCCCCGGTCAACCCCGTCGCGGAGGCGGAGAACGAGTAGCCCGTCCCACTCTTGCTGATGCTCAGACTCGAGAACGTTGCGACCCCCGCCATCGCCGCGATCGTCGCAGGCCCCGCAAGCACGCCACCGTTAGGGTTATCGAAAATCGCAAGCGTCACGCTTGTCGTGGCGCTCGTCACCCGATTCCCGATCGCGTCCTCCACTTCCACCTTCACGGCGGGTGCGATCGACACCCCGGCCACGGTAGTCGAGGGCTCGACGATGAAGGCGAGATGATTCGCGGTGCCCGACGAGATGTTGAACGCCGTCGAGACCGCGGTCGTCAGCCCGGTCGCCGTCGCCTGCAGCGTGTAGCCCGTCCCCGTCTTGTCGATACTGAGATTGGAGAATTGCGCCACGCCACTCGCAGCGCCGACGGAGAGTGTTCCGGAGAGTATCCCCCCGCCGGGGTTCGTAGCGATGGCGAGCGTGATGCTGCTGGTCGCCGTGGAAACGAGATTGCCGCCGGCATCCTGCACCGCCACCTGGATCGCGGGCACGATGGTCGCCCCGGCCTGGGTGGTCGTGGGCTGAACGGTGAAACCCAGCTTTGCCGCAGGCCCGACTGTCATCGTGAACGCCTGGCTCGTCCCGGGGGTGAGAGCCCCGGAGTTTGCGACCAGCGTATAACCGGCGCCGACTTTATCAATGCTCAGTCCTGGGAAGACCGCGACGCCCGTGTCCGCCGTCTGAACCAACGTTCCCGACAGGGTGCCGCCGCTCGGGTTCGCGCCGATCGCGATCGTTACGCTGCCCGCGAACCCGGTCGCCCGATTCCCGAATGCGTCGCTCGCAGTGACCTGGACGGCGGGAGTGATGGAGCTCGTGGCGGTCGTCGTCGTGGGCTGCACCGTGAAGCCGAGCGATGCGGTCGCGGCGGGCGTGACGGTCACCGTCGCCGTTTGCGTCGCGAGCACACCACCGACCGTCGCCGACACCACCTTGGCACCAGTCGTGGTCGCGCTGATGGACCCGGTCGCAACCCCGCTCGCGTTGGTCGGCGCGCTGGGCTGCGTGAGAGTGAAACCCGTTCCGGTCGCGGAGAGAGTCAGGACCGCTCCCGGGACGGGATTCCCGAGCGGGTCGACGGCCGTGACGGTGATGGTCGCCGAGCTCGAGCCGTTGCTGGCGACGATGGTAGTGGGCGCGGCGACGACGGTGGAGGCCGCTGACACATTGCCGGGGTTCACGGTGAATGGCGCCGTCGTGTCTCCGGTGAGCCCCGGGGCTGCTGTCACGAGGGTATATCCGGCGCCGCTCTTCGAGATGGTCAGATCCGAAAAGGACGCGACCCCGCTCACCGCCGCCACCGGGGTCGTCCCCGACAGGGTGCCGCCCGCAGGATGCGCCCCCAGCGATACCGACACGCTGCCGGCGTACCCGGTGGCTACATTGCCGAACGTGTCGCTCGCCGTCACTTGAACGGTCATCGGCTGCCCCGCAACCGGCTGCCCCGCAACCGGCGGATTCGGCTGCACGGTGAATGCGAGGTGTCGCGCAGCGGCCGCGGTCACATTGAACGAGGCACTGGTGGTGCCGGTCAGCCCGCCGCCGGACGCCTGAATTGCATACGCAGACCCGCTCTTGTCGACGTGCAGCGCGGCGAAGCTCGCCCCCCCGGCGACCGCGGCAACGCTCGTCGTGCCCCCCAGAACCGCTCCCGACCCGTTGGGCGCCAGCGCGAGCGTCACGCTCCCGGAAAAACTCGGCGTCACATTGCCGAGGGAATCGCGGGCCTGGACCTGAACGGCAGGAGCCAACATCGCTCCAGCGACCGCATCGGTCGGTTGAGCGAAAAAAGCCAGCTGGACGGGAGGCGCGGGTGCAATAGAAAAGGTGCCGCTCGTCGCGGCGGTCAGTGAGCCGGATGACGCGAGAAAGGCGTAGCTGGACCCAGTGCGATTGAGCCGTAAATCGGAGAACGTCGCCACCCCGCCGATGGCGCCGCGCGTGAGCGTTCCCGACAGCGTCGCGCCTCCCGGGTTCGTCGCCAGCGAGATGGCGATCGTCCCGGTGAAGGAGGTCACGACCGCGCCGCCGGCGTCCAAGGCGGTAACCTGGATCGCGGGCGTGATCACGACTCCGGCCGTCGCCACACTCGGCTGGCCGGAGAGAACGAGACGGGTCGCTATCGGGCCCGTCCCCATGTGATCCGATGAGCACGCGATCGTCCCGAGGGCGACCGCGAGCATCGCTCGACGCATACGGTTATTCATGTAAATGGCGTTATTCCAGCAAGTTCCAGACCAGCCGACGCCCCCACTCTGGCGGGCCCTTCAGCATAGATTCCGAGCCGCCAAAAGGATAGGGCAACGGTCACAAATCACATCTCTGGGGAGGGCGATCTGGGCCGGATCACATTCGCGCGGGTCGTTCTCTTCGTTGCCCTGGCCTGCATCCTCGGTGCGACGCTCGCTCCGGTCGGGACGGAATTCCAACCCGATTTCATGAGCTGCATCCTCTGCGGGGACCGCGGGTGGGCCGACGCCGTCGCCAACCTGCTGCTCTACGCCCCACTGGGTGTCGCCCTGTTCTGGAATGGGCGGGTCGGATTGGGCGCGGTGGGGATGGCGTTTCTGCTTTCCGCCTGCATCGAGCTCGCGCAGACGTTTATCCCGGGCCGCGACCCAAGCCTCGGCGACGTGATCTTCAATACGTTGGGTGCGGCCACGGGGCAGATCCTCGCGCTCCTCGCGCGACGCTGGCTCGTTCCCAACGACTCGACTGCTGCGAGGGCTTCGCTCGCGACCGCCGCGCTGGCGACGGGAGTGCTCGTACTCACGGGCGCCTTGCTTGCACCGTCGTTCCCCGGCACCGCTCTCAGCATCTGGTACGCACCCGCTCTCCCGGAGATGCCGTGGTATCATGCGCACGTGCTGGCGACCCGACTCGGTGGGCTCGCGATCCACCCTGGCCTGCTGTCACAACCAGCCAGCGAGCGGCTGCGCTCAGGCGAGCCGCTGTTCATTACGGCGCTGGCGGGGCCGCGCGTCCCGGCCCTGGCCCCACTCATCGTCGTCGAAGCCGATCACGTGAATCAGATCTACCTCGTCGGGCCGGACCGCAATGATCTGGTCGTCCGCTATCGGACGCGTGCCGCCACCTGGGGCTTCGACCAGCCCGACATCCGGTTGCATGACGCGATGGCTACGGGCGCTCCGGGCGATACCCTGCGCATCGGGGTTCATCGCCGTGGCGTCGAGTGGTGCCTGTCGTTGAATCAGCTGGAGCGCTGCGGACGGGGATTCACCGCCGGCGATGCGTGGGCGATGGTGATGTACCCACGGCATTGGCCGCCGTGGTCCCACACGCTGCTCGGCGCGATGTGGATCGGCGGATTGGCGTTGCCGATCGGCCTCTGGACCCGGCGACGCATCGAGTGCGTCGCGGCGGTCGCACTCTACGGAGGCGCGCTCGGACTCGTTCCGCCGCTCGTCACCCTCGTCGGAACGCCGGCCGTGCAGTGGTGTGGAGCCGCGCTGGGATGGGGAACGGGGCTCGCGTTGCAGTCGCTGCTGCGCCGCAGCAGGTGGCTTAGCGCGACGGGCTCGTAAGCAGGAACACGTCGAACCCCGGCCCGGTCTTGGGCGGCGTCCGGGTCACACGCCCGATGGGAGCCGGCGGGGTCACGCCCGTCATCGGGACATTGATCGTGCCTCCCTGGTACACGCCGCTCGCGACTGGCGCGTCGAATACCGCCTGCACATTGCGCACTTCGTACCGGTCCCCCGGCTTCAGGACGCTCGTGACGTCGACCCCGACACTCGCTCCGCCGGCCCAATTGTACACGACGATGTGCGCGCGTCCCGGCTCGTAGCGATTGGGGCGAACGAAGACCTTCGTGACCTGGGGCGGCTCGGGCGCGACGTAATCGCCGCCGCCGAGCCCCGAGGCGCGCTTCCAGTCGTCCCACTCATACGCCTTGTCTTCGTCGCGCCACGCCTTGGCGCCGGGGTCGCGCACCCAGGTGTTGCCGCTCCACTGATAATGCCCCGGGAGGCTCGCCCCTCCGACCTTCACCACGTCGCGGCTGCCGATGAACGTATTCCCGGTGACGACGGCCTTGTTCCACGGTTCGATCATCTCGAGGCCGATCTTACCTCCCGCTACGTAGTTGTCGCGCAGCACGATATCGCGGTTGTTCTGCGGCGCATACTTCCCGACGCGCAGGTTGATCCCCTCGTTGCCTGCGAAATACAGCATGTTGGCGATGCCGGCCATTCCTTCGGTCGGGACCGGCGCATTGAAGATGAGGTTCTCGCGCGCAGCCACGACATTCGAATTCGTCCCTTTATTGAAGGAGACATTGCCTTCCACCGTGATGTGTCGCAGTACCGGATTCTTCGGACTGGCGTAGATCTGGATACCGCGCGCCAGGTTGTTGAAGAAGACGTTGTCGGTGATGAGCTTCGTGCCGTCTTCGTTGTGGACGTAGGTGCCGTGGTCGAAGTTGTCGTGCGTGCCGTTGTTATAGATGATGCAGCCGTACAGCTCCGCATCCACGGCGGGCGTCCAGAAGCTCACGCCCTGGGTCCCGGCGTCGTGCACGATGAGGTTGATGAACCGCCCGTGGGCCGTATTAGCCTGGATGCCGTAGGTATCCGGCGCCGACTGCATCACCTCGAACCCCCAGAACGCGAGATACGAGCCGTCGGCGCGGAGCGTGCCGTCGATAGTGGCGCGCTCGCCGGGATACTGCCGGAACACGATCCAACGACCTGCCGCTCCGTCGAGCGACGTGCGGAACTCCCCGTGATACGTGCCGCCGCGCAACCACACGGTATCGCCGGCATGCACTCGTCCCTGAGCGCCGGAGAGGGCGAACTGGAGGTCCCATGGCCGCTGCAGCGATCCGGTACCCGCTGGTGTGCCAGCTGGGGCCACGTAGTACCCCGTGCGCGCCGGCGTCCCCGCCTGCTGCCGGCCGGCGGAGTGGGGGTGCGACGGACCACATCCCAGACCCAACGCGAGGAACGCGAGCGAGGCTATCACACACATATCAGGGTGCACTCGTGACGAGGAAGACATCAAAATTGGGGCCGGTGCGAGGCGCCGAGCTCGGCGCGGCCCGGCCGATCGGCTTGGGCGGCGCGACGCCGTTCATGGAAATCGCTACCGCTCCGCCGTCGTAGGTGCCTGACGCGATCGCCGCGCCGTAGACGTCCTGCACGTTGCGCACCTCGTAATGATGCCCCGTCGGCACGATCCCGGAGACATCGACGCCCACGGGGTTCTGACCCGCGAAGTTGTAGATCACGACGAAGCCGCGCCCGGCCTCGTACTTGTTGGGACGGATAAACACCCAGTTCGCACCGGGTGTCCCCGCCACGGCGTTGTCCGCTGCCCCCAATCCCGTCACCGTTTTCCACCCGTTGAAGTCGTAGCTCGTCGTGTCGTGCTGCCAGGCCGTCGCCGCGGGATCGCGGTAGTACACGTTGCCGGACCAGGTATACAGATTCGGCGTGGGCCCGCCGGTGTGGACGACGTCCGTCGCCGAGGTGCCGACGAAGTTGTTGTTGAGGATCGTCGCCTGTGCCCACTGGTACTGCATCTCCAACCCGGTGTTCCCGCCGGCGGCGTAGTTGCCCTCGAGATCGATGCTCGCGTTGTACTTGGCGCTGTCGGTGGTGTCATAGTTGCCGAGCCGCAGCTGCACGCCGTCGGTACCGGGGGAGAAGTAGAGCAGGTTGCCCTTCGCTACCATCCCGCTGGTCACCGCCGGAGCGCTGATCAGGAGGTTGATCTCGCTCGACTGTCCCCCGGCGATCGTCCCGTTGTTGAACGACACATTGCCCTCGACATCGAAATTGCGGATCACCGAGTCGCCGCCCTCGTAGATCTGAATGCCGCGGGCGAAATTGTTGAAGAAGACGTTGTCGGTGATGTATTTGGTGCCGCTGGTGCTGTTGTGGGCGTAGATCCCGTGATCGATGTTGTTGCGGAACCCGTTGTTGTAGATGATGCAACCGTACAGCTCCACACCGCTGCCCGACGCCGCCGCCATGCTGACTCCCGAAAACCCGGCATCGTGCAACACCAGGTTCACGAAGCGGCCATTCACCGTGTTGGCCTCGAGCACACGGTCGACCACCGTGAGCGGATTCGTCTGCAGGATCTCGAATCCCCAGAAGGTGAGGTCCGACCCCTGTGCCGCGAGGGAACCATTGATCGTCGCGCGCTCGCCGGGATAGCCGCGAAACACGATCGGCGTACCCGGTTGTCCACTGAGGGAAGTCTGGAAACTGCCGTTGTAGGTCCCGACACGCAGCCAGACGGTGTCGCCGGCGTGGATCGTGTTGCCGTGGCCGCCGGCGAGCGCCGTGGCGAGGTCCCAGGGCGCGGAGTCGGTCCCGTTGCCGGCGCTGGTCCCGTACGGGGGCGCTTCCACGTAGTAGCCCACCCGCGTTCCCGGTGGCGGTTTGGGAGCGGGCGGCGGGCCCAATCCTGAATCTGAGTGGGCGCAGCCGACGAGCGCCGCGACGAGGAGCGTGCGGTACTTCAGACGCATGCCCTACCCTCCTTCTTCATCTATGAGAGACTGCGACCCGTAGGGGGCGGTCACAGGAAACCGGAGGGTCCGCGGGGAACGCACGCCCCCCGGCCGAGCACGTTGTCTGCCGAGGGGCGCTGCTGCATCTGTCGTGCCTCGCACCTGCGGCGGACATCGCCGCGACCCGGTGACCGGGTGTAGGATGTGCGCAACACGCCTGGCTGTCGTCAGCTACTGCTGTTCAACCGCTCCTGCATCAGGCCCCGACCCCTTCGGCCGGCAGATGCCGCCGATGTCGAACGGCAACGCGTATACGACCGACGCGAAGTCGATCGCGGGACTCCCGGCTCTCAGGTGGTAGTCGTTGGAATAGCCCTGATGCGTTGTCGACGGCACCGAGCTCACCGGATTCACGAGCAGCGGGTCGGCGACGACGTTGTTGGTGACCGTCGCGTTCGAATCCCAGTTGCTCAAGCCCGAGCTGCCGTTGTTCCAGAAGATGTTGTTGATCTCGATGTTCGTGGCACCGCCGGCCGATCCGCCCGTGTTGATGCCCACCCCGTCGTTCACGTTGCCGTTGTTCATCACCACGTTGTTGGCAAAGAGCCAATCGTGCGTATTCTCGGCGATGTCCATCCCGGAGCGGCCGTTCCCCACCACCGTGTTGTTGATGACGAGGATGTGGTTGGCGCTGAACCGCGCCGACAGCCCCTTGGCGCGGTTGTGCTCCAAGATGTTGTTCGCCACGACGCCCCGCGTCCCATCATGGTAGTAGATCCCGTGGGACGTATTGAGCTGGCCGGGGTCATTGAACCCCCCGTTGTCGTGGATGTAGTTGTTGAGAATCCAGATGTCGTCGCCGCCGGCGGAAATTCCGGCGTGCCATCCGTCGTGGAACACCTCGGAGTTGGAGACCTCGACGTGATGCGTAAGGCCGGGCGTCATGAGAATCATGTTCTCGCCTTGCTGCGACGAGGCGCCCCAGGTGCCGCACGTCGGCCCTTCGGCGACGATGTTCGACAACCGGAAATACGACCCGTCGATGCGGATCTGGCCGTGCAACACCGCAACCTCACCGGGATACCCCTGTACCGTGATCGGCGCCGTGAGCGTCCCGGCGTGGCTGAACGTAAAGGCCGAGCAGAAGGCACCATACGTCCCTCCGCGCAGATACGCGATCTCGCCGGGTTGCAGCGCGTCGAACGCCTTCTGCAGCGTCTGCCACGGCTGGTCGATCGTGCCCGGATTATTGTCGGAGCCGCCGCTCGCCGACACATAAAACGCCTGCCCGGTGGACAACGGCATCCGCGGATACACCGCGTTCGGCCAGGCCCCCGGGCATCCGCCCGTGGGAGGCGGCGGCGGAGGGGGTGGCGGCGGCGGTGGCGGCGGCGGTGGCGGCGGCGGCGACCCTCCGGTGACCGTGATGGCCGCCGACGCCGTCTTGCCTTCGCACGTCGCCGTGACCGTCGCGCCGCCGGACGCGACGCCCGTGACTAACCCGGAACCGTTCACCGTCGCAATCGTGCCGGCGCTCGAGGACCAGGTGATCTTGCGTCCGGTGAGCGTGGCGCCGTTCGCGTCCGTGACGGTTGCCTGCAGCTGAACCGTGGCGCCCGCCGCAACGCTGGCGTCGGCCGGCGCGACCACGATCGAGGCGACGGGCGAGCTCGTGACGTTGATGAACGCGGTGTCGACCAGCGCGCTGACCGTCGCGATCAACAATGTCTGCCCGCTGTCGGCACCAGCCTGAACATGGCTGGCGTGGGTGCCGCCCGTCGTACTGGTATCGACGAGCGTGCCCGTCCCGACGAGCTGCCAGGTCAGGGTGTTTAGTGCCGTGTCCCCGCCGCTCGTGAGAGCGACCGCCTGAAACGCCTGGGTCGCATTGGGCGCCAAGGCCACGTTCTTCGGAGTGATCGTGACGCTCGCGACGGCGCTCGGGTTGCCAAGCGTTCCGCCGCCACCGCCGTTCGACGATGTGGTCTTGT
>JACXTT010013612.1_pt1 | contig 10696 bp, 12 predicted proteins | sample 9270951 | NCBI WGS metagenome assembly JACXTT01 (sample SAMN15532306, study PRJNA645909) | rock metagenome | isolation source: weathered quartz diorite | place: Puerto Rico | collected 2017-06-21
AGATCCAGGCCGCGCTGCGGGGCTGGCAGTGACATTGAAATGAACTAGCTCCCTGCGCTCGTGACGGAGAAAGAAGAACACGTAGAGGGTTTGGAAACCGATCGCCTGGACCACGAACATGTCCGCCGCCCAGATGCCCTTGATCTGGTTGCGCAGGAACGTACGCCAGGCCTGACTTCTCTCCCCCTTGGTGGCCCGCCATCGATAGCGGCGTATCGATCGATTGCTGACCCGTGATCGCGAGCTTGAGGAGTTCTCCGCGGATGCGCCCGGCGCCCCACAGAGGGTTGTCGCGCGACATTCGAGCAATCAGCTCCCGGACTTCCGAGCTCAGGCGTGGCCGGCCCAGCCGGCTGCGCGACCTCCAGCTCGAGTACACGCGCCAGCCTTTTCGATTCCAGCCGATGACTGTCTCCGGCTGCACGATCTTCAGCTGACTTTCCATCCCTCCGGCCAGAGCCTACGCATCCAGACCCACAGGATCCGGTCTCGGTTGTGCAGGAGCGGCTTTGGCTTGCGGCGAAGCAGCACATGGAGTTGGTGTTGCAGGACTAGGTTCTCGAGCGCAAGGTCGCGTCGTGAAGAAAGCAATCAAATAGACGCGAAGCAGTATCAACGTGAAGCCCAGGACAGGCGCGAGAGCATATCAGGGCAAGGCGCACCACCGTGTGGGCGCTCCGGATCGACTTTTGCGGCCTGCACCTCAGACATCGATTCGCCGATCTTGCTCAGCTGCTCGGCGGGCACGGCAGGACCGGACGGTTGAGTTCCAGCTCTGTCATACGGTCGTAACAAACGCCTGCAAGGATCTGGGACTCAGCTCGCAGTCAGTAAGGAGGTCCAAATCATGAACAGGAGCATCGACCGTCGTGCGTTCCTAAAGGCCGCGGGAGCAGGATCCATTGCCGTTGGCTATCTATCCACCTTTCCCCTGCCCGCGCTTGCGGCCGATGAGGAGGGAGAAGGCCGCCGTGTGAAGCTCTCGCCTGGGGCGGGCGCGCCGAGCGCCGCCGGCGAAGCCAGAGTCGAGCTGGAGGGCACCACGCTGGTGGGGTCCATTCGAGTTGAGGACCTGCCCTCGCAGGTTTTCGGATCGGGGCGGTTCTACGGGGCCTGGTTCGTGCGGACAGACACGGGCGACAAGGCGTTCCTCGGAGCCCTGATCCGGGACTCCAGCATCATTTTCTCCAGTCCAGGAGACGGGCACGTCAGAATTTCGGCGACGAAGTTCACGACCGGACCAAACGGCGGAGCGCCGATCAGCCTCGGCGGCGACGGCACAAATCTCATCATTTTGTTGATCGAGAACAACATCAATGGGCTCACTCCTTCCCCGGTTGGTCCTGTGCCCGGGACAGGAGTTGCAGTGTCCGGAACGTTCTAAACCGACGCCCCAATCTTCCTCCAGCCGGCGTGTGCGAACCGCAGCGAACTCGGCTGCGTTTGTCGAATCACGCCTTCCCCGCGGGCACGCGCGACCACAGTCTGTGCAGCGCGTCGGCGACGCGTTCAGGCTTGGCCATATGTGACGGATTGAAGCCAGGGAGGCCCCCGTACACCTCGGAGGTGAAGTCCGGAAAGAACCTGGCCAGTCGATCTCGCATTCGCTCCGTGTACTCGGCGCTCAGGCTGCCATATGAGTTGGCAGACGGGACCACGGAACGGACACCACCGCTTGGCATTAAGCTGGTATCCGAGGAGAGCCGCCATCATCGCTGGAAGCCGGCCGCCCAATAGGCCATCTAGGCCGACGGAGGCCCTCCGATTGGTAGCGTTTCCATCCCCAGACGCAGCGAGAACCTGAAGAATTCGGCCATCGCCTGGTGTCGGATGCACTCATTACACGGGCGGGCGCCCGCCGACTTTCGACCCGGTGATCCCTGAGTGACTTCGTTCCGCTAATTGCGCGGCGCGGGGCAGTCGTGAGTATTCGCGAACCCAGGCCACTGAGGCGCTCTCGGCAAGCGTGTGGGGATCACATATCCATCAGCGGGCAGGCTATCCAAGGTAGCGTCGTCTGACCGATAGGATTCCGTGCGCAAATGGTCCTGGCTCTCCTGATGTGATGCAAGGAGCGGGCCTCCGCTCCCCGTGGCTACCGGCGGCACTGAGGTCGCACGCCACACAGCCGACAGAGAAGGAGGCCCACGTCATGCTATACGTCGGAGTCGATCTACACCGCAAGACTTCGCAAGTGGCGGTTGTCGACGAGCAAGGAAAGCTCATCTTCAACCGGCACGCGCAGCGACCGAGAAGACCTGCTGCGATGTTCGGTGAGGCTGGTCCCAACGAGTCGATTCAGGTGGCCTTCGAAGCGACCTACGGTTGGGGATGGTTCGCTGACCTCCTCGAGGATGTTGGCATCCCCGCCCACATGGCCCATCCGCGCGCCAACAAGGCAATCGCGAGTGCTCGGGTCAAGAACGATGCTGTCGACGCTAAGACGTTGGCCCACTGCTTCGAACCGGACTCCTGCCCGAGGCGTGGATCGAACCGCCGGAGGTCAGAGACGCACGACGGCTGGTGCGCATGCGCACGGCGATGGTACGAATCCGGTCCGGGCTGAAGAATCAGATCCACGCGCTGCTCGCGGACCGCGGTCTGCATGCAGAGGGCAGCGATATCTTCGCCGGCGAGCTCGCGCACCTGACCAAGCTGCTGCCGGCTGTGGTCAGAGAGCGTGCCGATGCCAACCTCCGCCTCATCGAAGAGATCGACAAGGAAGTGGTCGCCGAGGTCGGCGAAATCGACCGCTTTCCCACCGCTCGTCGGTTTTGTTCATGGTGTGGCTTGACCCCAACCGAGCACTCGAGTGCAGAGAACACTCGGCGCGGCCACATCTCTAAGCAAGGATCTCGGTGGTTGCGTTGGGTCCTGGTCGAAGTAGCCTGCCATGCCTACCGCAATCGAGAGCTGTCCCAGATTCAAGCCGGCATCGCGAGTCGTCGCGGTGACAAGATCGCCCGCGTCGCCTTGGCGCGTCGTATCGCCATCCTTTGCTATCACGCCCTGCGCAGCCCGTATGGCTGCCGAGCATTTCCAGCTCGCACCAAATGACTTCCCAGACCGCCCGGTCGGAGCGCACCCGCTTGAGTACATGGCCTCCGGTGACGGCCGCTTCCTGATTGGGTGGCTCGACCGCATGCTCACCATGGATGTCAACCGAATAGATGAATGATCGGCTGACGAATGCCGATCTCAGGTGGTCCCGCGGTCTCCGGCCGTGACAAAAAGCGCCGACTTCTCATGACCTGAGTCGAAGCCTTGGAATACCAGTCAGACTCATCCGCGCAGCGGGAGTTAAGCCACGCCCCCTCTCGTAACCACACCGAACTCAACGAACTTGGAAAGGGGCTTGACAAGGCCCGGGCCCTTCATAGATGTACTCATGTCTGCGTCTGCTTCTCGACCTGGCAGACGTCCGGCTTCGCGTCCACGAGCCCGAAGCAGAGTTGCTTCTTCTCCGGCATCAGCTGTGCGTCCTGCGCCGGCAGAGCAAGAGGCCACACCTAACGACGGCCGATCGGACGATCATGGCGTTGCTGAGCGAGCGAGTGAACCGCGTGTCCTCGCGGGCTCGGGCGCCTGTTCAGACGAATTTGTGTGTCCCACAGCGCGAAATGTCACGGATTGCCACCGGCGTTGCTGTCGGCAGTTGTCTTCGGTTGGCCGGCGAATGGCCGTCGTTGCCGCCGATCTGGGTATATGGGACTCGAGCCGATGACTCGAGACCTCGCGCAACCGACAGACGCTTTCTTCGCAAACACGGAGCGGTCCTTTCGAAACCGATCGTTGCGGGAGTTCGCGAAAGCGTGCGCACGGTCGGGTCAGGAACGAGACCGTGCGAATTATTACGCGTGAATTCGACTGTGGCTACGCAGCTCTTTGTTCAGCGTCAGCGGGGTTCCGGCGGCCACTCGACTGTCGGGGCGTCTCGCATCTCCTTATCGCGCTTGAGTAATTCCTGAAAGATTGCTGGGTCCCGCACCGTGACATTCACGACCCTAGGCTGCGGACCGGCCACCGCCGGTCGCGCCGTGAGCCTCGAGACAAAGTCATCAAACGAAGGAGCCAACTCGTGCAGCGGAAAGCCCCCGCCTTCGTGCTCGTGATCCCAGAAGTAAACCGCGCATTGGTCCTTTGACGCGGCCAACAGGATGAAGTTGCCACCCTCCGCGGTCGCGACCGGAAGCATGCGCGGCGGTATCCTACCTTCCATCATGGCCCGATAGCGGATTAGGTCGCGCACTCCGAGGAATTCCTGCACGCCGACCATTGCCGAGAAATAGTTCTGAACCGGTTGGCCACCGTTTGTGACCATCAAAAACGAACGATATGTCTCGGGTATCGCAAATCCAAGGGCTTTGTCGGCCGCCGCTATCTCTCTCTTAGTGGCTGGTGCCTTTCGACGAACCGATGCCCTCATGCGCTCAAACATTCCCCGCTCGGATGATTGCCGCCCCACCTGAATGCCGAACCGCGCTGTGAATCGACTGCGCCACCGACTGCATGGTCGTGCAGTCCTCGGCATGATGCCACACGTAACCACTCAGGGTCCTGGACAATCCAGCTGCTTCATTAGCCGCAGCCGCATCAGTTTGCATAGGGCATAGAGACCTGATTTAAGGCAACAAGAGGAAGACGGCGCGACAGAAGCGAGCAACACGACCGACAGCTGATCGACGCTCGCTGAGCTTCAACGGCCCCGCGACAACGCCAAAGGCAAGCGCTGCGAGCCAGAGAAGGCCGAGGACAAGGATGGCGGCCAGTACCGCGTCGCGCACGACCTGACAATAGTCCTTGCCATCGGCAGTGCGCACGACTCATGTTGATATCGATCGCCGTAGGCCGCCCGCGCCAGACCTGCAATTGATTCAAAACTGATTCAAAACTGATTCAGTTCACGCAGGGCAACCGGCCGGTTTTGTATTCGAAAATTGGCTCCGGGACAGGGACTCGAACCCTGAACCTTGCGGTCAACAGACCGGCGCCGCCAATTCAGAAACAGCGATCCGAGCTCGCTGGGGGGCCGCTGAGCACCGCCAATGCCCACATTCGGTATCGGCGCTGCCGTAAGGCGACTGGATCTTCCTAGACAAGAGGCCGGCAGGAAGGGGACGGGCCCCTCCCTGCCAGATAGGCTGTGAGCAAAGGGCGCTGATCCTATAGATAGAAGTTCTGAAGGGTTCCTGAGCTATCGATGTAGTAGCCGGTGGTTGCCCCAGGCCAGATCGCCAGGCTACGGGCAACGTCGACGCCCCAATACTTTGTTTGCGAGGTCACTGGGGGAGCGCCGCCGAAAGCGTGAACGCCACCGTAGCCGTCAAGGACGTAGCCTGCAGTGACTCCAGCAGTGTCATACGGAACAATCGCTCGCGCGATGTCCCATCCCTTCCAGTAGGGGTAGCCATATGGTGCAGGTGCGTTGCCCCATTGATGCAGCCCACCCCAACCGTCAAGCACATAGCCCGAATCCGCTCCATTAATCACTCCGACGTAGTCAATTGAGCGAGCAATGTCCCATCCACTCCAGTAAGCGGAGATTGTGGGAGTCGGCGGAGCTGTGTACCCGGCCGCTGCAATTGGATGGACCCCCCCATATAGATCGAGGACATAGCCCGTGACGCAGTCGGGGCGCAGAACGATGCCTCGAACAACGTCCCAACCCCAATACGGGTACGTGGACATGGCGGGTGCAGAACCGAGAGGATGAATTCCACCAAAGTCATCGGCCTCGTACCCGTAGTTATCGCGCCCCGGACACAACGCGATCGCTCGGGCGGTATCGGTATACCAGCCTGGCTGGTTGGAAAGGACGGGGGCTCGGCCGAACGGGGTCACTGTGCCCCCTCCGTAGGCGATCTGCCCACCTGGCAGGCTGGAGAAAAGCGACATCGATCGCGCGGGCCCGTATGGGGCGCGACTTTGCATGTACGAATAGAGGACGTAGCAGGGGTCAAAACTCTGGCCTCCAGAAGGTACCCCACCGGGAGACACGGGACAGCCCGGCGTCGGTCGGTATACCGGCTTCTGTGGAAGGTAATTGCTTTGGCTCGATAGGTTACCTGACGCGTTGTACATGAACTCGACATGCGCGCCATAGCATCCGTTCGTAGCCACATTTCCTATCGGGTCGGCGGTGTTGACGTGATGCCATTGGCCGTCGGCGTACTGAGACAGTGCACGCACGTGCCCGAACCGAACAACCGCAGGGGATCGGTCAAGGCGCTCGACGATGTTGCCAGGGGTCCAGCAATAGTTGCAGGCTGGGCAATTCTGAAATTGGATGGAACCCGATTCTGGGGCGGAGATCAAGGTTCCAGAGTTGAGGCTGACATCCACCCCGTACTCGCCAGGTTGATTATTGGAATAGTCGTACTGCGTTGAAAACCCGATGACACTCCCATTAGGTGCCCACGGTGGACCAGCGACTCCAGCCGCCGCCGCAACGATGCGCGCACTCGGCACCGTCGTGGTGACAGTTAGAAATAGGCCAAGCGACAACAGGACAGCAACCAGCAATCGGCTCTGACGCCACATTTGCGTACCCCCAAAACACAACGACTGTTTGAAGTTGTCCTGGGCGGCCGCCGCAGACGAAACGAGCTTAGGCGCCTACCGTGTCGCGGTCAAGAATTGTTTGGTTACCGTCGACCCTCCGCCGGAGCCATGCCGATCACACACGGAAAATAGCCGATCGCTGGTCAACAGGTGCGGATTCATGTACCCTGCCGATGGCCAAGACCCCACCTTGTATGACCTGCCCCCCGATCGATATGTGATCCAACAGGGTTATGGGAAGCCAGTTCAACACCAATCATTGGTATTGCGGCGGGCCGCGTGCCCAGTCGTGACCAGTGGAACTTCCCGGCTTCGGCAGAGGACACCGCTACCCCTACCACCGCATCGCCCCGTCCTCTACCACACATATTCGACATACGCGCGTGGGCAAATTACGTCTACGACTCCACCGGCCGCGCGGGCTGGTAGCGATCGATGCCGCCCTCCTCGACAACGCCTGCTCGCTTGCCGAGATCCATGCACTGCGCGCCGGCGACGCCATCCAGCTCAGTACACTGATGACGATCGAGCAAGAAGATCTCACCTTCGCGTGCTGGGATGGCGCACTGCGAGCGGCAGCGACCGCTGAGGGATATGCAGTCTTCCCAGCTGACGAGGGAGGCTTTGCGCAGCAACTGATTCAAAACTGATTCAGTAGCGGTGGCCTGCTTCAGAGCGCAAGCGGGTGTTGAGTTCAAAAGGTGGCTCCGGGACGGGGACTCGAACCCCGAACCTTGCGGTTAACAGATCGGCGCCGCCCGTTCAGAACTCGTGAGCTCAATTCGCCGAGTGTGCCGCTGAGCGCCGCCAAACGCTATGGTTTGCCACCGCGTTGCTGTACGCCGGACTTGCTAGCCGAGGTGCTGTCGAAATTGGCCCCGAGGCTTTGGGCGGTTACAGGCGCGTTTCCAACGGTCAAGCTTTCGGCGCGGTCAAACTGAGCCACAATCTGGCTTGATCTAGTGTCACCTCGACATTGGGTGGCTGGGCGCCGTTCTTGCGACTGAAGAGCAGGGCCTTGTCGCCGTAGAAGCTCTTGTCATACGGCGACACGCCCAGTGCCTGGCAGTACCTGATCAACATTTCAGATGTGAATCGATCTTTCGGAGACCGGTACGTGTACGCGTTGGGTTCTTCAAACGACTGCTGCTCTCCCCCCAAGGTGAACACCCACTTCCGGCCATCGTACGCTGCAGCTATCGACCGGACATAGTTGAGGAAGTGTGTCGGCCGCGGTCCGAAGTATTCGAACCGAACAGCCCCAGCTATCCCCTCCCGGCCTCGCGCTGTGTGTGGCTGATTAAGTATCGCGATGCCGTCGCACGCTAGTCGAGTGCAGAGATAGCCGATCACACTTCCGCCATCCGTGCCTCTTGCATTGTTTGAAAAGTAAGCCGTCCAACCGTTGCGACATTCGATAAGGAGCTCTCTTGTCCTGCCCATCATTACCAGGGGCTCAAGGCTGTGGAGAACCTCGGGAAATGTGGACACGACACGCCTCTCCTCGAAACTGGCCTCACGAGCCCCCTGCTTCCACCACGTTGCCAGCGCTACGGAGCCTCGGGCGAGCGGTGCACGCAAGTAGCCAGCGCCGAAGGTTATCGGCGCGAGCGGGCCCCAAGGATCAAGCATCGTTAACCGATGGTAAACAGTCCTACGATGCCGGATGGATCATTAGCGAGGATGCGTTGCGCATGTGGCATTCCGCGTCCAGAGGCGGCCGTATCGAATTCCTCATAGATTCGCTGACCATTCAACGTGTACTGCAGATCGGGTCGGTTCAGGCCGATTCTGTTCCCGCGGATGTCGACCTGGGTCTGATTTACTCGAACCGATTCGGGATCAACGTCGTGTTGTTCCCTGAGCCAACCGATCCGCTGTTGTAGCCAAGTATTCTGGTCGACGTTCTTACCGATTGGGCGATCAAGAGAAAGTCGGGCTGGCGCCGACGGATTGAACGCAGCTACATCTCTCGGGAGTTGGGTGGTCGGACCATTCGCGGTCACAGTCGCCTCAAGTCTGTCGATAGCCGGCTCCTTTCCGAAAAGTCGCGTGGCTCCTTGCTTCAGTGACGAGACGCCGCGAGAAATGCCAGACTGGACCGCGTTCATCGCGCGGGAGGCACCCGACCGGACCGTCCCCAAAGCGCGCGAAGCTCCGGATGCGATCGCCCGACCAATCCCCGTGCGGCCGAGTGCACCGACCGCCGCACGAGCGCCGATGCTTAGGAGCTTGCCGACGCCATAGCCCGCTAGGCCCGTGACGGCGCCGATCGCTGCCCCCGTCGCCATGCAGCCGCCGATGCTCTCGCCGCTCTTGCATTCAAGAGCTCCTGAGAGTGCGCCCGAGACAGCACCGGCCAGCGCCGCACAGCCGACAGCACCGACCCCGGTCCATCCGATTGCCACACCGCAGGCGACGCCGACCGCCAGGCTCACCGCAATCGGCGCCACCGTCTTGCACACGTCGCTGTTCTTGCAGTAGTTCCAGGCGTCGCTGGCCACCTTCTTCGCCGCTTCAAGCGCTTGCTTCGCTTTGCAGACCGCGTCGTACCACTGACAGTTCGTCTGCTGCTTGTGCTCCTTCTTCTTGCGAGCCGCGGCGTCCGCCTGGACCTTGGCCTCGCAGGCCGCGTCGCAGATCGCCTGCTGCTGCTCCGGCTCGATCGTCTGGTTCTTGCCGCAGGGCCTGTCCTCGCAGTTGAGACCGGTCGGGTCGGTGTGGATGGGAGGGTCGTTGACTCCGTACAGCCAGCGGTCGCGGCCCATCGGCGTCCGCGGGTTGGCCGTTCCGGCCGCCGGGTCCGAGCTCAGGAAGCGGGCGACCTTGGGGTAATACCAGCGGGCGGCCATGTAAACGAAGCCGTTGGCCGGGTCGGTCCACGAACCCTGGCTGCCCTGGAAGCCCAAGGGGAAGCCCAGCACCGGCCAGGCCGGCGAGATGACGCTGTTGCTTGCGCTCATCACGTTGCCCCAGGGATCGAAGTGCTCGGTCCCCGCAAGGCCCGAAGCGGTGGCCAGCGCCGCCACGTCGCCGTGCGGGTTGGTGATCTCGTAGTAGGCGTTGGCACCGACCTTGGTGTAGAGCTGCCGACCGGCGCTGTCCCAGGCGTAGCTGCGGACCAGGTTGCCGGAGCCATCGAGCTCTTTCACCAGCTGGTTGGAGACGCCGCGATAGACGAACTGCTTTGTGATCGAAGCGCCGAGGCTGATGGTCGTCAGCCGGCCGAGCGCGTCATATGCATAGCTCTCCGTGCCCCCAGCACCGGTGAAGGACTCGAGCTGAGACAGCGCGTTCCAGGTTAGGCCGTGGCCCGAAGCGTCGGCTAGCTCGTTGCCGGCCCCGTCCGAGTGGACGGCCACGCCCGCGACCGCGTTCAGCGATTCGTTGTTGAAGTACGTCTGGTTCGTCGAGCCGTTGGTGGTCAGGTTGTGTGCCGCGTCGTAGGCGTAGTTGATAGCGGCGGTATTGGGGATCGTCGCCTGGGCCAGCTGGTCGAACGAGTCGTACTGGAAGGACGAAGGAGTTGCCTGGCTAGACTGCGGATCCGGATACGTGGAGTTGTTCGGGTAGTAGAGCGTCTCGGCGGTGCGGTTCTGGGCCGGGTCGTAGCTGACGGCTGTCCACTGCGCGAGCGTGTTGCTGCCCAGGACCTCGGTCTTGGACGCCAACAGGTCGATTCCGTTGTAGGTCGGCGTCGTGACGATGCCGTTCGCCTCGGTGCGGCTGGTCAAACGTCCCACGGCGTCGACCATGTACGTCGTCATTCCGTTCGTGAGGGGGTCGACCATGCTGCTGGGCCGGTCGATCCGGTCGACGTTGTACGTGTAGCCGCCAACCGGGTCGCTGACCGCGGTGACGGCGCCGTCGGCGTTGTACGTGTACGCGGTTGTTAGCGGGTTCGAAGTGCCGACCGGCGGTGGCGACGTCACCACGCTGACCCGGTTCAGGTGGTCGTACGAGATGGTGGTCTGGCCGACGTCGGTGTCGGCGAAGGACGTGCGGTCGCCGTCGGCGTCGTACGTGAACTCCCGCGTCAGCTCCGTGGCGTTTGACTTCGGTTATCTGACCGTCACGAAGCGGCCAAAGCGATCACGCGCATAACACACCGGCTCGCGCCTTTGCGGCCGCCTTT
>JACXTT010013613.1_pt1 | contig 10695 bp, 11 predicted proteins | sample 9270951 | NCBI WGS metagenome assembly JACXTT01 (sample SAMN15532306, study PRJNA645909) | rock metagenome | isolation source: weathered quartz diorite | place: Puerto Rico | collected 2017-06-21
GGGGCCGGGGGGGGGGGGGGGGGGGGAAAACTTTTGGGGGGGCCAAAACCTTACCCAAAACGGTTCCCCCGGGGGCCCTGGGCATCGCCGGGGGGCGCCAGGCAAACAAGCCCGGCTGGGCGGCGGCAAGGCGTCGCGGGCTCGCCGCGGAGAAGAAGCTCGCCAAGCCGCCGCGGCGGGGAGCGAAGGCCGGGCGTCGCGCCAAGGCTCGCGCCAAGCGGCGGCGCTAGTCTCGCCTTCCTTGTCCGGTTTTCGTTGAACCTGTGTAATCCGGGTGTTATCTTCCGCGTACTTGTTTGGGGAGGATGTGTCCGTGGGGAATTGGATGAACTGGTTGCTCGTGATCGGCGGAGTCGTGTGCGTCATCGCCGAGCTGGCGCTCGGAGTACTGACCGGTTTTGATTTGGCGCTGATCGGGGGCTCGATGGTGGCCGGAGGCGCAATCGGCCTCGTGTTCGGCTCTTCGAGCGTCGGCCTGCTCGCAGCCGGCACCCTGGCCTTTGCCTACCTGGCATTTTTCCGGCGTTGGCTGCGGGCGAGGCTCCATATCCAGGAGCACGCGTCGAACATCGATGCCGTCGTAGGCAAGACAGGCGTGGTCGTGAAGCGCGTCGCAGCCCGCGAAGCAGGGCAGGTGAAAATCGGCAACGAGGTCTGGCGCGCTGAGCTCGCCCATCTGGATGGGGCCGCGCGCAATCCAGGCGACGCAGTCACCGTGGAATCGGCCGAAGGTGTGACCCTGAAAGTGAGGTAGAGCCATGGAACCGGCAACGGTCTTTTTGTACACCCTGTTCTTCCTTCTCGCTGTGTTGGGCCTGTCAGCGCTGGCGAAAGGTGCGCGGATCGTCCGGCAGTATGAAAAGGGTATCGTGACCCGGCTGGGGAAATACCACGCGCTGGCCAGTTCGGGGCTGACCATCATCGTTCCGTTTGTAGACGATCTCATGCGCGTGGACATGCGCGAGCGGGTCATCAACGTCGCGCCGCAGAAGGTCATCACCAAAGACAACGTCACCGTCGAAGTGGACGCTGTCGTCTACTACAAAGTGATCGATCCGGTGAAGTCACAGTTCGAGGTCCAGAATTTCGACTACGCGTGTACAACGCTGGCGCAGACCAACCTGCGGAACCTGGTCGGCGACAAGACGCTCGACGAAACGCTTGTCGCCCGCGACATGATTAACACGAACCTGCGCGACGTTCTTGACGAAGCCACGAACACATGGGGTGTGAAGGTGACGCGAGTCGAGGTACAGAAGATTGAGCCGCCCCGCGACATCACCGAGGCGATGTCCCGCCAGATGAAGGCCGAGCGCGACAAACGCGCCGCCATTTTGGAGGCCGAAGGCATCAAGCAGAGCCAGATCCTCGCGGCCGAGGGCTTCAAGCAGTCGGAGACTCTGAAGGCCGAGGGGGACGCGCAGGCGCGGATCACGCGCGCGAACGCCGAGGCTGAAGCAGTTCGAATGGTCTCCACCGCAGCAGAAAATTTCTTTAAGGAGCGCGCCGAGATGATGCGGCGGCTCGAAGTGCTCAACAACACGCTGGCTCACAACACCAAGTACATTGTACCTTCGAACGCCGGCCTGGTGAATGTCCTCGGCCTCGAAGGAATGGTGAAAGCCACAGCGGCCGGCGCGTCGGGCGGCCCGGCTGCAGATCAGCCACCCTCGAAGCGATAGGCAGCCGTGCGCGGCGGTATGTTAGAATGATCTCGTTGTCCATGCCGCGCGGAGCCTCCACACGATGAAATTTGGAGTCGTCGTTTTTCCCGGGTCGAATTGCGACCACGACGCGTACTACGCCATCGGAAACGTCCTGAAGCAGCCGGTTGAATTCATCTGGCACCAGTCGCAGGACCTCGCTCACTGTGACGCCGTTATCTTGCCGGGCGGGTTCTCCTACGGAGATTATTTGCGCACGGGGGCCATTGCGCGCTTCTCGCCCGTGATGAAGTCCGTCGAGAAATTCGCGCGCTCGGGAGGCCTTGTTCTCGGCATCTGCAATGGCTTTCAGATCTTGTGCGAGGCAGGTCTGCTGCCCGGCGCGATGATGCGCAATGCCGGGCTGCGCTTCATCTGCCGGCACGTTTATATTCGCGTCGAAGAAACCGATACGCCCTTCACCTGCGCGGCCCAACCGCGGCAGATCCTGAAGATTCCCATTGCGCACTCGGACGGCAACTACACGTGCGATGAGGTGACGCTCGCCGAACTCGAGCGCAACCGCCAGATCGTTTTCCGCTACACATTGCCCCGTGCGACCGCTGAGCGGTCGACACCTCACGGCGCAGACGACGCCGCAGGGAACCCGAACGGCTCGATGGCCAACATCGCCGGCATCTGTAATCGCGGACGGAATGTCGCCGGTCTGATGCCACATCCGGAGCGCGCCGTTGAAGAAACCTTGGGCTCTCCCGACGGCCTCGTGATCTTCCGCTCGATGGTCGAGGCGTTCGTCAGCGCGGTGAAGGCCACGGCGTAAACGCAGGCGCACAGGCAAGGTTTTTTCTGCGGGGCACGCTGCATGGTGCCCCCGCGTTTTCTCAGACATGGCTACAACATTCACAGAAGTCAAGGTCACCGCTGACGTCGCAGCGGAGCACGGTCTGACGGCGGAGGAATACGCCCGCGTGAAGCAGATCCTCGGGCGCAAGCCGAACATCACCGAGCTCGGCATTTTCAGCGTGATGTGGAGCGAGCACTGCTCGTACAAGTCGAGCAGAGTGCATCTGAAGCGCTTGCCGACGCGGGGCGAGCGCGTCGTGCAGGGACCGGGCGAAAACGCCGGCGTTGTGAACATCGGCGACGGCCTCGTCGCCGTGTTCAAGATTGAATCGCACAACCATCCGAGCTTCGTCGAGCCGTTCCAGGGCGCAGCCACCGGCGTCGGCGGCATCTTGCGCGACATCTTCACGATGGGCGCGCGGCCGATCGCGGTGCTCGATTCGTTGCGCTTCGGCCCCATCGTCGCCGGAAACGGCGCGAGCGAAGAAGAAGCCGCGCGCAACCGGCGCATCCTCGACGGAGTCATCCGGGGCATCGCGCACTACGGCAACTGCTTCGGGGTGCCCACCGTGGGCGGCGAAGTGTGCTTCGAGACCTGTTATTCCTCGAACCCGCTCGTCAACGCGCTGGCCCTGGGCATCGCGAGAAAAGAAGAGGTGTTCCTCGCCCGCGCACGCGGCACCGGAAATCCGGTCATCTATGTCGGCGCGAAGACCGGCCGTGACGGAATTCACGGCGCTTCGCTCTTGGCTTCGGCCGAATTCACCGAAGAGTCGCAGCAGAAGCGACCCAACGTGCAGGTGGGCGATCCATTTCTTGAAAAGCTGCTCCTCGAAGCATGCCTCGAAGCCATGCAGACCGGCGCTGTCGTCGCGATTCAGGACATGGGCGCCGCTGGCCTCACGTGCTCGACCTGTGAGATGGCCTCGCGCGGCGGAACGGGTATCGAAATCGATCTCGCGCGGGTGCCTCAGCGCGAAACGGGGATGTCGCCCTACGAAATCATGCTCAGCGAGTCACAGGAGCGCATGCTGCTCGTCGCTGCAAAAGGTCGCGAGCCAGAGGTACTCGATGTCTTTGCAAAATGGGGCCTCGACGCCGTTGTCATCGGCCAGGTGACCGAAGGCGGCATGCTTCGCGTGCGCGACCGCGGCAAAATCGTCGCCGAAATCCCCGCGCATCCTCTCGCCGAGGAGGGGCCGGTCTATCGGCGGCCGCTCGGGCCGCCCGCGGAGCATCCAGCAAAGCACGCGCCATTGTTTTCTTTCTCACTCGAAGGTACTGACCTGACCGAAAATTTCTGCAGGCTCCTCGCCTCGCCGGCGATCGCTTCCAAGCGCTGGATTACCGAGCAGTACGACCACATGGTACGCACGAACACGCTCGTTGTACCGGGCGCGGGCGACGCGGCAGTGATGCGCGTCAAGGGCACGAAGCGCGCCTTGGCGCTTGCGACCGACGGAAACGGCCGCTGGTGCTGGCTCAACCCGCGAGTCGGGGCCATGCACGCTGTCGCCGAAGCGGCGCGCAACGTCACCTGTTCAGGCGCGCGGCCCATCGCGGCGACGAATTGCCTGAACTTCGGCAATCCCGAAAAGCCAGAGGTGATGTGGCAGTTCAGCGAAGTGGTTGACGGCATGGCCGAAGCCTGCGCGACGCTGGACACGCCCATCACCGGCGGCAATGTCAGCTTCTACAATGAAACCCTCGGCAAGTCGATCTATCCGACGCCGGTCGTCGGTGTCCTGGGCGTAATCGAAGACGCCTCGAAGGCGCTGAAGGCGGCGTTTCGCAGCGATGGCGACGTCATCGTGCTGCTCGACGGATTTGCGCAGGTGGGCGAGGCGGCACTTCTGCACTCGACCGCGCTCGAATTTTCGTCCTCGGAGTATGCGAAGGTTACAAGCGGAGTCATCTCCGGCGAGCCGCCGATGATCGACCTGCCCGCCGAGAAGCGGCTCATCGATCTCCTTGTGACCTTCGCCGCCGACGGCGCCATTCGCTCCGCCCACGACATCAGCGACGGCGGCCTCGCAGTCACGACGGCGGAGTCCTGCTTTGCAAGCGAGGGTTTATCTGCCGTCGTTGCTCTGAGCCTGGGGGAACCGGCCGAGGCGGCGCTGTTCGGGGAGCGCGGCGCCCGCGCGGTTGTGTCCGTGTCACCCGCATCGCTTGCCCACGTTCTCCAGACTGCGAGACAATATGGCGTGGCGGCCATGGAGATCGGGCGCGTCACCCGCGGCGGCGAATTCCGAATCGCATTGAACGGCAGAATCGTCATTCGCGGGAGTGTCGAGTCCCTGCACGAGGCCTGGGTCAACTCGGTCGCGGAAACATTGCAAAGCCGATGAATCCTCCCCACACGCTACCGGACGACCACTTCCACGACGAATGTGGCGTCTTCGGTGTGTACGGGCATACGGAAGCGTCGAAAGTCGCTTACCTGGGACTTTACGCCCTCCAGCACCGCGGCCAAGAATCAGCGGGCATGATCTCGAGCGACGGCGTAGACCTGCATCTGCACAAAGCCATGGGCGAAGTCGAGGAGATTTTCCAACCCGCGGTGATCGCCAGACTCCCCGGCAGCGCGGCCATCGGCCACACGCGCTATTCGACGGCAGGCGACACATCGGTCGCCAACGCCCAGCCCATCGTGATCGACTGCAACAAAGGCAAGCTCGCGCTTGGCCACAACGGCAACCTCACCAACGCCACCGAATGGCGGCGAAAACTCGAGCACCGCGGCTCGATCTTCCAGACCACGAGCGACACGGAAGTGATCGTTCATCTCGTGGCACGCTCCTCGGCACGCAATCTTTCGGGCGCCCTCGGCGACGCGCTCAACCAAGTGGAAGGCGCCTATTCCCTGCTGGTTCTGACGCCGGAAGAGCTCTATGCCATCCGCGACCCGCGCGGTTTTCGTCCGCTCAACCTCGGCCGGCTGGGCGATGCGTGGCTCGTGGCGTCGGAAACCTGCGCGTTTGATTTGCTCGGAGCGGAGTACGTGCGCGAAGTCGAGCCCGGCGAAATGGTTCGAATCTCGCGCATAGGCATCGAGTCGATCCGCTTCGCGCCGCCGAAGCCGCATCAGTACTGCATCTTCGAGCACGTCTATTTCTCGCGGCCGGACAGCACGATCTTCGGCCGCTCGGTGAACCGGAGCCGCGAAACGCTCGGCAGGCTGCTGGCGCGCGAGCATCCCGCGGCCGCAGACGTCGTCGTCCCCGTTCCCGATTCGGGCGTGCCTGCAGCCATTGGCTACGCCATCGAATCGAGGATTCCCTTCCGCATGGGGCTGATTCGCAATCACTACATGGGCCGGACGTTCATCGAGCCGTCGCAGGCCATCCGCGACTTCGGCGTAAAGCTGAAGCTGAATCCTGTGCGTGAGCTGCTCGATGGACAGCGCGTCGTGCTCGTCGACGATTCGATTGTTCGCGGGACAACCAGCCGTAAGATCGTGCGCATGGTCCGCGAAGCCGGTGCCCGCGAAGTCCACGTGCGCATCTCCTGCCCGCCGACGATTTCGCCCTGCTACTACGGGGTGGATACGCCGACGCGTGAAGAGCTCATCGGCTCCTCCCACTCGCCCGAAGAAATCTGCCGCTTCCTCGGCGCCGATTCACTGGGCTATCTTTCGCTGGAAAACCTCAAGAATGCCATAGGCGACACCGAGGGCAACTTCTGCGTCTCTTGCTATACGGGAATCTATCCGACCGACCTAGTACAGCTCGAAGTGAATCGCAAGGAATCAAACGGCCGGCGCACTGGAGAAGCCGCTCCGGTTGAGGTGCATCGTGAAGGCTGAAGCAAGAACCAGAGATTCCAAGAATCTGCCGCTGCGGAAGAGGGTTCAGCGCGAAGTCATCGCATGGGCCTGGGTGGCGGCGGCATTTTTGCTGATTAACGGAACGCTCGGCCAAGCGCGGGTGATTCCATCGGGCTCGATGGAACGCACACTGCTCGTCGGCGACCACCTGATCATGAGCCGCCTCGGCTACGATGCCGGAATCCCCTTCACGAGCTGGCACATGCCCCTGTGGCGCAGCCCGCAACGCCAGCAGGTGGTGATTTTCCGCCCGCCCTTCGACACGAATTCGCCCGACTATGTGAAGCGGGTCATCGGTCTCCCGGGCGATACCGTGGAAATCAAAAACGGCGCGGTTTGGGTCAACGGCAAAAAGCTCGAGGAACCCTATCTTGACGAGCCGATGGAGCCGCTCGAGCGCAGCGGCCCCTACCAGGTGCCGGCGAATTCCTACTTCGTGATGGGCGACAACCGCCAGAATTCTTTGGACAGCCGCTACTGGGGCTGCGTGCCGCGCGCGAACATCATCGGGACGCCGGTGATCATCTACATGTCCATCGAGGCGCCGCGGGATGCCTGGGAACCCGGACAGATTCGCGAGCGCGTCTTGGCGTATGCCAACGCGATGGTTCACCCGCATCTAGTGCGGTGGAAGCGCCTGTTTTCGACCTTTTGACCGAAAGTCGCGTGTTTTTCCGGGGCTCTTCTCCCCCGCCGGAAGCCTCGATAGCCCTTCTCCTATGAAATACGCCGATGCAGGAGTGAACATCGCGGTCGCCGACGACGCCAAGCAGCGCATTCGCCGGCTGGCCGGGCGCACGCTTACGCCCGCAGTACTCGGCGGCATCGGGGGATTCGGCGCGCTCTACGCGCTCGACCGCAAGAAGTGCAAGGAGCCGGTGCTCGTCTCGAGCGCCGATGGTGTCGGCACCAAGCTCAAAGTGGCCATGGCCATGGGGGTGCACTCGACCGTCGGCGCTGATCTGGTCAACCACTGCGTCAATGACATCCTCGTGGAGGGAGCGGAGCCGCTTTTCTTCCTGGACTACCTGGCTATGGGCAAACTCGACCCGCTGGTTGTCGAACAGCTCGTGGATGGCATGAGCCGCGCCTGCCGCAAAGCAGGCTGCGCACTCATCGGCGGGGAAACGGCCGAGATGCCGGGGTTCTACCCGCCCGGAGAATATGACCTGGCAGGTTTCATCGTCGGCATTGTCGAGCGAAAGCGCATCCTCACTGGGAAAAACGCCAAGCCCAGCGACGTTTTGCTGGCGCTGCCTTCGTCGGGCCTGCATACCAACGGCTACTCGCTCGCGCGCAAACTCATTTTCGAAACGGCGGGGCTGAAGCCCGACACGTACGTCGCCGAAGTGGGCAACAAGATTGGCGCCGAACTGCTCAAGCCCCATCTCTGCTACGCGCCCGCGCTCAAGAAGACCATCTCCAATTGCTGGGTCTCCGCCCTCGCACACATCACCGGCGGCGGCATTCCCGGAAACCTTCCCCGCGTCCTGCCTGCCGGTACCCAAGCGGTGATCGATCTCTCTTCCTGGCCCGTTCCGCCGATCTTTCGGTATCTCGCCAAGCTCGGCGAAATCGACCGCGACGAACTGCTGCAATCCTTCAATCTCGGCGTCGGCATGATCCTTGTCGTGCCCGCGGCGTGTTTGACGAAAGTCGAGGCGGACCTGAAGCGCCGTCGCGAGAAGTTCTTCCGCATCGGCCGCATCGAGCGCGCCGACTCCGGCAAACCGCGCATTGCCTTCACAGGAACCCTCGGCCTTTAAAGACGGCTTCTTTGCTCGGATTCGCCCGGCACGATCTTCGGGTGCTGTGCCCGCGCTCGCTTGGGCAATTCCCGGGCGATCTTGTCCAGCCACCGACATTCCAACTGGAATTGCGCAATCATCTGGGTAATCATCCAGACCGCCTCATGATACGGATGCCCCACTTCTCGTAAAACAGCACGCAGCGTCTCCTTCTCCTTCGCGATTTCTGCTTCGAGAAATCCTTGCCTCCGCCGGAGCTGCCGCTGGAACACTCCCGGACGCGCCTGCCAGGAAAGCGCAATCCAGGTGAGAAACGGCGGACGCTCGCGCTGCAGGGCCCACTCCTCGCGCCCGAGCGCATGGGCCAAGGCGCCGCGCCCCCGCGCCGAAGTGGCGAATACACGCCTCCGGGGACCCGCGGAAGAAGCACCGTTTCCAGTGGGGCGGATCATGCCCAGCCGCACTAGCTTCTCCAGTGAGTAGTACACCTGCGGACGCGAGATTTCCGCCCAGTCGCGGATGCAGCGCCGCTCGAGCTCGAGATTCGCCTGATACCCGTGCATGGGATGCTCGGCAAGCAGGCTCAGAAGCACGAGATCCGGCGTCGTCAGCTCGGACCGCTGCTTCCTCCGCCTACCGCGGCGCACGGCCTGCCTTTCGCTTCCGGCTCCAATACCACCACACACACTTCTCCGCAGGAAGGCGCGGATTCCGTGCCTGTGCCACTGCGGCTGGGAACGTGTCCAGGACGCAGGGGTCCTGCCGCCGGCCCGTGGCCCGGGACAGCCGCTCATAGAGCCGCTGCGGGTTGGCGCGGGCCAGTTGTGCCACCGTGCGGATGCCGAGAAATTCGAAATCGCGCCGCATCGCTGGGCCGACCGAGATCAGGTCCTCGAGCCGGCGCGCCGGCTGTCGTGGTGAATTTCTTCTTGACATGGTGATTTTCCTCCCTTATACTGACTAGTCTAATTAAGACTAGCCATAAAAGCAAGCACCAAATGCAAGGAGGAGATCAGACATGCGAGTTGTTCTCCTGGGAGCGGCGGCCGCAGTTCTCTGTCTGCCCTCCCTGCAAACCAAACCCTGGGAGGAGCCCAAGACCATGAGCGTCAAACGAATCACGCCCGTCTTGTTCGTTGAGGAGATTGAGCCCTGCGCCAAATTCTGGACCGAGCGTCTCGGCTTTCGGAAAACTGCCGAGGTCCCCGAGGGCAACAAACTCGGCTTCTTGATCCTGCAGAAGGGCAACGTTGAAATCATGTACCAGACCTACGCCAGCGTCGCAAAAGACCTGCCTTCGATCAACTCGGTCGTACGGAAGGGCCCGACGTTTCTTTACGTTGAAGTGGACGACCTCAATGCCGTCATCTCGGCTGTCAAAGGCGCGGAGGTTTACATGCCTGTGCGGACCACCTTCTACGGAGCGAAGGAAATCGGCGTGAAAGATCCCGCTGGCCATTATGTCACCTTCGCTCAGTTTGTCGCGTCCCCACAGCACTGACCGCGCGGGAGCGCCCGAGTTTCTCGCCGCGCCGGAAACTGTGTTAACTTGCTTGGCTTATGAAAAAACGCATCGGCGTCCTCCTGAGCGGGCGCGGCTCGAATTTCGAGGCCCTCGCGGAAAGCGTCGCGACGCGGCGCATATCCAACGCCGAGATCGCGATTGTCATCAGCAATCGCGAAGGCGCCCCGGGGATCGAACGGGCGCGAGCGCGTGGAATCGAGACACGAGTCATCCCCTCGAAGGGCCTCGAGCGCGAGGCGTACGACCGTCAAGTGGTCGCGGCCTTGCAACAGAAGCAGGTGGACTTGGTATGCCTCGCGGGGTTCATGCGCCTGCTTTCGCCTTATTTCATTGCGGCGTTTTCGAACCGCATCCTGAACATCCATCCATCGCTCTTGCCCGCATTTCCGGGGCTTGAAGCACAGCGCCAAGCGCTGGAGTACGGAGTAAAATTCACAGGCTGCTCGGTCCACTTTGTGGACGAGAATCTAGACGCAGGGCCCATCGTCGTGCAGGCCGTCGTTGCGATCCGAGATGACGACACAGTCGAATCGCTTTCCGAGCGAGTCTTGAAGGAGGAACACCGCATCTACTCCGAAGCTGTCCGCGTCGTTCTCGAAGGGCGCTTCCGGATCGAAGGCCGGCGTGTCATCCTGAACTCCTGAATCCGATGAACGCGTCCTCTCAGCCGAAGATGACCTCAACAAAATTCAATCCGGTGGACGAACAGCTCGCTTACATCAAGAAAGGCGCTGCGGAAATCATCCCCGAGGATGAGCTGGGCGCAAAGCTCGAAAAGTCACGCCAGAGCGGCAAGCCGCTCCGCATCAAGCTGGGTGTCGACCCAACGGCGCCTGACCTACACCTCGGCCACACGGTTGTCATCCGCAAGCTCAGGCATTTTCAGGAGCTCGGCCACACCGTCGTTTTCCTGATCGGCGATTTCACGGCCCTGGTGGGCGACCCAACCGGTCAATCCGAGACCCGCCCACCGCTCTCCCGAGAACAGGTGGACGCAAACGCGAAGACGTATCTCGATCAAGTCTTCAAGATTCTCGACCGAGAAAAAACCGAAGTGCGCTACAACAGCGAGTGGCTCGGCAAGCT
>JACXTT010013614.1_pt1 | contig 10695 bp, 4 predicted proteins | sample 9270951 | NCBI WGS metagenome assembly JACXTT01 (sample SAMN15532306, study PRJNA645909) | rock metagenome | isolation source: weathered quartz diorite | place: Puerto Rico | collected 2017-06-21
GACGCCGCAGCGGCGTGACCGTAACGTGACGATTTCGTGACCGTAATTTGACCGTTTCGTGACGACTCGGCATGCCTCCTCCTGCTACCTTCCCGCTGCGTTGGCCACACAGCAAAGGCGGGAATACGGGCGTTATACCACATCTATGGATCAGCAAGGAACAAGCGATGTCTGAGCACTGGAGCAAAATCAGGAGGAGCTACCGATGACCTTTGAGGAAGTCCTGACGCAGATACGGGAGTTGCTAGAACGTGAAGGGCGCGTCTCGTACCGAGCGCTGAAGCGACGGTTCAGTCTCGATGACGATTATCTTGAGGACCTGAAAGACGAGATCATCAAGGCCAAGCGGTGGGCTAAAGATGAAGAGGGCGCCGTGCTGGTCTGGACTGGCGCCGCGCCAAGTTCAGATTCCACGTTTCAGGTTTCCGATTCCCAACTTCCAGCTCCTAGCACTCAACTCTTAACCCTCAGCACCCAAACGCTCGACACTCCACGCCAGCCCCTCGACTCTGCTCGATCGGAGGCCGAGCGGCGGCACCTGACCGTAATGTTTTGCGATGTCGTCGGCTCCACCGCCCTCTCTGCCCAACTTGACCCCGAAGAATGGCGTGAGGTCGTGCGCGCCTATCAGCAAACATGTGCGGAGGTGATCGGCCACTTTGACGGATATATTGCTCAATATCTAGGCGATGGCTTGTTGGTCTACTTCGGTTATCCACTCGCTCACGAAGATGACGCCGCTCGGGCCGTACGCGCGGGCCTTGGCATCGTCGTGGGGATGCAGGAGCTTAACAGAAAGTTACAATCTCCCCTCCAGATACGGATTGGGATTCACACCGGCACGGTTGTTGTCGGAGAAATAGGAGGAGGAGAGCGGCGTGAGCAGCTTGCGTTGGGCGAGGCCCCCAACATTGCCGCACGGATCCAAGGGTTGGCAGAGCCTGATACGGTTGCAGTCAGTAACGCCACCCACCGCTTGATCGAGGGATTTTTTGTCTGCCGGAGCCTTGGCGCTCACACCGTTAAAGGAATCGCTGCGCCGGTCGAGGTCTACCAGGTGGTCGAGGAAAGTGGGATTCACAGTCGCCTGGAGGCAGCAGCCGCTAGAGGACTCGCACCGCTCGTCGGCCGCGACTTGGAAATCGGCTTATTGCAAGAACGATGGGCGCAGGCAAAAGCCGGCGAAGGCCAGGTGGTGGTACTCAGCGGAGAGGCTGGCATTGGCAAATCCCGCCTCGTGCAGGTGCTGAAGGAGCAAGTGAACAGTGAAAGAACAATCCATATCGAATTTCGCTGCTCAGCCTATCATCAGAACAGTGCTTTCTATCCTATTCTTGGGCACTTACAGCGACTCTTACAGTTTGCCCCGTACGAGGCTCCCCACACAAAGCTAGCAAAACTCCAGCAGGCCCTTGCTGCTTATCGTTTCCCACAGGCCGACACGCTCCCCTTGTTAGCCGCTTTACTCTCGCTCCCACATCCTACTGATTACCCGCCTCTCAACTTGAGCCCTCAGAAACAGAAAGAGAAGACGCTCGAAACGTTGATTCGCTGGATGGTAGAGGAGACAGAGAAGACCGTCGTGTATTGCGCATGGGAAGACCTGCACTGGGCCGATCCTTCGACCTTAGAGCTGCTACACTTGTTCCTTGACCATGTGCCCACGACCCGGCTGCTCGTTTTGCTGACCTGCCGTCCAGAGTTTTCCATGCCATGGAGCCCCCGCTCCTATCTGACGCAGCTCACGCTGAGCCGCCTGGGACGCCTGCACGTTGAGCGGATAGTGGAAAACCTTACCGGTGGGAAGTCGCTACCAGTCAAGGTCCTGCAGCAGATTGTGCATAAGACGGATGGCGTGCCGCTGTTTGTCGAAGAGTTGACCAAAATGGTCTTGGAATCAGGTTTGTTGAGACCGACAAATGATCACTACGAGTTATTAGGTCCCCTCCCGTCCCTGGCCATTCCCAGTACCCTGCACGACTCGCTCATGGCTCGACTTGACCGGCTGGCGCCGGTCCGAGAACTGGCTCAGGTGGGGGCAACGTTAGGACGGGAATTCTCCTATAGCCTAATCCACGCCGTCTCCTCGTTAGATGAAGCGATATTACAACAGGGGCTGCGTCAGTTAGTCGAGGCCGAACTGCTTCATCAACGGGGCTTGCCGCCGCACGCGCTCTACTTCTTCAAGCACGCGTTGGTGCAGGAGACAGCGTATCAATCCCTGTTGAAGAGTCGACGCCAGCACCTCCATCAGCAGATTGCCCAGGCATTAGAGCGCCAATTTCCCGAGCCCTCCGAGACGCAACCAGAATTGCTGGCCCATCACTATACCGAGGCGGGACTCACTGCCGAAGCCATTCCTCACTGGCACAGGGCGGGGCAGCGCGCCATTGCGCGGTCGGCCAATGCCGAAGCGATGAGCCATCTGACTAAAGGGCTGGCGTTGCTCACCACGTTGCCGGACACGCCTGAGCGCATCCAACACGAACTCACCCTACAAATCACCCTCGGCGTGCTACTAATGATGACCAAAGGGTATGCCGCCGCGGAAGTGGAACATGCCTTCGCTCGGGCGCGAGAGCTGTGCCAGCAGATCGGCGACGCCCCTCCACTCTTCCCCGTGTTCTTTGGATTGTGGGTATTTCATTTCGTGCGGGCGGAGTTACAGATGGCGCGTGAGCTGGGAGAGCAGCTCCTGCGCTTGGCCCAGAGCGTACAAGACCCTGGGCTCCTTCTGCAGGCTCATGATGCACTGGGGCACACATTGTTCCATCTTGGCGACTTGATCTCTGCTCAGTCTCACCTGGAGCAGAGCATTGCCTTGTATGATCCTCAGCAACACCAGTCTCACGCTCTGCTGTACGGACAAGACCCTAAGGTGGTCTGCTTATCCTATGCGGCCTTGGTGCTCTGGTTGCTGGGTTTTCCGGACCAGGCGGCGCAGAAGAGCCAAGAGGCGGTCACGCTCGCCCAGCATCTTGCTCATCCCCATAGCTTGGCTTTTGCGCTCGACCTTGCCGCCGTGCTCCATCAGCACCGTCGAGAGAGACAAGCCGCCCAAGAACAAGCAGAGGCGCTCTTGGCGCTCGCGACCGAACAGGGGTTTATGCTTTTTGTGGCGAGGGGAACTTTCCTACGGGCCTGGACACTCGCCGGACGGGAACAAAGAGAGAATGGGATTGCACAAATGAATCGGAGCTTGGCTGCCTACCGGGCCACGGGAGCAGCGCTCTGGCAACCGTATTTTTTGGCCTTGCTTGCTCACTCCAACGGAGCGGACCCAATTGGGGGCGATGATCAAACCGTAGTGGCCGACTCATTGACGATGGCGCAGACCACGGGAGAGCGGTGGTACGAGGCAGAGGCGTATCGGCTCAAGGGCGAGCTGACGCTCCAGCAAGAGTGCAAAGTGCAAGGTTCCAAGTTCCAAGATACTGATCCCCGACTCCTGAGCCTCGATCCCCAAGGCGAAGCCGAAGCGTGTTTTCTGAAGGCTATTCAAGTCGCCCAGCGTCAGCAGGCAAAGTCACTAGAGCTGCGCGCTACAGTGAGTCTGGCGCGCCTGTGGCGGCAACAGAGCAAAAAGGTAGAGGCTCGACAAATGCTCTCGGAAATTTATGCCTGGTTCACTGAAGGATTTGACACGGTAGACTTGCAAGAAGCGCAGATGTTGTTGCAAGAATTAGAAGGAGGTGTGCAATGAGTAGAGAAGCAAATAAGCAGGTGGCCTTGCGGTTTTTTGACCATCTCTCCGCCGGCAAAGTGGAGGTCGCCTTAGCGCTCATGGCTGACAGCGCCATCTGGTTGGCCCCCGGCCGCTTCGAGCTGTCCGGTCCCAAGACCAAAACACAATTTGTTGAGCTGCTGGGCATGATGGGAGCAGTGATGCCCAACGGGATGCGGCTCACTATCAAAGGGGTGACTGCCGAAGAGGATCGAGTGGCGATCGAAGCGGAGTCGTATGGCGAACTCACGAACGGAAGAGTCTACAACAACCAGTACCATTTCTTGATAGAGGTGCGCGAGGGAAAAATTCAGAATATCCGCGAATACGCAGACACACTGCACGCCAGGCAAACGTTCATAGAGTAGACCATACCTCAAGGTCGCGCTCAGGGTAAGCTCACGCAGCGAGAGACGCTTTGTGTTTACCCCGGGCGGCTTCATTTCGGCGCCCAATGACACTCCCTATCTCCACTGCGAGCATTTTGTGGTCGTGTGAGCATAGTATCTCGTCATACCGAGAGCATGTCCAATAGTGCTTTGGCCTCTTGCAAATCTTTTGTGTCAAACCCTTCGGTGAACCAGCCGTAAATCTCCGCCAGCATCTGCCGCGCTTCTTTCTTCTTGCCCTGTTTCCGCCACAGCCGACTCAAGCTCATGACTGCGCGGAGTTCCCAGGACTTCGCCTGCTGCGTGCGAGCAATTGCAATGGCCTTATGGAAATACTCTTCAACTTCTTTCTCGACCTCTGCGTTGCTTTGACTTATTTTGGACTTGTCTTCGCTTTGTCTTGATTGTAGCGTCAGCTCGCCTTTGAGCCGATACAGCTCCGCTTCACACCAGTGCTCCTCGCTGGCATTGAGTACAGTCAGTGCTTTGGTCAGCAAGGGAAGCCCTTTCTCTCTCTGTCCCACTTTTCCATAGGCTTCCGCTAGCAAGGCCAGAAAGTACGGCTGTCCCCACTCTGTTCTTATCGTCTGTGCGACCCCCAGACCCTGACGTATCTCTGCAATTCCTTCTTCTTCCTGTCCTTGTTCGCTCCGCGTCCTCCCCCGGAGGATCGTTCCCCAGGCCAGCCACCATGGAAATCCCTGCTCGCGAGAAATGGCCATTGCCGCTTCTGCCAACTCTTGGGTCCGATGGTCCTCACGGCGGAGCCGATAGATGCCAGCAATAAAGACGAAGGCAAAGGCTTGGCTATAGGGGTGCGATACCTCCTGGCTCAAGGTGAGAGTTGCATGGCTTATGTCCAAGGCCTGGTTTGGATAGCCCAGCATCCAGAGGGCGTAGGCTAGAGTGGAGAGGGTAATCATTCCAGGTTCCTGTCCATAAAGAGAGGTGTGGGAGCGGTGCTGCTGGGGATCATACAGGGCCATCGCCTGCTCGAAGTGACTTCGGGCAGGGAGGAACTCTCCAAACCACAATAGAGAAGTTCCCAGCGCGAGATGGGCCTCGAGGAGGAGGGCCGGGTCGTGTTCTTTTTGGGCGAGGTCGAGAAGCTGTTCTCCTAGCCCACGCGAGCCCTTGAGATCTGCTCGAAGCAGATGATGGACCCAGAGCCCCCACAGGACAGGGGAAAGCTGAGCACTCTCCTCCACTTGTCGGCAAAGCTCCTGCGCTTGGGTGTAGACAGCGCCCACCTCTGGAGCAGCCCAGCCCTTGATCGCTATGAGAGCTGGCCCCAAGGCGATGTGCAGTGTGAGTTCTTGTTGGGTGCGCGCGGCGGTCGCCGGTAGGGTCTTGAGCAACGCGAGAGCAGCCCTGAAATGCGTCACCGCTTCGACATTCGCCGATCGTTGCATAGCTTGTTCCCCGGCAAGCTGGAGGAAGTCCACCGCCTTCTCCGTGTTCCCACTACAACCATAGTGATACGCCAGTTCAGCCGCAATCTCGCGCGCGTGCTCACCATAGCCTTGCTCTTCTCGTGCACCGATCTGTCGATGCAGGCGCTGCCGTCGCGCCGTCGGCACCTGCTCGTACAACACGTTTTGATACAAGGCGTGCAGAAAGCTGTAGCGCGCCGCTACGGTCCCATCGGGCCATGCTCCCGTGCCAGCTACCTGCAGAAACTGCGCCTGCCGCACGAGGGTTGCGCAGCGCTGCTCGACCTCTTCCACGGATCCTTCGATCCCCGCTGCAACGGCGGCTATGGAGAACTCCACCCCGGCGACACTGGCTGTTTCGAGTATCCGTTGGTGCTCAGGGCTGAGCCGCTCCAGGTGACGCTCAATCATCTGGCGGATGGTCACCGGGGTGCTGCCAGCAACTGCGGCGCCATCCAGCTCTCCCTGAGCCATCAACTCATCGACAATGTTGACCATGAAGAGCGGGTTGCCTTCAGTGCGTTGGCGAATCACCGAAGCCAGGTCCTGAAGAGGGGCGCGAGGCTGTGCTCCCATAGTAATCCGCTGGGCCAGATAGGCCGCGATATCAACTATACTCAACGGCTCTAACTGCAGCTCCTCACACTGCTTGTGCAATTGGAGTTCGTGCACGATCCCGCGCAGCGGATGCTCTGCGGCTAGCATCTCACTCGGGCGGTAGGTGCCGATGATGAGCACCCGTGCGGGCTGAGAGCGTCGTGCAAAGAAGGCGAGGAGATCCAGCGTCGAAGGATCACTCCAGTGCAAATCTTCGAAGACGAACACCAACGGCCGTTCCCGTGTCAACACTTCTAGGGCTTCGGCCATCTCACGTAGCATCCGCTCTTTAGTCACACCGGCAGTCTTCCGCTGTAACGTGGCTAACTCCTCCTCAGTAAGCACTCCCGGCATCTGCACCAGCCACGCGGGTGCGTATTGATTGAGCAGGAGAACAAGCTGTTCCCCTCCCGGCTCGCGACAGAGTTGTCCCAGCGCCGTCAACACCGGCAAGTAGGCTTCGCCTGCTCCATAATGATCAATGCATTGTCCCTGGCTAATGCGGAGTCCGTGCTCGGCAGCAAGTCGAGCCATAAACGCGGTGACGAGGCTGGTCTTCCCGATGCCGGGCTCCCCGGTCACGAAGCCGAGCTGGCGCTCACCGTTGAGGGCCTTATCTAACCAGCCGTGGAGCTGGGCGAGCTCTGCATCTCGACCCACCAAATTAGGTGCTGGGTGTTGGGGGCTAGGGACTGGGGCAGTCTTGGGACCTTGAACGTTGAACGTTGAACCTTGAACTGGCGGGGCGGAAGTGGCGAGGGAGGCCAATAACCGATACCCCCGCCGATGCACGGTCTCAATGAACTGTGGCGTCTTGGCCGGATCACCCAACACCTCGCGTAGCTTCAGGATACAGTTCTTCAAGACAGCTTCGGTCACCGCAATGCCAGGCCACACCACATCCAGCAGTTCTTGTTTGGTGACTAATCGACCGGGATGTTCGTGTAGATAGCGCAACACGGCAAACGCTTTAGGCGGCAGCGCCAGCGTTTCGTTGCCCCGGTGCACACGTTCGTTGGCAATATCAAGGAAAAGGGCGGCTTGAGCAGCTGGCGCTGGGTGTGGTAAGGGCAAGCGGCGAACTTTTGCCTGCGACTCGGCCATTTTGGGACGACTTCCCATATCTCCTCCTGCTAAGGTTCTCCTATAGCGTCAGCACCTAGAGGGCAGGAGCGCAGCTGGTCTCCGAAGCTGTCTCGGACCGGTGAGAGGAGTAAGAGAGCGGGAAGGCTTAGACCCATTCTCTACAGCTCAAGCCCATCATGGTAAACAAGGTAAAATAGTTTCATGCGTGGAGTACAGGAGGGGCTCGAGGCCGACTATTGACCGCTAGGGGGGACAACAAGGCTGGCATGTCCTTCGTCGAAAATGGGTGAGCAACATGCTCTGGAAGCCACAGCAGAGTTATGACGACGTTCGTTGGGTCTGGGGTGCAGAGAGTGTACTCTTGCGCATTATCGGTGGAAGCTGGGGGCGTGTAGATTGGCAGCTCTTCGGCTCCAAATCTTTGCGCAGAGAGGCGATGGTGGTGCCGGTTGCTTCTGTGGAAGGAATAATGAGAGACAGACAATGTGTGTAACTTATAAAGTATAGGAGAGGAGAAAAACTTGATAACGACGAGAGGAGACCTAGGAGTATGATACGATTGTGTAGTGATCTTAGGCTGAAGAAGAAGGGCGAGGAGCGCCGCGAAGGTGGCTCGCGTGAGCATGCCGCTCAGCTTTTGCGCGTTGTTCGTGGATCGCATGCTTCCCTCACACGGATCTTTCCTCTGGATCGGTCGCTTTCAACTTACACCGATTTTTCTTGCTTCGTCTATCTCTTCTAGCAACACCTTTGCCTCTTTCAGATCTACTGTGTCAAATCCTTCGGTGAACCAGTGGTAGATCTCGGATAATATCTGGTGAGCTTCTTTCTCCCTGCCTTGCCGCCGCCACAGGCGAGCGAGGCTCACGGTGGCACGGAGTTCTAGTGATTTCGCTTGCTGATGTTGGGCAACGGCAATGGCTTTAAGGAAACATGTTTCGACTTCACTAGAGACTTGAGGCTCGAGGCTTGTGGCTTGTGGAGAGGAAGGACTAGTCCCTAGTCTCCAGTCTCTAGGCTCTTTTTGTAGCGTCAGTTCTCCCTTCAACCGATACAATTCCACCTCGTAAAAACGTTCCCCAGTTTTATCTACTTGAGCTAGTGCGTCCACTAGCACAGTAAGTCCCGCTTCAGGCTGTCCTGCTCTTCCATACGCCTCGGCTAGTAAGGCAAGATAATGTGGCCGCATCAGCTCCGCTCCTGTGGCTTGGTAGGCAGCCAAGCCCTGGCGTATCTGGGCAATTCCCTCCTCGGTTTGCCCCTGCATAGCCAACACCCAGCCCCGCAGGATTGTAACCATCACCGCCCAGACCGAAAATCCGTGTTGAGTTGTCAGCGCAAGGACTTCCTCGGCCAGAGCTTGCGCTTTCTGCTCCTCCCTGCGAAATTGACAACCTATAGTGGCAAATGCCAAGGCATGAGCGAGATTAAAGGGAGAAGACAACTCTCGGGTCAGGACCACCGCCTCGTGGCTACCCCTCAAGGCCCGATCTGGATACCCCAGAAACCATAAAGCCCAGGCCGCGTATAGGAAGCAGTGCATCTTAGGGTGTCCCCCAGGCCAGGCTGGGAAGTGAGGTTGTTGGCGGTCGCAGAGGGCAATTCCTTGCTCCAGATGTGCGCGGGCCTGGTTAAACTCTCCCTGCCAATAGAAACTCTGTCCCAGTGCCAGGTGGGCTCCTACTAGGAACGCGGGGTCTTGCTGGTGTTGGGCGAAGCTAAAGAGCTGTTCAGCCAGCTCATGCGCCGTATGGTACTCTGCTCGTAAAAGATAAAATACTTGGAGCCCTCGTAGAACCAAGAATCGCTGCGGAGTCTCTCCTAGGTGGCGGCATAGCGCCAGGGCTCGGGCATAGGCGCCTTCAACTTCAGGAGCCGTATACCCTTTGGTGGCAATTAACAGTGCGCCAAGTGAGGTTTGCAGGGCGAGTTCCTGCAGAATGCACTCAGGAGAATCCGGCAAGGCCTTGAGCAACTCCAGTCCCATGGTGAGGTGACTAATCGCTTCCATATAGGCGGAGCGCTGGCTGGCGCGCTCCCCCGCGCGCTGGAGATACCGTACGGCCCGCTGGTAATCCTGCCCCCGCTCAAAGTGCACAGCCAGTTCGGTTGCGACCTCGCTGGCGCGGTTGCCATAGGCGGCCTCTATCCGCTCGCCGATGCGCCGGTGCAACATCACTTGCTGCGCCGCAGTCACGCACTCGTACAGCACTTCCTGATACAGCGCATGCTGGAAGGCATAGCGAGACGCCACGGTGCCATCCGGCCATTCACTGACACCAGTACAGTTGAGAAACTGGCCCTGGCGCTCTAGGGCGGCACAGCGACGCTCCACCTCTTCCACCTGGACTTGCGCACCAGCGGCCACGGCAGCGGCGGAGAATTCCATGCCCGCCACACTGGCGGTTTCGATGAGCTGCTGGTCGGCAGGGTCGAGGCGATCCACGTGTCGCTCAATCATCTGACGGATCGTCGGCGGCGCGCTGATTTCCACGTGAGCATGCTCTAAGCTCCCTTGGGCGACGACATCATCGACGACATTGACCATGAAGAGAGGATTGCCTTCCGTGCGCTGATGAATCGCCCAGGCGAGGTCAGTGAACGTGTCGGGATCTCTGGGTCCCCTCTCCCCGTGGGCGAGGGACAAGGGGAGAGGAGAACGGAGGGCTATTTCATTCGATTGGCTCTCACCCCCGCCTTCTCCTGCTGACGCAGGCGCGGGAGCGCCCAGGCGAGCGGCCACATACTGCGCTACCTCACCTTCCGTCAGCAGGGGCAACGCCAATTCCTCGCACTGTTTGTGCAATTGGAGTTCCTGCACAACCCCACGCAGCGGATGCTCTGCGGCTAGCATCTCGCTCGGGCGGTACGTGCCAATGAGCAAGAGCCGGGCGGATTGCGAGCGTCTGGCGACAAAGGCGAGGAAATCCAGCGTCGAGGGATCGCTCCAGTGTAGGTCTTCGAGCACGAGAACCAAGGGCCGTTCGGCGGTTATAACTTCGAGCGCCTCGGCCATCTCCCGCAGCATTCGCTCTTTGGTCACCCCAGCGGTCTTCCGCTGCAGCGTGGCTAACTCCTCCTCGGTGAGCACTGCCGGCATCTGCACCAGCCACGCGGGCGCGTGCTGACTGAGCAGCGACACAAGCTGTTGCCCCTCCGGCCCGCGACAGAGGTGTCCCAGCGCCGTCAGTACCGGCAAGTAGGCTTCCCCCGCTCCGAAGTGCTCAATGCATTGGCCCCAAGTAATCCAGGGGACGGGGATTGGGGATTGGGGATCGGTTGGAGTGGGGATACTGTTCCCTGTCCCCTGTCCCCCGATCCCTGACAGAAAGGCTTCCACCACGCTCGTCTTCCCAATCCCCGGCTCCCCGGTCACGAAGCTGAGCTGGCGTACCCCGTTTAGGGCCTTGTCTAACCAGCCGTGGAGCTGAGCAAGTTCTGCATCTCGACCCACCAACATGGGGGC
>JACXTT010013615.1_pt1 | contig 10695 bp, 8 predicted proteins | sample 9270951 | NCBI WGS metagenome assembly JACXTT01 (sample SAMN15532306, study PRJNA645909) | rock metagenome | isolation source: weathered quartz diorite | place: Puerto Rico | collected 2017-06-21
GCGCCGCCGATGGTAAAGCCCTGTTCGTAGAGCAGGCTGCGGATACGGCGCACCATCAGCACGTCATCCTGCTGGTAGTAACGGCGATTGCCGCGACGCTTGGCCGGCTTGAGCTGGGGGAATTCCTGCTCCCAGTAGCGCAGCACGTGCGGTTTCACATCGCACAGCTCGCTCACTTCGCCAATGGCGAAATAGCGCTTGCGCGGGATTTCCGGCAGTTCGACAAGCTTGTGTTGTTCAGCGGCCCGCATCGATTTCTACTCGCAGACGCAGTTTCTGGCCGGGACGGAACGTGACAACACGTCGCGCGGAAATGGGAATTTCTTCGCCAGTTTTGGGATTGCGCCCGGGGCGTTGGTTCTTTGAGCGGAGTTCGAAATTACCGAAACCGGACAGTTTGACCTCGGCGCCGGCTTCGAGTCGTTCGCGTATGTCTTCGAAAAACATATCGACGAATTCCTTCGCCTCGCGCTTGTTCAGCCCGAGTTCCTCAAAGAGCGCTTCGGCCAGCTCAGCCTTGGTTAACGCCACGTTGTGGTTCCTTTTCCTGACGCTCAGGCCCTGATCGTTGCCTTGAGCTTATTGTCCAGGGACTGCGTAATCACAGCCACCCAGTGATCTATTTCTTCAAGAGTTAGGGTGCGGGAATAGTCATTGAAAATCAAGCCCAAAGCGACACTTTTGCAAGCATCTTTGAGGCCTTTTCCGCGGTAAATATCGAACACGAAAACTTTCTGCAATGAATTGCCACCAGATTGTTTTACAACCTCGACAATCATGTCTGCCGAAATGTTTTCGTCGACCACGATAGCCAAATCCCTACGTGACGAAGGAAATTCTGACAGTGATTTTGTCTTGGGTGGCGGCACGTTCTGGACGGCATTCCAGTCCAGTTCGAAGACGTAGGCAGCCTCTGGCAAATCCAGCTGCTTCACTGCGAGCGGATGGAGCTCGCCGATCCAGCCCACGGCCAGCTCGCCGCGCAAAATGCGCGCGCTGCGACCAGGGTGCAGGGCGCTGTGTTCTGCGGCTTCAAAGCGGTATTCCTCCGCGGCGCCGCCCAGCAAGGCCACGACATCGGCCTTCACGTCGTAGAAATCGACGCCACGAACGGTGGTGCCCCATTGCTCGGGACGTGCGCTACCGACGGCAAGGCCGCCAATGCGTGCGGTCTCGACGATGCCGCCATCACGCTCTTCAAAGCACACGCCGCTTTCGAAGATGCGTACGCGTTTCTGCTGGCGCTGATGGTTGTGCAGCCAGACCGGAATCAGGCCACTCCACAGCGTCGTGCGCATTACCGACAGGGTTTCGGCGATCGGGTTGTCGAGCGGAATCGCAGCGGCATTTGGCGTCAGCACGGATTGAATGCGTGGATCAACGAACGACAGCGTCACGGCTTCCTGCCAGCCGCGGGACACCAGCTGATCCTTGATGCGTGCGAGCGGGCGTTGTTCTTCCGGCAGGCGGGACGGGGCAAGCTGCGCGGCATAAGGCTTGGCGACGATGCGGTCGTAGCCGTAGAGGCGTGCCACTTCCTCGATCAGGTCGTGCTCGATGCGCAGGTCATAGCGATGGCTGGGGATGCGGGCGAGCCAGCTGTTGTTCACTTCGGCGCGCAGGGTGATGCCGAGACGTGCGAGCAGCGCTTCCACTTCCTTGGCTGGAATATCGATGCCCAGCAGCTGTTTGAGGCGCGAATGACGCAGGCGCACCGTGGCTTCCGGCAGGGTGCGGCCTGCCTGGCTGATCGGGTGCACTTCGCCGCCGCAGATCTGCAGCGTGAGTTGCGTGGCGCGCTCCAGCGCGAGGCGCTGCAGGCCCGGGTCGACGCCGCGTTCAAAGCGATACAGCGAGTCGGAATTCAGTTTGTGGCGGCGGCCCGTGAGCGCGACCGCGTGCGAGGTAAAGCAGGCGCTTTCGAAGAAGATGCGCGTGGTGCCCGTGGTGACGCCGGAGTCTGTGCCGCCCATGACGCCAGCCAGCGCGAGTGCGTTGCGATCATCGGCAATCACGAGTTCGCCGTTGTTGAGCGTGACGGTTTGCTCGTTGAGCAACGTCAGCGTTTCACCCGCCTTTGCCTTGCGAACCTGCAGGCCGCCGCTGACTTTCTCGCAGTCAAACGCGTGCATCGGCTGGCCGAGCTCGAGCAGCACGAAATTGGTGATGTCGACGATCGGGTGGATGACGCGGATGTTGGAGCGGCGCAGGCGTTCACGCATCCAGTCGGGCGTGCGTGCCTTGGGATTGAGCTTGGAAATCACGCGGCCGGTGTAGGTGGAGCAAGCGTCGAGATCTTCGATCTCCACCTTGATCTGCGAATGGCCTTCGACCACGGCGTTGGGAATATTGGGGCGCTTGAGCTGCAGGCCATAGAGTGCGCCGACTTCGCGTGCGAGACCCTGCACGGAGAGGCAGTCGCCGCGGTTAGGCGTCAGTTCAAGATTCAGGATGTCGTCGGCAAAGCTCAGGTACTGCTCGATCGGCGTGCCCGGTTTGGCGTCGTTGTCGAGTTCCAGCAGGCCTTCGGATTTTTCCGCGATGCCGAGTTCCTTGGCGGAGCACAGCATGCCGAATGAATCGACGCCACGCAGCTTGGCTTCGGTGATATCAAGGCCGCCGGGCAATTTTGCGCCGACTTTCGCGCAAGGCACGTTGATGCCGACGCGTGCGTTGGAAGCACCGCAAACAATTTGTAGCGGCGTGCCGGTTCCGGCGTCGACTTCGCAAACCTGCAGGCGATCTGCCTGCGGATGACGTTCGGCCTTGATGATGCGGCCGACGACCACGCCAGTCGGGATTTCGCCAATCATCGGCTCGGCGTCCGACTCAAGGCCGGCGAGGGTGATGCGCGAGGTGAGATCTTCCGCGGATACCGACGGATTCACCCATTCACGTAGCCAGTTGTAGCTGAGTTTCATATTTCCATTCCACTAGAAATGCTCTCGCGCCCTATACAGCGCGAGTGGACTGAATGATTACTGGAACTGCTCGAGGAAGCGCAGGTCGTTGTTGAAGAAGTTGCGCAGGTCATCGACGCCATAGCGCAGCATCGCGAAGCGCTCCACGCCGAGGCCAAAGGCATAGCCGGTGTAGCGTTCGGGGTCGATACCGACCGCTTCGAACACTTTGGGATGGACCATGCCGCAGCCGAGCACTTCCAGCCAGCGACCCTTCTCATCCTTGATGTCGACTTCGGACGAAGGTTCGGTGAAGGGGAAGTAAGACGGGCGGAAGCGCACTTCGGCTTCACGCTCGAAGAAGCGTGAGAGGAAAGTCTTGAGATCGTGCTGCAGGTCGGCAAACGAAACGTTCTCGCCGACATACAGGCCTTCAACCTGATGGAACATCGGGCTGTGCGTGCGATCAGAGTCGGAGCGATAAACGCGACCGGGGCAGATGATGCGGATCGGCGGATTGCGACCTTCCTTCACCATCTTCGCCATCGTGCGGATCTGCACCGGGCTGGTGTGCGTGCGCAGCACCATGCCGCCGTTCTTCACGTAAAAGGTGTCATGCATGCCGCGTGCGGGATGCAGTTCCGGAATATTGAGTGCGCCGAAGTTGTGGAAATCGTCTTCGATCTCCGGGCCTTCAACGGTGGCAAAGCCAAGCTCGCCAAACAGACGTTCGATGCGCTGGATCGTGCGCGTGACCGGATGCAGGCCACCGAGTGTTTCGCCACGGCCAGGCAGGCTGACGTCGATGCGTTCCGCGGCAAGCTGCTGCGCGAGCGCGCCTTCAGCCAGCGTGGTGCCGCGGGTTTCCAATGCCGCAGCAACGGCTTCCTTGACGCGATTGACGCGTTCGCCAAAAGCCTTGCGTTCATCGGGCGCCATGCCGCCGAGGGCCTTGAGCAGTTCGGTGACGCGGCCTTTTTTGCCGAGCAGGTCGACGCGTAGTTGTTCGAGGATGCGCGCATCACCGGCAGCTTCAATTTCTGCGATGGCGCTGTTTTTCAGTTCGTCTAATTGATCAGACATTTGGGGCTCTGAAAATAAAAAAGGGGAGGGCTGGTCGCCGCTCCCCTTGGATGCTTCTTTTGCTACAGGTCGCGATTAAGCGGCGAGCTTGGCCTTGACCTGTTCTGCGATCTTGGCAAAAGCAGGCTTGTCATGGATGGCCATGTCAGCGAGCACTTTGCGATCCAGGGTGATGCCAGCGAGGTTGAGGCCATGGATGAAGCGGCTGTACGAAATGCCGAATTCTTCCAGACCTGCACCGATACGGATGATCCACAGGGCGCGGAACTCACGTTTTTTCGCGCGACGATCGCGGAATGCGTACTGACCGGACTTGATGACCTGCTGCTTGGCGGAGCGGAACTGGCGCGAACGTGCGCCGTAGTAGCCCTTGGCCTTCTTCAGGATCTTCTTGTGGCGCGCATGCGCCGTTACACCACGTTTTACTCGTGCCATTTAAATTCTCCCGATTAAGCGTAAGGCAGCATCTGACGCACTTCGCGCACGTCGCTGGCGCAAACCTGCGCTTCGCCGCGGAGCTGACGGATGCGCTTGCCCGACTTCTTGGTCAGGATGTGGCGCTTGTGGGAATGGCCGCGCTTGAAGCCGCCCTTTCCGGTCTTGGAAAAGCGTTTAGCCGCGCTTTTTACGGTTTTCAGTTTAGGCATGATTGCCTCCATCTTCAGTGTTGCCGGTTTCACATCCCGTTGGGGAGCTTGCCGGGCCTACCAAAACATTCGGTAGGACTTCCTTTTATTCCCCACCGCGGGCGGCAGGGAGAAAAACTTATTTCTTCTTCGGCCCCATGACCATGATGGCCTGTTTGCCTTCCATCTTCGGCCACTGTTCAACAGCGCCCAGATCTTCCAGGTCGTTGCGGACCCGTTCCATCTGTTGCTGGCCCAGTTCCTGGTGAGCCAGCTCGCGGCCGCGGTAGCGCACCGTGATCTTGACCTTGTCGCCATCTTCGAGGAATCCACGAAGCTGACGCAGCTTGGTCTGGTAATCGCCTTCATCGGTGGTCGGACGGAATTTGATTTCCTTGACCTGGATCTGCTTCTGCTTGCGCTTGGCGGCATGCTGCGCTTTATCTTTCTGATAAAGGTACTTGCCGTAATCCATGATCTTGCAGACAGGAGGTTCCGCGTTCGGCGAAATCTCAACCAGTTCAAGGCCTTCTTCTTCAGCCTTGGCAATGGCGTCACGCGTCAGCATGATGCCGATCTGCGAGCCGTCAGACCCGATAACTCTTACTCTCGACGTGGTGATCTCACCATTACGCCGATCTTCTTTTTCGCCAGCGATGCTAAGGCCCTCCAGTTCAAGCCGTTTCCACGAAAGAACCCACCACGCACAGGCGAAGAGGGGATCGGGGGCGCGATTGTAAAGGTCTGGCCCGCGTTACTCAAGCTATTTGGTGATTTTTCAGCGGGATAAGCTGTGTTTTCTGGGGGAAATGGCGACTCTTCCCAAGAATCAAAGCGGCCTGATCGGGGCTGCAAATGAAAAACCCTCCGAAACCGGAGGGTTTTCAATGTTTGGTAGGCGCGATTGGACTCGAACCAACGACCCCCACCATGTCAAGGTGGTGCTCTAACCAGCTGAGCTACGCGCCTATTGCCGATGCCTAAGCAAACAGGGCGCGCAGGATAGCGGTGCGGGGGGTTAGATGCAAGGGATTGTTCATTAAAAGATGTCTGTTTTTGTTGCTGGCCATGCGTGGTTCATGCAAAAAAATGGGCAGCCGAAGCTGCCCATTCATGGTGACAGGCGCTTTGTTAAAACTGGAGCGCGTTGGTCAGGTCACCCATTGGTGCCGCACCGTTTTTCACCAGGGCGGCGTCACGTGCAACCAGGCCCGGCAGCGGATCAAGTCCAAACACCTTGTTGATGAAGCGCTGGATGGATCCGGTGTCGTACTGGGTGTGATCGACGATGTTCTTGGAGAACGGCGAAATGATGAGGGCCGGGATGCGGGTGCCGGGGCCGAGCAGGTCGCCTTTTGGCGGGGCGACATGGTCCCACTGGCCGCCGTACTCGTCATAGGTGATGACAATCACCATGTTTTTCCACTGCGGGCTGGCCTGCAGCCGGCTGACTAGGTCGGCGATATGTGCATCGGCATCCGTGGCATTGGCATAACCCGGGTGCTGGTTCACGTTGCCTTGCGGCTTGTAAAACGCCACTGCCGGCAATTTCCCTGCCGCGGCCTGGGCAATCAGATCGTTGTAATCCTTCATGTGCGTTGCACGATCGGCGCCATGGGTGGCCGGATCAAACTCTGAGTAATAGTTGAAGGGATGGTGATGAGCCTGGAAATCCGGGCTGGCACGCGGTGTCGAAGGTGCGTAGATCACGCTGTGCGTCGCAGTGGAGGGTTGCTCGCCATCCATGACGGCGGCATTCCAGGCGCCGGCATACCAGGCCCAGCTCACGTTCTTGCTCGTTAGCTGGTCGCCGATGTTCTTGGCAGTTTGCGCAGGCAGGGTGTTGCTGGCTGCCGGATTGGCATAGCGCAAGTCACCGGCATTGCTGGCGGGGAAGTTGCCACTGGGCTGGTAAGGCGGCTGCATGGTGTTGACGGCGCGATAGCCATCACCAGTACCAAAATAATCCAGTGGCGCGATATTGCCCGTCATCAGGTTGGGTTTGTCAGTGAGCGCTGAAGGTGGGTTGGATGCATTGGCGCTGAGCTGCGGAACGCCTTTGGCGTTTGCGGCGCCGAGCGTGTTGATCGACGGTTTTGCGGTCGTTACAAATGAGGCTGAAACGGAAGGCGCACAAGCGCAGATCAGGTACTGATGATTGAGGAACGAGCCGCCGTAGGCGCCTTCAAAGAAGTTGTCGGCAAGCGTGTACTGCTTGGCCAGGTTGTACAGGGCTGAGTTGCTGTAATCGAAGTGGCCCATGGTCAAGCCACCAGCATCAACCCAGGCTGCAAACATGTCGTTGCTGCCACCGTTGATTTCCATGATGTTCTCAAAGAAACGGTGCGCCAGATCGCGCGTCACGTCGTTGGTGCTCAACATCGGCGCGCCATTCACATCCGTAAACTTGGTTTCGATGGGGAAAGGTGCGTTCGGCAAGTTGGCCGTTTGTGCCTGAGTCACGACAGTTGGATTGCCGCTGGCCGTTGCGCCACCCCAAGTCTGCGGAAGTTTGGCCAGCACGGTGCTGCCATCACGATCCAGCTGGGCCTTGTAGGCAGGCAGGGGATTGCCGGAGCCGTCTACAACTTCATTGAGTCCATGTGCGCCGGGAAAGTTGCCAAACAGGCCGTCGAAGCTGCGGTTTTCCGCATAAATCACGACAACATTCTTGACGTGGTTTTGCAGGGAGTTGCCATCGGTGGTGCAAGCGCTGAGGCTGGCAGCCAGCGTGGCTGCAAGTGGAAGCAAGCGAAGTGAGGTCATAAATTCCCGGGTCGATGCATGAATGGTGAGTGGCATCTTCCGGTCGCGCCATGACAGTCATATTGCGTCTGGATGAATTGTGTATAGATGAAATGCTCGGTAAAAAATGAATAAAAAGAGATCGAATTCCCGACTTGTCATGCCCCTGTCACCGTAGCAGCGATATCTTCAGGATCATGCAAATCCATACTTCGATGGCCGCGAGGTTGCGCGGCGGCTTGGTGCTGTTGTGTCTTGTCGGGACGCCAATATCGCAATCCGAGGCTGCCCAGGATGCGAGCCCCGCCAGCGCGTCTTTCTACGCGACGCAATTCGAGAAAAAGCCGGATGTCGCCGCGATGTCGGCGCTGGGCCGCCAGCTGTTCTCTGATCCATCCCTTTCCGCATCGGGAAAGGTTTCCTGCGCCAGTTGCCACAGTCCGGCGCATGCCTATGGTCCGCCCGACGGCAAGCCAGTGCGTGTGGCAGGTGGTGACATGCAGCAGTTAGGCACTCGTGCAGCACCTTCACTGCGCTACCTGCAGGCCGTGCCTTCGTTCAGTGAGCACTACACCGAGGATGAGGGTGCACGCATCGGACAGGATCAGGGACCGGCAGGCGGGCACACCTGGGATGGTCGTGCGTCATCGGTGCATGACCAGGCGCGGTTGCCGCTCTTCTCGAAGCTGGAAATGGCGAATGCCAGTGAAGATGCGGTAGTGGCGAAAGTGCGCAAGGGTTCTTATGCCACGCAATTCCGGAACACTTTTGGTGAGCACGTATTCGATCAATCTCCTCTCGCATTCAAGGGCGTGCTGATGGCGTTGGAGGTATTTCAGCAGGAGGCCAGGGATTTTTATCCGTATGACAGCAAATACGATGCCTACCTGCGTGGTCAGGTAAAGCTCAGCGAGCGCGAGGCGCATGGCCTGGCGCTGTTCAATGACAAGACCAAGGGAAATTGCTCCAACTGCCACTTCAGTGGTTTCAGTTCAGGCGCGTTTCCGGCCTTCAGCGATTTCGGATTTATTGCCTTGGGCGTGCCGCGCAATGAAAAGATTCCGGCGAATCACGATGCAAAGTATTTTGACCTGGGCCTGTGCGGGCCGGCGCGAACTGATTTGAAGGCGCATCCTGAATATTGCGGCTTGTTCCGTACGCCAAGCCTGCGCAATGTCGCCACGCGCAAGGTCTTTTTTCACAACGGCCAGTTCAATGACCTGCGCAAGGTCATCGAGTTTTACGTGCAGAGAGACATTAATCCTGGCAAGTGGTATCCGCGCAAGGCTGATGGCAGTGTCGACAAGTTCAACGACATGCCGGCGCAATATCGCGGCAATATCAATGTTGAGCCGCCGTTTAACCGCAAGCCCGGAGATGCTCCTGCGCTGACTGATGCAGAGATCACCGACGTCATCGCGTTCCTGAAGACGCTCAATGACGGTTATGTCATCAAGCAGTAAGACTGCGCATCAGGCGGCAATCACCATCATGCGGTCGCGAAGCTTGCGGATCTCGTCGCGCTTGTGAGCGGCGGCTTCGAATTCGAGATTCTGCGCAAGCTGCTTCATCTCTTTCTCGAGCTTGGCAATGACGCGGCTGAGTTTCTCCGGCGTGGTGACGTTGTACTGCGCGGCAGATTCCGCGGCCAGTGCCAGCGTGCTGCCGGTGCTTTCTTCATAGCCCAGGCGCATCACGTCAGCGATTCGCTTCTGCACACCCTTCGGTGTAATGCCGTTGGCAACGTTGAACGCAATCTGTTTCTCGCGACGACGATCCGTTTCATCAATCGCACGGCGCATGGAGTTGGTGATCTTGTCGGCGTACAGGATCGCGCGGCCATTGAGATGGCGAGCGGCGCGGCCGATGGTCTGGATCAGCGAGCGCTCGGAACGCAGGAAGCCTTCCTTGTCGGCATCGAGAATCGCGACCAGTGATACTTCCGGCAAGTCGAGACCTTCGCGCAGCAGGTTGATGCCAATCAGCACATCAAATTTTCCGAGGCGCAGGTCACGAATGATCTCGGCACGTTCAACGGTGTCCACGTCCGAGTGCAGGTAACGCACCTTGACGCCATGTTCGTCGAGGTAACCCGTCAGGTCCTCCGACATGCGTTTGGTCAGCGTGGTGACCAGTACGCGCTCTTTCTTCTCGACGCGCGAACGGATCTCGCCGAGCACATCGTCAACCTGGGTCAGGGCAGGCCGTACTTCCACCTGCGGATCTACCAGGCCTGTCGGGCGAACGACCTGTTCGACGACTTGCGAGGATTTTTGCCCTTCGTAATCACCAGGTGTTGCGGAGACAAACACCACCTGCGGACAAATGCGCTCGAATTCATCGAAACGCAGTGGCCGGTTGTCCATTGCCGAAGGCAAACGGAAACCGTACTGCACCAGGGTTTCCTTGCGCGCGCGATCACCCTTGTACATGGCGCCAAGCTGCGGTGTGGTGACGTGCGATTCGTCGATGATGGTGATCGCGTCAGGCGGCAGGTAATCCAGCAGACAGGGTGGCGGTTCGCCGGGCGCGCGCCCAGACAAGTAGCGCGAGTAGTTTTCAATGCCGGAGCAGTAGCCCAGCTCCTGGATCATTTCGAGATCAAAGTTGGTGCGCTGATCGAGTCGCTGCATTTCCAGCAGCTTGTCGGTTTTCTTGAAGTACTCGAGGCGCTCCTGCAGGTCGCGACGAACCTCGCTGATCATGCCCAGGGTTTTTTCACGCGGCGTGACGTAGTGCGATTTGGGATACACGGTCAGGCGTGGCACTTTGCGTCTGATCTCGCCGGTGAGCGGATCGAAATGGCTCAGCGTCTCCACTTCATCGTCGAACAGCTCAATGCGTACTGCTTCGTCTTCGGCTTCTGCCGGATGGATGTCGATGATCTCGCCACGCACACGATAGGTGCCGCGTTCCAGCGCAATGTCATTGCGCGTGTATTGCATTGAAGTGAGCCGGTGGATGATGTCACGCTGTCCAATGCGATCACCCTTGTTCAGGTGCAACATCATCTTGAAATAGCTTTCCGGATCGCCAAGGCCATAGATGGCGGAGACGGAGGCGATGATGATCGAGTCGCGTCGCTCCATCAGTGCCTTGGTGGCGGACAGGCGCATCTGCTCGATGTGTTCGTTGACCGCGCTGTCCTTGTCGATGAACGTGTCCGTCGATGGGACATAAGCCTCGGGCTGGTAGTAGTCGAAGTATGAAACGAAATACTCCACCGCATTGTTCGGGAAAAACTCCTTGAACTCGCCGTACAACTGCGCCGCCAGCGTTTTGTTGGGCGCCAGGATCAGGGCAGGGCGCTGCACCTGCTGGATCACATTGGCAATGGTGTA
>JACXTT010013616.1_pt1 | contig 10695 bp, 9 predicted proteins | sample 9270951 | NCBI WGS metagenome assembly JACXTT01 (sample SAMN15532306, study PRJNA645909) | rock metagenome | isolation source: weathered quartz diorite | place: Puerto Rico | collected 2017-06-21
GTGTGGCTTTTATGGATGATCATTTCGTAAAGCCGGGAATTTTCAATGGCGAGGCCGGCCTGGTTTGAAAGCATCGTAAAAATTTTGAGATCATTTTCGGTGATGGGTTTCTGCGTGTAAAGGTTATCGGCAATAATGATTCCATTGACCTTATCCTTGGCCTTGAGCGGCATAATGACTAGCTCTTTGGTTTTAAAATATTGAAGAAGAGGGTCATTGTTATACTGTTCGATTTTATCTGGTGTGATATGCATTGCCGATCCCGTATGATAGGCATGGGCCAATACATTGCCATCGGTATGAAGAGGGATTTTAAGTTCCTTAATAGATAAATAAAGGCTTGAGTGGTTAGTGTTATTAATTTTATCGTCGCGGATGAGATCTTCTAGGTGTTGATTGGATTTGGTGATATATTCCCAGATTTTTTGCGCGTGCTCGCCGGACTCGGGGCCGATCGCAATTTTGGGTTCAAGAGAACGCTCTTGTGGATTGACCAAAAATAAAATGGCGCGATTAAATCCAAGCCCTGTATGCGATGTTACACCCGTTAAGATAATATAAAGGACGCGGTTAAGCTCAAGGGTCGTTCTCATGGCGTTACTGATTTCATACAAAACAGAGAGTTCCCGTTGGGCCCGATTCAATTTTTCGGACAATTCTTCACTATTAATAATAGAATTATTGTTTTCCATAATAATTACCTCAATATCGATTCGAGAGGTATGAGTTGAAAGATATCATTTATAAAAATGGTTGTCAAGGATGGGTAATAACCGAAATGTAACCCCATTGTTTTTATATGGTTATGATATTTTTATATATAAAACTTGTGTGGAAGCGCTTCCTTGACATGGTTAATAGGGTATGTTATACTCTCACTTCCTAAACAGGAATTTCTGTAACCTATTGGAATATTAATGACTTTTAATTTAATTGATTTGGCCTTGGGTTGCATTTTGGTACTAAGTTTGTTTTTTAGCCGTGGGTTAAATTGCATAAAGGAAATCGTCAGGTTAGTTGGTATTTTGTTCACCACGGTCGTAGCTTTGCATTATTATATCCCGCTGGGAAAGTTTTTGAAGGAGAAACACATAATTTATGAGCCATTAAATTTTTTAATGGCTTTTGCTATTCTAACGGCCATGATGATCCTTCTTTTTGCCGTGATTAGCGAAGGATGGCTGGTCATTTTAAAGATTGAATTGCCCGCGGGATTAAATAAAGCGGGATCGTATTTATTTTCAATTCTTCGTACTTATTTTGTTTTTGCTTTGATTTATGTTGGCTTGCTCATTGTCGGCGGTGATTTAGCAAGAGACGCAAGGCTTTCGTTAAGCCAGAGATTCATCGGAAAAGCTTCTCTTTGGGTTTATCAAGGTTTTTTTGATAACGTTGTCAAAAAGGCTTTACCTAATGAAGAGATTCAACAAAATGTTGTTGACCTGATCTTGAACCAAAAGACGAAAAAAGAAAAACCGACGCCTCATTTTGATATAGAGACTTATGATAGCAGTTTTTTTAACGCCGAAATAACTAATTCTGAAGTTATCAAGCCTTAAAAATTAAGGAATGGCTTTGAAGTTAGAAGAAATTTATGCGTTGTTCGTCAAAGAGGGAATCAAAACCGATTTGAGAACCTCGTCGCAGATTAAGACCTTTTTGACTTTAAAGCAAAAAGAATTTCGCCAATTAAAGGCAAGTTCCCGTAAGTTCTTTGATAAAGAAAGCCTTGTTAATCCATTTTCAGACACGCGTATTCTTTATGGCCATCCTGAAAAAAGCATTAAACGTATTTTAGTAGGTATCGATATTGAGATTGGAGAAATGCTGTTGGCCGATCGTTTATGCCAACGCGGAACACATGTTGATTTGGTGCTGGCGCATCATCCCGAAGGGGTTGCCCTTGCAGGCTTGGATGATGTGATGCATCTTCAGACAGATGTCTTAAAAAACCTTGGGTTCGAAGAAAAGGTGGCCAAGGATCTAATGAAGGGCCGCATCGATGAGGTGGGGAGAAAACTTCACAGCAACAATCACACGCGCACCGTCGATGCAGCAGAATTGTTAGATATTCCACTGATGTGCTGTCATACACCGTCGGATAATCATGTGGTTGAGTTCTTACAAAAATTGATTGCTCAAAAGAAGCCAAAAACGTTGCAGAATCTAGTTGATTTGTTATTAACGATCCCCGAATATCAAGATGCGGCTGTCAATAAAGCTGGTCCCAAAATTTGGATTGGAAAACCAAGTGATAAGCTTGGCCACGTTCTTGTGGATATGACGGGAGGGACAGAAGGTTCGAAGGAAATATTTGCTAGATTATCGCAGCTCGGCATTCAAACGCAGTTAAGCATGCACTTATCAGAGATTCATTACGAGAAAATTAAGCTGGAACACATTCATGTGGTTATCGCCGGGCATATGGCCAGCGATAATTTGGGCATGAACTTACTTTTAGATAAATTAGAAAAAAAAGCAGAGATTGATATTATCCCTTGCTCAGGCTTTAGAAGGGTTCGACGTTAATGGCGCTGATTCCGGAAGATATCATTACACAAATTATTGATCGTTGCGATATCGTCGACATTATATCGGGCTACGTTCCTCTTAAAAAAGCGGGACGAAACTTTAAGGCGAACTGCCCGTTTCATAATGAAAAGACGCCGTCATTTGTGGTTAATCCGGATAAACAGATTTTTCATTGTTTTGGATGTGGTGTTGGCGGGAATGTCGTTTCATTTGTCATGAAACATGAGCATTTGGAATTTCCTGAGGCGTTGAAATTATTGGCCCAGCGCGTTCATGTTGAAATCCCGACGAGTGAATCGGCGCAAAGGCCAAATAATCAGCTGCGTGAGCAGATTTTTAAGATAAACGAATTAGCGCTTCAATATTTTCATAAAAATTTAGTATCCGGCAAAGATGCGTCGGCGAAACAGGCGCGCGATTATTTAAAAGATCGCGGTGTTAGCCTTGAGACGGTCCAGCAATTTAAATTAGGCTATGCTTACGATGAATGGGACGGGCTGATTAAACATCTTCAAGGTCTTGGTATTAGTTTAAGTTTGATGGAAAAGGCCGGAGTTATCATTGCCCGCGAAGGTAAAGAGGGGTTTTACGACAGATATCGACACAGAATTATTTTTCCGATCTTTGATATGATGGGCCATTGCCGCGCTTTCGGTGGCCGTGCGCTGGGAGAAAGCAATGCCAAATACATCAATTCTCCAGAGACATCGGCCTACATTAAAGGACAGCATTTGTTTGGTTTTAATTTTTCTAAATCAGCCGTAGGTCAGCTTGATCAAGTGATCATCACCGAAGGTTATATGGATTTTATTATGCCTTATCAGGTCGGCATCGAGAATCTTGCCGCCTCACTGGGCACGGCGTTAACCATTGATCAGATACGGTTGGTCCGTCGCTATACCAAAAATATTATTTTTCTGTATGATATGGACGCGGCCGGTGAGTCAGCCATGATGCGCAGTTTAGATATGCTTATCGAAGAGGGGATGAATGTTAAGGTCGCTTATTTAACGCAAGGCGATGACCCAGATTCCTTTGTCAGAAAATATGGCGTCGATGATTTTAGGAAGCGTATGAACGAAGCGTTACCACTCTTTGATTATAAATTGAAAGTTTTAGGGAAACAGTATTCGGTCGAATCAATTGAAGGGAAAGCAAAAATCGCTGAACAGATGCTTTTAACCATCGCCAAATTCGATAATGCCGTTATCCGTTCCGGTTATCTGTCGCGGTTATCAAAAGAATTAAATGTGGCTGAAGCGCATTTATGGACGGAGTTTAATAAGATAACAACTAAAACGACTGGCGTGCAGAAAGAAGAAGTAAAGAATATTGGGCCATCACAACCGTTACCGCCGCGAACAGTTGAACGCGCGATGCTTAAGCTTTTATTGGAAGATGAAACACTTATTGCGGCGACAAAATCTGAGATCAGCACCGAGGATTTTCAAGACAGCAATATCCGCGATGTTATTGCGCATATGTTTGATTTGTTCGATCAGGGGAAGAATGTTAATGCCAGTAATTTGCTTAACCGTTTTGAAGATGAGCAAATTTCAGAGATGATTTCAGGTTTGGCTACGCTAGACGGTAGTCCAAACGTCGATAAAGAAAAAATGTTTCGCGATTATGTTAAGCGTTTTAAAGAAGATCGTCATAAAGCGCAGAGAAAATATATTCACGAACAATTAAAAGAAGCGCAAAAAATAAATGATCAAGACAAGATTGACTTGTTGTTAAAAGAACTTAATCAACTCATCAAAGGATAACTAACTTTAGGAGAATATATGAAACCAGAAACAAAGAAAACCGATATCAAGCAAGAAATCGAGAGGCTCGTCGCGCTCGGACGTAAAAAAGGGTTTCTGACTTATGATGAAGTCAATGAAGCCCTTTCCGAGTCTGTGGAGTCATCCGAGGAAATCGATAAGGTCTTTGATATTTTAGATAATAAGGACATTAAGGTCATTGAGTCTGAAGAGGAATCAGCAGGGGAGAATGCTGTTAAAGGCGAGGACGAACCGAAAGATCAAGAGGCGGCTCGGCCGCTACGCGAAGACACAAAAGAAGATGACACGTACGCCGATAAATTTATTCCGCTTGATGATCCAGTCAAAATGTATTTAAAGCAGATGGGTTCGATTCCTTTGCTTTCCCGTGAAGATGAAATCAAATTGGCTCAGCAGATTGAAGAAGCAGAAATTAAATTCGCCGAAAGTCTTTTCGTCACGACATTGGCGCGCAAAGAGGCGTTGAAGATTATCAACCAAGTCCTTACGGAAGAAATCAACGTCGAGGATGTTATTAAAGATGAGCTGGAGCGCCGTCCCAAGCTTATCCGTGATCTGCAAAAAATCAGAGAAGAAGTTTCCAAAACAAAGGTCGGGAGTGAAAAATCGGCCAAGTTATTGGCTAAATTTAAATTAACGGCTTCTGTTAATGAAGCCATTGTTGAACAAATCGTTGATTTGGTAGAACGCATTGAGCGCTACGGCCGTTTGCTCGGGGGCAAGCGCAAGTTAGATAATGCGGTGCAGATTAAAGAAAAACGTAAAAAGCTTTTAAGAGAGATTGCTCAGCCTATTAATCAGATTAAAGAGCAGCTGCGCGTCGTTAAAATGCGTCAGTCAAAATTTAATAAAGCCAAAAAACTCCTGGTCGAGGCTAACCTGCGGCTTGTGGTCAGCATTGCTAAAAAATATATCAATCGTGGATTATCGTTCTTGGACTTGATTCAAGAAGGGAACATGGGTTTGATCCGCGCCGTCGAGAAATTTGAATATAAACGCGGATACAAATTTTCAACCTATGCCACATGGTGGATCCGCCAGGCGATCACACGTTCTATTGCCGACCAAGCGAGAACCATCCGCATCCCGGTTCATATGACAGAAACGATTAATAAAATCATCCGTGTCTCCAGAATGTTTGTCCAGGAATACGGACGTGAACCCAGCGCCCAGGAAATCGCCAAGCAAATGCGCATTCCGATAAGCAAGGTTAAGGAAATCTTAAAAATTTCCCAAGTTCCGATCTCTTTGCAGACACCGATTGGAGATGAAGGCGATACGCATTTTGGTGATTTCATCGAAGATAAAAAAGCTGTTTCTCCGGCAAACGCGACGTTACAATCGATGCTCAAAGACGAAATTATCTCTGTCTTAAACACTCTCGATGAACGTGAACGAAAAATTCTAGAGCTTCGTTTCGGGATTAATGACGGAACGACACGCACGCTTGAAGAAGTGGGCAGCGAGTTTAACGTTACCCGTGAGCGTGTCCGTCAAATTGAATCGAAGGCGCTTCGTAAATTGCGTCATCCGACACGGTCAAGACGTATCAAGCAATTCCTTGATATGGCGGCCAAAGAGGATGAGGTTATCTAATTTTTTAGATATTCTTTGAAGAAAAAGGTCTATTTCCTATAATACGAGATAGACCTTTTTTATTTATCCAAGGCAAACAATGAAAATTAAAAGCCTTATCATTATTTCATGTATCGTCTTTTTATGTGCGATTGTTTTTTTCAGAAAAGCCTTCAGTCTTGATCAAGAAACAAAAGATCTCTGCAATCAAGTCATGATGAATATTTTTGATGACTTGGAAAAACAAAAGGAGGTCTATCCTGAATTAAGTAATTTCGGCTCATCTAATCTCACCACAAACCAGTTCGGTTTTTATAATATCCAATATAAATTCGAAGATAAAACGCAGCCTGAGAATAACCAGATTTTTGAATTTGGCATAACGATCGTCGGAATCAACGAGCCAAGGGCCTTTGCCACAAAGCGCTCCACCTTTGATTTGGGGTTCCCGCTGCTTGATTTGCGTTTTTCCGGTTATCAAAGGCGTAACATCAATACGCGCCGGTTTAACTTAGAGGAGATTGTTCAAAAAGAAGGGCAGGTCCTTTGGGATTCCCAACAGAAATATATGCCTTATCAGTTAAAAATCACGGCGGTCAAAAGTGAGTATAAGGTGGGCGAAGATATTGATTTTATCGTCAGTTTATGCAACACGACGCAAAGTAACATTTCGATCAAAGATTTAAGCTCAAACACATTATATTTTCTTTATGACAACAAAATGTGGGGCGCTGTTGAAGTTAACCCGGATGAGGTTCCCGATAGACAAATTGTTCTAAAAGCCGGCGAAGTAATTAGAAAAACTTTCCGAGGCCCTCATATGAACACACCGCAGGAGTTTGAAATTTATGTTTCCTACGGCCTGACCTACCAAGGCATCAAACCTTCCGATTCGCTTAAGATCAAAGTCGTTCAATAATATTTTCTATATTAAGTTTATATAAATAGTTGGCTTATAAGCGGATTTACTGACGGAAATTCTCGTTGAAATAAAAAAGTCAGTGTGTTATGCTGAAGGTCAATTTTTAGGCTCTGGACGAATTTTTGGGCCTTTAGCTCAGTCGGTTAGAGCAGGAGACTCATAATCTCTTGGTCCCTGGTTCGAGTCCAGGAAGGCCCATTAAAGTAATAAAGTATATTAATATAACGCCTTGATGGGATTGAATGGGCGCATAGCTCAGCTGGTTAGAGCGTTGCCCTCACATGGCAAAGGTCGAAGGTTCAATTCCTTCTGCGCCTATTAATTTAATAAAATTTTACAAAGGATAAAACGTGCCTGATGTCGTGCTTAAAGATTATATAAAGAAGCTCGTCGATCTGCAGAAGGTCGACACAGAAATTTATGCGATCCGCATCGAATTAAAAGAAAAGCCAGCTGTCATTACAGGTATGAGTGAGGAATTTGAAAAGGAAAAAAAGAAGCTTAAGGAATTTGAAGAGGCGTTAAAGCATGTTCAGTTAAAAAGAAAAGAAGCGGAGCTTGAGCTAAAAACTAAAGAAGAGGCGATTGCCAAGGCCAATACGTCATTAGGCGCGCTTAAAACAAATAAAGAATATGCGGCCAAATTGGTTGAAATTGAGAGTATCAAGGCTGACAAATCGATCTTCGAAGAACAGATTTTGAAGTTGTATGATGAAGGCGACGCTGTTCAAAAAGATATTGATAAAGAAAAGGCGGTCGTGTCTGAAAAAGAAAAAGGATTTACGGCGCGTAAAAAAGAAATCGAGAACGGATTACGTGTTTTGGAAGATAAATTAAAGGTCTTGGAGGCCCAACGTCAACAGTTTTTGCCCGGCATCGATAAAAACATTCTCAGCCGATATGAAAAAATTCTTAACCATAAAGAAGGTATTGCGATTACGCCCGTCAAAGACCATACCTGCGGCGGGTGTTTCATGAATGTCACGACCCAGATGATCAACGTGATTAAAATGCAAAATGAGCTCGTCCAATGCGAGATGTGCACGAGGATTCTGTATCTTGAGGAAAATTTGGCATGAAAGAGTTGACGATCTTTGTCGACGGAGCTTGCAGCGGTAATCCGGGGGAAGCGGCGATCGGGATTGTGATTAAAGACAAAGAAGGAATCGTTAAGGAGATTTCTAAAGATATCGGCCAGGCGACAAATAACATTGCGGAATACATGGCTTTGATTTATGCGTTGCAAGAAGCCTTGATGCTTAAGGCTGACCGTTTAAAAATTTTTACCGACAGTGAGTTGATGTACAAGCAAGTGACCGGAACCTATCAGGTCAAGCAGGACCATATCAAATCGCTCTTTGATCAAGTAAAGCATCTTTTTAAAGGCTTTAAACACATCGATATCACGCATGTGCCGCGTGAAAAAAATAAGGAAGCTGATAAATTAGCAACTGATGTTTTAAAGAATTTAAAAAAGCAAGCCAAGATGGTTGCCCCGACGGAGCTATAACCGCGGGGAGGAAAGTCCGAGCTCCAGAGGATCATGTATCCCGGTAATGCGGGACTATTCAGTGGACAGTGAGTGGTCAGTGTTCAGAATTTCCGATCACTGACAACTGACCTCTGATCACTGAATAAGGATTAGAGCTACAGCGACGAAGAATTTAGTGATCAGTGATCGGTGTTCAGTGGTCAGTTAAAACTGGCCACTGACAACTGACCACTGGCCACTGAAGGACGTGAAACGAGCAATCTCTACAGGGAGCAAGGCCAAATAGGGAAAGATAGCTCTTGGCTCATAGCTCGTAGCTCATAATATGAGCGATGAGCTATGAGCCAAAAGCAACGAGAATGATTCTACTCGTTATGATTTCCGGGTTGGCTGCAAGAGTTTATCCTGCAAAGGATAAAGTCAGTGGAATAACCGTCCGTCTCGCCAACAAAAATACGAGAGGAACAGAACTCGGCTTACTGGCTTGCTTTTATAATTTAATTATCATCAATCCGTAATCTGTTTAAGGAGGAACGTTTCATGTCAGGTCATTCAAAATGGGCAAAGATTAAACATAAGAAAGCGGGCACCGACGCCAAGCGCGGGGCCGCTTTTACAAAAATAATCCGCGAAATCACGACCGCAGCTAAAGATGGCGGCGGCGATCCGAATACAAATCCTCGTCTAAGAACCGCTGTTGAACGCGCGCGCGGCATCAACATGCCTAAGGATAATATCGAGAACGCGATTAAAAAAGGGACCGGCGAACTTCCAGGCATTGTGTATGAAACATTTACCTTTGATGCGTATGGCCCAAACGGTGTTGCGCTTTTGATTGAAGGGTTAACCGACAATAAAAATCGTACGACGGCGGAAGTCAGAAACATTTTATCCAAAAAAGGCGGCAGCTTGGCTGGCCCAGGCAGCACAGCGTTTATGTTCACCAAAAAAGGGTTCATCTCGATTGCCAAAGACAAGATCAGTGAAGACGCCATCATGGACATCGCGCTTGAAGCTGGCGCTGAAGATATTGTCAGTGATAAGCAAACCCATGAAGTTACCTGTGAGCCCGCCCAATTTGAAGCGGTTAAGCAGGCGATTACGGCCAAAAATATCCCTATTGAAACCGCAGAAGTTACGATGCTCCCGACCTCAACCATTAAAGTTGTCGGCGACGGAGCCAGGCAAGTCTTAGGCTTGATGGAAGCTTTGGAAGAGCATGAAGATATCCAGAACGTCCATGCGAATTTTGATATTCCCGATGAAGAAATGGAAAAGATTTCTCAGGACTAATGAGGATTATCGGCATAGATCCGGGGCTTAAGGCGACCGGTTATGGGGTGGTCGATTTTGATTTACCTAAAATAAAATTGGTTGAAGTCGGCGCGATAACCCCAAAATCCAAAGATTTGCTTCAATATAGAATTCAAAGTGTTTATAATTCATTAAATGGCATTATTGATGAATATAAACCGGATGTCTTGATCCTTGAAAAGTTATACGCTCATTATAAACATCCTGCGACGGCGGCGATCATGGGGCATTTGCGCGGGGTGGTATGTTTATTGTGCGCTCAAAAAGATTTAAAGTTAATTGAGGAGAGCGTTAAACGGATCCGCAGCGCTGTCGCAGGAAACGGCAACGCCACAAAAGTGCAGACGCAAAAAATTGTGGCCCATGTTCTGGGATTAGATGCGCGCAAATTAACGCTTGATGCCAGCGATGCGCTTGCGCTCGCGTTAGGTTATGTCCATATTTATGGTCGACGGTTATGATCGCGAAAATTGTCGGAAAACTAGACGAGGTTAAAGAACAGTCACTTATCGTAAATGCTGGCGGTCTTTGTTATGAGGTTGTTGTTCCCGCTTCCGTATTGGCGCGTTTGGATGAAATCAAAAACAGCGACGGGAACATTCAATTAGTCACGTACCATTATTTTCAGATAAGCCCAGCCAGCGGCCAGCCGGTTTTGATCGGGTTTGTAAATGAAATTGAGCGCGATTTCTTTTTAGAGTTCATTAAAGTTTCAGGCATCGGCCCTAAAGCGGCGGTCAAGGCAATCAATCAGCCGATTTCAGAAATCAGCCGTGCGATCGACGACGGTGATATGGGATATTTAAAGACTTTGCCGGGCATCGGCGGGCAGCGGGCCAAAGATATTAACGCCAAACTGCAAGGCAAGGTTTGTAAGTTCGGATTGATTCAGGATAAAGAGCTCAAGCTTCCCAAACAGGAAGCTGTGATCACCGACTGGCAGGAAGAGGCGTTATCGGTCTTACTGCAACTTCAGTATAAACGCCAGGAAGCGTTGGATATGATTGAAAAGGCGCTTAAGCGCGCCGGCGATATCCAGTCGACGGAAGAATTATTAAACGAAATTTATA
>JACXTT010013617.1_pt1 | contig 10695 bp, 8 predicted proteins | sample 9270951 | NCBI WGS metagenome assembly JACXTT01 (sample SAMN15532306, study PRJNA645909) | rock metagenome | isolation source: weathered quartz diorite | place: Puerto Rico | collected 2017-06-21
CGACGACACATCGATGACGAACGCGGCACACCGCCAATTGCCCCGGTTGGGCCTGCGGGAGAATCTCGCGCAGTTCAGCCTGCTGGTCGTAGTGAATGCCTTCGTGGGCGCGATGGTGGGTCTGGAGCGCACCATCCTGCCGGAGATCGCGCAAACGGAGTTCCATCTCGCCGCTAAGACGGCGATCCTTTCGTTCATCGTCGTCTTCGGTTTCGTCAAAGCCTTCACCAACTACTTCGCGGGGCGCCTGTCCGAGCGGCTGGGGCGCAAGGTCGTTCTCGTGGCCGGCTGGATCTGCGCCATTCCGGTGCCGCTGCTGCTGATGTGGGCCCCGAGCTGGAACTGGGTGCTGGTGGCAAACGTGTTCCTGGGATTGAGCCAAGGCCTCACGTGGTCGACCACAGTAATCATGAAGATCGACCTAGTGGGCCCGCAACGGCGCGGATTCGCAATGGGGGTGAACGAATTCTCCGGATACTTCGCGGTGGCGGGCTCCGCGCTGGCTACCGGCTATCTGGCCGCCCGCTACGGTCTGCGTCCGCAACCCTTCTATCTGGGCGTGGGCTACGTCGTGCTGGGTTTGCTGCTCAGCACGCTGCTGGTCAAAGAGACCCATGATCATGCGCAGCATGAGAGCGAGCTGCACGGGCAGCACGAGGAACCGGCCGTGTCTCAGACACGGATCTTTCTGCAGACGTCGTTTCGCGATCGCGACCTGTCTTCCGTCACCCAGGCGGGGTTCGTCAACAATCTCAATGACGGCATGGCGTGGGGGCTGTTTCCGGTCTTCTTCGCTGGAGCGGGAATGAGCCTGGAGCGCATCGGCTGGCTGGCCGCGATCTATCCCGCGACCTGGGGGGTCCTCCAGCTCTGGACTGGGCATCTGTCGGACACGCTGGGTCGAAAATGGATGATCGCATGGGGCATGTGGGTCCAGGCGGTCGGCATCGGACTGACTGTGGTGTCCGGATCGTTCCCGTGGTTCGCTGCAGGCGCGATGCTGCTTGGAGCGGGGACGGCAATGGTCTATCCCACCCTGCTGGCCGCCATCGGCGACGTGGTGCCTCCGCTGAGGCGCGCCACCTCGGTGGGTGTCTACCGGCTGTGGCGCGATGTGGGCTACGCTGTGGGGGCGTTGGTGTCGGGCGTCACTGCGGATTTGCTCGGCGTCGGTTCATCTATCGGGCTGGTTGCGGCGCTCACAATGCTGTCGGGCGTCGTCGTCGCCGTGCGGATGCGTGAGACCTTATCGCTTACGCGATTTGCGAGCAGCAGCTGAGCGCTCAAGCTCGGAGTTGCCGACCTATGCATGCAAGTCTTGAACGAGGCACACGAGCCGGCTTGACCTATGTCAAGCCTAATCATTCAGTGAGGACTATAGACCATCAACCTTTACGATATTCAAGCCGTCGCCATGGGCCGCGCTCAGGCTTTGGTATCTCGCTGGAGCCGGATGTGATCCTCGAGTTGACGCTTCGCGGCGTCGCCAGCGTCACGCAGCGCGACGTAGATATCCTCCTGCTTGCGGTCCTTTGTGAGCGCTCCCGGATGTTCGCGAACACCGGGCTCCAACGCAAATACTAGGCGCGCTTGAGCGCTGGCGCTTGATCTCTGTCAACGTCGTGGGCTATTGCACGCGCGCCTCGATGCCCTTCGCTGCTGGCGATGATTTGATTCCGCGCAGAACTTCCGTGGTCGAGCCATTGCAGTCACACGGACTTCCCGAAACCGGACATTGCAGACCCATGAAGAAATCTCCGATACCGATCGTTCGATGGCGCTGTCGACCCGGACGCGACCGCGTCCAAGGATGCTTCCAGTCGCCTTAGCTCTTCATGACGTTCAGCCGCACATCGGTCTTGGGGCTATTCTGGATCGTCTGGAACACAACGCAATAGCGCTCGACCAGTTGGAGCAACTGATCGCGCTCGGCCTGGGATGCGTCAGTGTCGACATCGAAGCGCAAGCGGATTTCTTTGAAACCAACGGGTACATCCTCCGCGACGCCGAGCGTGCCGCGAAGATCAACGTCCCCTTCGGCCGATACCACGGCTGCGTTTAGCGGAATGTCGAGCATCGTAGCGGCTGCTTTCAACGAGACGCCGGCACAAGCGACGAGGGCCTCGAGCAGCATGTCGCCCGAGCAAAGGTCCAAACCCGAACCGCCCGCTTTTGGATGTATCCCTGCGGTGGCGAGTCCGCGTCCGGTTTCCACTTTGCACGTGACAGTGCTGTCTCCGGCGATTCCCCTCGCCTTTAAGGTCAAGAACGCGGACCTCGCGTCTTTGCTGTAGAGATCCCTGAGTGGGGCCTGGGTCGAACGAAAGGTGTTGGCTTCCATGTTGAATCTCCTTGATCGAATGTTGTGCACCATTCCGAATTATCTAGGCGGCACCGCCTCCGGTCTTGATCAACCCGCGACGATTCTTGATCGAGACGCCTGGGTTGCCGATATAGCCAACCGACTAACCTTGTCGGTATTTCTCTACGGAGATGTATTGGCTGCCCCGCTTGAAGAGATCGGATGATAGGAAAACACGGTCGCACTGATTCCCTGCCATGCACCTGAAATCGTTCAGGCATCACGAGTGGCCGCTTTCGACCATTCCAACGTACTTCCGGTTGTGGCCGCGAGCAGCGCTTCCGAAACCGGCCGTTCCCCGGCGCTGTTGACCCACTGCTGTCCTTCAGCCTGGCGACGCCAACGTCAGCATTGCAGCGGGTCCGGTCATTCGCGGCCACAGCGTGAAAGAACGGTCTCTGCCACAGCTGCGTCTCGCGCAAGTGGCTCGTGCATGCTATGTCGCTTATGGGCAATCTCTCGCGATGGGTAGCGCGTGCGGCAGCACGTGAGCGACCAGCATTACGGAATTGCGAAATCGCCGCCGGCGGAAGCGGAGATTTCTTGACCTCCAGGTATCTCTCGACCTTCTAACCTCGGGTTCTATCGACTAACGCAAGTAAGCAGCGACACACCTACTTCACCTCGGGTTCTATCGACTATCGCAAGTGAGCAGCGACACTGGTGTAGGCCGACTTGAGGGCATTCCCTGATTGACGTATCGGGCTCCGAGAAGCCATACTGACTTCTTACGCCTGTCGAATTTGTAGATGGGACTGTCCGGGGTGACGCCGAGCTTCTTCAGATAGGGCATCGCGTTCAGCACGCCCTCGATCTTGGGATCGCCCCACACCTCGTGATTTCCCACACCCAGGAGCCATTGCCCCTCCAGCCCGGCCGCCTGTATCTCGGCATCCGCTGGCGGCAGTTGCTTCAGCATGGTGTCGTTCACGAAAAGTCGGAGACCACAATGCATCAAGAGCCATTGCGGTCACTTGATTGCGTAATTGGTGCATCAAGATCGCATTTGCGCGAGCTCAGAGCACAGGACCTAGCGTTGCGATGAGGTTGTTCCATAGTCTGCGGTACACCGGCCAGGCCGCCACCTTCTCCTTCGTTACAGGATGTGAGCGCGTGATGTAATCCTGCTGGCGCTTGCGCATCACACCAGTGAGTGCGTGATCGTGGAAGAGGATATTGTTCTCGTAGTTGAGCTCGAAGCTGCGACGGTCCAAGTTCGCTGAGCCGATCAATGTGACCTCGCCGTCGAGCGTGAGCGATTTCGTGTGCAGCAGGCCGCCCTCGTACTCATAGATCTTGACCCCAGCCGCGAGGAGGTCGGCGTAGTAGCTGCGGCTGGCCGCGCCAACGATCCACGAGTCGTTCCTAGCGGGGAAGACGATGGTTGTGTCCACGCCACGATACGCGGTCGTGCACAGCGCATTCTGCAGTGAATCGTCGGGCACGTAATAAGGCGTCGTGACGACGACCTCGCGGCGCGCCGCGAACAGCAAGGTTTCGAACATCTCTGGCATGGCCGAGTAACGCACCGTCGGACCCGTGCCGACTACTTGGGCCGCCACTCCTCCCGGAATAGGCAAGGACAGTGGCTTGCTCAGGATGTGGGCGAGATTCTCGTCGACGTAGGTCATCCAGTCGCTCGCGAACAGGAACTGATTCTGCCGTGCGATGGGACCCTCGAAGCGCATCACGCTGTCCACCCAAGGGGCGAACTTCGCCTTCACAAGGAACTCGGGATCGGCGCAGTTCTGGCTGCCGCAGTAAGTCACGCAATCGTCGATCACCACGATCTTGCGATGGTTGCGAAGGTCGATTCGACCATGGAAGGGACGCAGCAGCGGATTGCCTATCGGCAGGCCCACGGCCGCACGCACGCCAGCCGCACGCATCGCCTGCCAGTCAAATTAATTAGCCGCTGAGGTTACACTGGAGCGGCCTTCAATCGTTTTGAGGCCATGCTGCCATGAAAGTCGCCCTAGTCGGTGTCGCAGGCGTCCCGCTCGGGAAGCACAAGGTCAAGGATCCACGCCTGGATCAGGCTGACAAACTCGTCAAGGCTGACCATAAGACCTACGCGTTGGTCGATGTCGTCGGAGAAGAGGAGGCCTCGACCGCGGATGCGATAGTCGCCTCCCCGGAGGGTCGATTCGACCTGATCGTGAAGGACCTGGAATTCGCGGAAACGCGGCTCGAGCGCAATCCGCTCGCGGCAGAAAAGGCGGTTCTCGAGAGAATCAAAGCACACCTGGAGAGGGAAGGGGCCGTCGCAGAAGCCGGATTGACGCCGGAAGAATTGCACCTCATCGAGTCGCACGCATTTGTCACGGCGAAACCGATAGTGGTGGCCGAGGCGGCGGATTCTGCGGCGTTCGACAGTTTTTGGGTCCGCGTGGTGAGCGCGAGCGGCTACATTAGTTTTCTCACGGTCGGCGGCTCGGAGAACCGCGCCTGGTTGATTCGCAAGGGCGCTACGGCGCAGGAAGCGGGTGGTGCGATCCACACTGACATCCAGAAGGGATTCATCCGGGTAGAGATTATTGGCTACGACGACTTCGTCGCCGCCGGCGGCGAAACGCAGGCGAAGCATGCCAACAAGATGCGCGTCGAGACGAAGAGCTACATGATGCAGGACTACGATCTCGCGAACTTCCGCTTTAAGAAGTAGCGCTCGGTTAGCGAGGTTCTCAATATCGTCCCCAGAATCGATGAGGCGTCATTGCTGGAAATAGGCGGCTGCGGTGGTACGGTGGTGCACCGCGATTCAGTGTCGGCTCTGCGGAAGTTCTTCTGCACACTTCGACCGACTGTTGATGGCCGGCCGGCTCACCTCGCCAGCGTCAGCTAAAGCCAGGGCCCTATGCCGGGTCCTGATAGGCAAGCGGAAATCGGAACCCCGGATGGCCGCAATACCTCCGACTGCGGTCGCCGGCGAGGCAGCCTCGATACCGGACAGGCTCCGACGTAGCCGACCCGTTCCGGACTTTCGCTTCACTCGAGAGCTGACGTTCGGAAGGTCGGAAGCTGACGTTCAGTTTCTCACAGCAGGCGACGAGCTGAAATGCGTCGCCATCATTGAATGCAGAGCCCTCACGCGAGCCACCTGTTTGATCTTAGTCAAGTAGCTGGTCACGCGCCGGCTATACCCTCGCATTGGTTTTCGACTCCGGCGCTGTTATGATCGGAGTTTACAAGGAAATTACGTAACAGAAAGAAAGTCGGCGATGCGTTGCGTTCTTCGTATCTGCCAGCGCAAACGTTATCCGGAAGAGGTGGTCATGCTGCGCTCTGCCGCAGTGGGCTTTGCTGGTGCGGCCGCGGGGTTTCTTCATGCGGCTCTGCAACACTTGGCGCTCAATCCCGGGACCGTCCAATCGCGCTCTGTGTCCGACCTTCTCAGGCGGCGATCCCTAACCGGGTTAGCCGGCCTTCTACTGACAACGGCCGCGGCCGCTGCTGATCCCGGGGTCACCGCTGACAGGATCCTGTTTGGACAATCGGCAGCCCTCCAGGGGCCCGCTGCGGCACTCGGGATTGGAATGAGAGAGGGAATCCTCGCCGCCTTCAGCGAGGCGAACAAGGCAGGGGGTGTAAATGGGCGCAGCCTACAGCTGCTGTCGATCAACGACGGCTACGAGCCCGACGCCGCAATTGAAAACACCCGGAAACTCATTGACGCCGACAATGTATTCGCTTTGATCGGCGAAGTCGGTACCACGACTGCGGCCGCGGCCCAACCTATCGCCACTGTCGCGGGTGTTCCCTTCATCGCCCCGTTTACCGGTGCAGGCTTCCTGCGCGATGCGCGACTGCGTAACGTCATCAACGTCCGCGCCTCCTATGATCAGGAAACGGAAGCCTGGATCCGATACATAGTCGACAAGCGTGGGCTGCGACGTGTGGCAATCCTCTATCAGGACGATTCCTTTGGTCGGGCGGGATTCTCGGGCGTGATCCAGGCGCTCGATCGGCGCAGCATGAAGCTTGTCGCTGAAGGGACTTACATGAGGAACACTACGGCGGTCAAGACGGCCTTCCTGGCCATCCGCAAAGGCCAGCCCGATGCTGTGGTCCTGGTGGGAGCCTACAAGCCGTGCGCCGACTTCATACGCCTGGCGCACCGGTATGGACTGAACGCGCTGTTCGTGAACATCTCGTTCGTCGGCAGCATGGCGCTCGCCAAGGAGCTTGGCGATGACGGGAAGGACGTCATCGTCAGCCAGGTGGTTCCGTTGCCTGACGACCGTAGCATCCCTGTGGTCTCGCGTTACCGCGCCGCGCTGCTTGCGGCGTTCCAGCACGCGGTGCCGGACTTCGTGTCGCTGGAAGGCTATCTCGCCGGATTACTGACCATCGAGGCATTGAAGAAGGTCGGGCCCGACGTGACGCGTGAGAAGTTTCTGGCCACCATCTACGACACCGGAACGTTCGATCTTGGAGGACTCAAGTTGACGTTCGGCCCCGGGGACAACCAGGGGTTGGACGACGTTTTTCTTACCAAGATTGGATCCGGCGGGGCATTCCTGTCCGTGCGGGAACCGGATCGCTGAACAACCCGCGAGCACGGAGGACAATCATTGCGAACGGGCTGCCGGTGCGAGCAGACCACGTCGCATCGCAATCGATGCTAGCTCTCGGCCGTCGCCCTGCTGGCGCGGATGGACTAGAAGGTTCAGGTGCACGCGCACGGTTCCGGTTTGGACTTCGGGCCGAACTGCTTGCTGCCTTCGGTGGTATGGCCGCGATGACCCTCGTCGCGACAGGGGTGGCCTGGTATGCGTTCGCGCAGGTCAACCAGGCGGTCCGTCGCATCACGGAATCGAGCGTGCCCTACATGTCACGCGCGCGCGACATCGCGGGGAAGGTCACCGAAATTACCGCATCGGCACCGGAGCTCATGGCGAGCGCCACCCAGGAGGGCCGCGAGCGTGCACGGCAGTCGCTTTCGGTGGCCGAGCGAGAGCTGTCCGAGCTGACCCAGCAGCTTGCCGCGGCTCAAGCCGATCCCGCAGCTTTGAGCCAGCTCAAGTCCCTGCAAGTCGAGATGGGCAGTGAGCTTGCGAACCTGGACCATATCGTACAACGGCGGCTCGAGCTGGAGGCGCGGCGTCGGTCGGTCGTGGCGCAATTAGCGCGGGTTCATCAGCAGGTGCTCGAGGATTTCGAGCCGGTGATCGATGACGCGATATTCGACACGGTCATGCGAAGCGAGGAGATCACCCGGTCCACCACCGGTCGGATTCTTGAGCTGGTCAACGGCGCCATGATCGATGCGATCCGGCTCGAAAGAATGAAGTCCGAGTCGAACCTTGCCGCAGGACTGATCGTACAGGCGGCCTTGACCGACGACCGCGACCTCCTCGGGCCGCTCGAGGAAAAGTTCACCGCCAGCGCGATGGCACTCAGGCGGGACCTGCGCTCCGTGGACGACGCGGCCACGCGGTTTGCCATCCAGGGCGGGATCGACGGCTTGCTGGCCCTGGGGAGCGGAAGGACTGGCGTGTTCGAGGCGCGCCGCCGCGAACTCGCCACGGGCGACGCGCCCACGAGCGGGGGCGGAGAGCAGCGTCGGCGAGTCGCCGCTACCGTGATCGCCGGCGCCAACAAGGTTCACGAGGGGCTGCAGTTGTCGCTCGTGCCGATCATCGACGACGCTGTGTTCAAGGTCGCAATGGAGAGCGAGCAGTCGGTTCTCGACAATCAAGCTTCACTGACGGCACTCATCGGTGCGGGGGTCGAGTCGCTGCGGGCGCTTCTGCTGGCGCGAGGTGAGGCCAACTTGGTGGCTGGACTGATGGCCGAAGCCAGTGGCGTCACGGATATCGATCGCCTGCAGCCGCTCAAGGAACGCTTCACGGCGGCACAGGGCCACGTTCTGCGTTTCCTCGGCGCTCGTCGGGCCGCTCGGGGAGCTGACAAGCTCGAGCAGAGCCTCAATACGTTGCTCGCTTTCGGCAGCGATGCCGACAGTCTGTTCGATCTGCGGCGCGAGGAACTGAGGGTGGCCGTGGCGTCGGAAACCGCGGTGCGCAAGGCGAGCGCAATTGCGGCGCGACTGGGCCGCGCCACCGGGGACCTGGTCACCACAGCGCAGAAGACCAGCAATCTGGCAGGCTCCCATGCACGCACTGCGATCGGTGGCGGGCGCTTACTGCTCCTGCTGATTGCCGTGATCGCGGTGTCCGGGGCGAGCGGCATCACCTTGTTCTACATTGCGCCCCGTATCGTCCGTCCGCTGATCGACATGACAGCCGCGATGGCTCGCCTCGCCTCGGGCGACACGACGGTGGAAGTGCCGGGGCAGGGTCGGCGAGACGAGATCGGAGAGATGGCGGAGGCATTCAAGGTATTTCGCAATACCGCACTGGCGCGCGCCAACCTGTCGCGCTATTTCTCTCCGCGGCTGGTCGACAAGCTTGCCAATAAAGAGCAGCCATTTGGGCCAGTCCGACGGCAGAACGTCGCGGTGCTGTTCGCCGACATCGTAGGCTTCACCAAGATATCCGAAGTCCAGCCGCCGGAAATGGTCATGGCGCTTCTGCGCGATTTTCACGGTCGCATGGAAACTGAAGTGTTCTCGCACAACGGCGTCCTGGAGAAGTTCATCGGCGACGCCATGCTGGCGACCTTTGGTGTGCCCGACCCAACCAATCGGGACGCGATCGATGCGCTTGCCTGCGCGCGCAGCATGCTCGACAGCCTCGCGCGCTGGAACGCAGAGCGCAATGAGGTCGGGCAAGAATCGGTGCGAATCGGCATTGGTCTGAACTTCGGACCGGCGGTGCTCGGCGACATCGGCAGTGAGCGGAACATGGCGTTCGCCGTGATCGGCGACACGACCAATACCGCTAGCCGGCTCGAGACCCTTACCCGTGACCTGAACTGTGACATTGTGGCGAGCGACCAGTTCATGGACGCGGCAAGACGGCAGGCGGGCGACGGCGATGCACGCCTTCTAGCCGGGTTGCACGCTGGCGAAGAGCAAAAGCTAAAGGGACGGGAGAAGAAGGTGCTAGTGTGGACTTTCAAAGACGAGGCCAGGATCCGTGAGGCGGCCACCTGAAGCGCTGGGAATTGGATGCTACATTGACCACAGGAACATCATTAGGCAGCCATGCAGTCAACCTGGATGATTCCAATCGCATACCGGTGATGTCGCAGCCTACGATGCTTCGCTGAATGGCCCCTTCCGAGCGGTTGCCAACATGAATGGCGGGTTTCCGTAACTTCGTGAACGACAGCTCATGGCCGGTCAGAGAAGTCCGCGAGCGTCCGCTTCCCTGCAGCCTGGCCTGGCTTAGCGAACTTCCGTAGCCGACCCGTTCCTGCCGCTCGCATTTCCCCAGAGCTGCCGTTCAACTCCCAGAACGCGTTTGCTCATGGCGTGATCGTTGACACTCCTTGTCAGCTCACTTCGGAGTCATGTCTGATGGCTTCTTAGGCGAATCTTCCGGTGATTCATCAATTTCCTGAGACGGTTGTTCGGGTGGCCAGGACAGTACCGTTGGCGGCTCTGCAACAGGCCGGTCCGTGGAAGTTGCGGGAGAGTGGGACAATCCAAGGGAAAGCGGCTTGTATCGGGGATCGCTCGGGATGTTTGAGTAGTGGGGCACACCACGATCATCTGTGAAGTAGTAGAGCTGCTCCAGAGCGTAAAGATCGGTAGTCATAAGCAACATACAGACCGTTGTGTAGGTACCACGCTTCCACGCTTTCATCTCGCTCTTACCCCTCTATTCTTGCGTCAACGAGGCTTGGTAGTGCTGCCCGCGTTCACCGTACCTAGTGCAATGTCAGTCCTCGATTGGACCAGAGCGCGCACGCGAAGCGCACCAACATCGGTGCGCCTCCGCGTGCAACTCGCCTCTTCGGTTAATGAAAGCGAAATCTACTGGCTGTCCGCACGAAAGAAGAAATAATCAACCGTGTACGGCACCAGCTCAGTCTGGCCCACCGCGCACGTGCTCGTGGGAACAGCTCCTCCTTTTGTATTTAAACGCTGGATGAAGGTGGTTCTTGCCAGGAGGCCCCCGCCCGTGGGCCCCTTCGCATTCCCGACTGACTGCAACAGGAGGCATTGAATCGAGCCAGTATTCGGGCAGCTCGCTGGGTCGGAGCCGGCGTCGATCCCATTCACCTTTACCGCCCATACCCTGCTGCTATCGAGGGTACCCTGCCACGTCGCGTTCCCACTCTGGGGGACCGTGACGCCTGGTTTAGGGTTCGCATTGATGCTCTGGAAGTGAGTGATGATCTGGAACTGTCCCAAGTGATCCGCCAAGAGGGTGGCTTGAGGACGGGCGTTGGGCTTCCGGCCTGTGCCACCTGGCCTACTC
>JACXTT010013618.1_pt1 | contig 10694 bp, 10 predicted proteins | sample 9270951 | NCBI WGS metagenome assembly JACXTT01 (sample SAMN15532306, study PRJNA645909) | rock metagenome | isolation source: weathered quartz diorite | place: Puerto Rico | collected 2017-06-21
GGAGGCTGCCGGGTGGCCCACGGCCCGCTGATCGACAACCCCGGTGGGATGACACGCAGGCCTGGGCTCGCCATTGGGCACCCGTTTGACCAACTGTGGGAGCTTGGCAAAATAGAGGTAGGGTTGCTCCGTCACGATGCAGGCACCGCGTTGCAGGGCCACTTCTTGCATCTGCGGAGCCACAATGACGCAGCCCGCCTTGGAGGCCAGCAGTTGTTGCTGGTAGCGCGGGTTGCTTAAAAAGCTCAGTTGCTGCGGGGTAGCGGTTTCCAGCGGGGCCACACCCGTAACGACCAGGGATGCATCACCATGCAGGGTTCCGCCCAAAGCGGCAACTACCGAAGCCAGGTCCAATTTCATTGCCCAAACCTGGTCACCCAGGGTTTATTTTGCGCCAGCGTTGAGGAGCTTGAGAACCTTGTCGGTGATGTCATGCTTGGCGTTGACATACACCACTTCCTGAACCACCACGTCGTACTTCTCGGCATCTGCCACTTGCTTGACAGCCTTGGTCGCACGGTCCAACACCTGCTGCAGCTCTTCGTTGCGGCGACCGTTCAGGTCTTCCTGAAACTCGCGCTGGCGGCGCTGGTAGTCACGGCCCAACTCAGCGCCCTCTTTTTGACGGGCCGCGCGCTGGGTTTCGCTCAGCGTGGGCGCGTCGCGCTCAAATTTCTCGCCAAAGGCCTTCAGTGCGGCCTGCTGGTCTACCAGCTCCTTTTGGCGCTTGGAAAATTCTTGCTCCAACTTGGCCTGTGCAGCTTTGGCGGGGGTGGATTCATTGGTAATGCGCTGGGTATTGACATAACCCACCTTGAATTCCTGGGCGGTTGCGCTTGCTGCGCAGGCGGCCAGCAGCACAGGCACAAGCCAACGTAGATTTAAAGTATTCATTAGAAAGAGCTTCCAATCTGGAATTGCAGACCTTGGATTCTATCGCCATCGAACTGGTGTACGGGTTTGGCGAAGGCCAGACGCAGCGGCCCCACCGGTGAAACCCAGCTGATACCCAGGCCATAGGAGCTGCGCATGTCGCCAAATTGGATCGCTTCGTCGGCGCCATAGATGCCGCCGGCATCGGCAAAACCGTACAAACGCAGGGTTCGGTCCTTGCCACCACCGGGCAAAGGGAACAGTGCTTCCGCGTTGAATGTGACCTTTTTCGTGCCGCCGGTGGCCGTCAATCCCAGTGCGCGTTGTGTCGCCGTTGTCAGGCTGCCCTGCTCAAAGCCGCGCACAGAACCCAGACCGCCAGAATAGAAATTCTTGAAAATGGGGTAGGTTCCATCGCCGGTGGACACGCCGTACTGCAACTCGGCGTTCAGCGCCAGGGTGACCTTGGGCGACACCGGAATATAGGTCTGGTAGCCGGTCGTGAGCCGCGCATACTTCAGTTCACCGGCAATACTCCACTCTGCATTGGCCTTGATGACCTTGCCATAGGTTGGCACCAACGCGCTGTCCCGTGTGTCACGGCCCCAGCCTACGGTCAATGGCACGGCGTTGCTGGTGAAACCAAACTTGTTCGCAAAGTCCTGGTACACCACGGGCAGCAGGGTGCCCGGAATGATCGTGGTCTGGTCGATTCCCAGGCCGAAGAACACCGTGTCATATTCGGTAAACGGCACACCAAAGCGCACACTGCCACCCGTCGTTTCGATCTGGTAGGTGTTCACGTCCACATAGGGCTTGGTGATGCGTTGGTAGACATCCAAGGTGCGCGAAACGCCGTTTTCCGTAAAGTAGGGGTTCGTGGTGTTGAACGCCAGCACGCGATTGAGCTTGCTGGTGTTGACGTCAACCCCCAAGGAATTGCCAGAACCAAAGGCGTTGTCCTGCTTGAAGCCAAACGACACACCGAATCCGTCGGCACTGGAAATACCAGCACCCAGGCTGATACTGCCGGTTGGTTTTTCCACAACCGTAACCGTCAGGTCAACCTGGTCCTGGGAACCGGGGACCTCCGACGTGTCCATGGTCACTTCCTTGAAGTAGCCCAGGCGGTCCACGCGGTTTCGCGATTGCTTGATCTTGTCACCGTCGTACCACGAGGCTTCCAATTGGCGGAATTCGCGACGAATCACCTCGTCACGCGTTCTGTCATTGCCAGCAACATTCAGACGGCGCACATAGACGCGCCGATTGGGGTCCGCCTGCAGCGTAATTTCTACGCGGTTGGTGGCCCGATCAATGGTGGTGCGAGCCTCTGTATGCGAAAACGCATAGCCGAAGTTTCCAAAGAAGTCCGTGAAGTTTTTGGTGGTGAAAGTCACCAGATCGGCGTTGTAGGGTTGCCCAACCGGAATCGCAATCAAGGACCGGAACTCATTGTCCTTACCCAGGAAATTGCCGGCCATGCTGACCTTGGAGACGATGAATTGTTCGCCTTCACTGACATTGATGGTGATGCCAATATCCTGCTTGTTCGGAGAAATGGCGACCTGTGTGGATTCAACCTTGAACTCCAGGTAGCCACGGGCCAGGTAGTACGAGCGCAGTGTTTCCAGATCGGCGTTCAGCTTGGTGCGCGAATACCGGTCAGACTTGGTGTACCAGCTCAGCCAGCCGCCGGTGTCCAGATCGAACAGGCCACGCAGGGTGGACTCCGAAAACGCCTTGCTGCCCACGATACGGATATCGCTGATGCGGGCCGGTTCGCCTTCTTGCACCGAGAAGCTCAGGTTCACGCGGTTGCGGTCCACCGGGGTCACCGTGGTCACCACCTCCGACGCATACATGCTGCGGTTGATGTACTGGCGCTTGAGCTCCTGCTCTGCCTTGTCAACCAGCGCCTTGTCAAACGGGCGTCCATCGGCCAAGCCAATGCTGAGCAGGGCCTTGGTCAAGGCGTCCTTGTCAAACTCTTTGGTGCCGACGAAGTCAATGGCCGCAATGGTGGGGCGCTCTTCAACGATCACCACCAAGATACCGTCGTTGACGTCGATGTGAACGTCTTTGAACAGGCCCAGGCCAAACAGCGCCTTGATGGAAGCGGCGGCTTTTTCATCGCTATAGGTATCGCCCACGCGCACCGGCAACGAAGCAAAAATCGTCCCGGCCTCTGCACGTTGCAGTCCTTCAACGCGGATGTCTTTGACGGTAAATGGCTCCACCGCCAGCGCGCTTTGCAAGACGAACAGCGACGCAGCCGCAACAGATGCGCGGCGCAGAAATTTACGATTGATTTGCATTTTTATCAATTTAAGTATTCGGGAAATTTGGAGACGGCTGTAACAAAAATCACCACAGCAAACGCCTCAAATCGTTAAAGAAGGCAACCGACATCATCGCCACCAAGATCGCCACCCCTAACTTTTGCAACTGTTCAGCCCACGCTTGCGACACGGGCCTTCCGGAAACTGCTTCCCAAAGATAATACATCAGGTGCCCACCATCGAGTACCGGCAGCGGCAGCAGGTTCAGAACGCCCAGGCTGACGCTCATCAGCGCCAGGAACAGCAGGTATTGGCTCGGGCCCACTTCTGCAGATTTTCCGGCATAGGCCGCAATGGTGACGGGACCGCTCAGATTCTCGACCGAAGCACGCAGCGTCACGATCTGCCCCAGCACGCGCATGGACAGGGCCGATGTTTCCCAGGTTCGGGCCACCGCGTGCGTCACACCGTCCAGCAAGCCATAGTGCACCGTGGTCATGGCGGGCGGCGCCGCAATGACGGCCCCAATACGGCCAAACGACGGCGTTGCGCTCGCCTGGGCATTGGGTTTGCCAAGGGTAGATCGCATGGACTGAACCAGGCGGCGCAGCAAGCCAACCTCTTCCTGCACCACGCGTGGTTGCATGACAAGCGACAGGCGTTCGCCCTTGCGTTGCACCAGCCAGGTCTGAGCGACTGGTGCAGCGCCCTCCATGGCTGAGGCACGTACCAGCGCACGCAATTGCGCCGAGTCCGTGATGTCGGTCGTATCGACGCGCAACACCACATCACCCGTTTGAAAATGCGCCTGTTCCGCAGCCTCACCTGGCACCAAATCGGACAGGCGCGCCGCCGAAAACGGCGCTATGGCGCCAATATTTTCAAATAACTTTGCATCAGCTTTACGTGCATCCACCGCATCCAGCGCCAAAACTGTCGTTTTCACATCGTTTGACGGCACGGCAAGGTACTCGACCTGCAACTTGCGGTGGGCAATGGCAGCACGCGCCAGCCACCAGCGAAAGTCTTCAAACGACGCCACTTCCTCCAGCGCCTCGCCATCGAAACCGATGCGCAGCACCCGCTCGCCACCAACAAAATGTGCCGCAGCCAGCACCGACGCGGGCGGCGGTGTGGCCACAATGGCCAGCGGCTGCTGCACACCCATCCAATTGACGCAACTGTACAAGACGACGGCCAACAGCAAATTGATCAGCGGGCCAGCAACAATGACCGCCGCCCTTTTGTACAAAGGCTGTTGGTCCAATGCGGTCAGAAACTCCTGGGGTTGCACAGGACCCGGCAGTTCGTTCAGCATTTTGACGTAGCCCCCCACGGGCAGCGCAGACACGATAAATTCTGTGCCCGTCCTGGGCGATGTCCAGCCCCAAAGCCTGGGCCCCATGCCCACCGAAAACCGGAAGACCTTGACGCCACACAGACGTGCAACCGCAAAATGGCCCCACTCGTGGACCGACACCAGCACCACGATGGCAATGATAAAGGCCGGCAATATCAACATGGGCAAACGCGCGTGCGATCAGTCGAGCAAATGCACAATGGCCTGCTCCGCCGTACGGCGCGACAGCGCGTCCAGCGCCAGCAGATCTTCCAACGAACCGGTGGCTTGGGGCGCAACGGCCTCCAGGGTCTGCAGATTGACGTGGTGGATTTGGTCGTAGCGAATGCGCCCATCCAAAAAGGCCGCCACGCCAACCTCATTGGCGGCATTCAGCACTGCAGGCGTTCCCGCGGGTGCCTCCAGCGCCGCCCAAGCCAGCGCAATGCCAGGATAGCGCAGGCGGTGTTCTGGCGTATCCATCTCTTCAAATGTCAGCGCCCCCAGCGTCGAAAAATTCAAGGCGGCAGCACCAGACTGCACGCGCTCGGGCCACGACAGACCGTAGGCAATGGGGCCGCGCATATCGGGCGTGCCCAACTGCGCCACCACCGAGTTGTCAACATACTGCACCATGGAGTGGATCACGCTTTGCGGATGCACCACGACCTGAACTTGCTGCGGCCGCACACCAAACAAATACTTGGCCTCTATCACCTCCTGCGCCTTGTTCATCATGGTGGCAGAGTCCACCGAAATCTTGCGCCCCATCACCCAGTTGGGGTGGGCGCAGGCTTCTGCCGGCGTCACATGGCGCAGCGTTTGGGGGTCGCGCGTGCGAAACGGGCCGCCGGAAGCGGTCAAGATGATCTTGTCAATACGCGCCGCCCAGTCTTTGGGATCTTGCGGCAGCGACTGAAATACTGCGGAATGCTCACTGTCAATGGGGAGCAGCGTGGCGCCACCCGTGGCAACGGTGTCCATGAACAGTTGCCCGCCCACCACCAGGGCCTCTTTGTTGGCCAGCAGCAAGCGCTTGCCATGACGGGCCGCCGCCATGCACGAAGCAAGCCCCGCCGCACCAACAATGGCTGCCATGACGACATCGGTCAACTCGTGGCTGGCCACCATGGTGATGGCGTCAGCCCCCCACAGCACTTGCGTTGGCAAGCCTTCTGCGCCGCAGCGCTGCTGCAGCTGCTGGCCGTGCTCTGCGCTGGCCATGACCGCGTACACCGGTTTGTGGCGTGCACACTGGGCCAGCATGGCATCCACGCTGGTCGATGCCGTCAACGCGAAAACTTCAAAGCGATCGGGGTGGCGGTCTATGACGTCCAGTGTGTTGACGCCAATGGAGCCGGTGGAGCCCAGCACCGCAACCCGAGACTTCCGGCTGCTCATAGGCTGCCCAACATCATGGCCAAAGGCAAAACCGGCAGCAGCGCATCGACGCGGTCCAGTACGCCACCATGGCCCGGCAGCAAACCGCTGCTGTCCTTGACACCGGCGCTGCGCTTGAACAGCGACTCCACCAGATCACCCACCACACTCATGGCCGCCAGAAACAACACCGCTAGCACCATGAACGCCGGATGAACCTGCCCCAGGCGCGTGTAAAGGCTGGCAACGTCGACCCCACTGGACGCATCCACCGCGCGCCAGGCAAAGGCGCAAACGACGACGCCCAGCATGCCACCACAGGCGCCTTCCCAGGTCTTGCCGGGGCTAATGGCCGGCGCCAGTTTGCGCTTGAAGAAACGGCCACCCAGGGAGCGACCAGCAAAGTAAGCAAAAATGTCTGCCGCCCACACCAGCACCAGCACCGAAAACAGGTAGTTGATGCCAATAACCCGCGCCTGCACCACCGCCAGCCAGGCAACCCACAGGGCCAGCACACCGCCGACCACACGAATGGCTTTGGGCACTTCGGCCCACGACTGAACACCTGCGCGCAGCAACCAGGCGCCCACAATGACCCAGGCACTGCCGGCAAACAGCCACAGCATTTTCAAAGGCGCCTGCAACAGCCCGGTAAACCATGACGCCAGGCACATGGCGGCGCAGACGGCGCCCAGGGCCAGCGCGGTACTTTGACCACATTGGTTCAAGCGGCCCCACTCCCAGGCGCCGGCAGCAATCATGACCACGGCAACCATGGCGAATGCCACCGGCGGCGCGGCAAAAATGGCTGGCAGCAAAATGGCCAGCAGCACCAAGGCCGTGATGATTCGTTGCTTCAGCATGGGGTGTCCTGTTTAGGCATGGGGCGTAGAAGGATCGGACACCTGTTCCGAGGTCTTGCCAAATCGCCGCTCGCGCGAAGCGTAATCCTGCAGGGCTGCATCCAACGCCGTTTCATCAAAGTCAGGCCACAACAAAGGGCTGAAATACAACTCGGAATAGGCCGCCTGCCACAGCAGGAAATTGCTCAGGCGCATTTCATTGCCGGTGCGTATCAACAGATCCGGGTCGCTGCTGTGCGCCAGTGACAGCGCCTGCGATAGAGACTGTTCGGTAATTAAAGTTCCCGACGACGCCAAACGGTGCGCTGCGCTGGCAATATCCCAGCGGCCGCCGTAGTTGAAACACACATTGAGCGTCAGCACCGTGTTGCCGGCAGTCATAGCCTCCGCCTCTTCCAGCCCGGCCTTTACACGCGCTGACAAAGCCTGGCGCTCGCCAATGAAGCGCAGGCGCACGCCGTCGCTTTGCAGCTTGGGCACCTCGCGCGACAGGGCCAGGGCCAGAATGTCCATCAGACCGGACACTTCTTCTACCGGCCGGTTCCAGTTTTCCGAAGAAAAGGCAAATACCGTCAGCGTATCAATGTGGCGGTCTGGGCAGGCGCGGACAATGCGTTTGAGCGCGTCGACACCTTGTTTGTGTCCCGCAATGCGCGGTAAAAAACGCTTGGAGGCCCAGCGGCCGTTTCCATCCATGACGATGGCGATATGGCGCGGGGTAGTAACCTGTTCTGCCATAGCGTAGCGCTCGACCTTCGGTGTATCGTGGGGGATCAAACCGCCATGATGTCTTGTTCTTTGGATGCGACCAAGCGGTCGATTTCTGTGATGTGGCGGTCCGTCAGCTTCTGAATTTCTGCTTCAGAGCGTTTCTGGTCATCTTCAGACGCCAGCTTTTCCTTGACCAGTTTTTTGACGGATTCATTGGCATCGCGGCGCAGGTTGCGCACTGCGATCTTGGCATTTTCGCCTTCACCGCGCACCACCTTGGTCAGCTCGCGGCGGCGCTCTTCCGTCATCATGGGCATGGGCACACGAATCAGGTCGCCCATGCTGGAGGGGTTCAAGCCCAGATCGCTCTCGCGAATGGCTTTCTCAATTTTGGCGCCCATGCCCTTTTCCCAGGGCTGCACGCTGATGGTGCGCGCATCGAGCAAGGACAGATTGGCCACCTGGCTGAGCGGCACCATGGAGCCGTAGTAATCCACATGGACCGTGTCCAGCAGGGCTGGGTTGGCGCGTCCGGTGCGGATCTTCGTCAAGTTGTGCTTGAAAGCGGCAATGGACTGGTCCATCTTGCCGTCCAGCGTTTTTTTGATTTCATCAATAGCCATGGTTCTTCCTCAGCGCGTCACGTGCAATACAACAAATGGGGCCGGTTCCCGCTATACGTAGACCAGCGTGCCCTCGTCTTCACCCATTACCACCCGTTTCAGGGCGCCATGCTTGAATATCGAAAACACCTTGATGGGCAGTTTTTGGTCACGGCACAGTGCAAACGCAGCAGCGTCCATGATGCCCAGATTTTGCGACATGGCGTCGTTGAAGGTAATCTTGGAATACCGTGTCGCCGAAGCATCTTTCTTCGGGTCCGCAGTATAGACACCATCGACCTTGGTAGCCTTCAGCACAATCTCAGCGCCAATTTCGGCCCCGCGCAAGGCCGCAGCCGTGTCGGTCGTGAAAAACGGATTGCCAGTTCCTGCAGCAAAGATGACGACCTTGCCTTCTTCCAGGTACTGCAGTGCCTTGGGACGCACATAGGGCTCCACCACCTGCTCAATGCCGATAGCCGACATCACGCGGGCCACCAGACCCGCCTTGTTCATGGTGTCGCCAAAAGCCAGCGCGTTCATCACCGTGGCCAGCATGCCCATGTAGTCGGCCGTGGCGCGGTCCATACCGACCGAGCCGCCGGCCACGCCGCGGAAGATGTTGCCGCCGCCAATGACCACCGCCACTTCCACGCCCAGGCGCGTGATTTCGGCAATCTCATCAACCATGCGCACAATCGTGTCACGGTTGATACCGAATTGGTCGTCACCCATCAAGGCCTCGCCTGACAACTTCAGCAAGATGCGCTTGTACGCAGGTTTTTCTTCGCTCATGGGTGACTCCGGTTTAAGCAGGTGGACAAAGGGCGCTTAACAGTCCGCAATCAGGCAGCCTTTTGGGCAGCTGCGACTTGGGCCGCCACTTCGGCAGCAAAGTCGTCAACCTTCTTTTCAATGCCTTCGCCAACCACGTACAGCGTGAATGCCTTCACGTTGGTGCTGACAGCCTTGAGCATTTGCTCGACGGTCTGCTTGTCGTTCTTGACAAAAGTCTGGTTGAACAACGAGACTTCCTTCAGGTACTTTTGCACGCCGCCTTCGATGCGCTTGGCAACGATGTCGGCCGACTGCACGGGCTTGCCGGCAGCGGTTGCCACGGCGGCGTCTTCAGCAGCCTTGGCGGCAGCCACAGAACGCTCACGCTCCACCAGTTCGGCGGGCACGTCGTTGCTGGTCAGGGCAACGGGCTTCATCGCAGCCACGTGCATGGCCACATCCTTGGCGGCAACGGCGTCACCTTCAAACTCGACGACCACGCCAATGCGGGTGCCGTGCAGGTAGGAAGCCAGTTGCGCGCCAGATGCGAAACGCTTGAAGCGGCGGAAGGTCATGTTCTCGCCGATCTTGCCGATCAGGCCTTTGCGCACGTCTTCCAGCGTAGGGCCGAAACCGTCTTGCTCGTAGGCCAGCGCGCCCAAAGCAGCCACATCGGCAGGGTTGTGCTTGGCGATCAGTGCCGCTGCAGCATTGGCCATGCCCAGGAAGCTGTCGTTCTTGGTCACAAAGTCGGTTTCGCAGTTGACTTCGAGCAGCGCACCCACAGTGCCGTCCATGCTGCTGACCACAACGCCTTCAGCGGTAATGCGAGCAGCAGCCTTGCCGGCCTTGCTACCCAGCTTGACGCGCAGCAACTCTTCAGCCTTGACCATATCGCCCTCGGCTTCGGTCAGTGCCTTCTTGCATTCCATCATCGGTGCGTCGGTCTTGCCACGCAGTTCAGCAACCATGCTTGCGGTAATTGCAGCCATTTTGTTTCTCCGTAATCAGTTCAATAGTTTATTAAATAAAGGCTAAAAAAAAGGGGCCACGAAGCCCCCTTTTTCGGGCGGGGGAGCATTACGCAGCAGCGTCGCTCACCTCAACGAACTCGTCGCCGGACTCTGCCGACACGGCCTTGACCACATCGTCCACGGCGTTGGCGCGGCCTTCCAGGATGGCGTCTGCAATGCCACGGGCATACAGCGTCACAGCCTTGGAAGAGTCGTCATTGCCAGGAATGACATAGTCAATGCCTTCTGGGGAGTGGTTGGAATCCACCACGCCGATCAATGGAATGCCCAGTTTGCGCGCTTCAGCGATGGCAATCTTGTGGTAGCCCACATCGATCACGAAGATCGCGTCTGGCAAAGAAGCCATATCTTGAATGCCGCCAATGTCTTTTTCCAGCTTGGCCAGTTCGCGAGCAAACATCAGTTGCTCTTTCTTGCTCATGCTGTCCAGACCGGCTTCTTGCTGGGCCTTCATCTCTTTCAGACGCTTGATCGAGGTCTTGACCGTCTTGAAATTGGTCAACATGCCGCCCAACCAGCGCTGGTCAACGAAAGGCACGCCTGCGCGGCGGGCTTCGTCAGCCACGGTTTCACGGGCTTGGCGCTTGGTGCCGACCATCAGAATGGTGCCGCGCTTGGCCGACAATTGGCGCACGAACTTGGCCGCCTCCTGGAACATCGGGAGCGACTTTTCCAGGTTGATGATGTGAATTTTGTTGCGATGACCGAAGATGAACGGGGCCATCTTGGGGTTCCAGAAGCGGGTTTGATGTCCAAAGTGAACGCCGGCTTCCAGCATTTCGCGCATTGTTACTGCCATGATTTACTCCAAAGGTTGGGTCTAAAATCCGGCC
>JACXTT010013619.1_pt1 | contig 10692 bp, 10 predicted proteins | sample 9270951 | NCBI WGS metagenome assembly JACXTT01 (sample SAMN15532306, study PRJNA645909) | rock metagenome | isolation source: weathered quartz diorite | place: Puerto Rico | collected 2017-06-21
CGCCAATCGGTCCCCCCGCGGCCGCGATCGCGAACGCGATCGCCGACGCGGTCGGGGCGCGCCTCACGGAGCTACCCATGACCCCGGAGCGCGTGGCGCGGGCACTCAACCTGTTCGAGGAGACCTGAGGAGCTGTTGCACCGGCAGTGCATTCTCGACTGCGGGCGAGAGCACGGGAACGGAGGGAGCCAGAGATGATCACGCGGGCCATGGTAACCGAGCAACTCGGCGTTTATCACAAGCGTTTAGAACGGGCACTCGAGGGGATCACCGAAGAGGAGGGACGCCGAGTCCTCGCGGGGTGTCTCGCGCCAATGGTCTGGCAGGTTGGGCACCTCGCCGTCGTGGACTCCCTCTGGATTCAGCGCTCCGGCGGAACGTATGCGCTGGAGCCGCACTACAACGACCTGTTCAAGCCGGGCACGGGTGGGGAAGCGAAGTATCCGGCGCTGACTGAGGTGTGGGCCGCATTTTCCGATGTCCACGAGGCCTTGCTCAAGGCCGTCGAGGAGGCCGATCTCGCCAGGCCACTCGAGCACCCCGCCGGCGCTTACACCAGCGTTGGCGGGATGTTCGTCTATGCCTGCTACCATCGCGGCTACCACGTTGGCAAGGCGGGCACGCTGCGCGCGCTGCTCGGCAAGCCGCTCCCCGCGGTGCCTCCCGCGCGGCGATGATATGAGCGTAAGGCACGGCCGGTCCGGGAAGAACCCGACTGCCGGGACGCCGGTCTGAGCGATCATGCGTGCGCTCTGGTATCTCGGGCCCAATCGGATGGAACTGCAGGCGACCCCCGCGCCCGAACCCCGGTCCGGCGAGGTCGTGATCAGGGTCGGGGCCGCGGGCGTCTGCGGATCGGATCTCCACGGGTATCTGGGCAAGAGCCTCAACCGGAAACCGCCGCTCGTCATGGGGCACGAGCTCGCCGGCACTGTGGCGTCGGTGGGGGAGGGCGTGCGCGATCTCGTCCCTGGGACCACGGTGACCGTGTACCCGCTGATCACCTGTGGGGCGTGCGCGGCCTGCCGGCGGGGCGACACTTCGCTGTGTCCGTCCCGGCAGGTGATCGGGATCCATCGGCCCGGCGGCTTCGCCGAGTTCGTCTCCGTCCCGCGTGCTTCCGTGGTATCCCTCCCGTCAGGCCTGACTGCCTTCACCGGCAGCCTGGCCGAGCCCCTCGCCAACGCAGTCCACATCTTTAATAGAAGCGTCCATGGTCTCGTGTCGCGCATCGCGATCTTCGGGGCGGGGACACAGGGGTTGATGGCACTCAAGCTCGCGAGGCTGCTCTCTCCCGCGGTCCTGATCTCCGTGGACGTCCTGCCGACGCGGCTCGACCTGGCCAAGCGGCTGGGCGCGACGGCGGCCCTGAACGCCCGCGCGGAAGACGTCGTGGCGCGCATCCGCGAACTCACGGCGGGCGAGGGCGTGGACCTGGCGATCGAAGCCGTTGGGGCCACCCCTTCGCGCCAGGCGGCCGTGGCCAGCGTGCGGAGCGGCGGGACGGTCGCCTTGCTCGGACTCGGCGAAGAGCTGACGCCGTTCAACGCCGTGGATATCGTGAACCGCGAGGTCACGATCCGAGGCTCTTACGCGTACACGTACGACGACTTCGTTCGGGCCGTACAGATGCTCGCGTCGGGGCTGGTCGACGGAGACTGGGCGCGCGCCTATCCGCTGGAGGCGGGCGCTGAGGTGTTTCGCCGGCTGACCACCGACCCGGGTGACCTGATCAAGGCCATTCTGACGCCCGGTTGACCGGGATCGCGTCGCGCTGACCGCCGCTGCGGCCAGCACGGGCGGCCCGTGCAACGAGCGGAGAGACCGCCTTCGGCCTAAGCCCGACGCTCCGCGACGACGGGATTCGAGAGCGTCCCGACGCCGGAGATCGAGATCTCGACCCGGTCGCCGGGCCGCAGGAAGACCGGAGGCTTGCGGGTGAAGCCGACGCCACCCGGCGTGCCGGTGGCGATCACGTCGCCGGGCTCGAGCGTCATCGCTCGGGACAACTCAGCGACGAGATCCCAGACGCCGAAGATGAGGTGGCGGGTGCTGGACCGTTGCATCACCGTTCCATTCAGGCGCAGGGAGACGTCGAGGACGTGGGGATCTCCCACCTCGTCGGCCGTCACCAACGCCGGCCCCATCGGGGCGAACGTGTCGAACGTTTTCCCAATAAACCACTGGCTTGTTCGAAACTGCCAGTCCCGGGCGCTCACGTCGTTCACGATCGTGTAGCCGGCGATCGCCTCCTTCGCTGTGGCCGGATTGGCGCGCCGGCACTGAGAGCCGATGACGATCGCCAGCTCAGCTTCGTAGTCGACTTGTTCCGTATCGATAGGGAGCACGATCGGCGCCTCCGGTCCGATCACGCTCGTCGGTGCCTTGGTGAAGAAGATCGGGACTTTGGGGATGGGCTGTCCGGTTTCCTCGGCATGGTCGCGGTAGTTCAGACCGACGCAGAGGACCTTCGTGGGGCGTGGGAGCGGCGAGAGCAGCCGCACCGATTTCAGCGGCAGCCGGGCCGATTTCGCCGCCGCCGCGTCGACCGCCCGGGCTTCCCGAAGCGCGGTGGGGCCGCCCCGGAGGAGGTCGATCAGGGAGGACGGCGCCGGACCGCGGTCGCCCCAGGCGGATTCGAAGTCAACGACCTCGGCATCGTGGAGCGTGCCGACCCGAGTGTGCCCCTCATGCTCGAAGGTGATCAGCTTCATCAACGTCCCTCCAGAAAGGGTGCGCCGGGCTAGCCTGCCGGGCGGTCCCCATACACCCGGTCGATCTTTGCTGCCATAAAGAAGTCGCTCTCTGTGAGGCCATCGATCTTGTGCGTCCACAGGTAGACCCGCACCTCACCCCAGCGGACGTACAGGTCGGGGTGGTGCCCTTCCTGCTCCGCGACCGGCGTCACGGCGTTCACGAACTCGACCGCCTGGGCGAAGTTCTTGAACTTGTAAGACTTCTCGAGCTTCTTGTTGTCCTCGACCGTCCAGCCCGGCACCTGGGCCAGCAGGGGAGCGATCTGGGCCGGGGTCAGCGGCGGCGTTCCGCCCCGGCAGGGGACGCACCGCCGATCGGCGAGTGGGCTCACGGCCATGCCGAATCCCTCCGTTCCACGCCTCCGCGCGAGGATGCGGCGGCCTCGCCGGAGGACGTTTGAGGCTGCGCCTCAAACTGGATCATGGCACCGCATCGGCCGCGGTTTCATTCGATCCGGTGAGGTGCGACGCCTTTCATCGAGATGGCCGCAGGAGGATGCCCATTTGGAGACAGCCACCGTGCCTCTGTACCTTTCGGACATGCGGCGCCGCGAGTTCACCGCGACTGTGAGCGCCGCCGCGGAACGCGCCGTGTGCCTGGACCAGACCGCGTTCTACCCCGGGGGCGGCGGGCTCCCGGCTGACCGGGGCAGCCTGGCGCACCAGGGCGGGGAGGTGGCGGTCGTGGGCCTCCGCGACGATGGGGGCCGGGTGTGGCACGACCTCGACGGCGCGCCGCCGCCGGTGGGGGCGCCGGTCACGGGCCGGCTCGATTGGCCGTTCCGATACGGGGTGATGCGCCATCACACCGCGATCCACGTGCTGTGCGGCGTCGTCTATCACTTATTCGGAGCGGTCGTGACCGGGGGGCAGATCAGGGCGGATCGCGCGCGGATCGACCTGACCCTCGCCGACTTGAACCGCGAGCGGGTGCAGCAGATCGAGGACGAGGCCAACCGCATTATCGCGGAGGGGAGACCGATCAAGATCTACACCGTCCCTCGAGAGACCCTGGCGACGATGGACCTCGTCCGCACCAAACAGCTACTCGTTCCTGAGCACGTCCGGCAGGTTCGCGTGGTCGAGATCGAAGGCTTTGACGCTCAGGCCGATGGCGGGACGCACGTGTCAACGACCCGCGAGTGCGGACGCCTTCGCATCGTCAAGACGGAGAACAAAGGCAAACAGAACAAGCGCCTGGAGATTGCGCTGGAAGGCGGCGGGCCACAATGAGCGGTGGGTGTATATCGGCAAAGAACGCTCGATACGCCATTCGCCGCCGGCCGGGATCGTGGAGGAAGAACGTGAGGACCGGGTCGTCTTGGAACGCTCTGACTAGAACAGCGACGGCCTGCCCGACGCGACGGTCGGGCAACCGTATGATAGCTGGCTCCATGACGGTCTATCGCCAGGTCGCGGCTCGTTCCTGATCCTCGTACTGGAGCCGGTACAGCTTGGCATAGATCCCGCCGCGGTCGAGCAACTGGCGGTGGCTTCCTTCCTCCGCGATCCGGCCTTTGTGGAGCACGATGATCCGGTCGGCGTGCTGGATCGTCGAGAGCCGGTGGGCGATGATGATCGACGTGCGGCCCCGGAGCACGTTGGTCATCGCATCCTGAATCAGCCGCTCGGTTTCCGCGTCCACGCTGCTCGTCGCTTCGTCGAGCACGAGGACCACCTCGGGATTGTGGGCGATCGCTCGCGCAAACGCGATGAGCTGCCGCTGCCCCACGGAGAGCCGCGTGCCCCGCTCCTGCACCTCGGTCCGATAACCTGCTGGGAGGCCGTCGATGAAGCGATCCGCGCCCACGTACCGCGCGGCCATGCGGATCTGCTCGCCGCTGATGCCAGTGTCTCCCAACCGGATGTTGTCCTCGATCGTCCCCGAGAACAAGAACACGTCCTGCAGAACCAGCCCGACGTGGCGGCGCAGCTCCTGCTGGCGGACCGTTCGCACGTCCACGCCGTCGATGAGCACCTGGCCTCGCTGCGGGTCGTAAAACCGCATCAACAGGTTGATGATCGAGGTCTTTCCCGCGCCCGTGTGGCCGACGACCGCGACGCACTGCCCTGGCTCGATGGTGAACGATACCCCTCGCAGGACCGTTCCTTCATCCTCTTCGTAGGCGAACCAGACGTCGCGGAACTCGATCCGCCCGGTCACCCGCGGCAGCGGCAACGGGCTGGGCGGGTCTTGCAGGGTGATGGGCTCGTCGAGGAGCCTGAAGATGCGCTCCGACGAGGCCATCGCCGCCTGGAAGATGTTGAACTTGTCTGAGATGTCGCGGATCGGTTCGAAGAACCGGTCCGCGTACTGCAGAGCCGCGACCAGCACGCCGAGGGTGACGGCATGCCGGACGACTTGGCCGCCGCCGTACCAGACGAGCAGCGCGAGCGCCACCGTGCCGAGGAGCGCGATGGTCGGATAAAACTGCGAGAAGTTGCGCGTGGCATCGAGGCTCGCCGACAGATACTCCGTGTTCAGCTGCTCGAAACGCTGCAGGCTCCGTCGCTCCTGCGTGAACAACTGCACCACGCTCATGCCCATGATCTGTTCGTTGAGATACGCATTGATCCGCGCCAGCCGGGTCCGCGCCGCGCGGTAGGCCTCCCGGGCCCTCAGTCGGAACCGGTCGGTCACCCAGTAGACGACCGGGACGATGGAAAGGATGGCCAGGGCCAGGCGCCAGTCCATCCAGAACATCACGACCACGATGCCGACGAGGGTCGCGATGTCGCCGAAGATCGCCACGATGCCTGATGTGATCAGCTCGTTGAGGGCATCCACGTCATTGGTAATCCGCGTGACGAGCCGGCCCACGGGGGTGTGGGAGAAGAAGGCCGTCGACAGCCGCTGCACGTGGTCGAAGATGTGCATCCGCAGGTCGTACATGGCGCGTTGGCCCACAAACTGCATGAGATACGTTTGGAGCCAGCGTGCCCCGAATCCGATCCCGAGAATGATGACGTACACTGCCGCGACGCCCGCCACTCCCCGCAGGTCCGACGCGGTCCGCGTGCCCGTCCCCGGGACGATGTACCGGTCGATGGCGATGCGATACAATGCGGGACCGCCGAGGTCCGCCAGGGAGGCGATGAGCAGCAGGGCGACCGCGAGCCACGTCACGCCAAGGTATGGGCGGACGTAGCGCAGGAGGCGCCGGACCAACCGGGCGTCGTACGTGGCGCCGAGGATCTCCTCTTCCTGAAAGGGTGTGCTCATGCCCCTGCGGTCCCGTCCTCGGCTTCCAGCGCGTCGCGGAGCAACTGCTTTTCGTACAGATCGGCATACACCCCGTCGAGTGCCAGGAGGGCGGCGTGCGTCCCCTGCTCGACGATCCGGCCGTCCCGCAGCACGGCGATCAGATCGGCGTCCTTGATCGTCGAGATCCGGTGTGAGATCAGGATCGTCGTCCGTCCGGCGCGGAAGCTGCGGAGGCCGGCCAGGATCTCTTGCTCCGTGCCCGCGTCCACGCTGCTCAGGGCATCGTCGAGGATGAGGATCCTCGGGTCGCGGATCAGCGCGCGCGCGATCGCGGTGCGCTGCTTCTGGCCCCCAGAGAGCGTGACGCCTCGCTCGCCGACGACGGTCGCGTAAGCGTGAGGAAACTCGGACACATCCTGGTCGATTCGGGAGATCGCCGACACCGCGGCGATGGCCTGGTCGTTGTCGCCCCGCCCGTTGGCGCTGCCCAGCGCGATGTTGGCGGCAAGCGTGTCCGAGAACAAGAAGGTGTCCTGCGGCACCAGTCCGACCGCGCCGCGGAGGGCGGAGAGCGAGAGCCGGCGGACGTCGTGGCCATCGATCAGCACCTCTCCCGCCGTGGCGTCGAAGAGGCGCGGGATGAGGTGGACGAGCGTGCTCTTGCCGGAGCCCGTCGGTCCCACGATCGCCACGGTCCGTCCCGGCGGGATCGTCAGCGTGACGTCCTGCAGCACCGGTGCGCCATTGTACGCGAAGGTCACGTGCCGAAACTCGATCCCGCCCGATATGCCGTCCGGCACAAGGGGGTGGGGCGGATCGCCGATTTGCGGCTGGCGGTCGAAGATCTCGTCCAGCCGTTCCATCGACGCTCGTCCCTGCTGCCAGAGGTTGGTCACCCAGCCGAGCGCGATCATGGGGAAGCTCAGCCGTGCCAGATAGTACGAGAACTGGACCATCTGTCCGAGCGTGATCCGCCCGGTGATCACATCGCTGCCGCCCTGCCACAAGAGGACCACGGCCGCGATCCCGAGGATCAGCCCGATGGCGGGCCAGAGCGCGCCTTGGATGCGGGCGAGGTGCAGGTTGGTGACGACCACCTTTTCATTTTCGATGCGGAAGGCGTCGGTTTCCGCCGCTTCCTGCGCAAACGCTTTCACCACGCGGATGCCGCTGAAGTTCTCCTGGGCCCGGGCCGAGAGCGCGCTGAATTGTTCCTGGACCTGATCGAAGCGGCGGTGGATCTCACGCCCCATGGCGACGAACAGGATGGTGACCAGTGGAAGAATCACCATCATCCACAACGTCAGCCGGACATCGATCGACAGCATGAACGCGATCGAGGCGACGAGCATCACGATGGTGTGCGCCGACCGCATGAGGCCGACGCCGGCAAACCGCTGCACGGCGCGGATGTCGTTGACCGCGCGGGCCATCAGGTCTCCCGTGCGGGCGCCGTGGAAGAATCCCAGGTGCATGCGCTGCAGGTGGGCGAAGTAGTCGTGGCGCAGCTCCGCCTCGACCTTGAGCGCGGCACCGAGGATGGCGAGCCGCATCACGTAGCTGAAGAGGCCTTCGAAGGCGGCGAGCAGCACCAGCGCGGCCGCCAGGGCCAGCAACGGCCCGCCCGCCGTGCCGCGCCGTACGGTGTCGATCGCCTGCTTCAGCACCCAGGGGGACAGCTGCACCATCAGGATCGAGCCGAGGGCCGCCGCGTACCCCCACGCGTAGGATTGCCGGTGCCGGTGAATGTAGCTCCAGAAACGTCGGCTGAGCATGCTGCCTCTGCGAATGCGGGAACCGAGAGTTTCCCGGCGATTATACCACTCCGAGGCTCGCGGCCGCCCTGTTCATACGGACGGGCGTGCGGTGCGGTACAGGATCGGCGGGCGCCGTTCGAGAATTCGGGGGTATGTTGAATTTCCGGACCGCGCTGGTCGCGCTCGCCTCGACCTGTGTGTGCTGGCTGGCCTTCGCCCTGGTCCCGATCCCTCGAGCGGGCGGCTCTCCGGCGGCCCCCACGGTGGGCGTCGTGGTGTTCTATGCGCCGACCCCCGTGCCCCCACTCCCGGGTGTCGATCTGGAATCGTTCGCTGCCGACGACCTCTCCCGGCTCCTGGCGCGGTCCGCGCCTGGGCGCTTGACGGTCATCCCTTCCGCGACCATGCGGCGTGCCGAGGGCGACATGCGCTGGCAAACCGTCGATGCGCTGCACTTCGCTCGACTCCAGGCGTTGGCGAAAGCGGTCGGCGCGGATTGGTTGGTGGTGGGGTGGATTCCGCTGTTCCACGCTGACCGGGGTGGGGGGAGGTCGGTTCCGCTTCCCGGCGACGGCGCCGACCAACCAACCGCCGACGTCGACATCGTCGCGCAGGTGTTTGACCCCGGCGCGGGACGCCTGATCGCCGAAACGCGGCAGACCGGCTTCGCCCTCGGGGTCACTTCCTGGCAGGTCTCAACGGAAGCGGTGCACGCCGCGCTCGAGCGCACGATCCCCGCGCTGCTGAGGTGGCTGGGCGGTCAGACTTCCTGAGCAGCCGTTCACCAGAGGAGGTTCCGCGATGGCGGACCGGCTTGAACCACTCCGGGGCGTGATCTCCCCGATGCTCACCCCGTTCAATGATGACCTGACGATCGCCCATGAGCTGTTCGCCGCGCACGCGCAGCACCTGCTCGAAACCGGTTGCACGGGGCTCGCGCCGTTCGGGACCACGGGCGAGGCACTATCGCTTGGAATCGACGAGCGAATGGCGGCGCTCGAGTACGTCATCGATCATGGGGTCGACCCCAAGAAACTGATCCCCGGCACAGGGCTCACGAACCTTCCCGATACGATCAAGCTGACGCGCCACGCGGTCGATCGCGGCTGCGCCGGAGTGCTCGTGCTGCCGCCGTTTTACTTCAAAAATGTCTCCGACGACGGCCTGTTTGCCTATTTTGCCGGTCTGATCGAGCGGGTGGGTGCCGATGATCTCCGCCTCTACCTGTATCACATTCCCCCCGTGGCGGTGGTGGGGCTGTCCATCGATCTCATCCAGCGGCTGCGTGCGGCATTCCCGACTCAGATCGTGGGCATCAAGGACAGTTCAGGCGACTGGAACAACACGCGACGGCTGTTGACCGAGGTGCCGGGGCTCATCGTCTATCCCGGCTCGGAGTTGTCGTTGTTGGAGGCGCTGGCGCTTGGTGCTCCGGGCTGCATCACGGCCACGGCAAACATCAACGCCGCGCAGATTGCCGAGGTGGTCTCTCTGTACCGTCGCGGCAAGGAGGCCGAGGCCAACCGGCAACACGAACACGTCAAGAAACTCAGGCTGACGGTTCAAGAGTATGGACCGATACCGGCGCAGAAATATCTGCTCTCCGTATGGTCGGACGAGAGCCGGTGGCGCAACGTTCGGCCGCCATGGCTGAGCCTGCCAGATGCGCGGGGTCGCCAGCTGGACAGCATCCTTCAGCGCGATTTCGCCTCCGCCCCGTTGCCGCACACCCCGGTTCGAGGGTGACGTCGGCTCCCTGCTGACGTGTTCGCGTAAAACTCCCTGATCCGCCCTGCTCCGTGTCGAATTTCGGGGGTGGCGGACGACCATCCAGTGTGACAGCGCTCCAGCCCAACGGGGAGGAGACCGGCATGCAGAAGATCACTCCGTTCTTGTGGTTCGACGGGAAAGCCGAAGAGGCGGCGAACCTCTATACCTCGATCTTCAAGAACTCAAAGATTCTGAGCGTCAGCCGCTACGGAGACGCGGGACCGGGTCCGAAGGGATCGGTGATGGTGGTGGCATTCCAGCTCGATGGACAGCAGTTCCTTGCCCTCAATGGTGGCCCGCAGTTCCGGTTTACGGAAGCCATCTCGTTTGTCGTCAATTGTGAGACGCAGGCAGAAATCGATGAGAAGTGGGAGAAGCTCTCCGCGGGTGGGAAAACCGACAGGTGCGGCTGGCTGAAAGACAGGTTTGGGGTGTCCTGGCAGATCGTCCCCACCATCTTGGGCACGTTGCTCCAAGACAAGGACGCCGGGAAATCGCAAAGGGTCATGAAAGCGATGCTGCAAATGGACAAGCTTGATATCAAGGGCTTACAAGACGCTCACGATCAAGGATAGATCCGGACGGTGACGGTGGGCCGCGGTCAACGCGGGAACGTTGGCGTCAGGCTAACTGTTGGGGTGGATCTTACGATACACTGCCCAGACCGCACTCACATACCATTGAGTCTCGGCATAGGGCGGAACGCCGCCGTAGCGACGCACCGCGCTCTCCCCAGCGTTGTAGGCCGCCAGGGCAAGGGTCCAGTCCCCAAACGCACCGTAATATCCGCGTAGCGTCCGTGCGGTCCCGAGCAGATTCTCCCAGGGATCTTTTGGATCCACCCGAGCCGTCCGCGCCGTCTGTGGCATGAGTTGCCCCAGTCCCGTAGCACCTGTCTCACTCGTGGACGTGTGATCGAAGCGACTCTCGACGTACACGACTGCCGCGAGGAGCCACGGATCAATGCCTTCCTGGTGCGCGGCGGCCAGGACATGTTCACCGATCCACGACGCCTGTTTCCATGTCAGGTGCGGATTCGACCTGTGAGCGAGAGCCGCGATCACGTCCGGCGTGCCGGACTTGGCCCGCACGTTCTGGCGAAGGACCTCCAGGCGCGCCAGCCATCCTCGAGTGACCCGTTCCTGGAAGGCGGAGTGGGGACGCCGGAGCCCTTCGCGAAAGTACGCTTCTGCCCCTTGCGTCC
>JACXTT010013620.1_pt1 | contig 10692 bp, 7 predicted proteins | sample 9270951 | NCBI WGS metagenome assembly JACXTT01 (sample SAMN15532306, study PRJNA645909) | rock metagenome | isolation source: weathered quartz diorite | place: Puerto Rico | collected 2017-06-21
AAAAATACTAAAATTTTAGATCGACCTTGATTTTGTGCTCATCGCCATCACATCGTCGTTAAAAGATTATCGTTTGTGCTTTTACATCAACAGGGCGCTCAACTTTAATTTCACCAAAACCGACGACCTGGAGATAGACCTTAATATCGGCGGTCAGTCGTACTTTTCGTTCTACCATTATAATCGCGGTGATAGCGAAACCGACTACTATTTCATATCCAATAAAGGAACTGATGGTTACCTGATACCCGAAATGAACAAGGCCGATTATTTTTTGATGATAAAAAATTATATCGACGAAAACGACCTTGAAAGCCTTGTAACGGGCCTCAACCGCATGCCCGAGGTAGTGCTTGCCGTAAAGGTTGATCCAAAAAAGATAAAATCACGAGAAAATCTGTTATTTTAGCGGCTTGATTTACATGGTGTATTAAGTACACTATTTACCATGATCTGCATCATAAACCAAAAATATTAAAATGAAAGTTTCAAATAACCGGACTAAAATTGTAGCAACACTGGGCCCGGCATCAGTAAAAAAGGATGTTTTACTATCATTAATTAAGGCCGGCGTAAATGTTTGCCGTCTTAATTTTTCGCATGGCAAGGCGCAAGACCACCAGGTTGCTATTGATACCATCCGCGAGATAAACTCAAAATATAAAATTAACGTAGGCATACTGGCCGACCTGCAGGGCCCTAAAATTCGTATAGGTTTAGTTAAGGACGGCGGCATTCACCTGGTGAACGGCACCCGCATTAACATGACCACCAACGAATGCATTGGCGACGATAGCCAGATATACATTACTTACGAAGCATTTCCGCAGGATGTTCACCCGGGCGAAATTATTTTGCTTGATGACGGTAAACTGCAAATGAAAGTAGTGAGCACTAACCGCAAGGATACTGTTGTTTGCGAGGTAGTGCACGGTGGTATTTTAACATCGCGCAAAGGTGTTAACCTGCCAAATACCAAAGTATCTATCCCAAGCTTAACCGAAGAGGATCTGGTGAACCTTGATTTCGCGTTGAAGAACGATGTGGAGTGGATAGGTTTGTCTTTTGTGCGTACTGCTGAAGACATTGTTGAGTTGAAACGCATCATCAGCCGCAGTGGTAAATCGAGCCGTGTTATTGCCAAGATCGAGAAACCCGAAGCTATTGCCAATATCGATGCCATTATTGAAGTTACCGATGGTGTGATGGTTGCCCGTGGCGACCTGGGGGTTGAAATGCCTTTGGAAGAAGTACCATTGCTGCAAAAAATGATAGCCCGCAAATGCCGCGCTGCATCAAAACCGGTAATTATTGCTACTCAGATGTTGGAATCGATGATAACAACCCCGCGCCCAACCCGTGCCGAGGTGAACGACGTAGCCAACTCTGTACTTGATGGCGCCGACGCGGTAATGCTGAGCGGCGAAACATCGGTAGGCGAGTTCCCGCTGATCGTTATCGAAACTATGGCTAAAATAGTTCACAACGTTGAAGAACTGGGCTATCCCTTCAATACACCAAAAGTAGACGAGCGCGTTAACAATTTAATTGGCGATGCGATATGTAATTCTGCCGTGTTCCTGTCGGAGCAAACAAATGCCGTAGGTATCGTATCCATGACCGTTTCGGGTTATACCGCTTTCGAAATATCGAGCCACAGGCCAAAAGCTGCTACTTACATCTTTACATCAAACCGCAACCTGCTGAACGCATTGAGCCTGGTTTGGGGCGTAAAAGCATTCTACTACGATAAACTGGAAAGTACAGATAAAACCATCGCCGATGTGAACAACATCCTGAAAAGCGAAAACCTGATTGAAAATGGCGATATTGTAATAAACACTGCAGCTATCCCTATCGAAAAACAAGGCAAAACCAACATGCTGAAAGTGACCGTGGTTGAGTAATACTTAGCTATTTGTCATTGCGAGGCACGAAGCAATCCCTGGGATAGGTCACGAACTATCCTTCTGCTACATGGATCTGGGATTGCCGCGCTATCGCTCGCAATGACAATTTTTTATAGAAAAAGCCCTTCGTCATTATTGGATGAAGGGCTTTTTGTTTTGATAATAAAGCGGGCTAATAAACCCCAGCCACACAAACCTGCCGGAACAACCTGTCGAGGCTGCCGAAGTAGTAGTTCCAAAGAATTATTATGAGATTCATGTTTTTCATTTTTTGGTGATATAGTTTCGACTATTGGTGTAGACGAAAGTTTAACGTAAAATGTTACATCCGGCATTGCTGAATGTTGATAAGCCTACTATCAAATATTTACCCGCTTTTATAATTTTCAACAGCTTTAAGGCATTGCCGGCTAATTATTTAGATGGCATTTAGCCCCAACTGTACCCTTACTTAACAGCGTGTGGAAAACTCTGAATAGTATCCAGTATTTGAGAAGGATAAATTTGATTTAAAACACTTCTATTTTTTTCGCGCAGATACATCTACTTTAAAAACATACGGATATGAGCAAAGGCAATACTAAAAAAATGGCAGGGCAAACCGGCAAAGGTTTAAAACTCGACAGGTACTTCAGCAAAGAAGGCGTTAGCGTGTACGACCAGTTTGTGTATGATAAGCGCTCGTCGGTCATACGTAATCCATCGGGCGACGCGGTTTTTGAGATGAACGATGTAGAAGTGCCCTCGTCATGGTCGCAGGTAGCTACTGATATTTTGGCGCAAAAGTATTTCCGTAAAGCGGGTGTACCTTTGATTGATGGTACCACAGGTTCCGAAAAAAGCATTAAACAGGTTGCCCACCGTATGGCCAATTGCTGGAAAGACTGGGGCCACCGCTACGGCTACTTCGCGACAAGTAGAGACGCCGATATATTTTATGATGAGATAGTTTATACTATTGTGGGCCAACTGGCCGCGCCAAACTCGCCGCAGTGGTTCAATACAGGCCTGCATAGTTCTTATGGAATTACCGGCAAACCGCAGGGCCACTATTTTGTGAACCCGGTAACCGAGGTGCTCGAAAAATCGACCTCCGCTTACGAGCGCCCTCAACCACACGCCTGCTTTATTTTATCTGTTGATGACGACCTGGTGAACGAAGGCGGCATTATGGACCTTTGGGTGCGCGAAGCGCGTATTTTTAAATACGGCTCGGGTGTAGGTACCAATTTTAGAAAACTGCGCGGCGATAATGAGAAACTGGCCGGTGGCGGTTATTCATCCGGCCTCATGTCGTTCCTTAAAATTGGCGACAGGGCAGCGGGAGCCATCAAATCTGGCGGAACAACACGCCGGGCGGCCAAAATGGTTTGTTTGGACCTTGACCACCCCGAAATAGAGCAGTTTGTAAACTGGAAAGTTGAAGAAGAGAAAAAAGTAGCCGCGTTGATAGCAGCGGGTTATTCATCTGATTACGAAGGAGAAGCCTATAAAACCGTTGCGGGCCAAAACTCAAACAATTCAGTACGCATACCAAATACGTTTTTCAAGGCCATGCAAACCGGTAACGACTGGAATTTGACCAGTCGCATGACAGGCAAGACCATGAAATCTATCCCCGCACGAAAATTGTGGGATGATATCGCCTTCGCGGCATGGGCCTGTGCCGACCCGGGCGTACAATTTGATACCACCATAAACGAATGGCATACCTGCCCGGCAGGTGGCCGCATCAATGCTTCGAACCCTTGCTCAGAGTATATGTTTTTGGATAACACGGCCTGTAACCTGGCATCCATTAACCTGGCTCACTTTTTTGATGCCGATACGCGCGTGTTTGATGTAAAAGGCTTTGAACACGCCTGCCGCGTTTGGACGATAGTGTTGGAGATTTCGGTACTGATGGCGCAGTTCCCATCAAAAGAAGTTGCCGAACTATCTTATGATTACCGTACCCTTGGCTTAGGCTACGCTAACTTAGGCTCGGCTTTAATGGTGAACGGCATCCCTTACGATAGTGATAAAGCACGCGCAATTGGCGGCGCTATCACCGCGATAATGACCGGTACAGCTTACGCGACTTCGGCAGAAATGGCGAGGGAGTTAGGCACCTTCCGCCAGTATCCCGAAAATAAAGACAACATGCTGCGTGTAATGCGCAACCACCGCTACGCGGCTTATAATTCAACCGATAATTACGAAGGGCTGGAAATTGCCCCTCCGGGAATTGACCCTAAATATTGCCCGGATTATTTATTGTCAGCCGCATGCAACGCCTGGGACAAGGCGGTTGAAATGGGCGAGCAATATGGTTACCGCAACGCGCAAACTACGGTTATTGCCCCAACAGGCACCATTGGTTTGGTGATGGATTGCGATACCACAGGTATTGAACCTGATTTTGCTTTGGTTAAGTTTAAGAAGTTAAGCGGTGGCGGTTATTTTAAGATCATTAACCAGGCAGTTCCTGAAGCTTTGAGCAACTTGGGTTACAAGGATCATGAGGTTTTAGCGATAGTAAACTACGCCAAAGGCGCAGCTACTTTAGAAGATGCGCCACATATCAACCTGCAATCGCTGAAAGCGAAAGGCTTTACTGATAACGAACTGGAGAAACTGGATAAAGCGGTGATATCTGCCTTCGAAATAGGCTTTGCTTTCAACATATGGACGGTGGGCGAAGATTGCCTGAAACGCCTTGGCTTTACTGCCGAGCAATACAATGCCGGCGATTTTAACCTGTTAAAAGCATTGGGCTTTAGCCGTCAGCAGATAGCGGAAGCTAACGAATACATCTGCGGCACCATGACCATTGAGGGCGCGCCGTACCTGAAAGAGGAGCACTACCCGATATTTGATTGCGCCAACAAATGCGGCGCGAAAGGTGAGCGTTATATCCACGCGCATGGCCATATCAAAATGATGGCGGCGGCACAGCCTTTCCTTTCAGGGGCCATATCAAAAACCATTAACCTGCCAAACGAGGCCGTGGTTGACGAGATAAAAGACTGCTACGAACTATCGTGGGCTTTAGGCTTAAAAGCCAATGCCCTTTACAGGGATGGCTGTAAATTATCGCAACCGCTTTCTACCAAGTCGGATACGAAAGAAGAAGTATCGGAAGAGACCCTCGAAACCGTTGAAGAAGTTTTGGGCCAGGCTGCCAATGTTAAGCTAAGCGACCTGACACCTGAGCAAGTGCTTGAAGCCGCAAGAGCTATCATAGAGCAATCAAAAGATACCAACTTTATGCGCCAGTTGAGCCGCGTGGTTCAAAAGAAGAGCCTGCCGGGCAAACGCCGTGGCTTTACGCAGAAGGCCAGCATTGACGGGCAAACGGTTTTTGTGCGCACAGGTGAATATGAGGATGGTACTTTGGGCGAAATATTTGTGGATATACACAAAGAGGGTGCAACCTTCCGCTCATTAATGAACTGCTTTGCCATTGCGGTTTCGGTAGGCTTGCAATATGGTGTACCTTTGGAAGAATACGTTGAGAAATTTACCTTCACCCGCTTTGAGCCTGCGGGTATGGTAGCGGGCCACCCGAACATTAAAAGCTCAACCTCAATTATCGATTTTATCTTCAGGATGCTGGGCTACGAATATCAAAACCGTACCGACCTGGTGCATGTACTCACCGAGCAAAACGGCATTACCGGCAACCCGATGATGGCCAATGAAGATATGAACCCCGATATGAGCAATGTTTACGAGCCTGTTGTTGTGCCGGTGGCAGGAGTAAACGGCAGTCAGAAACAATACACCGTTGATTTGAGCATGGGCGTACAAAGTGATGCCCCAAGCTGTAATGTTTGCGGGCATACCACGTTGCGTTCGGGTACATGTTATAAATGCCTGAACTGCGGTAACAGTATGGGATGTTCTTAATAAGCTGAAAGCTTAAGGCGGAAAGGGTAAAGGTTTTATCTTTTCCGGTTTTAGTTTGATGCCTTTAATAATGGATCAGCCCCGTTGAGAGACGGGGCTTTTTCTTGCACTATTTCAAAAATAATACCCCGTCGAAATATTGAATGAACGCAGGCGGGCATCGGCATTGCTGTTGGTTGATATATTGGTAAGCCCAAAGCTGTAACCAAGGCTAAACATTAAACCGTCTCTTAAAACAACACCGCCCAATGCGTTTATACCATACCCCGGGTTTTTAATATCGGTGCCAAATTTGGGTTTGTTGTTATCGCGGGTTTCGGTATTGCTGGTAACATAATTGTACAATACAGTGCTTTTATCGTTGGCCGAAAGGCCAAGATCCACAAAGGGCCCGCCGCCAAAAAAAAGTTTGCATTCGCTGTAGCTTTTTTCCTCAGCATACAATGGTATCTTAACTAAAAAATTCAATGGTACTTCAATGTAGTTCAGCGTAAGCTCTTCGGTGCTGGTGCGCGAAGAGTAGGGCAGATTAGGGTTATCGGCAATATAATACGCCTCGTTTTTACCGCCTTTAATGATAAACCGCCCGCCCGTTTGTATCGTAAACCATTTAAAGCTAACATCGGCAAAAAGCCCGCCGTGTATCTCCATTAAACTATGGTTGTATTCGCGCTGGCCGCTTAACGTATTCGATTGGGGAAGGCCATTGTTAAGCGATGTCATATTGATGCCGTTAACGCCACCTTGTACGCTTAGCCGTATAGTTTGGGCAGCAATTCGCTGAACTGAAGTCACCAATAAAAAAAACAAAAAAAGCTTTTTCAACTGTGTTTTTTGTGCAAAGTAGCATTATTATTCAAAATAGCTACGCTAACCACAGCCTTGTTACACTAACGTTTTTTTGGCGCGGGTTTTTGGGCTTTTTTGCGGAAGAAGACATATATCTTAACCAACACATAGGCCCACAACATCAGGCAAATCACATCGAATACAAAGAACATGGTATCGGCAAAGGGATGGTTACGGAAAATACTTTCGACGATATGCATGGGGAAGAGTAGTATGTTGAGCACAATTTTGCTGGCGCTAACCGCAAAAGTGTTTGCCGCGGTGCCCTGCTCGTTCCAGCCGGTGTATACCATTGCCAAAAAATTGATAGGTAGCAAAACGGCAAATGTGATGATCATTAGCGTACTTGCTGCTATGTTACGGGCCTTTATCATGTGTTAAAATAATTCGACAAGGCGTTCGAGCGCCATGCCGCGCGAGCCCTTTATTAATACGGTTGAGTTTTTAATTGGTTGTGTTTTTAACGCGGCTATGGCATCATCGGCTGTGCGATAAAAAGTGGCGTGGGTTTGCCCTTTTTGATGATAAAATTGTTCACCAATAAAAATGCGTTCACTGGCAGGTGTACTCATAGCTTTATTAATTATAGAGGTATGCTCGGCGGGGCTTTCATCGCCCAGTTCGAACATATCGCCTAATATCAGCACTTTATGCGGAAAATCCAACAGTCCAATGTTTTCTATCGCTACCATCATGCTGCTTGGGTTGGCATTGTAATAATCGCATATCAGTGTATTGCTCGCCGTTTTCACAATTTGCGAGCGGTTGTTGGTAGGTACGTAGTTTTTGATGCCCCGGTTTATTTCACCGGCAGAAAGTTTAAAATAATTGCCGATACAAATGGCCGCCAGGATATTATCGAGGTTGTAAGCACCGGTCAGGTTTGATTGCGTGATATGGTATTCAGCACCTTTTAACTTCCATTTTAGTTTCAGGTAAGGAGAGTTTTCAATAAGCTCGCCCGAAACGGTATTTTGTTCGCCCTTTCCGTAATAAATCACATCAGTCATACCGCGTTCGGCAACCATTGTTTGCAATACTCCACTGTCTGCATTTACAAAGGCCGTGCCCTGGTTTGCTTTGAGGTAATCGAACAGTTCGCCTTTGCCTTTTTTAACACCTTCGGGACCGCCAAAACCTTCAAGGTGGGCGCGACCCACATTGGTGATGAGTCCGTGGGTGGGCTGGCAGATGCTGCTCAATAAAGCTATTTCTTTTTGGTGATTAGCGCCCATCTCCACAATGGCTATCTCCACATCACTTTTTATGGCGAGCAAGGTTAACGGCACGCCAATATGGTTATTCAAATTACCAATGGTAGCGTAGGTTTTATAGTGTTGGGATAGTACTGAATTGATCAGCTCTTTAGTGGTAGTTTTACCATTGGAGCCGGTTAGGCCGATAACAGGTATTTGCAGTTGGCTGCGATGGTATTTTGCCAGGTTTTGCAAAGCGGTCAGTACATCATCAACCAGTATTTGCCTATCGGATGTTTGGTAAGTGGCATTATCGATAACCGCGTATGCTGCTCCTGCTTCGATAGCCTGTGCGGCAAAGGTATTGGCATCAAACTTATCGCCCTTTAAGGCAAAAAATATACTGCCCGGCGATATTTTGCGGGTATCGGTACTGATGACCGGGTGCTGTTGGTAGATGGCGTATAGCTCGGTGATGGTCATTTATTGTACAATTATAAAAAATTTATGCAAAAAAGCGCGGATGCGAGCGATTCCCCTCTTGAGAGGGGTGGAGGGGGTGTGTCTTTTTTGCGATGTATGGCGACAAACACACCCCTGCTACCGCTTTTGCCTTCCGCGCCCCCTCTCGAGAGGGGAGATGAAAATAATAACCTTAATTCTTTTTCATAGCCTGCAACCAGGCAACCACCGCTTTTATCTCGCCATAGCTGTAGCCATCGCCTAATACCTCTTTTAGCGGGCTAAGTTTGTCGTCGCCATATTTCTCTATGGCGTCTTTTATTGCAGGTATCTTTTCGGGCGAGGTTATTTCAGATACATCTATTTCGCCACTTTTAATAAATACACTTAAATGACCCTCGATGGTAACTATATTCAGATTGCGTATTTTGGCTATTTCATCCACACCCATACCTCCTTTAAACATGGCCAAAGTTTCTTGTTGAGTACTGTTTGGCCCGGAACGTTTGGGTTGGGTTTGGCTTTTGGGCCTGCGCTCGCGTTTGGGTGCTTTTTGATTTAATCGCGATTCTAAACCATATTGCTTACAATAGGCCGATACCACATCGCTGAATGCTTCGCCATATCGCGAAAGCTTTATATCACCGAAACCTGATATCTGCCTCAATTCATCCAAATTTTGCGGCAGGTAGGTGGCCATTTCCTGTAAAGTAGCATCCGACAGGATAATGTATGCCGGTACGTCCTCCTTTTTAGCAATGGCGGCGCGGGTTTGTTTCAGATCGGTGAGCAGGCCTGCCTCGTATGGTGGTGCGAATTGCGGTACCTCACGGTCGTGGATGACCTGTGTTTTGGTGAGCAATACTTCCTGCTGCCCCTTTAACACAAGCGACGCTTTGGGTTGAAGCTTCATTACCGGGTACGGGTCGCCGTCGATAACTAAAAAATCCTGGCCCACAAGTTCGCGGATGTATTGCTGCCAGTTGGCTTTGCTGATATCTGCACCAATGCCAAAGGTTTTTAGCTGTTTATGGCTGTCGCGAATCTTTTCGCTTTGTGAGCCGCGCAGAAAATCGATGATATAGTTCATACCAAAACTTTCGCCCGTGCGGGTAATGGCCGAAAAGAGTTTTTGCGCGATGACGGTGCCATCCATTTTTTCAGCTTCGCTCAGGCATACATCGCAGGCACCGCAATATTCGGGAGCCTGTTCATCAAAATATCTCAATAAAAACTGCCGGCGACAGGTTTGCAGCTGGCAAAACCGCACCATATCATCCAGTTTTTTGAGCATTATTTTGCTTTGCTCTTCGTTGCCTTCCACTTTGGCAAAGCTCTTCAGTTTTTCGGCATCGCCGTAGCTGTAAAAAAGCAGGGCTTCGCTCGGCAGGCCATCACGCCCTGCGCGGCCGGTTTCCTGGTAGTAACCTTCTATGTTTTTGGGCAGGTCCATGTGTACAACGTAGCGCACGTTACTTTTATTGATGCCCATGCCGAAGGCGATGGTTGCCACAACGATCTTCACCTCATCACGAAGGAATGCTTCCTGGTTTTTGTCTTTAAGTTCACGACTTAATCCTGCATGGTAGGCCTGCGCGGTAAAATCTTCGGCACGTAAATTTTCTGCAAGTGTTTCTGTTGATTGTCGCGATAAGCAATAAATAATGCCCGAATCATCTTTATGTTCATCCAGAAAGGCCAATAACTGGTTAAAGCTTTTCTTTTTTGGTGCGACGCGGTAATTGATATTATGCCTGTCGAACGAAGAAATGAATATAGCAGGATTGTTGAGGTTGAGTTTATCAAGAATATCCTGCCTTGTTATTTTATCCGCGGTTGCGGTTAAAGCAATTACCGGAATGTTTGGAAAAGCAATTTTTAAACCTGCCAGCATCAAATATTCGGGACGGAAATCGTGCCCCCAGTGCGATATACAGTGTGCCTCATCAATCGCGATAAGCGAAACTTTTAGCGTTTTGAGGAAATCAATAAGCCTGCTTTCGGAACTGAATAAACGTTCGGGCGCGAGGTAAAGCAGTTTTATTTGATTGTCGCGAAGCTGTTGAATGAGCACGCGTTGCTCACCATCGTTTTGTGAAGAGTTGAGGAACGCGGCTTTAATGCCATTGATGTTAAGCGCGTCAACCTGGTCCTTCATCAGGGCGATAAGCGGCGATATCACCACCGTTAAGCCATCGAACATTACGGCAGGCAACTGGTAGCAAATGGATTTACCACCCCCGGTAGGCATCAGCACTAAAGTATCTTTGTGCTTTAATACATTGCTGATAATGGCTTCCTGCTCGTGGCGAAACCCGGAATAACCAAAATATTTATGAAGCGCTTCGTTGCTTGTCATTAAGGGTAAAGATAATACCTGCGCG
>JACXTT010013621.1_pt1 | contig 10691 bp, 9 predicted proteins | sample 9270951 | NCBI WGS metagenome assembly JACXTT01 (sample SAMN15532306, study PRJNA645909) | rock metagenome | isolation source: weathered quartz diorite | place: Puerto Rico | collected 2017-06-21
GTCCCCCACGGGCTCGAACGTTCGCGTCTCCGGTCCGCCGACGTAGACCAGAATCGGGTCGCCGGGCAAGGCCCGCTGGATGAACCGCGGAATCACCATCCCGTGGCGGCCGGTTTGCCTGGGCCCGACAGTGTTGAATAGCCGGACGACAACGACCGGCAGTCCAGAAGCTCGATGGTGCGCCAGCGCCATGAATTCGTCGACGAGCTTGGACGCCGCATAGCTCCAGCGCGACTTGACCGAGGGCCCGTAGATGCAATCGTCGTCCTCGACGAGCGGGGCGCTCGGGTGCTTGCCGTAAACCTCCGAAGTGGAGGCGACGAGAACAGGCTTTCGGAGGCTGCTGCAGATGTCCAGAACGGTCTGAGTTCCCTGCACATTGGTGACTATTGACGCGAGCGGATGGTCGAGGACGTACTGGACCCCGACGGCGGCCGCTAGATGGAATACGGCATCGCATCGCTCGGTCAATTCGAGGAGTCGCGGACGGTTCAGTACGGTATCGATGGTCACGGACAGTCGCCCCGAAGACATCGAGTCATTCTCGAGAGGGCGGATGTTGTCGCGGTTACCGGTCGAAAGATCATCGACGATCGACACCTCGTCGCCACGCTTGAGATACGCCTCGGCGAGGTGTGATCCGATAAACCCGGCACCACCTGTGATCAGTACTCGCATGGAACCTCCCTATCGGCCTGGATCAGCAACACGAGAATCGGCCTCGAATTCTCGACCGAGCGCAAGGCGATAGACGCGCAGATGCCGCTCGCTGCACTGGTCCAACGAGAACTTCTCACACGCCCGACGGCGACCGTTACGGCCCAGTTGTGCCGCCAGCTCCGGGGACTCGACCAGCGCCCGTATGGCCCGCGCCATCGCAACCGGATCTCTCGGTGGAATCACTAGTCCGGCTCGTTCGTCGGTGTCGGGGGCGAGGAGCTCGCGGACACCGCCGACATCGGTCGCGACCACGGGCAACGCCGACGACATCGCCTCGAGGACCACCATCGGACAAGCTTCGCTGACCGAGCTGAGCGCCAGTATGTCGAGACCCGCCAGAACCTCCGGGACCTCGCGGACGAAACCCAGGTACCGTGTCGCTCCGCGCAAGCCGAGCTTGTCGATGAGCGTCTCGACGTCCCGGCAGTAGTCCGCCTGGGTTTCGAGCTTCGCGCCGGCGAGCACGACTTCAAGCCGCCGCCCCGGCAGCTCGTCGCGAACCATGGCACAGGCGCGCACGAAATACTCGATGCCCTTCTCCGGATACCAGTTCGCGATGCACGCGACACGAAGGGGCGCGTCCCGATCGCGGCGCGATGCCAGACGGCCCGCGTCGAACCGGTCGACGTCTACCGGCGCGTAGATGACATCGTGCGCGGTCCCCGAGACGCCATAGTGGCGCGCGACGGCCTTCGCGGCCACAACGATTCTCGTCGCAACGGCGCGCACCATCTGGCCGAGCACCCAGGCGGCCTTTCGTGGAACGATCGTGTCGTTGAGGTGCCAGACGAGAGCGAGGCCGCCCAGCCTCGCCGCGATGGCCGGCGCCAGGAAGAAGGCCCCATTGACGTGAACGACTTCGGCGCCCTCTTCGCGAAACACGGTCCGCAGTCGCCCGACGTCGCGCGGCAGCGCGACGAGCCAGCGCAACATGGCCCATGGCCGGCCGGGTCGCGGTATACGACTCATCGGGATCCGCCGAATTCGTACGCCGCGTTCGGTCGCGAGCGCGGCCGCCTCGCCCGCCCCCTCTGGCATACAGATCACCGTTTCGACCCGGTGCTGCTTTAACCGCCGCCCCACCTGGATGACGCGGCTCGATGGTCCAGCCAGTCGGTCATCGAAGAGGACGTTGACCACTCTCGCGACAGCCTTGTCAGCCACTTGAGAGGACGCGTCGGTGACCCGTCCTCGTACGTCGGGCTCGTTGTATGGCGTCAACGGGCCGCCTGCCAAGACGCCGAGATGCGTCTGGAATACTCACGCACGAACGCTCCAAAGATGCCGAGGCTCAGGCTCACCGCGGCAGCGATGGCCAGGTTGACCCTGAGGCGAGGGCGAATGTGCCGCTGCGCCGGGACCGCGCGGTCGAGCTTTTGGACGACCGGGATATCCTTGGCCTCTCCGAGGCGCGCCTGCTCGACCTGCTGCGTGAGCAGGGTCACCAGCGTTTCTTGAACCTTAACGTCACGCGTGAGGCGGGCCAGCTCAAGGCCAACTTCAGGAACCTTCGCGAACGGAACGCCGAAATCCGCGCGGTCCCGTCCGCGGGCTCCCGGTGCCGGAATGTTCCCGCCGTACTGCATCTCGTTCAGGTAGCGCTGCATCTCGTCGATTCGTTTGCGGAGCGCTACGACGTCGGGATTGCTTTCCGTCGCGAAGTTGCGCATCACCTGCAATTGAACTTCCGCGGCGATGATCTCGCCCTTCAGCCGTGCCGCCGCTTCGATGGCGCCGCGCGTCTGCTCTTGGAGGACGATCGCGCGATTCCGCTCCTGAAATCGCCGCATCGCCTGCTCGGCTTCGTCGAGCGTCGTCTTGGCCTGCGCGAGCTGTTCGGTGAGAAACCCGCGTTGCCGGCCCGCCTCGCTCGAGCCGTAGCGCGAGACCAGCCTGTCGAGCAATTCCACGTAGTAATTCGCCATGCGTGCCGCGATCTCGGGGTCGATATCCTCCACCTGAACTGAGATGAGCCCCTCCTTCGAGACAGCGATCGTGGTCAATCGCTGCAATCGCTTGATCGCGTCCTCAAGGTAGGTCGCACGGTACCGCTCCTGCAGCTTGAACTCGGTCACGATTGCCTCGCCGACCGTCCGGCTCTTCAGGACGCTGATCAGTAAGTCACGGTTGGGGCTGAATGACGGTAACGACACGCCCGACATCTGCTGGATCATTCCGGAGGACACCAAGCCACCGAGGCCTCCGAGCAGGGCGCCGCCCGCCGCTTCCTTCGGTGCGACGAGTGTCGCGGTCGATTCATAGTATTTCGGCATGAGCTTGGTGAATGCGAAGGTCGCGATCATCGCGATCGCGAACAAGAGCGCGATGGCGCGCCGACCGTGCCAGATGACCTCGACGTATCCGATGAGGCCCTCGGGCCGAGGGCTCGCCTCAGTCGCCATCGACCAGTCTCGCGTTCTCGACCTCGGCGAAGGTCACCGGGAGTCCGGCCGGGTTCCGATGAACGTCGTCCGCGAGGCTTCCCACGATCGCGAACAGCGCGCCCCATTCGAGCGTCCACAGGAGCACGTCGACCGACATAGACTTGAGCAGGCTCAGGACGAAGAACACCTTGACGGTCCAGAGGATGACCCGTTGCTCTCGTGAGAGCCGCGATCGTCCGATTCGCCTCAGTTCTCGCCAGAAGCTCACCAGTAACCCCGTCAGCAGCAGCACGCCAAGAATGCCCTTTCGGAACAGGACGGCCGCGACGATGTTGTGAATATTGTGGATCTTGAGGCCCCGGAATTCGTAGATCTCCTGAACCTCGAGGCTAGGCGCCAGGTGCTCGAACTCGGCCCCCGCGCCGAAGCCGACCAGCCACTCGCCGACGCCGCCTGCCGTGACCTCGGCAAGAACCGAATACGTCTCCGTCAGCTTCCGGGCTCCGGACAAGCCGCCGATCGGCACCTCGCCGCCGATACCTGAGAATTCGGCCTCTTGCGAGGAGAACAGCTCGGTCAACCGCGATCCGATCGCCTCGTTGAACGACCCGGTGCTGCCGACGAGCAGGCCGCTCACCGCGACGAACACAGCCGTGGCGATCGCCAGCGCGGCTCCACGGTGCGTCCGCCTCGCGGTCGTAAGCCCTACCGTGATGATCGCGAGGGCTTGAAGCCACGTCATCCGCGAGAACGACAAGAGCGAGCTGAGGAGGAGCACGAACATAGCCACCACGCCGGTGAGCGAAGCGCCGTCCCGCGCCCCGAGAACCACCCGTGCGACAAAGTACGTGAGCGGCAGCGTAGCGTATCCGCCATATCGCTCGTAGGGATGGGCTAGCAGAAAGTCTCGCAGGTGATACGCGATATCGAAGAGCGGCGGTAGCACCGCGAACCCGACCACGAGCCTGAGCAAGAGCCCGGGCGCGACGAGTCGCGCCGCATAGCGGAACACGACCCACGCCGTCGGCACGATCAGGTCCTTCGCAAAATCGCTGACGACATAGGGGGCGAAGTTGGAGCGCGCGACACCGACGGCGAACGACAGGAAGGTCATACCGACGAAAAACGCGACGAGCCATCCTTCGAACGGCCGGATAGTGTCACGCAGATCGCTCCGGGCGCAGTAGGCGGCTCCGGCCAGGAAGGCGATCGCGAACAGCGGCAGCGTCACAACCGCACCGGCGGCGCGCTGGTAGATCGTCGACGCGGCGCCGTAATTCGCGAAGAAGTAGAGCGGATTGAGGACGATCGCCACGTTCGCCAGCAGGATGTAGCTCAGTGCCGCCACGATCCCGGATCGAGCAGCGGTCACGCTCCCCTCGACGAAAAGGGCGACCACGGTCAGCGAAATCAGGACCACGACCGGCGCGGCCGCGAGAGCGGTCGACGTCGACACCCCCCAGGAACGCTCACCGAGATAGAGCGCCCCCGACGTCCAGACGCCGCAGGCGAGACCTGCGATAGACCACAGACCGAGGGCGGGGACGATCGCGCGCGACCGTGGAATGATCGAGCTCAACGCCGGAGGACCCTTTCGATCCGGGCGCGTCGACGCCACCGATCCACGAAATCGAACACACCGGCCGCCTCCGCACAGAATTCTGCATGAGACCATTGCCCGCTCACGGCGGTTCGGCGAAGCTCGAGCAGCGCGAGGTCCCCTGGCCGGTTCAGGCCCCGGATGGCCGTACTGGCCACGTCATAGAACTTCGAGACCAGGTCGCGTTGGCCGGGCGCGTAGTCGCCGTGCCGACCGAACGGATACGCGAACAGCCGCACGTCTTCGCCGAGCTCGCCCTCCAGAGCCCGCTGGGACTCCGCGAGCTCGATCTCAAGCTCTTCATCGTCCAACTCGCTCATACGTCTATGACTGACACTGTGGCTCCCGATCTCGAAGCCCCTTCGCCGCAGCTCGCGGACCTCCGCCCAGGAGAGGAGCGGCAGATCTCTCCCGGCTCGCTCATCCCAGGCGAATCGACGGGCTCCCCCGACGTATCCGGTGGTGATGAAGAAACACGCGCTGACGCCCGCAGCCTCGAGAATCGGCGCCGCGATCGTGAGGTTGTCCCGATATCCGTCATCGAACGTCACGATCGCCAGCGGCCTGCGCCACTCACCGAGAGGAGTGGTCCGGGCGAGCTCGCGCAGCCGCGTGAACGTGATGACGTCAAAGCGATCCGAGAGGTATTCGAGCTGACATTTGAACGACTCCTCGCTGACGACCATCGGCGCGCGCGCGCCGCGCTGGATACTGTGGTACGTGAAGATTCGGAGGCCGATCCAGCTCCGCCGGGGAGCAGCAGCGACGACCACCCGTCGGACGATTCGCTTAACGATGTTGATATGCGAGCTCGTTCGGCCGGGTCTTCCGGGCCCGTACGACCAGGACCCGACCGGCTCTGGCCATCGAGCTCATCCTGCCGAGCCTGGCTTCGAGCGTGACGCTCGCGGCGACCAGAGCGCGCCGGAGCGGTTCAATGAGCAGCGATCGATACAGCCCCCACAGCAGTCGTCGCGGCACGAAGAAGATCGACTCGATGTCGTCGACCGCCAGGCCCGACAACTCGGTCTGCGTCCGAACGCTTTCGGGCGTCCACAGCACCGAGTCCGGCGCGCGGCGATCCAGCAGTTCGAGCTTGGGCCAGCGGGCGTCGTTCCAGCACGTGAAGACGAGCAGCCCATCGGCGGTGAGCACGCGAGCGATCTCGCGGAGGACCGGTCGTAAGTCGCGCGTACTTTCGAAGGTTCCGATCGCGGTGACGACATCGAGCGATTCGCTGCGGAGCCCGAGGGCCGCGCCGTCCATGGCCGCGAACGCGACCCGGGTTCCGGGGCGAGCCTGGCTTCGGGCGACCCGTAATCCGTCCACGTGAACGTCGACTCCGAGCGTGAACTCGGAGCGGTCGGCGCAGAGAAACGCGACCCGACCGGTCCCGGTACCCAGGTCCAGTGCATGCCGAGTGCCGGCGCGGATGGATCGCAGGACGACCGGCTCCTCGGTCCGTGAGAAATAGCCTCCGCGCGCACCGGCATACTTGCTATCGAGCATCGAAGTGTCTACCAGCCGGAGTCGGTGGCCTTGTCGGTTTCGGCTCGCCGCGCGACTTTGTGCGCAATGACGACCATGCTGTCTTGCCGCCCGAGCACCGCACTCGCGCGAGCGAGGACCCGGTCAAGCCCCGGCAGGCGCTTGAGCGCGACCATTGCGCGAATCGCGTTCGAGCGGTCGAGCGCAGGGTGGTTCCGCGCACACCTTCGGACGGCGGCGATGATCCCGGTGCCGCCGACCGACCGCAGACGGTCGAGCTCGAAGCCGCACGTGCGCAGCATCCTGGTCATCGACGCGACGTCGAAGTAGACGAGATGCTCAGGGGGCTTGATCTGCGACCAGCGCACCCCGAGCCGGCGGGCCTGCGCGCTTCCGATGTCGGGCGTCTTGATGACGAGCAGGCCGCCGGAGCGGAGCACGCGCTCAGCCGCCCGGACCGTCCGCGTCGGCTCGGCTAGATGCTCGATCACATCGAGGAGCACGACCACCTTGTACGAGTTCGGCTCGAGGAGCTGAGCATCCAGATCCCCCTCGAGCACCGGGACGTTGAGTCGGAGCCTCGCGGCGGACGCGGCAGCGGGACTCAGCTCGACGCCGCAGACGTCCCAGCCGCGCTTTCTGGCCGCCTCGAGGAACTGTCCTTCGGCGCACCCGATCTCCAACAATGCCGCACCGGTCCCGGGTCGACCGATCTGATCGAGAATCGTTTCGTACAGGATCGATTGGCTCTGGGCGCTGGTGTCGTATCCGGCGAAATATCCCGCTGCTCCCCCGCCCCGGAAGTATTCCTCGTTCGCGTAGAGTCGCCGAAGCTCCTCCGCCTCCGGCATGGGATCCGTGAAGACCACACCGCAACTGGCGCAACGAAGCAACTTATAGGACTCAAGACGGGCCCAAAGCCGGGCGCGCGGTCCGTCGCACACCGCACACCGCGCGGGCCTCATTTCGGGCGTTCGCTGGTCTTCGTGGCCAGAAAGGCGTTTTCGTCCAGGACGAAGAGCTGCAGCCACCGACGCACCGGGCCGCGTCGATGCGGTGGCCCGATCGGCGGGAGGTCCTTCGATGCGGGCGCCGGCGCGCTTGACGTCGTCTGGGATCGCGAGAGGCCCAGTCGCCGGCCCAGCTTCGCGAGGCCGCGTCGGTAATGCGTGGTGCCCCATCCGTCGTAATGTGCGACATGCATCCCACCCGCACGCAGCAGCCTGAAACAGCGCGGTGGCCACAGCGCGCGGTCGACCGGCATGAAGCTCCGATAGAGACCCAGCAACTGCAGGACACGCCAGACGTAACAATCGGAGGTGACCACCAGCGTTCGCCTCGCGAGACGGCAGAGCTCCGCGACACCGACCCTAGGATCGTTATAGTGCTCGATGGCTCCTGCCGAGATCACGCAATCGACACTCCCATCCTTGAAGGGCAGGCGTTCCCCGTCGGCGACGACGTACCGCGCTGTCCGGCATCGCTCGCGGGCCTTCCTGACATGCGCTTCCGTGATCTCCACCCCGAACAGCCTTCCGAAGCCGAGTCCCTCGACGAGGCTGAGACACGTCCCCGTGCCACAGCCCACGTCGATGACCGACAGCCCGCGGTCGAGGTTCAAGAGGTAGCGGACGACTTTGCCGTATCTGACCCGCGCCTCGTACCACGTTCCAGCAAGGTGTCCGTCCTCGACGAGATCGCTCCATTGCCGTCGCACCGTCACGGTGGCCATGCCCTGGCTATCATCAGTCCAACGCCGCGCGCATCCGGGATCCCCAGAACTCGTGCGTGCCAGCGCGAATCGCGAGGCAGACGAGGAGGGCGATCACATAGACGACCAGTCCGGAGAGGGAGGAGAGAACCAGGCTCGAAGACTGTAGAGGAAGCATGGCCCCCACCATGGCGGCGCTGGCCATGAACACCGCGGCCAGAGCCATCCACGGGACCGCCCGAAGAGCTGATGGCAATGCCAGCCAGAAGAACGCGAGGCCAGCCAGTTGACCACCGATCACGGCCCACGACGCGCCTTCGATGCCGTAGGTCGGAACGAGCGCGACCAATAAGGTGGTAGCCGTGCACAATCCGAGAACGACGCCAACCGTGAACCGCAGCGTCCGGTCCGTCGCCATCAGCAGCGTGGCACCGGTCATACTCATCCACATCACGAGCACCGAAGAGGCGAGGAGACGAAAGACGCGACCGCCGGTCGCGTATGACGGTCCGAACAGGGTCCGCATCACCTCTTCGGCATGCATCGAGCCCTCGATCAGGATCGGCGCAGCACAGACCAGCACGATCGTGATAAGCGCTCTGGCATGTCGTTGCAGCTCCAGCGGCGACGCACGTCCGGCTCGCGCCAGGGGAGGAAAGACGGCGGTCATCAGGTAGCCACCGAGCGGAATCAGGACCAGGACGGGCCGGTAGGCGGCACTGAAGAGTCCGACCTCTCGTTCGCTGAGGTAGAAGCCCAGGACGAGCATGCTCAGGCTATAGAAGCCGCGCAACAGCAATACGTTGAACGCCAATGGTACCGACTGTCGCAGGAGGCGGCGCCACGCCCGCGGCTGCCACCGTATTCGAGGCCATCCAAACCGCCGCACATACATCGTGAGGAGTATCGCGGCCCCAAACGAGGTTGCGACCAAGTATGTGAGCGGGATGCCGAGCGCGGCCCGGCTGTCACGAACGAAGGTCAGAACGAGCAGCGAGTACACCCCAGACCGTAACAGACGCGACACGGCGACGATGCCCATTTGCTCGAAGCCACAGAACACCCATTCGAGCAAGACGGCATTCGGGAGCAAGCTGAGCCCGAACAGCCACGTCAGGGCCCGGGCGTCCGCCGGGGCGCGGAAGATCAGCGGCGCGAGTGCCACCGCGACGCCGACCCCCAGGAACAGGAGGCAACGCAGCCCGGAGATGACGGCCACCCTTTCGCGAACCGTGTCCGGCGCTCGGGCGAGTTCCCGAACACCGTACCACTCCAGACCGAAATCGGACACAAGTAGAGCCGTCAGTAGAATCGATTCGGCAAACGCGATTCGGCCGAAGGCCTCGTGGTCGATCGTCCGCGCGAGGTACGCGACGGTCAGAAGAGTCAACAGTTTGCTCAGAACATCGGCCCCGAGCAGCGCCGCGAAATTCTTGAGCACCCTCGCTTCACCGCGCCATGCCGCGAGGGAGCCCCCAAGCAGCCGCCAGCCGCGGCCCACCCTGTGCTCGAGTCTCGCCAGGGGTCCTATGACACCGGCCATTTGCTGAACCAGTCCCAGGTGTCTCTCAGACCCTCGTCGAGGGAAACGCGAGGAGACCATGCCAGGAGCCGGTGGGCCTTCTGGATTTCTGCAAAGTTGCGCCTCACGTCGCCCTGTCGGGCCGCGCCATGGGACATCTGAATATTTCCGTCGACCGTCTGCTGGATCAAGGCGGCCAAGCGGGCAATGCTCGTCTCGACGCCGGTCGCGGTTTGGAAGATCTCCCCGCCGATGTCAGAGCCCAGGGCGAGAACGATCGCCCGACACAAATCCGCGACGTGGACGAAATCGCGGGTCTGGCTGCCGTCTCCGTCGATCGTGACGGCCTTGCCCGCTCTCGCGGCGCGCATGAACGCCGCAATCACACTCGGCTTGTGGGTAGAAAACGGGCCGTACGCGTTCCCAAACCGAAGCGCGATGGTCGGCAGGCCCCACGATCCGTGATAGGCGAGGCAGTAGGCTTCGCCGGCAAGCTTACTGGCGCCGTAGGGAGAAACCGGGAGGGGCGCTTTGTCTTCGGTCGCGGGCGGCTCCTGCCGACCGAGCGGCGCATTCGACGAGGCAAAGACCACGCGCCGGACGTTGCGACGACGTGCCGCCTCCAGCACGTTGAGCGTCCCGATCACGTTCACCTGGCAATCGCCCTGGGGATCCGCGACTGAGAGCGGAACACCTGTCTGCGCCGCGAGGTGGACGACCGCGTCGTGGCCGACAAGCGCCCGCTGCACCTCGTCGCAGTCGAGAATGTCGGCGTTCATGATCTCGAGATCGAGTCCGGCGAGATATTCTAGGCGTCCGGAGCTGAGATTGTCGAGAACGGTTACGGCATGGCGGTCGGCCACGAGCAGCCTGACCAAGTTCGCACCGATGAATCCGGCTCCTCCGGTCACCAGAACACGCATCGGGGTCCGGTTCAGGGGTTCAAATGAATTCGGCGCGCCGGCGGTCGCCGTCCCACCGGACGTCCGGGATGAGGACGTCCCGCCGAGCGGCGATTCGATCCCGATGCGCGAGGAGATCCTCGAGCATCGATCGAACCTCGGCGCCCACGTCTCGAGTCGGCTTGTATCCGAGATCGAACAGCCGCTGGTGGTCGGGCCGATAGTAGTGCTCTTCCAATTCGCGGCGGGGGTTCTCGAGGTTGCGAACGGCCACGTCCATCCCCAGCTGCTGCGCCTCGGCCTGAACTTTCCGGGCCAGCTCGGTGATGTCGTACACCTCAGCAAACTGATTCAGCACCCGGTA
>JACXTT010013622.1_pt1 | contig 10691 bp, 7 predicted proteins | sample 9270951 | NCBI WGS metagenome assembly JACXTT01 (sample SAMN15532306, study PRJNA645909) | rock metagenome | isolation source: weathered quartz diorite | place: Puerto Rico | collected 2017-06-21
AATTGGTCAGGGGAGGGTGGTGCGGGAAGGGAGGTATGGGGGTTTGGCGGCCTCTACGGGAAATGCACGGACCCCGCCGTTTGCCGGTCCCGCAATATGGAATTTGTTGTCCTGGATTTTGTAGTCCGCGAGAATCATTTTCAGAAACTCAGGAAAAATGCGAGCGCCATCCTCAAAGAACAACTGATCGTCCGGCGCTGCCGGGGCGATCACGATATAGCCGCGCTTCTCGGCCTCCAGCCGGAAGTTACGATTGAGAACGCTGTCCACCGTGTTCATTGTCTGTGGGCCGCCACCGAGAGCCAGGATGCCGGGATACGCCTTCGCTGCATCGTAGCCGTTCGGTACGACAACCTTATAGTGCACGGTCGTGCTGCCCACTTTCTTCGTCTTCTCGAGTAGCTCTGCCTGTAGAGACTGCGCTGCAAACAGCGCAACTATCAATGCCGCAACAATCGAGTATGGCTTCATCTGGAAGTCTCCTGCGTTTTATTAAGCTCTGTGGACTCTATACGAGAGTGAATATCGGGTCAATCGACCATTCATCTTGACAATCTAGATAAGCTGGCCAATCCTATTCATCTAGATAATCTAGATGGAAGGGTTCGAGATGGCCGCTACCAATAAACCGAGCGGGCTGGTCCAGGGCACGCTCGACATGCTGATTCTAAAAACGCTGGCGCTGGAGCCAATGCACGGTTTCGGCATCGGCGTACGGATTGAACAGATCAGCAAAGGTGTTTTCCAGGTTAATGCCGGATCGCTATTCCCCGCGTTCCGGCGTCTCGAGCGCGATGGTCTGATCAAAGGCGAATGGCTTACGACTGAGAACAACCGGCGGGCCAAGCTTTACAAACTTACTCCACAGGGACGCGCGACGCTCAAGCGCGAGACTCGCGAATGGGAGGCACAGACTGCGGCAATCGCGAGGATTCTCGAAGCGACCACTGGAGAACTCTGATGAAACTCTTCACACGTTTTACCGGTGCTATCCGCGGGCTCGTTCAGAAGAAGCGTCTTGAACAAGAACTCGACGAAGAATTGCGTGAGTACCTGGACGCAGCCATCGAACGACACATGGCTGCGGGCTTGAGCCGTGACGATGCGACCCGTGCCGCCCATGTGGAATTGGGTAGTCTCGAATCGGTGAAGGAGCACGTGCGCAGTGTCGGCTGGGAATCGGTTATTGAAGCTTTCCTGAAAGACGTGACGCATGCGATTCGCGTGTTGAGCCGGAATCCGGGTTTCACCATCGTCGCAGTCCTTTCGCTGGCGCTCGGCATCGGCGCCAACACAGCCATCTTTCAATTGATCAATGCGGTCCGTTTGCGGACGTTGCCCGTTACCGATCCACAAGAACTCGCCGCTGTGCGAGTCGCTGGAAACCACAACATGTGGCTCTCGAACGGGTACAACTCCGACTTGACCTTTGCGCTTTGGCAACAGATCCGCCAACACCAGGAGGGGTTCTCGGGAATCTTCGCTTGGGCGAGCACTCCATTCTTGCTCGGCTCAGGAGCCAACGCCGAGCTGATCCAAGGTCTTTGGGCGAGTGGCGATCTGTTTCCTGTTCTGAAAGTCTCGCCGGCGCGAGGCCGTTTGTTTACTGCGGCAGATGACACTCGCGGCTGCGGCCTCGACTCCGCGGTCATCAGCTATGACTTCTGGCAAAGCCATTTTGGTGGAGACGATTCGGCCATCGGCAAACAACTGACCATGGGCAATCAGTCCGTTCAAATCATCGGCGTCACGCCCAAAGGCTTCTTTGGCCTGGAAGTTGGAAAGAGTTTTGATGTGGCCTTGCCGATCTGCGCCGAAAAACGTCTGGGAGCTGCATCCGATCGTCTCGATATATGGTGGCTCGCGGTGATGGGCCGGTTGAAAACAGGTTGGACCGTAGGGCGTGCTTCCGAGCAGCTGAATGTTTTGAGCCCTGCGTTGTTCGAGGCGACAGTTCCGCCGGGATATAGCCAACGGCATGACGACACGTATCGAAAATTCCGCTTGATGGCGATGCCGGCCGGCAACGGCTCGAGCCGCTTGCGCGAAACCTACGATAAACCGCTTTGGCTCTTGCTGGCGATGACGGGAATGGTGTTGCTGGTTGCCTGTGTCAATCTCGCAAATCTGATGCTTGCTCGGGCAACAGTCCGCGAACGGGAAACCGCCGTACGAATTGCGATCGGCGCCTCCCGCGCGCGGGTTGCATTTCAGTTCTTGACGGAAAGCGTGGTGCTTGCGCTTATCGGCGGTGTATTCGGAATCGCCTTATCTCATGTGCTTAGCCGGCGCCTCGTTTTACTTCTCAATACGCAAGCGGAGCCGATACTCATCGATATCACGTTGGATTGGCGCGTATTGGCATTTACGGCCGCGATTGCCGTCTCCACGTGCATTCTCTTTGGTCTGGTTCCCGCTCTCCGGTCATCGCAAGTGGGACCAGCCGCGGCAATGAAAACCGGCGGCCGCGGGCTCTCGGCCAACCGTGAACGATTCTCACTTCAACGACTGCTTGTTGCATCTCAAATAGCGATCTCTTTAGTGTTGCTTGCCGGAGCGTTCCTTTTCGTTTCAAGTTTCAGAAACCTGACCACGCTTGATGCGGGCTTCAGCAAAAAAGATATCGTTTTCATGTTCGTCAATTACATGAATCATCCGCCGAATCAACGAGCGTCCTACCAAAGACGATTGCTTGAAGACGTTCGCGCGAATCCCGGCGTGAAGTCTGCCGCAGTCACAACGCACGTTCCCCTTAACGGCGGAAGCTGGACTCTCGGCATTGATCTTCCGGATCTCCACGATCAAGATACAGGATCAAAGTTCACGTACGTCAGTGCCGGTTACTTTGAAACAATGGATGTGCCGCTTGTGTCCGGTCGTGACTTCAACGATTTTGATAGGAACGACTCTCGCGCCGTGGCGATCGTGAATGAGACTTTCGGACAACGTTTACTGAAGTCGGCGAATCCAATCGGTCGACAATTCCGAACGGTTGCCGAGCCCGGCAGTCCGGCGACGGTGTACGAGATCGTTGGCGTTGCGAAAGACACAAAGTATTCGAGTCTGCGGGAAGAGATTCCGCCAACAGCCTTCGCGCCCCTTGTTCAAAATCCTCTGCAGGAACGACCGTTCATCAACATCGTGATTCGATCTTCGGAAAAGCCGGAGCGGTTGGTCGCCGATCTGAAACGCAAATTCAAGGAACTGCATCCAGACCTGATCGTCGGCTTCACCGTTTTCGAAAAACAGATCGAGGACGGCCTGAGCCGCGATCATTTGATGGCGTGGCTGGCGGGTTTCTTCGGAGTCCTCGCTGCCATTCTCGCAGTAACCGGACTGTACGGGCTGATCTCATACATCCTGCAGCGCCGGATCCACGAAATCGGAATACGTTTGGCGCTGGGTGCAACACGATGGGCTGTCATTGTGCTGGTCCTTCGACAGACCGCGCTTCTGGTGCTGATCGGACTGGCTGTTGGTTTGCCCGTATATATAACAACCTCCCAATCCGCAGCCACTCTCCTCTTCGGCCTGTCGCCCAACGATGTTCCGACGCTGATCGCAGCTTGTAGTCTTTTGGCTGCGATTGCCGGGTTAGCAACATTCGTGCCCGCATGGCGGGCCTCGCGCATTGACCCAATGACCGCTTTGCGCGATGAGTGAACCGCTTAAATTTCGTTAAGGCTCGATGCGCAGAACTTCGCCGTAACTTGAATCGGTGAGCAGATAAAGGAAGCCGTCAGGTCCTTGCCTTACATCGCGAATGCGTTGATGCAGGTTGCGGAGCAGTTGTTCTTCATGGACGACACGCGTCCCGTCCAGCACGACACGGCGCAGGTGCGTGCCGGCGAGAGCGCCGACAAACAAATTGTCTTTCCAAAGCGGGAATTTATCGCCGGTATACATCACCATTCCTGAGGGACCGATCGATGGAACCCAGTAGACCAATGGTTGTTCCATTCCCGGCCTGGATCTCTCGTCCGTGATCTTGGTCCCGTTGTAATTGATGCCATAGGTGATGACAGGCCATCCGTAATTGCGGCCGGGCTGAATCAAATTGATTTCATCGCCCCCGCGAGGTCCGTGTTCGTTTTCAAACAAGAGGCCGGTTTGCGGATCGATCGCCAGACCCTGAGGATTGCGATTGCCGTACGAGAAGATTTCCGGCCGTACGTCGGGACGGCCGATGAATGGATTGTCATCGGGCACGGTTCCATCATCGCGCAATCGCAAAATCTTGCCGGCATGATTCGTCAAATCCTGTGCGAAGCGAGGATGGTGGCGATCGCCGACGGACATGTAAATCATTCCATCTTTGCCAAAGAGAATTCGCGAGCCCGTATTACCGCCGCTGTCGTCCCAAGCTTGAGCCACGAAGATGTCACGCGCGTCGCTGAGTCTCTTCCCGTCGAAGCGCGCCCGGAAGAGTGCGGGAGTATCGCCAACTCCACGTTTCGAGTAGGTGAGATAGATGAAACGGTTTTCGGCAAACTGAGGATGAAGCGCAATATCCATCAGTCCGGCCTGCGCCTTATCAACGACTGGAGGAGTTCCAGGGATGATTTCCGGCTCGGACGATCCCTTCCGAAGGAGCACAAGTTGCCCAGGACGTTCGGTAATCAACATGTCGCCGTTGGGAAGAAAGGCCAGTCCCCACGGGTATTGAAGTCCCGCGGCCACTCTGACGACGCGGACCCGATACGTTTCGGTGCGCCCGAGCATCCAACCGAACGGGTCGAAGACGATAATGCCCGCCACCAGCACGATCGCACCGGCGGCAAGGGAGCCGCGATGGCGTTTAACGAAACTTCTCTGTTCGGCTGGGGCGTTGAATAAACTCATGTATCGTTCAAGGATGTACCGTTTAACGATATAATTGCTTGATCCAGTCGCTCGAGTCAAGAAATCGCGTCTATTTTAAATTGATGCGCGATTCTGCTTTAATGGTGAAACATGAGACTCATAACGGCCTTGGTGATCAGCGTGGTGATCGCAACTCTCACCCTCGGCTCAATCTTCGCTCAATCCTTTGAAGTAGCGGCCATCAAGCCAACGCCTCCCGACTTCCGTGGCAGATTCGCTACGATGCAAGGTGCGCATCAATTTGTCGCGAGGAATTACACGCTCAAGTATATGGTCGCGGCCGCCTACAATGTTCCGCCGCGCCTGATCTCGGGTGGGCCGGCGTGGGTGGATACCGATCCTTACGATATTCTTGCGTCGACACCGGGAGAAGCCCGTCCCAGCGTTGATGAGCAAATGGCGATGCTGCGCACGCTCTTGGCGGATAGGTTCAAACTTGCGATACATCGCGAACCGCGAGAGTTTTCGCTCTACGCGCTGACCGTTGCAAAGGATGGGACAAAGCTCAAGGAAAGCACGGCGGCTCCGGACCAGCAGCCGGATCTTGTCAATCGAGTTTTCCCTGACCACATTCTGTTACCTGCGCGCAACGCGACGATGGCTCAATTCGCCTCCATGCTGCAGCGGGCTGTGCTCGATCGTCCAGTAGTCGACAGAACGGGCCTTTCCGCAAGGTACGACTTCGATCTCGAATGGACTCCCGACGAAACTCAATTCGACGGACGATTGCCCCCGCCGCCGAACTCCGATACTCCCCGAAAGCCCGATCTCTTTGCCGCCCTTCAACAGCAACTCGGCTTGCGAATGGAATCTTCGAGAGGCGCGGTTGAAACGATCGTCCTCGATAGAGTGGAGAGGCCGTCGGAAAACTGAACTACTCTTCCCGCAAGGCCTTCATGGGATCAATGACCGAGGCGCGGCGTGCGGGCCCGTAGATCGACGCAAGAGTGACTAACAAGAGAATGCCCGGCACGACGATATACGGAACCCAATCCGACGTAGCGCCGAATACGATCGATTGCAACAGCCGTGCACCAGGGATGCTGATGACGATCCCGCCGACGATTCCGGCCAGACACAGGAACGTGCCCTGCCGGAGCACCATGCCAAGCACACTACCTTTGCTCGCGCCGATCGCCATGCGAATTCCAAATTCGCGCGTACGCCGGCTGACGGAATACGAGACGAGACCATAGAGGCCGATCATTGCCAGGATCAGACCCGTCAATCCCATCGACCCGACGATGTACAACGTATCGTTAGCCGATGCGACGACCCAGTGCGTGAAATACTCCTCGATCGTGCGCACGTCATAGGCAGGCATGTTTGGATCGAGCCGGCGGACGACGTCGCGTACCGGCAGGGTCAGCGCGGAGGCATCGTTAACCGACTCCACAAATAACGTCCGCTGACGGCGGAAATGCTGCGCCAGAGGCAAGTAGAGATATTCAGTCGGACCCTCCGTCAGCCAAACGTACTTGGTTGTACGTGCGACGCCGATGACTTGTGCCAGCCGCTGTGGCCCATCGCCTGTATCTATCGCAATGCGTTTACCGACGGCTTCCTCCCCCGGCCAATACTTTTGCGCCAGAACCTCATTAACGATCGCCACCGGCGGCGTGTCTTCCTTGTCGGAAGCCTGGAAACCGCGACCTCGCACAATCGGAACGGCCATCACATCCAGGAAGTGCTCGTCCACCATGTCGGCAAGGATATGGTCTTTATCAGAATCTTTCAGATGCTGCTCGCTCTCGCGGGACACGGTGACGGAAAAAGATCTCTGGTTCATGGCGAAAGGCATGGTGACGCCAATTGCAGCGGACTTTACTCCCGGGGCCGATCCGACATTTTCTGCAAGACGCCGATAAAACTCTGCCGTTTGATCATCGCTGTATCGAATGATTCTGGGATCGAAGCTCATCATTAGTACATGGCTCGTTCGCAACCCCGCCCCACCGTAGAGCTGAGTGGCAAAGCCGTGGTAGAGCATCGTGGCTATGATCAAAATAACGACGGATATGGTGATCTGAGTCATAACGAGAGCGTTCCGGCCCCAAGACCGCCTTCGACTCGAACCGATGGCATCGTCCGTGGATTTCAGTGCCGGAACCAAATCGACTCTCGAACTCTTCAATGCCGGCACGAGACCAAAGAAAAAAACGCTGAAGAGTCCTGCTGCCAGACTGAAGAGCAGAACGCGATGGTCGGAGCGAATGTCTACATTGAAAGGAAGATCCGATGGCACTCGGATTCTGTTGAGGAGCTTCGATGAAATCCAGGAAAACCACAACCCGGCGAGAGCGCCCGCAACACCCAACAACAAACTTTCTGTCAGCAATTGCCGCACGAGGCGTGCACGGCCTGCACCGATCGCCAACCTCACAGCAACTTCTCGCCGCCGCGTCCGGCTCAACAGCAGGTTGGCAACATTGAAACAGGAGATCAACAACACCAATGCTCCCATGATCATCGCCAACACCATCAGACTCGATTCCCGCGGCAAGTGTTGGAAATGCATCTGCACTTCGGTGCGCAGTGTAAAGCTTCGGCCGGCGTTCGTGGCGGGATAGGCTTCTTCGAGTCCTTTTGAAATACTGGCCAGTTCCGTTTCCGCCTGCGCTGCCTCGAAGCCCGGCTTCAACCGCCCTTTGACAGTGAAACCGTGCCATTCACGCCTCGTCAGAGGATTGTTTGCGGGACCCGGTATCAGCCGGGAAGCCATCATCGTGGGAACAAACATCGTTACCTTGAAAAACTCGTCCATTCCAGTGAATGTTTCGGGAGCCACGCCAATAACGGTGAAGTCCAATCCGTTGAGACGGATCATTCGGCCGATCACTTGCGGATCGCCTCCGAACTCATCTTTCCAAAAGTCGTGACCTAATATGACGACAGCGTCACGGCCGGGGACTTGATCTTCTTCGGTCCGGAATGCGCGGCCCAGAATCGGCGTGACGCCCATGGCCTGAAACAAATTCCCAGTTACGAGCAATCCATACTTCGCTTGTGGCAACGCATCCTGCGACGGGCTGAACCCGAAGCGAAATAGCATGTTCGCGGTCAGATCCTGCAGCGTCCGTGTGCCATCGCGAAGATCGGCGTAGTCGGGATAGGAAATGCCGTCGAAGGAATCATCCGGGTGCTTTGGAGTGATCGTCATCACTTCTGAAGGCCGCAATACGGGCAAAGGGCGCAGGAGGATTCCGTTGAGGAAACTGAACATCGCCGAGTTCGCTCCCGTTCCAAGAGCGAGCGAGAGTACAGCCACCAGCGTGAATGCCGCGTCCTTTCGGAGCATGCGAACGCCGTAACGGAGATCTTTAAGAATCGTCACCCGGACAGCGTAAACGCCAAAACGATTTTAGGCAAACGGGCGAGCGTGCTAGATTCGTGCAGCAACATACTCGAGTAACCGCAATGCACGGGGAATCTGAAATTGGACCAATCCTGCACCTTAAATCCGAAATCCGAAATTTTGAATCGGACTCCTAAACACGCCCTGCAACGCAAGTCCAATCTGAGATTTCGGATTTCGGATTTGAGATGCAGGATTCGTCCAATTTCAAATTCTTTTCTAACGGCCGCTCTTCTGGGAACCCTCCTGTACTTCGCAATCGCCTATGGGCAACCACGGCGAAACGTCATCGTGTTCGTCGCGGATGGATTGCGCGCAGGCTCAGTGAATGCGAAAGATACTCCGGCGCTTTGGTCGATTCGGCAGCAGGGGGTGAACTTCGCGAACAGCCACAGCCTGTTTCCAACGTTTACGATGGCGAATGCTTCCGCTATCGCGACTGGGCACATGTTCGGCGACACCGGTGTCTTCAGTAATGTGATTTGGGTTGGATATCCAAGTTACAACGGCACACCTGTCCCGTTTCTCGAGAACGACCAGATGCTGGCCGATATGTCGGCCCACTTCAATGGACAATTCCCCAGTGAAATCCCTTTGTTGTCGGTTGCGGCCCAGCAAGGATACAACACCGCTTCCGTCGGAAAAGTCGGACCGACGGGTTTGGTACACATGCGGACGACAGAACCGCTCATCATCGACGATGCGACAGGCAATGCGACGGGTGTCTTTCCATTGCCCGTGCCGGTCTTTGGTGAGATGAAAAGAATCGGTTTTCCACCCGATGCTCCGACTCGTACCAACGGATATGGACCGTCCTCACAATGGAACAATGGATATGCCGGAACAGCGACACAGCCGGGAACGCGCGAAGCGAATATTTTGCAGCAGCAATGGTTTGCCGATTTGACCACGCGTGTGATCCTTCCTATGTTCAAGCGAGAATCGCCCAAACCGTTTTTTTTGCTGTATTGGTCTCGCGATCCCGACGGAACTCAACACAATCAAGGCGACAGCCTCGGCTCGTTATCGCCTGGGATCAACGGAGAGACTTCACGACGTGCGCTCCAGAATGCGGATCGCAATCTGAAACAAATTTTGGAATGGCTGGATTTGAATCCCACCGTCAAAGCGAACACGAATATCTTCGTGACCTCCGATCATGGATTCGCAACCATCAGCAAGCGAGAGATCGCTCCCGGCGTCATCACGAAAAGCGAAGCAGCGAAACATGACTACGTTGCCTCAGGCACCATCGAGACCGAACGCGGAAGATTGCCTTACGGATTCTTGGCCATCGATCTCGCCTTCGGGCTGCACACGAATCTGTTCGATCCCGACCGGCGCTCGCCCGCTGGCGCCGGCGGTCCCTTCCGGCGCATCAGCCTCGGTCCGGACGTTTTCGAACGGCCGGCGGGAGGTAATGGCCTGCTTGGCGATGACGTAAAAAAAGAAGACGGCTCCGATGCGACAGCCATAGTCGCAGCGAATGGAGGCTCTGATCTCATCTACGTACCCGGCAACAATGCGGCAACAGTCGAGCGAATTACAAAACTCCTGACGACGTTTGATTATGTCGGCGGAATTTTCGTGGATGATAGGTACGGCCCGCTGGCCGGCACGCTACCGCTGAGCGCGATTGGTCTGGCCGGTTCCAGTTCCCTTCCGCGTCCGGCGATTGTCGTTGCGTTCAAAGTTTTCTATTTAACTCCGGGGAATCTTCAAACGGCCATTCAGGTCTCAGACGCGAACCAGCAACAGGGGCAAGGCATGCATGGAGGAGTCGGCCGGGACAGCACCTTCAACAATATGGCTGTTATCGGTCCGGATTTCAAAACGCGCTTTGTCGATCAGGCTCCGGTCAGCAACGCCGACATCGCGCCGACGCTTGCACATATCCTCGGCATCGAACTGCCTTCTACGGGATTGCTTCGCGGCCGCGTGATTGTTGAAGCGCTCCGCGGAAACACGACGCCAATGACCACGACTGCGCGCAGCATCGAGTCGACGCCCGCTGATGATCACAGGACGATCCTCCACTTCCAGGAATTCGGCGGAAAGCGATACATCGACAGAGGCTGCTTCGTGGAAAAGGTTCTCAGTTGCCCGTAACGTGCATTGCCGTATTAAGCGCCGGATAGCGTGCAGCGAGGAAATACAACGAATATGCCGGGAAGAACACAATTACGGGTGCGGAAATCACTAAGACGCCGAAAATCAGAATCGCAACGCCGGCGGATCCTGCTGCGATTGCCAACGATAACGTATAGATGTTCCAAACGAGACCGATCGCGCGTCCGCCAAAGACAGCGATAAGCGCAATGAGCGCCATAGGTATTGCGAGGACCAGTACAACAGTAATTGCACCGATACCCATGACAATGGCAGCTCCAAGCGATCGAAGGATCTTCAGTCCGACATATCCCGCGTAGCCGGCTTTCTCTTGATTGATCATCAACCAGAGCCTGCGCCATCC
>JACXTT010013623.1_pt1 | contig 10691 bp, 10 predicted proteins | sample 9270951 | NCBI WGS metagenome assembly JACXTT01 (sample SAMN15532306, study PRJNA645909) | rock metagenome | isolation source: weathered quartz diorite | place: Puerto Rico | collected 2017-06-21
CGCGTCGCGGCCTCGGCTGGCCGATGGCACTGGCGGCGAGTGTGGCGTCGCTCGCGCTGGGCGGCGCGGGCGGCTGGTTCGCGCACGCCCGCCTCGATGCGGGATCGACGCTCTCGCTGGCCACATTACCGCCGGGCGAGCGTTTCGCGCGCGAGGCGCTGGCTACCCACGTCGTCTACGCGCCGGAGGTGCGCCACCCGGTCGAGGTGCCCGCCAGCGACGAAGCGCACCTGCTCGCCTGGCTGTCCAAACGGCTCGGCGCGCCGCTGCAGGCGCCGGACCTGCGCGCGCAGGGCTTTCACCTGATCGGCGGGCGACTCGGCGTTGCCGAGGGCGGTCCGACGGCCATCCTGATGTACGAGGCCGACGACGGCACGCGCCTGTCGCTGCAACTGCGCCGCATGACGCAAGGCACGCCGGACACCGCCTTCCGGCTGGAGAAGATGCGGCAGGGGCCGGCCGGCAGGCCTGCGCCTGCCGGGCCGGCGATGGCGTTCTATTGGATCGACCGCGATCTCGCCTTTGCGTTGGCCGGTCCGCTCGAACGCGGACGGCTGCTCGCGCTCGCGCAGACGGTCTACCAGCAGTACCAGCGAGGCTGAACGGGTCGACCGAACGCTCAAACGTGCACAAAACGGCTCCTGACCGCGCGCCATTGCAGTATTGCGCGATCGCTTGTCAGGATTCGCCCGCACTATCCGACCAACCGGAAAGTCAAAACCTGCAGGGCGCCCGAAGCCGGGCGCCGGCGGGCAAGCAACGAGGACGACCATGCTGATTCCTTCCCCGAAATGGCTGCGCGGCGATGACATCGCCGCCTCCGAGATCACGCCGCGCCGCGTGTTCGCGTCCCGGCGGCGTCTGCTGGCGGCCGCCGCGGCAGGCGCCGCCGGCAGCACGCTGGCGCCCTGGTTCGCGCGCGAGGCGTTGGCCCAGCAGGGCCAGCACGGCGCGAAGCTGGCCGCCACGCCGAACAGTGCCTATGTGGTCACTGAAAAGCGCACGCCGTACGAGGACGTGACGGCGTACAACAACTATTACGAGTTCGGCACGGACAAGTCCGACCCCGCGCGCAACGCCGGCACGCTGCGCCCGCGGCCGTGGCAGGTGGCGGTCGAGGGCCTGGTGAAGAAGCCCGCCGTCTACGACCTCGATCAGTTGCTGAAGCTCGCGCCCATGGAAGAGCGTGTCTATCGGCTGCGCTGCGTCGAGGGCTGGTCGATGGTGATCCCGTGGATCGGCTATCCGCTGGCCGAACTGATCCGCCGCGTGGAGCCGTTGCCGGGCGCGAAGTACGTGCAGTTCATCACGTTGGCCGACAAGAAACAGATGCCGGGTATCGGCAGTCCGGTGCTGGACTGGCCGTACAGCGAGGGCCTGCGCATGGATGAAGCGATGCACCCGCTGGCGCTGCTGACGTTCGGGCTTTACGGCGAGGTGCTGCCCAACCAGAACGGCGCCCCGGTGCGGATGGTGGTGCCGTGGAAGTACGGCTTCAAGAGCGCCAAGTCCATCGTGAAGATCCGCTTCACCGACAAGCAGCCGCCGACCAGCTGGAACGTGGCGGCGCCGCAGGAATACGGCTTCTACTCCAACGTGAACCCCGACGTGGATCACCCGCGCTGGAGCCAGGCCACCGAACGGCGCATCGGCGAGGATACGCGTGGCGGCGGCTTCAGCGCGCTGTTCGCGCCCAAGCGCAAGACGCTGCCCTTCAATGGCTACGGCCAGCAGGTGGCGTCGCTGTACCAGGGCATGGACCTGCGGAAGTTCTTCTGATGCGGGAGCGCGACATGATGGCAACGAGAACCGCCGCCGCCTCCACCTCCACGTCCGGGGCAAGGCTCGCCATGCTCTCGCCGGCGGCGGTGCGGCGAGTTAAGGTCGCGCTGTGGCTGCTGGCGCTGCTGCCGTTCGCCCGGCTGCTCTACCTGGGAGCGACCAACCAGTTCGGCGCCAACCCGCTCGAATTCGTCACCCGCTCGACCGGCACCTGGACGCTGGTCATGCTGTGCGCCACGCTGACGATCACGCCGTTGCGGCGGCTGACGGGCTGGAACTGGCTCATCCGGCTGCGCCGCATGCTCGGGCTCTTCACGTGCTTCTATGCCGTGCAGCCCTTCTTGCTGTGGATCGGCGTCGATCGCCGATTTGACCTCGCCTACATGCTCAAGGACGTGACGAAACGGCCATTCATCACCATGGGGTTCACGGCGTTCGTGCTGCTGATCCCGCTCGCCGCCACGTCGACCAACGGCATGGTGCGCCGGCTGGGCGGCAAGCGCTGGCAGGCGCTGCACAAGCTGGTCTACGCAATCGCCGTGCTGGCAATCCTGCACTACTGGTGGCACAAGGCCGGCAAGCACGATTTTGCCGAGGTGTCTGTCTATGCGACGGTGGTGGCCGGGCTGCGTGGCGCGCGCGTCTGGTGGTGGTGGCGCGCCCGGCCGGTCGGGGCCGGCCAAGGCGGCAAGAGCGTCAGCCTTTGAGCAGGTGCTCGTGGCGGAACAGGTCCTCGACGCGCTCGCGTTCGCGGACCAGGTGGATGGCATCGCCGTCCACCATGACCTCGGCCGCGCGCGCACGGGTGTTGTAGTTCGAGCTCATCACGAAGCCGTAGGCACCGGCCGACATCACGGCCAGCAGGTCGCCCGGCTCGACGGCCAGCGCGCGGTCGCGGCCGAGCCAGTCACCCGATTCGCACACCGGACCCACCACGTCGTAGGTCACGGCAGGCGCCTGGCGCGGCGAGACCGGCTCGATCTGGTGGTAGGCCTCGTACATCGCGGGGCGCGCCAGGTCGTTCATCGCGGCATCGACGATGCAGAAATTCTTGGCGGCGCCCGGCTTGAGGAATTCCACCTGCGTCAGCAGCACGCCGGCATTGCCGACCAGCGAACGGCCCGGCTCGAACAACACCTCGCGGTGGCCGTGGCCGCGCGCGGCCACGCGTTCAAGCAGCGTGGTGGCAAAGCCGGTGATCTCGGGCGGCGTTTCATCGGCGTAAGTGATGCCGAGCCCGCCGCCGACGTCGATGTGCTCCAGGTCGATGCCTTCGCGTCCCAGCGCTTCCACCACGTCGAGCACCTTATCCAGTGCTTCCAGGTAGGGCGCGACTTCCGTGATCTGCGAGCCGATGTGGCAGTCGATGCCGGTCACTTCCAGATGCGGTAGCGCGGCGGCGGCCCGGTAGGTCGGCAGCACGTCCTCGAACGCGATGCCGAACTTGTTGCCCTTCAGGCCGGTGGAGATGTACGGGTGTGTCTTGGCATCCACATCGGGATTGATCCGCAACGACACGCGGGCGCGCTTGCCGACGCGGCCAGCGACGGCGTTCAGGCGGTCCAGCTCGGGGATCGATTCCACGTTGAACGAGCGCACGTCATTGGCCAGCGCCAGTTCCATTTCCGCGGCGCTCTTGCCCACGCCCGAGAACACCACCTTGCGCGGGTCGGCGCCGGCGGCCAGCACGCGCTGCAATTCCCCGCCCGAGACGATGTCGAAGCCCGCGCCCAGTTGGGCGAAGACCTGCAGCACCGCCAGGTTGGAGTTCGCCTTCATGGCGTACTGCACACGCGCGCGCCGGCCATTGCAGGCGGCCGCGTAGGCCTGGTACGCGGCGGTCAGGGCCGCGCGCGAGTACACATAGGTGGGCGTGCCAAACTGGGCGGCAATGCGTGCGAGCGGAACCTGCTCGACGGCAAGTTCGCCATCGCGGCGATGGAAAAAGGCGGTCATGATTATCTGGCGTTGGGGGCGGAGGCGTCCGCGGGGGCTGCGCCCGGCAGGGTGGCCGGCGTGGCGTCGGGCTTCGACAGGCCCGGATCCGGCACCGTCGGGGCGGTGGGCTCGGGCGGGCGCTTGGGCATCGTCAGCGGCCCGCGAATGCCGCATCCTCCCAGCAGGGGCATGGCAAGGCCGGCGGCAAACGCCGATACAATCGCAACACGACGCAGCATCCGGTCGTCCTTCAGTCTTTGCCGTCCGCGTGCCGCGCGGCGCCGCGGTTGGCGGCCGGACGGGACGGAGGTTGTGGAAATTCTCAACAAAATGCCGGCACTGCCGCCCGGCCCGAAAACGGGCCAGGAACGAGGCGGCCGGCGGTCTTGGAGTTTAGCATGCCCCCCTTGAGCGAAAGCGAGTTCCTGGCCCTGGCCGGACAGGAGCTGGACCGCCTCGAGAATGCCGTGGAAGCGGCCGCCGACGCGGCCGACGCCGACATCGAGGTCAGCCGCACCGGCAATGTGATGGAGCTGGAGTTCGAGGACGGCTCCAAGATCATCGTCAACAGCCAGGCCCCGATGCAGGAGCTGTGGGTCGCGGCCCGCGCGGGCGGTTTCCACTTCCGCCACGACGGCGAGCGCTGGGTCGATACGCGCGGCGGCGGCGAGTTCTATGCGGCGCTGTCGGGCTACCTGAGCCAGCAGGCGGGCGTGAAGATCACGCTGGGCTGAACGCGCAGCGCCGGGTCGTTGGATCGATCGGCAACGAAAAAGCCGCCTGGGTAGGCGGCTTTTTCGTCTGGGTGCCAGCGCTTACGCGCCGCCGAACATCTCCAGGATCTTCTTCTTCTCGGCCTCGACGTCGGCCGGCGAGCGCGTGCTTTCGTCCGGCTTGCCTGGCCACGGATCGCCCAGGCCCACCGAGGCGACACCGGAGCCACCCGCGTTTTCTTCCAGGGTCCAGTCGCCGCCCACCATCAGCACGCCTTCCGGCGGCTGCCGGTCGGCCGATTCCGGCACGCCCTTGAGCATCTTGCCCATGTAGCCCACCCAGATCGGCAACGCCAGGCCGCCGCCGGTTTCGCGCACGCCCAGGCTCTTGGGCTGGTCGTAGCCCATCCAGGCGATGGCGACCAGCTTGGGCGTATACCCGGCGAACCACGCGTCGACCGCGTCGTTGGTGGTGCCGGTCTTGCCGGCCAGGTCGGAGCGGCCAAGACGCTGCTTGGCGCTGTTGGCCGTGCCGGAGCGCACCACCTCGCGCAGCATGGTGTCGGCAATGAACGCCGTGCGCGCATCCAGCACGCGGACGGCATCCTGGCCGGCGCGCTGCGGCACCGTTTCCGAGATCACCTTGCCGCGCGAATCCGTCACGCGCTGGATCAGGTACGGGTTGACGCGATAGCCGCCGTTGGCGAACACCGAATAGGCGCCGGCCATCTGCAGCGGCGTCACGCTGCCGGAGCCAAGCGCCATCGGCAGGTAAGCCGGGTGCTTGTCGGCCTCGAAGCCGAAGCGCGTGATGTAGTCCTGTGCGTACTGCGTACCGATGGCGCGCAGGATCCGCACCGACACCAGGTTCTTGGACTTGGCCAGCGCACGGCGCATGGTCATCGGGCCTTCGAACTTGCCGTCGTAGTTCTTGGGCTCCCAGACCTGGCCGCCCGTGTCCGGGCCGATGGTCAGCGGCGCGTCATTGATGACCGTGGCCGGCGAAAAGCCTTTTTCCAGCGCCGCCGTGTAGATGAACGGCTTGAAGCTCGAACCCGGCTGGCGCCATGCCTGCGTCACGTGGTTGAACTTGTTGCGGTTGAAGTCGAAGCCGCCGACCATCGAGCGGATCTCGCCGTCCTCGGGGTTGATCGACACGAACGCGGCCGACACTTCCGGCAACTGGGTCACCGTCCACGCGCCTTTCTCGTCCAGCGTCACGCGGATGATCGCGCCGGGGCGGATCTTCATCTTCGGCTGCGCGTTGGTGGCCAGCGACGGGGCGATGAAGCGCAGGGCCGGGCCCTGGATCTTTGCCACTTCGCCGGACAGCAGCGTGGCCGTCACCAACTGTGGCGACACGCTGGTCACTACGGCCGAACGCAGGTCGTCGCTGCCCGGGTGTTCGACCAGCGCATCGTCGATGGCCTGTTCACGCTCAGCGGGATCCGAGGGCAGGTCGATGAACGCCTCGGGGCCGCGATAGCCGTGCTTGCGCTCGTAATTCATGATGCCGGTGCGCACGGCCTCGTAGGCGGCGTCCTGGTCGGCCTTGGTCAGCGTCGTGTAGACGGTCAGGCCGCGCGTGTAGGTTTCCTCGCGGTACTGCGCGTACATCAGCTGGCGCACGATTTCAGCCACGTACTCGGCGTGGGTCGAGAACTCGTTGCCCTCGGTGCGCACCTTCAGCGCTTCATGGACTGCCTGCTCGTACTGCTCCGGCGTGATGTAGCGCAGGTCGCGCATGCGCTGCAGGATGTACTCCTGACGTACCTTGGCGCGCTTGGGATTCACCACCGGGTTGTAGGCGGAAGGGGCCTTCGGCAGGCCCGCCAGCATGGCGGCCTCGGCCGGCGTCACGTCCTTGATCGACTTGCCGAAGTACACGCGCGCGGCGCTGGCAAAGCCATACGCGCGCTGGCCCAGGTAGATCTGGTTCATGTACAGCTCGAGGATCTGGTCCTTGGTCAGGTTGGCCTCGATCTTGTACGCGAGCAGCATCTCGTAGATCTTGCGCGTGTAGGTCTTCTCGCTGGACAGGAAGAAGTTGCGCGCGACCTGCATGGTGATGGTGGAGGCGCCCTGCGACAGGCCGCCGCGCAGGTTGGCCAGCCCGGCGCGCGCCACGCCGACGAAGTCCACGCCGCCGTGCTCGTAGAAACGGTCGTCCTCGATGGCGAGCACGGCCTTCTTCATGACGTCCGGAATCTCGGTGATCGGCACGAAGTTGCGGCGCTCCTCGCCGAACTCGCCGATCAGCACATTGTCGGCCGTGTAGATGCGCAGCGGGATCTTGGGACGGTAGTCGGTGATCGTGTCGAGCGACGGCAGGTTAGGGGCCGCCACCAGCAGCGCATAGCCAATCAGCAGCCCGACGGCGACGACGCCCGCCACCAGCAGCCCCAGTCCCCAGAACATGGCGCGCGCCCAGAACGAGCGGCGGGCAGGGGAGGACGGCTTCTGTTTTGCTGTGGCCATAAGGGAATTACCTTAGTCAGGGTGCCGGGATTATATCTCCGGGGATCCCGTGCCCCCGGCGCGCGGTGCCGCAAAAGGCGCTATCGCGCTGTTACAAGATGTAATGGTTCCGAGATCTGCTTGTAACGGCACTGGAAAACGGGGAGTGCGGCGGGCGGAAGCGGTCGGCGCGATGAAAGGAGGGTTGCAGACGGACCGTCGGATTTTGGCAACGCTTTGATGAGACGGTTCGTAAAAAGGAAGCGTGGTCAGACCGGCACATTGCCAGCGCTCCGGGTTTTTGTGAGAATCCACCAACAATAAAAGAGCAAACGTTTCACTCAAGAAACTAGGCTCGCCCGATTAGAGCGGTCACGCCAGGGCGAGTTCATATGTCAGGGGGTCAACCTTGCGACGGGGCATCTTGTCGGGTCTTCTACGCCGGACTACGGTCGGCGTAGATATTGGGTCGTCCAGTGTCAAGGTGGTCGAGCTGTCCGTTGGTGGCAGCAAGAACGACTACCGGCTGGAAAAATGCGCCAGCGAACTGCTGGACCGCAACGCCGTTGCCGATGGCAACGTGGTCAATATTGAAGCCGTCGGCGTGGCGCTCAAGCGCGCGCTCGGCAAGGCCGGCATCCGCGCCAAGGAAGTGGTGCTGGGCGTGCCGTCCATGCTGACGGAATCCCAGACGGTCAGTCTGCCGGACAACCTGTCCGAGGACGAACTCTATTCCCAGGTCGAATCCGAGGCGCATCGCCTCTATCCGCCGTCGCAGGCGGTGAACTTCGACTTTGCCGTGATCGGTCCCAACGAGACCGAGGGCGGTATTGGCGTGCGTGTGACCGCGGCCAACAGCGATCGCATCCAGGAGCGCGTGACGGCGGCCGAAATGGCAGGTCTGAAGCCCCAGGTGATGGACGTCGAGGAATACGCGGTCCAGCGCTCGGTGGTGCAGATGCTCGGCGTGCCCGCGGAACTGACTGAATCCGATGCCAAGGATCTGCCGGTGGTAGCCATGATCCACCTCGGCGGCAGCCGCTCCAAGGCCATCTTTTACCAGGGCTGGAAGGAACTCTACGAGCAGCCGCTCTCCAGCTACGGCGACCAGCTCACGCAAAGCGCGGCGCGCATGTTCACGCTGGACGCGCTCAAGGCCGAGATCAAGAAGCGCAAGAACACGCTGCCCGAGGCCTGGCGCACGCAACTGCTGAAGCCCTCGCTGGACGCGCTCGCCATGGAAGTGCAGGGCGCGATCGGCAATTTCATCGCCAGCTCCAGCCTGGGGCGGGTCGACGAGATCCTGCTGTCCGGCGGCCATGCGTCGCTGCTCGGCGTGCAGGCGGGCATCCAGCAGCAAACGCAGATCACCACCACGCTGGCCAATCCGTTCGCCAACATGATGACCGCCGGCAAGGTGAACGAGCGCTATCTGCAGCGCGACCTGCCAGCCTACATCGTGAGCGCCGGACTGGCGCTGCGCGGGCTTCAATAACCAGCCGGGGGAATCGCATGGCAACCAACACGATCCCTTCGGTCAACCTTCTTCCCTACCACGAAGCCCGCAAGGCGGCGCGGCGCAAGAAGGTTTACACGATGCTGGGCGGCGCGGCCGGGGGCGGCGCGCTGGTCGTGCTGCTGGGCGGGCTTTACATCGACAGCAACATCGACTCCGTATCGAGCCTCAACCAGGTGTTGAAGGCCGAGAACGCCCGCATGGATAACGAGATCCGCGAGGTCAACACGCTCAAGAAAGACATCGATGCGCTGCTGCAACGGCAGACGGCGGTCGAGAGCCTGCAGACCGAGCGCAACCGTCCGGTGCAACTGCTGGAGGAACTGGTGCGCCAGGTGCCGGAGGGGGTCTACCTGACGAGCCTCAAGCAGACCGGCGAGGCCTTCACGATGGCCGGCGTCGCGCAGTCGAACGAACGCGTGTCCGAACTGCTGCGCAACATCAGCCAGGTGGCCTGGCTCGACAAGGCGGAGCTCGTCGAATCCAAGGCGGTGACGATGACCAACAACCTGCGCGAGCAGCGCCGGCTGTTCGATTTTTCCATGCGCTTCGCCTATCGCGCGCCCGAGACGCCGGCCGACAAAAAGGCCGCGGGCGGAGCCAGCGCGGCGGCGGCCAGCGGTGCCGCCGTCAACGCCACGGGCGGGAAGAACTGACCATGGCGCTCAATACCGAAATCAACCTGTCGGACCTGACCAGCCAGTTCCGCAGCCTGAACCTGAACGAGCCGGAGACCTGGCCTGCCGCGCCGCGCGTGGTGTTTTCCATTCTCGCGGCGGTGCTCGTGCTTGTGCTCGGCTGGCAGTTCTACTGGAGCGGCAAGTCCGAGGAACTCGACCGCCAGCGTGCCGAGCAGGACAGCCTGAAGCAGTCGTATCAGGCCAAGGTGGCGCAGGTGGCCAACCTCGACGCGCTGCGCCAGCAGAAGGCCGAGGTCGAGAAACGCGTGGCGCTGGTCGAGCGGCAGTTGCCCAACAAGACCGAGATGGACGCACTGCTTGCCGACGTCAACCACGCCGGCGTGGCGCGCGGCCTGCAGTTCGATCTCTTCAAGCCCCAGGCGGCCGTGATCAAGCCGTACTTTGCCGAGATTCCCGTCAATCTGCGCGTGACCGGCCGCTATCACGACGTGGCGCAATTCAATGCCGACGTCGCGGCGCTGTCGCGGATCGTCTCGATGCAGGGCATGCAGATCACCAGCGGCAAGGATGGCGCCGGCCTGTCGATGGAGGCGGTCGCCATGGCCTACCGCTCGCTCGACCCCGACGAACAGGCCGCGCAGCGCAAGGCCGCGGCGGCCGCCGCCAAGCCGGCGGGAGGTGCCAAATGAGCCGCCGCCTGAGTCGCCAGATGCCCGCCGTCCGGCCGCGCGTACTGGCCGCCGCCTTGCTGGCCGCCGGCCTTGTCGCCGCCTGTGGTGCGAGCGACGAAGAGACCCTGCGCCACTGGATGGATACCACACGCGCGGCCAAGGCGCCGCCACCCGCGCCGCTGCCGGAACCCAAGGCCTACGTGCCGCGCGAGTACGCCGGGCGCAGCGCGCCGGAGCCCTTCGCACAGACCAAGATCGGCGAGCTGAACCGGTCGCTGTCGGAGTCGCCGGAGGCCGGGCGCCGCCGCGAGCCGCTTGAGGATTTCCCGCTGGAAAACTTCAAGATGCTCGGCATGATGAAAAAGCACGGCGAGACGTATGGCATCGTCCGTGTCGATAACAAGATCCACCACGTCAAGGTGGGTCAATATCTCGGCCAGAGTTACGGCCGGGTCGTCCGCATCACCGATCAGGAGATCGTGCTGCGCGAATTGGTTCGGGAAGGGGTGGGAGAGTGGAAAGAGAAAATGACCAGCCTGAAGCTGGAGGTCTCCGCATGATCATGGGTCAATGGATGCGGGCGCTCGTGGGCGCCACGGCGATGGCGCTTGTGCTGGTAACACCGGCGGCACTGGCGCAGAACAACAAGGTGAAGCAGGTGGACGCCAACGTGGTGGGCGAGCAAACCGTCTTCACGGTCGACCTGCAGTCGCCGCTTTCGCAAAGGCCGGCGGACTTCACGACGCAGAATCCGGCCAAGATCGCCATCGACTTCTTCGATACCGGGTTTGGGCCCGGGCGCGCGCAATACGATTACTCAGGCAAGCTGCTCAAGGCGGCCAGCGTGATGCAGATCGGCGACCGCACGCGCATCGTGCTCGACCTGACCCGCTCGACGACCTACCGCACCGAAATGCGCGGCAACCAGTTCGTCGTGCTGATCGACAACGTCGCGCCGGCCGCGCGCGCGGCC
>JACXTT010013624.1_pt1 | contig 10689 bp, 8 predicted proteins | sample 9270951 | NCBI WGS metagenome assembly JACXTT01 (sample SAMN15532306, study PRJNA645909) | rock metagenome | isolation source: weathered quartz diorite | place: Puerto Rico | collected 2017-06-21
GTGATGCGCTGCTCCAGCTTGGTGACGCCGGCCTCGTCGCCGGTCTTGGCGGCACGCTTGCCCTTCAGGGTGTTGATCAGCGTGGACTTGCCGACGTTGGGGATGCCGCAGATCAGCACGCGCATGGGCTTGGCCATGCCGCCGCGCCGCGGCGCCAGTTCATGACAGGCCGCGACCAGGGCGCGCGCCGGGGTGGTCATGCTGGCGTCCAGCGGCAGCGCGCGCACGCCGGGCATGGCGTTGTAATGGGCCAGCCACAGCGCGGTGCGCTCGGGGTCGGCCAGGTCCTGCTTGTTCAGTACCTTCAGCGCCGGTTTGCCGGTTGTCATCTCGGCCAGCATGGGGTTGGCGCTGGAGCCGGGCAGGCGCGCGTCCAGCAATTCGATGACCACATCAATTTCCTTGATGCGTTCCTGGATTGCCTTGCGGGTCAGGTGCATATGCCCTGGGAACCACTGGATGGCCATGCCTGTGCTCTTTCTGTTGCAAATTTCGGGGGATGCGCCGATTGTCGGGCAGTTTGGCGGCCACAGGCAGGGCCCGTGTGGCTACACTTTGCCGCTACACCGGTTTTGTGCCACGGTCTTTCAGAGGAAGCCCTCTTCCATGCATCCTGCCGATCCCGACCCCAGCGCGCTTGCGCACACGCTGCGCCTGCTGCAGGCCCGCGAGAACCAGCTCAGCAGCCTGCTGGGCCCGGCCCCGGATTCCGTCCTGGGCATGGACAGCGAAGGCCTGGTCACGGAGTGGAACCCGGGCGCCGAGCGCGTGCTGGGCTGGACACGCGAAGAGGCGCTGGGCCGGCGCATGTCGGACCTGATCATCCCGCACCGCTACCGCGAGGCCCACGAGCAGGGCATGCGCCGCGTCGTGCAGACCGGCCAACCCCGCGTGCTCAACCGCATCATCGAGATCGAGGCCCTGCACAAGGACGGCCACACCTTTCCCATCGAGCTGGCCATCTGGAGCGTGCGCACCGACAAGGGATTGGCATTTGGTGCCTCAGTGCGCGACGTGTCGGAGCGTCTGCGCGCGCAGGAGTCGCTGCTCACCTCGGAAGAGCGCTACCGTTCGGTGGTGGAGCACCTGGGCGAAGGCATGTTCGTCGCCAAGCACAACCAGATCGTGTTTGCCAACCGCCAAGCCAGCGAGATCCTGCACATCCCCAACGAAGAGCTCATGGGCTCCGACCCGGTGCAGTGGATACATGCCGATGACCGGCCCGCCGTGCTGGAGCTGCGCCAGCGGCTGGCCGCGGGCCTGGCGGTGAAGCCGCATTACGAGGCGCGCCATGTCGGGCGCGACGGTGTGGTGCGCTGGCTCGACATCCGGCCCAAGTCGGTGGCCTGGGAAGGCGGCCTGGCCACGCTGACCTTCTTCTCGGAGATCACCGAGAGCAAGCAGATCCAGGAGGCACTGCACCGCTCGGAAGAGCGCTACCGTGCCGTCATCGAGCATGTGGATTCCGGCATGGTGGTGCTGCAGGGCGAGCGCCTGGTGTATGCCAACCGGCGCGCCGCCGAACTGACGCACATGCCGCCGGACGAGATACTGCAGGTCGGCTTCCTGCACCGCGTGCACCCGGACGACCACGCACTGATCCTGGAGCGGCGGCGTCGGCGCCTGGCCGGCGAGGATGTGCCCAACCGCTATGAGATCCGGTTGCTGTTTGAGGACGGCAGCGTGCGCTGGATCGAACTGGGCGTGTCCGTCGTTCCGTGGAACGGCGAGCCGGCGACGATCACCTTCTTCACCGATATCACCGAGCGCAAGGCCATGACGCTGGCGCTGCACCGCTCGGAAGAGCGCTACCGCGCCGTCGTGGAGCATTCCGGAGAAGGCATGCTGGTGGTGCAGGACGGGCGCTTCGTGTTCGTCAACAACCGCGCCACCGAGCTGGTGCAGATGTCGCGCGAAGACATGCTGCGCGAAGGCTACCTGCACCGCATCCACCCCGACGACCGCGCCATGGTGGACGAGCGGCGCTTGCGCCGCCTGGCCGGCGAAGACGTGCCCAGCCGCTACGAGATCCGCCTGCTGCTGCCGGGCAATGTGGTGCGCTGGATCGACATCGGCGTCACCGTCGTGCCCTGGGACGGCACGCCCGGCACGCTGACCTTCTTCTCCGACGTCACCGAACGCAAGGACGCCGAGGCCGTGCTGCAACGCACCTCGTCCGAGCGCGAGGCCATGCTGCAAAGCGCACTGGTGGGCATCGTGCTGTCGGTGGACCGCAAGCACCAGTGGGTCAACGACAAGTTTGCCGAGATGGTCGGCTACGAACGCGCGGAGCTGATAGGCCAGTCCACGCTGCTGGTGCACTCGGACCGCGAGACCTGGGAACGCTGGGGCGAGGAGCAGCACGCGGCCCTGCAGTCCACCGGCACCTTTGTCAACGAACGGCCGCTGAAGCGCCGCAACGGCGACACCGTCTGGGTGCAGATGGCCGGGCGCTGCGTGCGCGACCGCGACCCGGACAGCGGCATCATCTGGACCTTCCTGGACATCACCGCCCGCATCCGGGCCGAGCAAAGCACGCGGGCTGCGCTCGCACAGCAGCAGGAACTCAATGGGCTGCGCTCGCGCTTCGTGGCCATGACCAGCCATGAGTTCCGCACACCGCTGGCCACCATCCTGTCTTCCGCCGAACTGCTCAAGTACTACGGCGACCGCCTGCCCGCCAAGGACAAGGCCGACGTCATCCAGACCATCGAGAACAGCGTGCACCGCATGACGCGCATGCTGGACCGCGTGCTGCTGCTGGGCAAGGCCGACGCGCAGATGCTGGAATTCCAGCCCCGGGAGCTGGACGTGCTGGCGCTGTGCCGGGTGCTGGTGGACGAAGCACGCACGCAGCAGCCCACGACCCGCTGCACCATCGTCACCGACTTCGCACCGCTGCCCGCCACCGGCCTGTACGACGAAAAACTGCTGCGCCACATCTTCGGCAACCTGCTGTCCAACGCGCTCAAGTACTCGCCGCAAGGCGGCGAGGTGCGCTTTGCGGTGACGCCGGAAGCCACGCACCTGGCCATGCAGGTGTCGGACCAGGGTATAGGCATACCGGCCGAGGAGATTCCGCACCTGTTCGAGTCCTTCCACCGCGCCAGCAACGTGGGCCACATCACCGGCACCGGCCTGGGGCTGGCGATCGTCAAGAACGCGGTGGACCTGCACGGCGGCAGCATCCATGTGGACAGCCAGGCCGGCCGGGGCACCTGCTTCACGGTGCGCATTCCGTTTGACACGACTGCACCCCTGGCGTCCTAGGCAGCGCGCTCTAGGAAATCTGCCGGAATTAAGGTGCCGCCACTAGCGCGAATCCTGAGAATGGCCCGCGGTGCTTCCCCTTCTTTCATTCTTTCCACTCTTTCAGGAAATCTCCATGACCAGCAAGAAACTCTCCACCGTCACCAACGAACTGATCGCCTCCTACGGCAACACCGCGAAGAACGTGATCAAGGCCTGCCGCGTCGGCAATGCCCGTGCTGTCGGTTACGTGGACCAGCGCTGGGCCAGCGCCGTGCAGAAGGCCGGCACCCGTCTGAGCGCTGAAGTGCGTGGCAACGCGCTGGCGGCCCAGAAAAAAGTGACTTCGCTGTACGCCCATGGCGTGACGCTGACCACCGACAGCGCCGACACCGCCGTGAACAAGGCCGTGGAACTGGCCGGCAAGAGCGTGGCCCAAGTGACCGCCAATGCCAGCCGCTTTGAAAAGGCGCTGGGCGTGAACACGCTGAACACACTGGCCGTGGCCGCCGTGCCTGCTGCGCAAGCCGTGACCAAGGTCGCCGCCAAGCTGGAAGCCCAGACCGGCCTGCTGGCCGACAAGATCGCCGGCAAGAAGGCCAAGGCCCCCGTCAAGCGCGCTGCCAAAAAGGTGGTGCGCACCGCCCGCAAGGCCGCCTGAGGGCACCAGGCCGCAAGCTGCGGCCCTTCCAGAAAAGCACCGGCTGCATGAAGCAGCCGGTGCTTTTTTTATGCCTGGCCCTTGCCGGCGATCAGGCGCCGGGGCGACAGGTATTCCTGCAGGTAGATGTCAAACGGCATGGTGTCCGCCGCTTCCACGGCGCGCTGCTCGTCGAGCGAAGCACGCGACTGCTGTTCGAACTGGGCCCGTGTGGCCGCATCCAGCGGCATGTCCCGCATGGCCTGGCGCGTGGCCGCGGACTGGGCCCGGGCAAAGGCCACGAACGAACCGTCGAACTGCTCCTGCACCACGCGCAGCACGCGGGCCGACGGCAATGTGTCGGGCGCATGCAGGGACTGCAGTGCGGCCTGCACGGCGGCGGAATAGTCGCTGCTGCCGTGGGCCGCGTCCAGCTTGCGCGCGATGGGTGCCAGCGCATCGACCAGCTCCAGCCCCCAGTCCTTGAGCGTGACGCTGTGCTCGCCGCGCTCCAGCTGCAGCCCGGGCTCGCGGCCGCGTTCGGCCACGCGGTGCTGGTTGCGCGCCAGCGCGGCAATCTCGCTGGGCGTGTCCTTGGGGCTTTCCGCCGTCAGGCAGTGCAGCAGGAACACGTCGAGAAAGCGCATGGTCTGGCTGTTGATGCCCACCAGCTCGAACGGGTCCAGGTCCATCAGGCGCACTTCCACGTATTCCACCCCGCGCTCGCGCAGCGCATGCAGCGGACGCTCGCCAGGGAAGATCACGCGCTTGGGGCGTATCGTGCCGTAGAACTCGTTCTCGATCTGCAGCAGGCTGGTGCCCAGCTGGCGGTAGGCGCCGTCGGGGCCCTTCACGCCAATCGCTTGGTACGGCGCGTAGGGCCGAGTCAGCGCGTCCTGCAGCGAATCGCCATAGCCTTCCAGGCTGTTGTAGCTCACCGCCAGCGAAGTCTGCGCGTCGCTCTGGTAGCCGAGGCGCCCCATGCGCAGCGACGTGGCATACGGCAGGTACATGGTGTTGGCGCTGAGCGGCTGCAACTGGTGCGCCCGCCCGGCGACAAAGGTGGAACACACCGCGGGCGACGCGCCAAACAGGTACAGCAGCAGGAAAGCGTGGCGACGAAAATTGCGGATCAGGCCGAAATAGGCGTCGCTGGACACGTCGGGCAAGGACCAGTTGTAGTGGATGCCGGAGATGGTCTGCATGCGCCGCCCGTAGCGGTGGCCCAGGCCCATGCGGTACACACTCTTGGACTGCCCGACGTTGGACGTGCCGTAGCGGCCGATCGGTATCTGGTCATCGGTGGGCAGGCCGCACGGCATGCTGGAGACCCACAACATCTCCTCGCCCAGCGCCGCCATCGTGAACTGCTGCACCCGCGTCAGTTCGTCGACGCAGTCCTGTACGCCGGCATGCACACCGGTGATCAGTTCCACCTGCGATTCGCTGAAGTCCGTCGTGATGTGGGGGTGCGTCAACGCCGAACCCAGCGCCAGCGGGTGCGGCGTCATCGCCAGCGCGCCGCTGGGCAGCGCGCGCAAACTTTCTTTTTCCACCCCGCGGCGAATACCCAGGAGTCGCTGGGGGGTCAGGGCGCCAAGGGCCTCTGTATTACTGTCCATGCCGATGGCCCTTCTACTTTTTTATGCGGCGCAAAGGTAACACAGGCTGAATTTTTCTGCAGACAGCCTTGCCCATTGCCATATTCGCTGTAGATTGCTGCCCATGTGGAGATTTCAATGACCCCCGAGGCAATTACCATTCAAAAACCCGCCGGCACCGCGGCCCAACTGATCCTGCTGTTCCATGGTGTCGGTTCCAACGCCCAGTCCATGGAGCCGCTGGGCCGGCGCCTGGCAGAGCGCTTCCCGCAAGCCATGGTGGTAGCGGTCCAATCGCCGCTGCCCAGCGATTTCCCCGGCGGCTTCCAATGGTTCAGCGTTGTCGGCGTCACCGAGGACAACCGCGCTGCGCGGATTGCTGAGGCCCTGCCGGCCTTTGCCCGCTGCGTCGCGCACTGGCAGCAGGAAGCCGGCGTGGGCCCGCAGGCCACCGCACTGGTGGGTTTCTCGCAGGGCGCCATCATGGCGCTGGAGTCCACCCTGCATTCCCCGGCACTGGCCAGCCGCGTGGTGTCCATCAGCGGGCGCTATGCCCGGCTGCCCGAGGCGGGTGACTACGCCGGCACCGTGCACTTCCTGCACGGCAAGGAAGATGCCGTGATCCCCTACAGCCACACCGTCATGGCGGCGCACCGCCTGCGCGACCTGGGATGGGACACCACCGCCGAAGTGCTGCCCTTTGTCGGCCACACGGTGCACCCGGAATTCGTGGACCTGCTGCTGGAAAAGCTCTCCAACCACATCTCGCACCGTATCTGGAAAGAGGCGATGCAGTCGCCGCCGGAATCCGGCACCTGACAGCGCGCCTGTAAAGACAATAATGGCACCATGATCACATCCGAGATCGTCGTCTGGTGCTTCATGCTGGGAGGCCTGTTGACGCTGGGCGCCATGTCAATCTCGGACGTGCTGCTCAACCGCAGCGTGGGTTCGTGGCGCGGACTGGTTTTCATCGTGCTGACCGGCACCAGTTGCGCGCTGATGACAGGCCTGCCCGAATACCTGCTGCCGGAACTGCCCTCCGTGCCCGTGCTGGTGCTCAAGGCCAGCCTGGGCCCGCTGTGCGGCGCGCTGGCCCTGACCTACCTGGGCCTGTGGCTGGGGGTGGCCGCCGAGGACCCGCTGGTCCACTACACCATCGTCTGGGGGTCCACGCTCTTGATCGTGGCCGCCGTGCTGCTGGCCATGCTGTCCCTGGGCTACTCGGCCCAGGATGCGTATGGACTGATGTGCATCACGGCCGCGGTCAGTTGCCTGGCGGTGTTCCTGTCGCTGCTGGCCTCGGTGCGGGCGGCCCTGCTGGGCGACCGGCTGGCACGCTGGATGGTGCTGGCCTGCGTGTTCCTGGCCATCATGATCGCCGGACTGTACGGGCATAACCTGCGCCCCGCTGCACTGAACGTGCACCTGCAGGCGCTGACGGCGTTTTCCACGGTGTCCTACTTTCTGATCGTCACCTCGCTGGGCATACGCCGCAACCGCCTGAACCGGCGCCTGGAGCGCCTGGCCGGACTGGCCCAGGGCATGGACCCGGCCACCGGACTGCCCAAGGGCTCGGTGCTGCTGTCCAAGGTGGACGACGCCTTCTGGCGCAGCGCCCGCATGCACACCCAATGCGCCGTCATCTGCCTGCATCTGCGCAACCTGTACGAACTCGGAGAGGTGGCTGGTCACCATGTGGACCAGCAGATCCTGGCGGCGCTGACCGCCCGCGTGCGGCGTGCCGTGGGGTTTCGCAGCGTCGTCGGGCTCTACCACCCACGCTGCTTTGTCGTGGTGCTGTCCGCCATCAAGCAACCCAAGCTGGTGCTGCGCACTGTGTCACGCCTGCGCTACCTGATGGCCAAGCCGCTGGACGTGGTGGGCCTGGACGACGGTAGCCACAGCTTCAGCCCGCGCTTCAGCATAGGCACGGTCATGGTGACGGCCAGCAGCGCCGACCCGGTGGCCGTCATCGACGAAGCCGAACGCATGGCGCTGGCCTCGGAGCAGAGCCCGCTGGAGGCCGCCTCCAGCGAGAGCCATTGACTAGCCCAGCTTGGCCGTAGCGCGGGCGATCTCCAGCGTGCCTTGTGCGGCACCGCTTTGCGGCACGGTTTCACCGGCACGCTCGCACACCTGGGCCAGTTGCGCGGCCAGGCGCTCGGGGGACTGCGTGTCCAGCCCTATCCATGCGCCCTCTGTCAGCGTGATGTGGGCGGCTTCCACGCTGCCGGCACCAGCGCACAAGATGGTGCGCGTGGGCGCGCTCTCGGCCACCAGCACCAGCATCGCGGGCACGACGGCTTCGGGCTTCAGCGCAGCCAGCACGGCTTCGGGCATCAGATCTTCCGTCATGCGCGTGGCGGCGGTCGGTGCCAGGCTGTTGACGTGGATGTTGTTCTTCGCGCCTTCGATGGACAGCGTCTGCATCAGCCCCACCAGCGCCAGCTTGGCTGCACCATAGTTGCTCTGGCCGAAGTTGCCATACAGGCCGGACGAGGACGTGGTCATCAGGATGCGACCGTACTTCTGTTCCGTCATGTACGGCCAGACCGCCTTGGTGCAATGCACCGCGCCCATCAGGTGCACGTCCATGACCAGGCGGAAATCGGCCAACTCCATCTTGGCAAAGCTCTTGTCGCGCAGGATGCCGGCGTTGTTGACCAGGATGTCCACGCGGCCCCAGGTGTCCACGGCCTGCTTCACCATGGCCTGCACGGCGTCCCAGTCCGTCACCGACGCGCCATTGGCGATGGCCTCACCACCGGCAGCGCGGATTTCCGCGACCACCGATTCGGCGGCAGACAGTGAACTGCCCGAGCCATCCCGCGCACCGCCCAGGTCATTGACCACCACCTTGGCGCCGCGCGCCGCCAGGGCCAGCGCATGCTGGCGGCCCAGACCGCCCCCTGCACCCGTCACAATGGCCACACGGCCCTTGAAATCCAATTCCATCAGTGTTTCCTCTGTATCGTTGACAAACAAATGGCTAAGGGCTTATGCGTATGGCCCCCGCGCGCCGGACGTACTTTAATTCAAGCAAGCGCTCACCAAAAAGCACCCACGAGACACCCCCTGCCCATGCAAACCACCCTGGAACCCGCCAGCGGCACCCCGCGTGATGCCGCCACCGTCGTCCTGCTGCGCGACGGCGCCACCGGCCTGGAGGTCTTCCTGATGAAGCGCAGCGGCCTGTCGGATGCGTTTGGCGAAGCCTATGTATTCCCTGGCGGAAAACTGGACGCGCACGACCAGTCCCAGGCGGCCCTGGCTGCGCTGGACACGCCGGTGGACGCGCTTGCACAGCCCCTGGGCGAGCCGGAACTGGCCCCCACGGTAGCCGCCGGCCTGCACGTGGCCGCGCTGCGCGAAATGTTTGAAGAAGCCGGCGTGCTGTTGGCCCATGGCGCAAGCCGCCCCGCCGGCACCACGGCCGCTGACTGGCAAGCCTGGCTGGCGACCGCACCTCAACAACTGCAGGCCAGCCAGCTCGTGCCCTGGAGCCGCTGGATCACGCCGCGCATGGCGGCGATGAGCAAGAAGCGCTTTGACACCCGCTTCTTCCTGGCCCCGGCCCCGGCCGGCCAGGTGGCCCGCCACGACAACTTCGAGACCACGGCCAGCCTGTGGCTCGCACCCCGTGAGGCCCTGCAGCGCTACCACCGCGGCGAAATCGAGATGGCCCCGCCGCAAATCATGAGCCTGGCCCATCTGGCCCGCTACGCGCGCGCTGCCGACGCGCTGCACGCCGCACGGAAGCAGACACCGCCCTGCATCTGCCCGGAGAACTTCAGCGACAACGGTGACGTGGTCCTGTGCTACCCCGGTGACCCGCAGCATTCGGTGCCCCAGCGCGCCCTGCCCGGGCCGACGCGCCTGTATCTGCGCAACCGGCGCTTTGTGCCACATGACGGCCTGGAAAGCCTGTGGGCATAGCGCCCCGATTTTCCCGGATTGCTATTTAATCAGTAGCTGCTTGCGCAATATCTGCGCGGCCTGCGGTCATTTTTATCAGTATATTTTCAGTGCGCGGCGCTATGCCGGCAGAGACTCGGCAGCCCTGCGGCTGGCGTAGTGGGCCTGCTTGACGGCGTACATGCGCTTGTCCGCCAGCTCCAGCAGATGCTCCAGCCCTGGCCCGTCCACCGGGAAGCAGGCCACGCCCACGGACGCCGTCAGCGGGTAGCTGCGGCCTTCAAACTGGAACTCGCTGTCTATCGCCTCCTGCACGCGTTTCATGGCCAACGCCAGGCCATGCGGTTCTTCTACCGGCGTGAGGATGGCACCGAACTCGTCGCCGCCCAGGCGGGCCACGGTGTCGGTGTTGCGGGTGCCGCCCTGCACACGCCGGGCAAACTCCTGGATCATGGCATCGCCGATGCGGTGGCCGTAGGTGTCGTTGACTTGCTTGAGGCCGTTCATGTCAATCATCAGCACGCCCACCGGGCGCGCGTCACGTTCACTCTGGAACAGCGCACTGCGCAGGCGGTCCATGAACAGGGCGCGGTTGGCCACGCCGGTCATGCTGTCATGCGTGGCCTTGAAGAACAGGTCGTCGGTGTCGTATTTGGTGGCAAAGAACATGGCCGCGCCCACCACTTCGGACAGCAGGCCCAGCAGCGTCATGTCGGCGGCGGAGAAGGCGTTGGGCCGCTCCGACATGGCCTTGAGCACGCCCACGGTGGTGCCCTTGTGCTTCAGCGGCATGACGATCATGGAGCGCAGGCCCACACGGCGGCAGGCGTCACGGTCCACGCGGTCATCGGTTTCGGAGTCGTCGCAGCGCAGCATCTCGCCAGTGCGTACGCACAGGCCGGACATGGAGGTCTGCAGCTTCAGGCGCAGGCCCAGCTGCGGGGTGGCGGCACCGGCCACGGCGCGGTACACCATGTCTTCGCCTTCGGCCAGTTCAATGGCGGCACCGTTGGCACCGACCAACGCATGGGCACGCTCAGCGACCAGGGACATGACACCACCCAGGTCCAGGCCCAGCTTGGCGATTTCGGTCTGTATCTGGATGACTTCCAACAACTGTTCCGGGGACGACATAACCCAATCCTTATAGGGGCCACAGCCTTTTGCCACCCTGTTTTTGAGGAATTCTGCACCGGCCGAGGCCGCATTTCAAACGAAATGTGCGCCTGGGCCCGTACGCGGGCTGCGCCCGCCGAGTCCTTGCATGGGAGCAATTTTTGC
>JACXTT010013625.1_pt1 | contig 10689 bp, 14 predicted proteins | sample 9270951 | NCBI WGS metagenome assembly JACXTT01 (sample SAMN15532306, study PRJNA645909) | rock metagenome | isolation source: weathered quartz diorite | place: Puerto Rico | collected 2017-06-21
GCCGGGTCAAGATCCGCGAGAGGGTCGAGGCCCATGAGCGGCAGTAAACTCATATCCAGCGGCTTTTCCGGCTGCTCAATCGATCGTGCGAACTCGGAAAAGTGCGTGTAGGGGACTGCCTCTACATGCGGGTGATGGGCGCGCCAGTCGTCAATGAGTGAGCGTAGCTGTTGCCTTTGTACCCCACTGATCGCGTTCTCGGCTAACTTCCAGGAGCGGGCTTCGAGTTCATGGTAGACCTCATCAAGGGTACGGGCGCGTTCACCGTACTCGCCTTTTCTCCAGACGTCTTCGATCACCATACGGCTCAGTGTGGCGAGAACAACGAAGTCCACTGCATCTGCGACAGGATTGGGCCCTGCCGCGATCATATATGCCGAAGTCGCTTGCGAAATCTTCCAATTCTGAGCTTGGCTACGTTCTGATGCGCTGCGGGATTCGAAAGCCGTGATTGGGTCGATAATCCGTCCGACATACTCGTCGGCGAAGCGCATGACCTTGATTTGAAGATCTTGCAGTTCATGAGCGCGTTGGGAGGCGCGGTCCGGCCCCAGAACACGCGGAACGATGCCGCATCCAGTTGCATAGGTGACCAATAAAGCTAAAACGATCGGAGCTGATCGATGGTGCATTTCACTCCTCACACATGATTGAGGCTCCTAACCATGCTGCGTTTTCACCGACAGGAGTTTACGTGAGCGATAAGCCTCAGGAGCGTCACTAACTACTATGGGACGATACGCTTTGAGCATTGGTCGTGCGATGCAGTTTGGTAAGCAATCATCTTGGATGCACAAACTGGTGCTCGTTCCAAAACGTTTCGTCTCAATCGAGTGCGCTACGATGGCGCCATCGACATCGACTCTCTGGTGGCTGCCATGAGGAAGTCTTCACGAAACGCTTCGTTCATCCTATCTAGAGCATCCCGACCGGTCGATCCTGATGGACCGACAGCCTAAGACGGCCGCGACGAACCGGTTCATCAGGATCGCGGGTATAGTGAGCCCGATCCTCCCCGACCTCGATATCCCGAAGCGGCAGTGTGACCCGTTGCTTCATATGAGGCGCAGCCGTCTCCAACGCCAAACTCACTACCTCGCCGGTACAATCGGTGACCTGGGCGTTCAGATCCTTCGCGTTGGCGAAATCAACGGTGACCCGCTCCTCGTCGTTTATCCAAGGCCTGATCAGCCGCGCTTTCTCGTGGTTGTCCATTTTTCTAACGCTCCCTCTCGTTCACTGAGCGAGCGGTCTGCCCACCCGGGCGATCCCTTAACGTGAAAGGTTAGTTTGTGCGCCCAGTGTTCGCGTTCTTGTCGCCAGCTTTCTTGGCTTTCTTCCTGCCATGCCCGGCCTTGTGTACGGGCTGATCTGTCTTTGCCTGCTGCGCGGCATTCCCATTGACTGCTGGCCGTAACGGATGGCGCTGTTTTTGCGACGCGCTGATCGATTCTCGAGCTTTTTCCGTGAAACGGTTGAGATCCATCTTCTCCTCCGCGGTCATTTCCCCTGGGCGCGCAGTCGCTCATTCTCGCTCTGCGATGCGTGCAACCGATCTCGCATGTCCAAAATGACGGCGATTCCCGCCAGATTCACCCCGATGTCGCTGCGCAAGCGCTGGATCAGGCGCAGGCGCGGGACAGCCGCCGCATCAAAAAGCGTCTGCGAACCTACCCAGCCCACCGGATCGAGCAGACCGAAATCAACGAACTGCTCTACAAGAACCGGATGAAGACCGCAGGATGAGGCGAGCCCTTCCAGCGTCACTTGCTCATGTTCGCGGCGGCAGAGCACAATTTGATAGCGTCCCTCAGTCATCGTTTTCCTCCCAGCAACTCGCGCGCGTCGAATCGCGCTTCGGCGGCCAGTTTTTCAAACAACTCCTTCTCCTTGGCGGAAAGCTTCGGCGGGATGACGATCTTCAGCCTGACATATTCATCGCCGCGTCCGCCTTGCCTTCGGTTCAAACCCTGACCGCGCAACCGCAATCGCTGCCCGCCTTGCGTCCCTGCCGCGATCGTCATTTCGACGGGTTCGTCGAGCGTGGGCACGCTGACATTCGCGCCGAGCGCGGCTTCCCACGGGGCGACCGGCAGCTCAATCTGAATGTCGTCGTCGCCAACCACGCTGAAAAGCGGATGAGGCTTGATTCTCGCTCGCAGGTATAAATCGCCCGCCGGGGCATTCCCTGATCCCGACGCGCCCTGCCCGGAGAGACGAATGACCGAGCCGTCACGCATTCCTGCTGGAATCGTAACTTCGAGTGATTTGGAGTCAGGACTCTCGATCCTGATGGTTCGCGTCACGCCGCGATGGGCTTCTTCCAACGTGAGCGAGATCTCAGCCTCCACATCGGAGCCGCGCATCGCAAACCCGGCACCTCCCCGCGCTCCTCGCGATTCACCGGCTCGGGCGTTCCCCGCGCCGCCGCCGAAGAACGATTCAAAGAAATCGCTGAAGCCGCTTGCGGCGCGTCCACCGCCAAAGACTTCCCCATAATCGAACCCGCCGCCCGCTCCTCCCGGGCCTTCCCGACCGGCCCAATCTGGAGGCGGAGTAAAATCGGCTCCAGCTTTCCAGTTTGCACCAAGCTGATCGTAGCGCCGGCGCTTGTCCTCATTGGACAAGACTTCATAAGCTTCATTCAGCTCCTTAAACTTCTCCTCCGCCGTCTTGTCGCCCGGATTGACATCCGGGTGATGTTTTCGCGCAAGTTTGCGATACGCCTTTTTGATCTCATCCCGGGTCGCCGTTCGGGCGACTCCAAGGACTTCATAATAGTCTCTGAATTTAACCGCCATAGCTGCCCGCTCTGGTTAATCCCCTTCTTGAGCGACGCGAACTTGCGCCGGGCGGAGCAGTTCTTCTCCCCAATAATAGCCTCGGCGCATTTCATTGAGTACAGTGCCCGGTTCGTATTTGTCGCTCTCGACCGTCCCCACCGCTTCGTGGCGCACAGGGTCAAAAGGCTTACCAAAGCTCTCGAAGGCGGTCACTCCTTCCGCGGCGAGCAACGTGGTCAGTCGCCGGTAGATCGTTCGCAACCCATCAACGACAGGCTGCGGCTCCTGGCTGGCGTGAGCCAACGCACGCTCGAAATCATCCATCACGCCCAACATCGCCAGAATCAGCGCGCGTTTGCCTGCCTTCGCCTCCTGCGCGCGGTCACGCTCCACGCGCTTGCGGAAATTGTCGAAGTCGGCGGCGTTTCGCAAGTACAGTTCATGCTCTCGGCGTAAATCTTCTTTGAGCTGCGCGTTCTCCGCCTTCAACCGTTCGTTTTCCGGCTGCTCAGCTTTTTTTTGTGGATCCTTTGTCATATGTCATATTTCATATGCCATCTGTGATATGACATATGACCTGTGCATCGTTCATTACTTAGCCTGCTTGAATTCAGCGTCGATTACGTCATCGCCCCCGCCGGCACCGCCCTGAGCCCGCGCGCCCGTCGCTTGGGTTTGACCTGCCGAAGCCAGCCCATAGGCAAGCTGCTGCAAATCGTTCGCCAGTTGGCGCAGCCGCGCAACGTCGGAAGAGGCGCCTTTGACTAACTGTCGAATTTCTGTGATTAACTGATCAGCCCGCGCTTTCTCATTGGTAGGCGCACGATCGCCTAGTTCCTGCAACTGGCGCTCGACCTGATAGGCAATCGAATCAGCGTGATTACGCGCCTCGACCTCTTCGCGTCGCCGCCGGTCCTCGTCGGCGTGGCTCTGCGCGTCCGCAACCATGCGGTCCACTTCTTCTTTCGAAAGCTGCGTGGAGCCGCTGATGGTGATCTTCTGCTCTTTCCCGGTCTCTTTATCGCGCGCGGTGGCGGTCAGAATGCCGTTGGCGTCAATGTCGAAGGTGACTTCTACTTGCGGCACGCCCCGCGGCGCAGGCCGTATGCCTTCCAGCCGAAAATGACCGAGCGTGCGGTTGTCGCGCGCCAGCTCCCGCTCGCCTTGCAATACATGAACATCCACCGCGGTTTGATTGTCGTCCGCCGTCGAAAAGGTCTCTGTTTTGCGAACGGGGACCGTCGTATTGCGCTCGATCAGTTTGGTCATCACGCCGCCCATCGTTTCGACGCCCAGCGACAAGGGCGTCACATCCAGCAAGAGCACGTCTTTTACTTCACCTGCGAGCACTCCGGCCTGGATCGCCGCGCCGATGGCGACCACTTCGTCCGGATTGACCGACTGGTTCGGCTCTTTGCCGCCGGTTAGACGGCGCACCAGCGCCTGTACTGCAGGAATGCGTGTAGAGCCGCCGACCAGCACGATTTCTTCAAGATCGCGTTCGGTGAGTTTGGCGTCCGCGAGCGCCTGTTTGACCGGCCCTGCGCATCGTTCGACCAAATCCACCGTCAATTGATCGAACTTCGCCCGCGTCAGCTTGTATTCCAGGTGTTTCGGGCCGCTGGAATCAGCGGTGATAAAAGGCAAACTGATGGTGGTTTCAATCATGCTGGACAACTCGATCTTGGCCTTCTCCGCGGCTTCGGTCAGTCGCTGCAAGGCCTGCCGGTCGTTACGCAGATCGATTCCCTGGTCGCGTTTGAATTCGTCGGCCAACCAGTTCACGATCCGTTTGTCGAAATCATCGCCGCCCAGATGCGTGTCGCCCGAAGTAGCTTTGACTTCAAAAACGCCGTCACCGACTTCCAAAATGGAAACGTCGAAGGTGCCGCCGCCCAGGTCGAAGACCAGGATAGTTTCGTTCGTCTTCTTCTCCAGGCCGTAAGCCAACGCGGCGGCCGTCGGCTCGTTGATGATGCGCAGCACATTCAATCCTGCGATTTTGCCTGCGTCTTTGGTGGCCTGACGCTGCGCGTCATTGAAATACGCTGGGACGGTGATCACCACATCAACAACCTTTTCGCCCAGATACTTCGTCGCGTCCCCTGCCAGCTTACGCAGGACCTGCGCGGAAATTTCTTCCGGGGAGATCAGTTTGCCCTGAATTTCAAAACGCACGGCGTCGTTCGGTCCGGAGGTCACTTTGTACGGCACATTCTTGATCTCCGACTGAACCTCCGAATAACGGCGACCAATAAAGCGCTTAGCGGAGTAAATGGTATTTTGCGCATTGAGCACAGCCTGCCGCTTGGCCAATTGCCCGACCAAGATCTCACCCGTCTTGGTGTAAGCCACAACAGAGGGAGTGAGGCGGCTGCCGTCACTGTTGACGATCACGACAGGCTTTCCGCCCTCCATGACCGCGACCACTGAATTAGTTGTGCCAAGATCAATCCCGATTGCTTTTGCCATAACTTGCCTCCTCCGCAATCCCTAGGAGCGCGCGCAGCTCGCGTACGCTCCCAGGCGGTGAAATGATCGAGTCTCTTTCTTGCTTTTTTGTAGATGACTTTCGTAAATACATCGGCCATTCCATGATGACCATCGCAAGCTGCGCTCGGTCGTCCCTCGCGGCGCATGTTTGTCAATATAATCCTTAAGCTCTTCAGGCGAGATCTTGAATTGCTTGAGGATTGCCTGAACGACGTCGTTGTCTGCGAGAACATAGAGAAGGTGTTCGGAATCCACGTCGCGCTTGCCGAGCTCGGCGGCCCGCTGTTGGAGCTCCTTAGAATGATCGCTGAAGTGCTGTTCGACGGGCATCGTCTCAGGAGAGGGGAATGCCGAACCGCGCCACGAAACATCCGGCGGCAGAGTTGCCTGATCGCCGAAGAACTCCCGCAAAAGACTGTTTCCGAACAGCGATTCCAGAGGCGAGAGCGTACGTTGATATCGAGTGAGCTGGGCATAATGATAGTCGCAGACGCTGAGCTGCTTCTGCTTGCCATCCTGCAGAACGGTGACGCGTACGGTTGCCGGGCGGCTATGGCAGATGTCGCACAATTTTTTAGCCATCTCAGTCTCCCAATGAGTGGGTCAATCAGGTTGCTCAGAAAAGCGATGACTGCACGTGCGCTACTAGAGCAACGCTTGTAATTGATCCTGTCAGTCTTCCTTCTCCTGTAACCGCTTGAGATGCTGTTCAAGCTTGGCCTTCATCTCGCCGGCAACGCCGCTTACTTTGCGTTTTACCACCTCGGTATTCGCCTTAATCCGTTGCTTCCGTGCATCAAGTTCTTTCCGGAGGACATCTCTTTTGGCACGAAGGCCGTCGAGTTGCTGTTGGATCTTGGCTCTCACGTCCACCTTCGCCTGTGCGAGTTCAGCCTTGAGCTTCTTCCCCGGTCCCTCATCGGCCTTGACTTGAGCCTCAATCTGTTTCTCCGATTCATCCTTGATCACGGTTCGAAGCACACGTCCGCTGAGCGGCCCCATCGCCTGATCGAGCGGCTCGCGGGGTGTTGCCGCAGAGGCTCGCGGTGTTCACGACTAATAAGACCCCGCCTCTGTACTGGCTCAGGTTCACCGGCTTCCCGTCGATGTCGTCCATGGTGAAGTCGTACAGACTCGTTGTTTTCGCCGTCACGAGATGACCTTCCTGACCTGCTTGTGCAGCACACACATTCAGCACCAAGCCCAATGTCAGAGCAAGCCTCGTTGTGTGGAGTGTCGGCATGATGGTCCTCATCTTCGACTTACAGTCGTTGCAGTGCCGCAATCCGCTCTTCCATGGGCGGATGGGTGGCAAACAAGTGCATAAAACCGGACGTCTTCCCGGAAATCTTGAAGGTGGCCAACGGATCCTGGGTGCCGTATTCGACCTGGGCCCTGTTTACCCAGCGATCAATGGCTTGCAAGGCGGAAATCATCGGACCCTTTCCGTACACCTTAGCGGAAAATGCATCGGCGCCAAATTCTCGTCGACGCGAATGCCAACTGACGACCAACATCGCCAGAACGCCGAGAACGACTTGAAGAACGATGTAGACGATGAAGGCCAGGAACGGGTTTCCCCCTCCGGCTTCCTCGCGATCTCCCTGGGACTGACCGACAAGTGAAGACAGGAAATTGCTGATGTAATAAACGAAGGTATTCATCAGGCCGGCTAGGACCGTCGTGGTAAACATGTCGCCGTTGTAGACGTGGCCCATCTCGTGAGCCAGGACCGCTCTCACTTCGTCTTCCTTGAGGTCTTGGAGCAAGCCTGTGGAGACTGCTACCATCGAATCGTTCCTGCTGGGACCGGTAGCAAACGCATTGGGGTCCGGCGAGTCATAGACCCAGACCTCCGGCATGACAATATGCAGCCGTTGGGCGATCTCCTGAACCGCACCGTAAATCACCTCCTCGGCATGCGAATGCGGCTGGGTAATCTGCTGGCAGCTGAGCATCGCGCGAGCCATCTGTTTCGAGAAAAGCAAGCTGATGAAGGCGCCGCCGAAGCCGATGACGAGGGACCAGACTAAGAGCTCTTGATTGAGCACCCCTCGCACGTCGATGCCAAAGGCCGGCAACACCACATTGATCAGGATGTTGGCCGTGATCGAGAGAGTGAGATAGATGAGAAAGTTTGCGATTAGGAACAGCCCGACTCCCTTAATCCACTTCATCGAAATCCTCCCGTTCGATTCTTCCCAGACCAATGCGACGACGGCAGAGTGACCGGTCTGCAGCAACTTGCCGACTCAGTTGGGCTGAATTGCTTGTCGTGTGCATCGCTGTCTTCGCCTCGTCACCTATTTTGCGTGACGCTTTGACGATGCCGAAAGAACCACCGATGCCTCGCTCGTCAAAACCCGAAATGTGAATGTCTCCTGCAGATACAGACGAACGATGGTATCCGTGTGGCTGAGATAACCGATGGACACGTCCGAGCCAATATTGAGTTCGAAATCACCACCACGGGTACTCAATACAAAGGCACCGTTAAGCGCCGGAGCCCAAATGAGATGGCCATCGATCATTCGTTTAACATGTTCAAGAATTGGGTAGCCTTGATCGCGAGCTTCGAGGAGTGCCGTAGATTCGTTGGCCCCCAGCAGGACGGAGTATGGACCATTGACACCGACAAGACGCAACTGAGTTAACGCCTGAGCGACAGCATCCGGATAATCGCGGACGTCATCCGGCAGAGACTTAACTGGATTACTGGAGCCTTCACGAATACCCTGAATACTCGCTGCCCGGTATCCATCGAAGACCGCGCGGTCCTCGGCGAACGCAAGGGTCTTCGCGGCATCCTTGGCAGGCTGCCAGTCAGAATCCTCAGATCCCCGCTCGACATCGTCAATCGCGTGCCGCGGTAGTTCAAAAGGCACCCTCAACTCCGCAAGAGCTCTGACTTCCCGTTGATGTGCGATGACGCCCTCTGCCGGTGGAGTGATTGCTACTAAATGGCCCGTCGCAACTCCTGGAAGCGCAATTCCGCCCGGAGGGGGAACATCAACAACGCGTCGACCGGCGAGATAGCGTTTGAGCGTCCGCGTCGTCTCCTCCTCAATCTGCGCCCACGCCGCGTCTGAAATTGGTGCCAATTCCCGATGGAGGTTATTCATTCGTCACTCCTTTGAGCGATCCTATTCCGAGCGATGTATCGCGCACTGGCGAAGATGATGACCGATCAGGTTCTACCGGTCGTGGGCTGGTTGGCGCTGTTGAAGGTTTGTCGTCACCAACATGTTCAAGAAAAGTCGCTGACGGAGCAAAAAACAAGCTCCCAGTGACGGCTCGACTAAAATCCAACAGGCGGTCATAGTTGCCCGGCGGTCGCCCGATAAACATGTTCTCAAGCATCTGTTCAGTTGTCCGTGGAGATCGACTGTATCCGATAAAGTAGGTGCCGAATTCTCCGTGACCGGGTCTGCCAAAGGGCATGTTGTCCCTCAGAATGTTAACCTGTTTTCCGTTCTCGACAATGACCGTCAAAGCGTTGTGAGCCGAAGAGGGTTTCGCGGCATCGTCCAGCTCGATATCGGAAAGCTTTTTGCGCCCTATGATGCGCTCTTGCTCCTCTGTTGAAAGAGTGTTCCACCGACTCATATCGTGTAGGTATTTCTGAACGATGACGTAGCTTCCGCCGGTAAACTGAGGGTCCTCTCCAGCGACGAGGGCAGCATGAAGCGCGGCCTCACCACGTGGATTTTCTGTCCCGTCAACGAATCCAAGAAGGTCACGTTCATCGAAGTAACGGAAGCCGTACGTCTCGTCAACCGCAGAGACGGCTCCTCCAAGCCGCTCCATGATTTGGGTCACCAATTCGAAACACATATCCATTCGTTTGGCGCGGATGTGAAACAACACGTCAGCAGGAGTAGAGACGGCATGGCGTTCACCCGATCGGATCTCACGAAACGGATGAAGTTCAGCCGGCCGAGGTGTTCCGAAGAGCTTGTCCCACGCATCGGATCCGAATCCCGCGACACACGAGAGCCCTCCCTCTACGCGACGGAAATCGACCGCGCGAAAAATTCCCGGGAGATCAGCGCAGAGCGAGCGCACGGCTGCGTAACTCACGCGGTCCGGCTTCATACAGATCACCAGGAATATCGCGGCGCTGGTGAGTGGCGCAAGAACGGGCTGTGGAACCGGTGTTAGCTCTTCTCCTTCGGCTATGCTCATACGAACCCTTTCGATTTTTGCGAACGCCCCAAAATACGACTCATCGATCTCCACTTCCCGGCGCAGCAACCCCGGGGCTTCCTACGCCCCAATGGGGCGCCACAGGATGGTGAAAGCCGGGCGCGCCGTCGGATAGCTCAGGCCCAACAGGACAGCCGCTTGATGAGCGGCTGTCCTCTCCAGTTCAAAGAGTTTGATCGGCCACAGCCACCTGGACAGCGGCATCCGCGACTGTCCTAACCAGGTCCCGGTCACCGCACCAAAGGTATAGCGACAACGGCGGCGTTGGATCTGCGGTGTGGGCCAGCCTTTAGGACTGGCCCTGTGTGCACATCGACTTTTGAACTACTGCTTCGCCACGGTGACGTGTTTAATGGAGAGAGCGTGACCCTGAGCGGTCACTTGAGCCTCAACCTTGTCGCCGACTATGAACGGCAAGGAAGCGTCAAGCTTCGTAGTCTTGTCGATATGAACACGCACTTCGTGGCCGGACGTATCATGTATCGTATAAAACTCTCCTTCCATCTTCAGCAAGTCACCTTTCACAGCAGTCCCAGGGGTTTGCTGCATCTTTTGCTGCATCTGTTGCTGCGTCTGTGCCTGTTGGCTCTTCATGGGCTGCTCGTTCATCAACTGTTGGCCTTGCTGGGCCTTGTCCGAGTTTTCCTCTTGGAACATTTGTCGCTGGTCTTGTTGCTTCTCACCAGCAGCGTACGTCAAGGGTGCCATCACAAAACTGAGGATCACTGTGACTGTGGTCAAACCTAAAAGACTCTTCATGACGAGACCTCCTTCTATGTGGATTAGTTGCGTATGTCTACTCCTCCGACTCCGCACACCAACGTTCTCATATCCGCGAGGATTCTTGATACAGACCAGATCGCTGCCCACTACATGATCGCGATCACTTCCACGGGATGCTCACGAGACACTTCACCGTTCGAAAAACTTCCTCTTCCTTCCCATGAGCCGTTCACGCGCCTCGACACTCAAGGAACGGGGGGAATCGCGAGATCCGTCACCTTGTCCTCACCATCCAGTAACAGAATCACCGACTTCCCTGCCGGCAGCTTCTCAAGTTTGTCCTGAATAAAGGTGCCGACGTCGAGGCCGCGTTCCCGGCCATCTTCCGTCCGAATCCTCACTTGGCTCTCCGCTCCCTCCCCCCCAATGTTCCCTCGGTACTTCCGATCGAGGTTTTCGGCGCGCAGTGACATCGACGCTCCGC
>JACXTT010013626.1_pt1 | contig 10689 bp, 11 predicted proteins | sample 9270951 | NCBI WGS metagenome assembly JACXTT01 (sample SAMN15532306, study PRJNA645909) | rock metagenome | isolation source: weathered quartz diorite | place: Puerto Rico | collected 2017-06-21
ATCTACCTGCGCCAGAGCAAGGCCAAGACCGACCGCGCGCTGCTGCTGCGCGTGCTGAAGAACCCGCAGGTGCAGTTCCGCGTGGCGCCGCAGAACACCTTCGCGCTGGCCGCTTTCATGCACCGCGTGGGCGCGATCCGCAACCAGCCGAAGTCCTGGCAGGACTATTTCTTCCAGGACCCGGTCACCGCGCAGGGGAGCTGAGCATGGCCACCCACAACCTGCGCGTGGTGTCGGACCGCGCCACGCCCCTGCTGCAGGTGGACGGCGTGTCGCTGGAGTACCGCACGCCCGAGCGCATCGTGCGCGCGACCCATCGAGTCAGCTTCGACGTACATGCCGGCGACCGCTTCGTGCTGCTGGGCCCGTCTGGCTGCGGCAAGTCCACGCTGCTGAAGGCGGTTGCCGGGTTCGTTCCGCCCAGCGAGGGCGAGATCCGGCTCGAAGGCCGGCGCGTGCTGCAGCCCGGCCCGGACCGCATCGTGGTGTTCCAGGAGTTCGACCAGCTGCCGCCGTGGAAAACGGTGGTGCAGAACGTGATGTTCCCGCTGCGGCAGGCGCGCAAGCTGTCGCGGGCAGAGGCGCGCGAGCTGGCGCTGGACAGCCTGCACAAGGTGGGGCTGGCCGATTTTGCCGATGCCTACCCGCATACGCTGTCGGGCGGCATGAAGCAGCGCGTGGCGATCGCGCGCGCACTGGCCATGCGCCCCAAGGTGCTGCTGATGGACGAGCCCTTTGCCGCGCTGGACGCGCTCACGCGCCGGCGCATGCAGGAAGAGCTGCTGGCGCTGTGGGATGACGCGGCCTTCACGCTGCTGTTCGTCACGCATTCGATCGAAGAGGCGCTGGTGGTGGGCAGCCGCATCCTGCTGCTGTCGCCGCACCCTGGCCGCGTGCGCGCGGAGCTCAACAGCCACCAGTTCAGCCTGGCCAGCCAGGGCGGCGCCGAATTCCAGGCCGCCGCGCAACGCATCCATACCTTGCTGTTCGACGAGCCCGCCGCCGAGGCCGCGCCGCGTGCGCGCAGCGCGGCGGGCCGCTGATCCGGGACATCGCATCATGACGCAACCGACACTGACACTGGCCGACACGCTTCGGCCCGAATACGAACGCGAGCCTGAACCCTTCACCGAAGCCCCGCTTGCGCGCGCGCTGCCGTGGCACCAGCGCCTGTGGCAACACGGCTGGCTGCGCAAGGCGGTGATCCTGCTGGCGCTGGGGCTGATCTGGGAGCTGGTGGCGCGCGTACAGGACAACGACCTGCTGCTGCCGTCGTGCCTGGCGACCATGCGCGCCTTTGCCGAGGCGGTGGCCAGCGGCGAGCTGCCGGGCAAGGCGGCGATTTCGCTGTCGGTGCTGCTGCGCGGCTATGCGGCCGGCATCGTGCTGGCGTTCGTGCTGACCTCGCTGGCGGTGTCCACGCGCTTCGGGCGCGATGTGCTGGATACGCTCACCGCCATGTTCAACCCGCTGCCGGCGATCGCGCTATTGCCGCAGGCGCTGCTGTGGTTCGGGCTGGGCACCAGGAGCCTGGTCTTCGTGCTGGTCCATTCGGTGCTGTGGCCGCTGGCGCTGAACATGTACGCGGGCTTCCAGGCGGTGCCGCCGACGCTGCGCATGGCGGGCCGCAACTACGGCCTGCGCGGGCTGCGCTATGTCGAGCTGGTGCTGGTGCCGGCGGCGCTGCCGGCGATCCTGTCGGGCCTGAAGATCGGCTGGGCTTTTGCCTGGCGCACGCTGATCGCGGCCGAGCTGGTGTTCGGCGCGTCGTCGGGGCAGGGCGGGCTGGGCTGGTTCATCTTCCAGAACCGCAACGAGCTCTACACCGATCGCGTTTTTGCAGGGCTGGCCGCGGTGATCCTGATCGGGCTGCTGGTGGAGGGACTGGTGTTCACCACGCTGGAACGGCTGACGGTGCGCCGCTGGGGCATGCAGCAGTAGCCGCCCGCTTGCCCTGTGCCGGCATGGGGCGTAGGCTACGCCTCCGGTACGCAACCGGAGCCCAACCATGACCGCCATCCACCAGGCCGCCGCACAGGGATTCGCCAGCCAGGCCGATACCTACGCGCGCGGACGTCCCGAATATCCCACTGAAATCGACTCCTGGCTGCGCGGCACGCTGGGCCTGCGCGCGGGCCGCACCGTGCTGGACCTGGGCGCGGGCACCGGCAAGTTCACGCGCCGGCTGGTGGAGACGGGGGCGACGGTGATCGCGGTCGAACCGGTGGCGCAGATGCGCGCGCAGCTGGCCGCGGCGCTGCCATCGGTGCAGGCGCTGGAAGGCAGTGCCGAAGCCATCCCGCTGCCCGATGCCAGCGTCGACGCCGTGGTCTGCGCGCAGGCCTTCCACTGGTTTGCCAATGCGGGCGCGATGGCGGAAATCGGCCGCGTGCTGAGCACCGGCGGCCGACTCGGGCTGGTGTGGAACGTGCGCGATGAAAGCGTGGACTGGGTGGCGCAGCTGACGGCCATCATGACGCCGTACGAAGGCGACGCGCCGCGCTTCTACAAGGGCGACTGGAAGCGGGTCTTTCCCGCCGACGGCTTCGGGCCGCTGGCGCTGCAGCGCCTGCCCTACACGCATGTGGGGGCGCCGCAGCAGGTGATCGTGGACCGGGTGATGTCGGTGAGCTTCATTGCCGCGCTGCCGGCGGCGGAGCAGGCACGCGTGCGCGAACGGCTGCGGGCGGTCATTGACGGGCATCCCGCGCTGGCGGGCCGTGCCAAGGTTTCTTTCCCTTATCGCACCGAGGCCTATTGCTGCGAACGGCTGGCCTGACGCTACATCGTCGCCTGCCGCACCCAGAATGCGGCGCCGTGGCGCGCAATGGCGCCGGGCTCGGGTTGTCGGGCCGTCGCGGCAGGCTGGCGGGCACAGATGCCGGCCTCGATCTGTTCCCAGATGGCCAGCATGGCGACGACCTTGGGCAGTGCGGTCACGCCCGTGGATGTCGGCACCCAGTCCGGGCCGCAAGTGCGGAACAGCGGCTTGCCGAGCACGGCCTCGAGGCGGCGGATATGGTAGTACAGCCTTTGCGGATGGATGCGCAGCGCTTGCGCGGCGCGGACGGCATCACGGTGCCGCATCAGTGCGACATAGGCGCGCAACGACAGGAAGCTGACGCGCCGGTTGTTTGGGTAAGCCATGCCTGGGCCGTGGCCGGGGCATGCTTGGCGCTTGGCTGGAAGCACGGTGCCCGGCGAATCGAAAGTGAATCGATCCTAGCGGGACGCAGGCTGGCTGGAGGGTGCGGCTTTCCGAAATGACCCGGGGAAATTTCTGCAATGTGGGGTGGCGCGAGCCGGGCTCAGTGCATCGGCAAATGGCCAATAGCGGTCAGCGCCTGCACCACTTCGGGCGACAGGCGGCGTTCCCTGCATGGCACGCCCGCGGTCTCAAGCGTGGTCCACAGGTCCGCGTCGCCGGTGACGATACGCTGCCGCAGGTGGGCGAGGTATGTGTACTCCGCGGACGTCAGCGGGCGCGGAGCGCTACGCAGGTCATCCAGGATGGCGCCAAGCGAGAGGGCGGGAACAGTCATACCAGGGTCGGGAAAAACACGGCGGTGAGACATTGCAGCGAGGGTACGGAAAACAGCGCAGGGATTGCGCAGAGGTCAGGCAACGCATGATTTTATCCACGCCGTGCAGCGGCTGCTTAATCAAAAGCAGGTAACTTTCCCTCTAATTCCGCTTGCAAACCGGGGAGTGGCGAGTACGCGCATGCAATGTGGCGCATGCGGTAGCCGGGGGGGCGGCGAAGGCGCTTGGGCGGCGGCCTGGGCGGCAGCAGGCGCCGGCCACGTGTTGCAGAAAAACGCCAGCGCGCTGCGCGGATCCATGAATGCGTGCGGCGTCGGTTGCGCGAGCCCGCCGCACGTGTGCCGGTTCATTGACACGCGGCAGGGCGGATTGACAAGCCGGGGTGCGTTCTATACGTTGGCGCATCGTTCCGTCATCCGGTCCAGCCAGGATCGCCACTGTCCGCCATGCCACGCAAAGCCGCACAGGTTTCAGAAGCCGACAAGCACGCCGCCGCAGGCGGCGCCATCGCCGTGGACCGGGCGCTGTTCGTGCTGTCGGTGTTCCGTCTTGGCGATACCGCGCTGGGGCTGGCCGAGCTGGCGCAGCGCAGCGGCCTGTACAAGAGCACGCTGCTGCGCTTGCTGGCCTCGCTCGAGCACGCCGGGCTGGTGCGGCGCCATGCCGACGGGCGCTATGGCCTGGGTCCCGAGGTGGCGCGGCTCAATGCCGTCTACGCGGCGTCGTTCTCATTGGAGGCGGTGGTGATGCCGGCGCTGCGCGAGCTGGTGCGCATCACGCGTGAAAGCGCGGCCTTCCATGTCGAGCAGGGCGAGCACCGGCTGTGCCTGTACCGTGTCGATTCGCCGCAGCCGGTGCGCGACCATGTCCGCGCCGGCGAACTGCTGCCGCGCGACCGGGGCGCCGGCGCGCGCGTGCTGCGTGCCTTTGCCGGTGAGTCCGGCACGCTCTACGAGCGCATCCGGCACGAGGGCGTGGCGGCACTGGTGGGCGACCGCAGCCCCGATCTTGCCGGGGTGTCGGCGCCGGTGTTCGGTCCCGGCGATGTGCTGTGCGGTGCACTGACGCTGACCTGCCCGGCCTCGCGCTACCGCGAAGACTTCCGCGTCGATGTGCTGCATGCGGCGCGTGTGCTGACCCGGACACTGGGCGGAACCTTTCCGGACAGCATTGCGGACAACGCCATCCCGGACTGAGCCGCCGGGCTGGCGTGTGCAGCCGGCCCGACCCGGCTTGTCGGGGGTGCCACGGCCCGGCATGCGCGGGCTATCATGCGGCTGGCATTGAAAACAACGCACGTCACATTTTGTGAAAACAAGTGCGGGAGATGCCTGCTTCGCGCCGCTGTGGCCTGATGCCGCTGCTCGATATTGACGGCGCGGCAGACGGCATCCTTGAGGAAATCCCCGTGCACCTGGACCAGCAGACCATTGCGGTGGTGATGATGGTGTTTTTCTGCAGCACGCTGATTATTGCGGCGGGGCTGGTGTTCGCGCTGCGCGCAAGCGAGGCGGGGCGGCTGTGGGCGTTCGGGCACGTGCTGGTGTCGGCCGCGGGCCTGGCGCTGGCCATCAGCGCGGCCAGCGGCACAGGCCAGCTGGGCACGCTGGGCGCGTTGGCGTTCGTGGCTGGCTGGCTGCTGATCTACCGCGGCGTGCGGGTCTATTACGGGGTGCCGGCCCATCCCGCGGCGCTGGCCGCCGCGGGCGTGATCGTGCTTGGCCTGATCGTGGCCACCAACGGCATGCCCGACGGGCAGCAGGTGGTGCTGCGCATCGTCTACGGCCTGCTGGCGCTGGTGTCGCTGGCCACCTTTGCCACGATGGCGCGCGCCGGGCGCGGGCGCCGCAGCATCGGCGCGCCGCTGGTGCTGGTGGCCAGCCTGGTGCATCTGGCCACGCAGCTGGCCGGCTTCAGCCATGCCATGAACTTGCCCGTGGCGGGCGGTGCGGGTGCCGCGCCGCTGACGCTGTTCTTTGCCGGCCCGGCCGGCTCGGCCTGGCTGCTGGCGCCGCTGATCGCCACCCTGCTGGGCCTGTTCGGCTTCACCGTGATGGCGATGGAGCAGATCGTCGCGCACAACGAAAGCGGCGCGCGCGTGGACGCCCTGACCGGGCTGCTCAACCGCGGGGCGCTGGAGATGTCGGCACTGTCGCTGGTGGCGCGCTGGCAGCGCGACGGGCAGGCGCTGTCCTGCCTGGTGATCGACATCGATTATTTCAAGCAGGTCAACGATACCTTCGGCCACCACGCCGGTGACGCCGTGCTGCGCGAGGTTGCGCATGCGCTGGACAATTCGCGCCGCGCCTCGGACGTGGCCGGGCGCTATGGCGGCGAGGAGTTCTGCGTGCTGTGCCCGCATACCGACGAGCAGCAGGCCTCGGCGCTGGCCAACCGGATCCTGCGCAAGGTGCGCGCGATTGAACTGCCCGCCGGGCACGGCCATGCCAGCGTCAGCATTGGCGTGGCGCAGCTGCGCGGCGGCCCGGTCAGCAAGGAAGCGCTGTGGCGCCTGTTGTTCGCCGATGCCGACCGCGCCCTCTATCACGCCAAGGAACATGGGCGCGACCGCTACGTGCTGGCCTCGTCCATGGCGGCGCCGGCGGCCGCGAGGGCATCGCCGGCGCCGCTGCTGGAGCCAGAGCCCGACCTGGCCGGCTGACCCGTTATGCCTGCCGGCCTGGCTCCGGCACGTCGCGCTGCGGCGCACCGTCATAGGTCCACAGGAACTGGCGCGGCATCGGGCCCTTGTTGCGCCCGCCCTCGCAGGTCTGTTCCCAGGCATGCGCCAGGATGCCGACCGAGCGCGACAGGCAGAACAGCCCCCGCGCCAGCGGTGCGGCAAAGCCCAGTTCGGCATAGATCACCGCGGTGGCGCCATCGATATTCATCGGGATGGGTTTGCCGCGGCCGGCACCCAGCGCCGCCTCGACCGCGCGCGCGATTTCCGCGTAGCGCCCGCTGACCACGCCGCTGGCCGCGGCCTGGTCAACCAGCGCCAGCAGCCGCGGCGCACGCGGGTCGACCGGGTGGAAACGGTGGCCGAAGCCGGCAATGAACTTGCCGTGCAGGTCGCGGTAGTGCTCCAGCGCGGCGGCGACGGCGTCGTCCATGGCGCTGCCCGCATCGAGCCGCTGCGCCACGTCCTGGTATAGCGCCACCGCCTGTTCACCGGCGCCGCCATGCACGTCGCCCAGCACGTTGACGGCGGAAGCCATGGCGTTGTTCAGCCCCACGCCGCAGGTGGCCGCCATGCGTGCGATGGCAATGCTGGGCGCCTGCGGGCCGTGGTCGACCGCGGCCATCAGCGCCGCGTCCAGCAGCTCGCCCTGCCCGGGGCCGGGCAGCTCGCCGCGCAGCATCAGCCAGATCATCTGCGCAAACGAGACCCGGCCGATCAGTTGTTCGATCGGGTAGCCGCGGTAGCGGATCTCGCCCGGGCGCATGTCGATGATGCCGGTGCGCCACCAGTCCTGCGACAGGCGCTGGCCCGGGTCCATGGCGTCATCCCGGGGGTGGCCGGGGTAGTGGTCGGTGTCGATGCCGCTCATATCGCGCGCTCCTCGCTCAGTTGGTCGATGTCCGCATCGCTGTAGCCCAGGCTGGCCAGCACCTGCCGCGTATGCTGGCCCAGCTCCGGCGGCGGCGTGTCCACGGCCGGGGCCTCGCGGTTGAGCTTGACGCCGGTGCGCACCACGCGGATATCGCGGCCCACGCCGGGCGCGTCGGCAAATTCGCCGATCATGCCGCGCTCGCGCACTTGCGGATGGGCCAGCGTCTGCGGCACGTCCAGCACCGGGCCGGCGGGCACGCCGGCCTCGGTCAGCAGCGGCCACCATTCGGTGGCCGGCTTCTTCGCCAGCTCTGCTTCCAGCACTTGTGTCAGTTCCCCCCGGTTGGCCAGCCGCGCCTGGCGCTGCGCGAAGCGCGGATCGGCGGCCAGCTCGGGGCGGCCCAGCACGCGGCACACGGCTTCAAACTGTTCCTGCTTGTTGGCCGCGATATTGAGCAGCCCGTCCGCGGTGCGGAAAGTGCCCGAGGGGCTGGCGGTCATGTTCTCGTTGCCCATCGGCGCCGGCACCTTGCCGGCGATCAGGTGGTTGGACACCACCCAGCCCATGGTGGCCAGCGTGGCTTCCAGCATCGATACGTCGATGAAATAGCCTTCGGTGCGCTGGTGGTCCGCCAGCGCCGCCGACACCGCCAGCGCCGCGGTCAGCCCGCCGATGGTGTCCGAGACCGGATAGCCGACCCGCAACGGTGCGCTCTGCGCATCACCGGTAATGCTCATCACGCCGGCCATGCCCTGGATGATCTGGTCATAGGCCGGCAGCCCGGCCAGCGGCCCGTCCTGGCCGAAACCGGAAATCGCGCAGTAGATCAGGCGCGGGTTGTCCTGCTTCAGGGTCTCGTAGCCCAGCCCGAGCCGGTCCATCACGCCGGGGCGGAAGTTCTCCACCAGCACATCGGCGCTTTGCACCAGCTTGCGGAACACCTCCTTGCCGCGCGCGTGCTTCAGGTTCAGGGTGACCGACTGCTTGCCGGGATTCTGGGCCAGGAACGACACGCCCATCAGGCGCTGGTTCAGTTCGGCATCGGCGCCCAGCTGGCGCGCCAGGTCGCCGGTGCCGGGGGTTTCCACCTTGATGACTTCGGCGCCCAGGTGGGCAAGCTGGTGGCAGCAGAACGGCCCGGCCAGCACATTGGTGAGGTCGAGCACGCGGATATGGCGCAGGGGTTTTTGCATGGGGCTACGTCCGGCCGTACGTTCTTGTCGTTCCGTAGAACAGAACAACGGTCTTTAATAAAGAACAGACGCAGCATAGGAGGGGCATGCTGGCGTGTCAAGGCACGCGCCAGCCCCTGCCGGGGCCGGACTTGCTGGAACGGAATTACAGGAACGTGAACACTTCTTCCCGCGACAGACGCGACTTCGGCAGTGCGGCATTGAAGTCCTGCGCGCTGCGGTAGCCCAGGCTGACCAGCGCCACGCTGGTCAGTCCGCGCTCGCGCAGGCCCAGTTCGAGGTCGAGCGGGCCGGTATCGATGCCTTCCATCGGCGTGGCGTCCACGCCCAGCGCGGCAGCGGCCATCACCAGGCCGCCCAGCGCCAGGTAGACCTGGTGCGTCATCCAGTGCTGCAGGTCGCGCAGGTCGTAGCGGTGCATGTCGACAAAACCGCGGCGAATCTTGTCCATGCCGGCACGGGCAGCGTCATCGGCAAAACGCCCGTCGCGCTGCTCGGCCGCCAGGATGCCGGCCAGGTGGGCCGCATCCATTTCCGTGCGCACGCACAGTGCGATCACATGCGAGGCGTCCTGGATCTTCTGCGTGTTATAGGGGTGGCGGTCGACAGTGGCGCGCGTCATCCGGGCCCGGCCTTCGGGCGTGGCGGCAACCACGAAGTGCCACGGCTGGGAATTGACCGAGGACGGGCTCTTGTGCAGCACGGCGAGCAGCTGGTCCACGGTGGCCTGGGGCAGGGTGCGGCCTGCCTCGAAGGCTTTTGTGGAATAGCGGGTGTCGACGATGTCGGAGAAATTCATGACCAGGCTCCAGGTGGATAGCGGGTGATGCAGGGAGCACCACGCCGAGGACGCCATGGTCCCAGTTGCCGTGCCATGGAGAAAGAGACATCTGGTTAGTACTGCCTTCAATGAATGTTTGAAAATGGCTTCCCGACAACACCGTCTGCCGGTCGGGCCTCCACGGTCCGCGCGACTGCCCTACAATGACGCCCCCGCCCGCGCCGGCCTTGCGCCGCGCGGGCCACTTTGTCTTGCAGGGAACGGAATCGATGATGTCAAACGCATGCGGCCTGGACTTCGGCACGTCCAATTCAACGGTCGGCTGGAGCCATCCGGAGCGGCCGGCGGCGCTGCTGCCGCTGGAGGACGGCAAGGTGACGCTGCCCTCGGTGATCTTCTTCCATGCGGAGGATCCGCTGGTCAGCTATGGCCGCGCCGCGCTGGGCGATTACCTGGCCGGCTATGAAGGCCGGCTGATGCGTTCGCTCAAGAGCCTGCTGGGCACCTCGATGATGGACGACAGCACCGAGGTGATGGGCCAGGCGATGCCGTTCCGCAAGCTGCTGGCGCACTTCATCCGCGAGCTGAAGACGCGTGCCGAGCAGGCTGCCGGCACGGAGTTTTCGCGCGCCGTGCTGGGCCGCCCGGTATTCTTCATCGACGAGAACCCGGCCGCCGACCAGCTCGCCGAAGACACCCTGGCCGAGATCGCGCGCGACGCGGGTTTCGGCGAGATCGCGTTCCAGTATGAGCCGATCGCCGCGGCCTTCGACTACGAGGCCCGGATCACGCGTGAGGAACTGGTGCTGGTGGCCGACATCGGCGGCGGCACCTCGGACTTCTCGCTGGTGCGCCTGTCGCCCGAGCGCGCCGCGCGCAGCGACCGGCGCGACGACATCCTGGCCAATGGCGGCGTGCATATCGGCGGCACCGACTTCGACCGTGCGCTCAGCCTGGCGCGCGCAATGCCGCTGCTGGGCCTGGGCAGCGCGCTGCGCAACGGCAAGGCGATGCCGTCCAGCCAGTATTTCGACCTGGCCAGCTGGCACACCATCAACCTGGTCTATACGCGCAAGGCGTGGTCGCTGGTGATGGACAACTACCGCGACGCGGCGGATACGGTGAAGCTCGACCGCCTGGTGCGGCTGATCCGCGAGCGTGCCGGGCACTGGCTGGCAATCCAGATGGAAGCCGCCAAGATCGCCTTGTCCGATGACGGCAGCACCGACGTGGACCTGCACCGGCTGGAGCAGGGGCTGACGCTGACCATCACGCGCGACGAATTCGATGCGTCGATCGACAAGCTGGTGGTGAGGACCGAACAGACCGTGCAGAAGCTGCTGGTAGATGCCGGCGTGGATGGCGTCGCGGTCGATACCATCTTCTTCACCGGCGGTTCCAGCAGCGTGCCGCTGTTGCGGCAGCGGCTGGCGGCGCTGTTGCCGGAAGCGCGTTGCGTGGAAGGGGACCGGTTTGGCAGCATCGGCAGCGGGCTGGCGCTGGATGCGGTGCGGAAATTTGGCGGCTGACGCCGTCAGGGGATCGCTTCAGCCGGCCAGCGTCCGCATATCGCGCAAGCCGTATTCATCCCCCAGCGCCAGCCGGGCTGCCCGCAGCG
>JACXTT010013627.1_pt1 | contig 10688 bp, 5 predicted proteins | sample 9270951 | NCBI WGS metagenome assembly JACXTT01 (sample SAMN15532306, study PRJNA645909) | rock metagenome | isolation source: weathered quartz diorite | place: Puerto Rico | collected 2017-06-21
TTGAGCGTGTCCGCGAAATGCAGGTTGCCGGCTGGATCGCACGCCAGGCGCCCCCCCGGATCGGCCGTCGCGGAGACCGGCTGCGCCATCTTCAGGCTCGTCGCCGCCTCGCCGTCGCCGCCGAAGCCCGCCAAGCAACCCGGGATCTGAGCGCACAGTTTCTGATTCATCGCGGCGTTGCAGACCCATTTGTCGCTGCCGGGGCACGGCTCGGGCGTTTCGTTGGGCTGGCACTTGTTCACCATGCAGGTTGCGCCGGCGTAGGTCGTCACGGTGCCGATCCGATCGACGGCGCGGATCCGCATGTTGGCCTGATCCATGATGAACAAGACGCCATCGTCGCGTAGCGCGAGCGACACGGGGAGATCGAAGGCCGCCTCGTGAGCGGGCCCACCGTCGCCGGCGAACGCGCGTTTTCCGTTGCCGCAGGTATCGGTGAGGATGCCGGTCGCGAGGTCCACGGTCTTGACCTTCGAGTTGTGCCACGCCGCGATGTGCATGAACCGGTCGCCCTCGAACGCGATGCTCGTCGGATGGTTGAAATGGCTTTGTGTGGCGGGTGCGCCGGTCGGCCCGTCTCCCAGATCGTCGATGCCCGCAAATGTGGTAATGATGCCGCTCGTCCGGTCGATCTTGCGGATGCGGTGGTTGTTCCAATCGACCACGAACAGGTCGCCCCTCGGGCCGACGGTCATGTCCACGGGCCAATAGAGGCTGGCGTTCGTGGCGAGCTGGCCGTCGCCGTCCAAGGCGTTCGATTCGTTGCCCGCGATGGTGCAAATCGTGCCGTGGTCGCAGGCCAGCGGCGGCAACGGCGGGCGCACCTCGGGCGTGCGTCCGTCGATCACCGTGCTTCTGCAGCCGGCGAGCGCGGCAGCCGCCGCGACGACGCGCGCGCTACTTCGAAACCACGCGAACGCGGCCGTTGTAGCTGTCGGCGACATACAAGTCCCCGTTGGGGCCGACCTCCACTCCGTAGGGGCGGCTCAAGAGCGCCTCGGTGGGCTTGCCTTCGTCGCCGGCGAAGCCGCTCTTGGTGCATTGCCCGACCGCGGTGGCGATCGTCCCATCCGTCTTCACCGCGCGCACGCAATGGTTGAAGGTGTCGGCGACGTACATGGTGCCGTCGGGCGCGAACGCGATGTCGGTCGGGTGGTCGAGCTCGGCGTCGGTGGCCTTGCCGCCGTCGCCCGAGAAGCCCGCCGTGCCTTTGCCGGCCACAGTCGAAACGATCTTGGTCTTCATGTCGATCTTGCGAACCCGATGGTTCAGCTGATCCGCGAAGAACAAATCGCCGTTCTTGTCGAAGGTGAGGCGCCCGCCGGGATCGGCCGCCTGCGACACCGGCTGTGCCATGTGGATGTCGCTGGCCGGCCCGCCGTCACCGCTGAAGCCGACGACGCAGCCGGGGATCTGCGTGCACATCTTCGCGTTCATCGCCAAGTTGCACACCTTCTTTTGGCTGTTGGGGCACGCCTCGGGCATCTCGTTCATGGCGCAGACGTTCACCAGGCAGTCCGCGCCGGCGAAGTTGGTCACCACGTGGGTCATCGCATCGACCGCGCGAATGCGTTGGTTGGCCTGGTCCATGATGTACAGCGTGCCGTCGCCCGCGACCGCGATGCCGCCCGGCAAGTCGAACGACGCTTTGTCGGCGGTGCCGCCGTCGCCGTTGTAAGCGCGCTTACCATCGCCGCACGTGTCGGTGAGGATGTTGGTGGTGCTCACCGCCTTGATCTTGGAGTTGTGCCACGCGGCGATGAGCATGTTGCCGGCTTTGTCGAAGGCGACGGTGGTCGGGTGGTTGAAGTGGCTCTTGGTGGCGTCGACGTTGACCGGTCCGTCGCCGAGGTCGTCGATGCCGGCCACCGTGTCGATGACGCCGCTCGCCTTGTCGACCATGCGGATGCGGTGGTTGTTCCAATCCACCACGTAGAGGTTGCCGTTCGGGCCGAATACCACGTCCATCGGCCAATAGAGCGACGCTTGGTTGGCGGGGCCCTTGTCGCCGGCGAGGGCGAGATCCGCGGTGCCGACCACGGTGCAAATCGTCCCCGATTTGGGCGTGCAGTGGTGCACGTCCGGCTTCTGGTAGGGATCGACGATCTGGTCGGTGACCGTTTCGTGGTGGCACGCGGCGACGAGCGCGAGCGCGGTGAGTGCGATGGGCGTCTTCATGGTCGGGGCTCCGTGCTTATCGGGTTCGCGGCGCGCTCAGCGCGGGATCTTGAGGATTCGGCTGTTGAAGGTGTCGGCGATGTAGAGCGCGCCCTTGCCGTCGAACGCGATGCCGAGCGGCCGGTACAGCTCGAGGCTCTTGGCCGCGACCCCGTCGGCCTCGGCGTGGCCCTGCTTGCCGCTGCCGGCGACCGTATCGACCGTGCCGGTCTTCAGATCGATCGCGCGGATGCGGTTGTTGTCCGTGTCGCACACGTACAGGCGCCCGTCGGGGCCAAACTCGAGGTCTTTGATGTTGTTGAACTCGGCGTCGATCGCCTTGCCGCCGTCGCCTTTGTAGCCCTGGATGCCGTCGCCGGCGATGGTGGTGATGGTGCCGGTCTTGTCGATCTTGCGAATGCGCTGCGTGGTCATGTCGGGCATGGCCGGATTCGACCAGGTGGTGGCGACGTAGACGTTGTCGTCGCCGTCGACGGCGATGGCGCCCGACGGCTCCGGGTTGGTGCCGGTCTCGAACGACACCTGCGCCATCGGCCCGGGCCCCATGTCGCCGCTGAAGCCCGGCATGCCGTTGCCCGCGACGGTCTCGATGGTCTTGCCGTCCTTGCTGATGCGACGCACGCGCTCGTTGCGCTGGTCGACGATCACCAGCGCGCCGTTCGAGTCGACCGCGATACGGCTCGGTTGGTTGAAGCGCACGTCCACCAGCGCGCCGCCGTCGCCCGCGAAGCCCGGGCCCTTGCCGTAGATGATGCGCGTGAGGCCGCTGGCGAGATCGACCTGGCGGATCTTGTGGTTGTGCCACGACGCGAACACCATCTTGTCGTCGCGGAACACGATGTCGGTGGGGTGGTTGAGGCTGACGAGCGTGCCGTCGATGCCGGGGTCCATCTGCTCGCCGGCCTCGACCTTCGGATCTTGGGCGCCATCGCCGACGAACTGGCCGACGACCGTCTTCAAGGTGTCTTCGGGCTGCACCTTGCGGATCTTGTGGTTGTTCCAGTCGAGGATGTAGGGCGTGCCGTCCGGCGCGAACGACAGATCGATGGGCCAGTAGAGCATGCTCTCGCGGCGCTTCTTGCCGTCGCCGTTGAAGCCGAGCGCGCCGGTTTGCCCCGCCCAGATGCACGCCACACCGGGCTCTTCTTTGCAGACCTTGGGCTGCTCTTCGGGCTTGGCGCCGGGGACGTGTTGCGTTTCGTGATCGGTGGTGGTGCAGCCGGTCGCGACGAACGCGGCGCCGAGCGTGGTGAGCAGCGAAAGGTGGCGCATGGCGACGAGTCTCCTAGGCACTTCGAAGAATAACGTGACCGAGCCGAGCGTGGTTAGTCAATCGAGCATTCATTGCGTGGCGTACTTGGCGCCGGGGATGTCCGCGGTGCCGTGATAGAGCACCACGCCGTGGATCAGCGGGACCTGCGCCACGACTCCGCCCGCGAACCACGCGCCGCCATCGGGATCGATCCACGCGCCGTGGAAGTCTTCCTGAACCTCGATGCCGGTGTCTTCTTTGGACCAGGCGCCGGTCGCGGGATCGCGGCGCAGGATGCCGCCGTACACGCCGGCCGCGTAGCCCACGCCGCCGCGCACCGACACGCCGTTCATCTGCTGCTTGTTGTCGGGGGCGACGCGCTTGAACGATCCGCCCGCGCCCTCGAGGATCACCCCGTCCGCGCCGACCACGTACACGATGCCGCCGGCCGCCACGCACGTGAACAGCGTTTGATCGGTGGGCGCGGCGACCTTGGCGATCGCCTTGCCGTCGAGGTGCAGGATCAGGCCGTTCGAGCCGACGAACCACACGTCGTTCGGTCCCGTTCCGCACGCTTTGAACACCGTGGCGGTGGCGTCGAGATCGGCGGGGGCGCGCGGATCGGGCGCCCAGGCTTTTCCGTCGTAGTGCCAGATGAAACCGCCGCTCGGGGTGCCACCCGCGCCGCCGACGGCCCACAGGTTGGCCGGCGTGTCGCCCCAGATGCCGAACACCGTGCCGGCCGTCTGCGGCGTTTGCATCGCCTCGAACTTGCCGCCCTGGTAGCGAAGGATGGCGCCGTTGATGCCGCCCATGAAGATCGGCCCGGCCGCGAAACCGTGCACCCACCACAACGAGCCGTGGTGCCCGGTGAGGCGGCGCGTCCAGCCGGCGCCGTCGTAGTGCAGCACCATCGGCCCCTTGGAGTCCTCACCCGCCGGGCAGTCCGCTTTCTTGGCGTCGGCGCAGTCGCCGCCGACGATCCACACGTCCTTGGCGCTCGAGCCCCACACCGAGATCAGCGCGCCGGGCAACCGCGAAAAAAGTTGCGACCAGGTCGCGGCGGGCGGCGGCGCGCCGCCGTCACCGGTGCCCGCGTGGCACGCGGCCAACGCCGCGAAACTCAACGCAAACGCGGGCATGCTCCGTCGCCCCGACATCACCCTCCGGCCCAACATGACACACGCCACGGTAACACGGGCGCGTCGAAGCAAGCGGTGCGCCAACCACCGCCGTCATTTCACGGGCTGGCCGGTCGGCGTCCACGTTGCCGGCTCGCCGAGGCCGAGGATCTGGAGCTGCGGCTCGACGACGGCGCGCGGGCCGACCACGACGATGCTCGCTTTGGTCGCGTCGAGGTACTTCTGTGCCAGCGCCTGGAGGGCGGCGCGCGTCGCGGCTTGGCGCGCGGTGCTCGCCACCGAATCGAAGTCGGGCGGCAGCTCGAGCTCGGCCAGGCGCGCGAGCCGCGCCACGAGCGCGTCCACCGTCTCGTTGGTCTGAATGAGATCGGTGATGTCGCGCGCGCGGGTGCGCTCGAGCTCGTCGGGGGTGAGGCCGCCGTCGCGCATCTTGCCGATCTCCGACAGCATCTCGCGCAGCGCCGGGCCGGTGTGGTCCACGACCACCGCGGATTGCGCGACGAACGAGCCGACGCCGCGCGTCTCGTTGAACACCGAGCCGGCGCCGTAGGTCCAGTGATGATCCTCGCGCAGGTTCTGGTTGAGGCGCGACGTGAACGACCCGCCCAGCGCGGTGTTCACGAGATCGAGCGGCGCCGCCTCGCTGTCGCTGGCGCGGATGCCCGGCGCCACCACGCTGATGACCGCCTGGGGCGCCTCGGGGCGGTCGACCAGCACCAACCGGGGGCGCTCGCTGCGCGGCTCGGTGGGCGCGGTGCGCGACGGGAGCGGAGCGGCGGGCTTTTTCCAGTCCAAGAGGTGCTGTTTCAAGAGCCCCTCGAGCTCGGCGCGGGTGATGTCGCCGGCGACCACCAGCGTGGCGCGGTCGGGGCGCCAGTGCGCGGCGTAGAAGTCCTTCACCTCGGCGAGCTTCAGCGTCTTGGCGACGTCGAGCTGGCCCGAGGTCGGGTGGCCGTACGGCGTGTCGCCGCCGAACAGCACGGCCGCGCGCACCACGCGGCTGACGCTCATCGGGTCGTCGTCGCGGCGGCGCAGCGCGTTTTGCCACAGCTCGTTGACGCGCTTGTATTCTTTCTCTTCGAAGCGCGGGCGCGCGATCACGTCGGCGAAGATGCCGAAGCCGACCGGCAGGTATTTCTTCAGGACCGTGAGCCGCACGTTGGAGCCTTCGAGGCCGGCGTCGGTCGCGAACTGCGCGCCGAGATCTTCGATGGCGGAGGAGATCTCGATGGCGCCGCGCTTGCCCGCGCCCTCGTCCAGCATGTCGGCGGTGGTGAACGCGAGGCCGGGCTTGCCGGCGGGATCGTCCGCCGAGCCGGTGGGCACGTTGAGGGTCAGCGACACGATCGGCAGCGCCGGCCGCTCGATGAGCCACACCGTGAGACCTTGCTCGGTCTTGAAGACGTTGGGCGCTACGGCCTTGAACGGGACGTGGGCGGCGAGCGAAGGCCGCTCGCCGAGGCGATCGACGGAGGGGGGCACGTGTTCGACCTGCGGTTTTTTCGGGGGTTCGGGCGGATTGGGGTGGCACGCTGCGAAGAGAGTCAACAGTCCACAGCTGACAGTCGACAGTCGAAGAGCGCACGTCACGGCTTGCTCCCGGGCTGTTGACTGTCGGCGGTCGACTGTCGGCTCTTGGGGACGATGCGGATGATGACGCGCCCGGCCGGATCGAGCGTGCTCTTGGCGTACTGCAGCAGGTCGGCGGCGGTCGCTTTCTGATAGCGCGCCAGATCGGCGGCGATGCCGCCCGGATCGCCGCGCTCGGCGAAGTAGCTGTTGAGCAGGCTGGCGCGCATGGCGACCGAGCCGAGCCGCTGCACGAAGCCGTGCTCGTAGGCGTTGCGCGCGCGCGTGAGCTCCTCGGCGCTGACCGGGTGCTCGCGGAGCTTGGCGACCTCTTCGTCGATGGCCTTTTCGAGGTCGTCGAGCGACACGCCGGGACGGGCGATGGCTTCGATCTCGAAGTGCGAGCCGTGCGACAGCGACGCCTGCACGGCGTTGACCGTCTGCGCGAGCTTCCTTTCGTAGACCAGCGGCTTGTAGAGGCGGCTGGCCTTGCCGCTCGCCATGATCTGCGCGACCAGATCGAGCTCGGCGTCGCCGGGGGCGAAGTGCCCCGGGCTCGGCCACGCCATGATCACCTTCGGGAGGGTGACGTTGTCTTCGAGGGTGGCGCGCTTGACCTCGCCGAGCTTGAACGGCGGCGGAACGGGGCGGGCGCCCGGCTCCGGGCCGCGCGGCAGCGAGCCGAAATATTTCTCGATCTGCGGCTTGGCCTTGTCGGGGTCGAAGTCGCCGGCGACGACCAGCGACATGTTCTGCGGGATGTAGTGCTGCGCGAAGAAGTCGCGCACGTCCGACACGGTGGCGGCGGTGAGATCCTCGTGCGAGCCGATCACCGGGTGGTGGTAGGGGTGCCCGACCGGGAACAACATCTCCGGGAGGACGAGCTCGGCGATGCCATAGGGCTCGTTCTCGGTGTTCTGGCGGCGCTCGTTCTTGACCACGTCGCGCTGGGCGTCGAGCTTGTCTTGGGTGATCTGCTGGCCGAGGACGCTGGTGCGATCGGCTTCCATCCACAGGAGCAGCGGCAGGATGTGGCTCGGTCCGACGTCGTGGTAATCGGTGCGGTCTTGCGAGGTCCAGGCGTTGTTCGAGCCGCCTTCCTTCTCCATCCAGTTGTCGAACATCTTCTCCGGGACGCGGTCGGTGCCCATGAACATGAGGTGCTCGAACAGGTGCGCGAAGCCGGTGCGCTTGTCGACCTCGTCGCGCGAGCCCACCTGCACGTTGATGTCGGTCACCACCAGCGGCTGGGTGTGATCCTCGTGGAGGATGACGGTCATGCCGTTGGGGAGCTGGTACTGCTTGAAGGGGATTTCGATCACGGGCTTTCCGGGCGCCGGCGGATCCGCGGCGGCGACGTTGGGGGCGAGCGCGGCGGCGGCAAAGCAGGCCGCGAGCAAACGGATGGGACGCATCGCGGGCATCTTGGTCCGCCGCGAGGGCCCTGTCCACGGCGCCGCCACACCTGCGCATTCGTTTACCTTTCTGCTTGCGGTGCGCCTCTTCGGCCTTATGCTGTACGGCCCGCGAGCGGTGCGCTAAGCAACCCCCGCCGCCGGCGTGGCCGGCGCCTGCCGGTCCCCGGCTCTTCGCCTGACGGCTCATCGCATGTTCGACGTCATCAAAAAGATATTCGGTACTTCGCACGATCGCGTGGTCCGGCGCATGCGCCCGCGCGTCGTCAAGATCAACGACCTCGAGCCGGCGATGAAGAAGCTGTCGGACGCCGACTTGGCGGCCAAGACGGCCGAGCTCAAGCAGCAGCTCGAAAACGGCGCCCCGCTCGACGACTTGATCGTCCCCTCGTTCGCGGTGGTGCGCGAGGCCGGCCGGCGCGTGCTCGGCATGCGCCACTACGACGTGCAGCTGATCGGCGGGATGGTGCTGCACGAGGGAAAGATCGCCGAGATGCGCACCGGCGAGGGCAAGACGCTGGTCGCCACGCTGCCCTGTTACCTCAACGCGCTCGAGGGCAAGGGCGTCCACGTCGTCACCGTCAACGACTACCTCGCCAAGCGCGACGCCGAGTGGATGGGCAAGCTCCACAACTTTCTCGGCATGTCGGTCGGCACGGTCATCAACCACCAGGACACCTGGGACAAGGTGAAGGCGTACCGCTCGGACATCACCTACGGCCAGAACAACGAGTTCGGCTTCGACTACCTGCGCGACAACATGAAGACGTCGGCGCTCGATTACGCGCAGCGCCCGCTCCACTACGCCATCGTCGACGAGGTCGACTCGATCCTCATCGACGAGGCGCGCACGCCGCTCATCATCTCCGGCCAAGGCGAGCGCTCGAGCGACAAGTACCGCTTGGTCAACGAGATCATCCCGCGGCTGCGCAACGAAGAGCACTACACCGTCGACGAGAAGCAGTTCTCGGTGACGCTCACCGACGAAGGCAACGAGCAGGCCGAGCGCCTCCTCAACGAGGCCAAGCTGCTCGTGGTCGCCGACGGCGGCGGTTACCGCCAGGGCAAGGGCAACCTCTACGACCCGGCCAACCTCGAGACGCTGCACATCTTGCAGCAGTGCCTGCGCGCCCACGCGCTCTACAAGCGCGACGTCAACTACATGGTGAAGGACGGCGAGGTGCTCATCATCGACGAGTTCACCGGCCGCATCCTGCGCGGCCGCCGTTGGTCCGACGGCCTGCACCAGGCGGTCGAGGCCAAGGAGAACGTGCCGATCAAAGAAGAGAACCGCACGCTCGCCACCATCACCTTCCAGAGCCTGTTCCGTATCTACAAGAAGCTCGCCGGCATGACCGGCACCGCGGACACCGAGGCGGCCGAGTTCCACTCCACCTACAACCTCGACGTCGTCATCATCCCCACCAACAAGAACATGATCCGCGCCGACGAGGAGGACGTCGTCTACAAGACCGAGCGCGAGAAGTTCACCGCGGTCATCGACGAGATCATCCAGAACAACGAGAAGGGCGTGCCCATCCTGGTCGGCACCACCAGCGTCGAGAAGAGCGCGGCGATCGCGCGCATCCTCGAGAAGAAGAAAATCCCGCACAACGTCCTCAACGCCAAGCACCACGAGAACGAGGCCTACGTCATCGCGCAGGCCGGCCGAAAGGGGTCGATCACCGTGTCGACCAACATGGCCGGCCGCGGCACCGACATCATCCTCGGCGGCAACCCCGAGATGGTCGCCAAGCTCGAGCTGCGCGAGCAGGGCAAAGACCCGGCCGAGCACGAAGCCGAGCTGGGCGAGCTCACCAAGAAGTACGCCAAGATCTGCGAGGCCGAGCGCGACCACGTCGTCTCCGAGGGCGGCCTGTACATCATCGGCACCGAGCGCCACGAGTCGCGGCGCATCGACAACCAGCTGCGCGGGCGCGCCGGCCGCCAGGGCGATCCGGGCCGCTCGAAGTTCTACCTGTCGCTCGAAGACGACTTGATGCGCATCTTCGCGGGCGACCGCGTCAAATCGCTGATGGAGCGCATGGGCATGCCCGACAACGAGCCCATCATCCACCCGTGGGTCACGCGCTCGGTCGAGAACGCGCAAAAAAAGGTCGAGGAGCGCAACTTCGACATTCGCAAGAACCTGCTCGAATACGACGAGGTGATGAGCTCGCAGCGCTCGACCGTCTACCGCTTGCGCCAAGAGCTGCTCACCGGGCGCTACACCGCCGAAGAGCTCGACGAAGAGGGGCGCTCGACCGGCGAGGTGCGCGCCATCGAGCCGTCGAAAGAGCTCGACAAGCAGATCGAGCCCGAGATCGGCCGCTTCCTCGGCACGTTTTGCGAAGACCCGATCATGCCGCGCGACGACAAGGGCGCGCCGCGCACCGTGCAGCGCAAAGAGCTCAAGAAGCAGAAGCTCGTCGAGCCCGAGACGCTGCAGCGCGAGATCTACGACGCGTGGGGCGTGGTCATCGAGCCGCAAAAAAACGGCAAAATGCGCCCCGCGCTCGAGGTGTACGACGAGCTGCGCGAGCTCGTTCCGCGCGCGCTCGCCGAGCAGCGCGATCGCCTGCTCGATCTGGTGGACCGCATCATCGGCGCCATCGTCGAAGAGAGCTGCCCGCCGAACCGCCCGCCCGACGATTGGGCGTGGACCGACATCTTCGAGGGCTTCGAGCGCCACTTCACGGTGACGCCGCCCGAAGAGGTGGCCGAGTACGGCGACCGCGAGGCGCTCGGCCAAGAGCTGTTCGAAATCGCCGAGAAGGCGTGCGTGGCGCGCGAGAAAGAGCGCGGACTCGAGCTGAACTTGCGCATCTTCCGGCACATCTACATCGAAGCGCTGCAAGACGCGTGGGTCGATCATCTCACCGACATGGATCACTTGCGCGACGGCATCGGCCTGCGCGGCTACGGCCAGAAGGATCCGAAGCAGGAGTACAAGAAGGAAGGCTACAACCTGTTCGTCACCATGCTGGCGCGCGTGTCCGGCGAGGTGGTGCAAAAGTTCATGCGCGCCAAGGTGCGGCGCGTCGAAGACGAGCAGCGCATCGAAGCCGACGATCTGCAGCGGCACATCGCCGCGCTCGCCGCGGCCGAAGCGCACCACGACGCCGAGCCCGT
>JACXTT010013628.1_pt1 | contig 10687 bp, 5 predicted proteins | sample 9270951 | NCBI WGS metagenome assembly JACXTT01 (sample SAMN15532306, study PRJNA645909) | rock metagenome | isolation source: weathered quartz diorite | place: Puerto Rico | collected 2017-06-21
GAGGGCACCAGCACGTAAGCGGCCGAGTCGGTATTGTAGGTATAGTTGTTGTTGTTATTTACCCGGCTTTGCAGTGCTGCCCGCAGGCCGGCTTCCAGGGTGGTCTTTGGCGTTAGGGGATCGCTGAAATCGGTTTGCAGGATGATATTGCGATCATTGCCACCGCCGATAATTTTTTGCAGCTCTGTACCGGCCAGCGCCGACCCCATGCCATTGCTATAGCTGTTGGTAATATATTGTGTGTTGTTGGTGGCATTGCCGGAAAAATAACTGGCGTCGGCCGTCCATTCTTCTTTATCCTTTGCAAAGAGTTGTTTGATGCCCAGGGTAGCGCCTCTTCCATTGAAGGTATGCGAACCGCTGATGGCTTCCTGGCTGTACTGGCTCACTTTACCGGCAGTGTACAGGCTATCGGTATTCATGCTAATCTGCGATGTGTTGTCATTGCCGTGGTGCATGGCAAAGCCCGTTAACGAAAGGGTGGTGCGGTTGGTGATAAAATAGTCCAGTCCTACCCGGCCAAAGTACATGGAGCCCTTGCTGGTATCCCGTTGCTGCTGGTTGAGATAAGTATCCGGTGCGCCCAGGTTTAACCGCCCGATGGAGCCCGTGCCGCGGTCGCTCATCAGCCTTGTATTGACATCTGCCGAGAAATTGATTTTATTTTCCCGGATGTTAATACTTGCGCCGGCATTGGCTCCGCCGTAACTATCGGCGCCTGCACGTACGCTGCCGTTGTAACCTGTTTTCCGGTTCTTTTTCAGCACAATATTCAGTATACCGGCTCCGCCGCCCGAAGCATCATATTTTGCGGAAGGGTTGGTGATGACTTCCACACTCTCGATGGCGTCCGACGGAATTTCATCCAGCGTAAGGGTAGTGGGCTTGCCATCTACCATAATTTGCGGGGAGCTGCCTCTTAAGGATACATTGCCATCAATATCTACATTCACACTGGGCACATTCTTCAGCACGTCCATACCGGTACCCCCGGCACTAACCAGGTCTTTCGATACATTGAATACCTTTTTATCCATATCCATTTTTATGGTTGATTTGGTAGCCGTAACCACTACCTGCTGCAGCTCCTTACTATCCAGGGCCAGGCGAAGATTGCCCAGGTCCTTGTCGGAAGACTGTGGCGAGAGCGTCAGCTCCCGGGTGTAGGTTTTATATCCAACCGCGGAGACGGCAATTTTAAGCCGTGTATTCAGCGGCAGGTCTTCCGTAGAAAAATCGCCGTTGTTCTGGCTGCTGCCGCCTTTGAGCAACTGGTCTTTACGTTTGCCCGAAGCCGGGTCGGTATAGACTTTGAGCACCAGGATGGAGGCTTCGCCAATGCCATGGCCCGCAGAATCCACCAGTTTGCCATAAAGATGGCCGGAACCACCGGAACCGCCGGGGCTGCCGCCATCATGACCGGGAGGCGGGCCTTGTGTAAAGGCGCTCGCAACTATCAATATCGCGCAAAGAAACAGTATTATCTTTTTCATGGAGCAAAACTAGGCCGGTGCAGGCGCACCCACAGGCAACTTGCGAAGAACCCGGAAAACAATGCGGTAAACCCGGAAAAAACCACGAAATGAGATTTGCAGCAGATATAAAAATATCTGTTTACATTAGCCGTCAAATTGCTGCTGCCAGTTGCATGTATCATCCCAACGATCATATCAACAGTGAAGTGCTGTGGAAACAGTTCCTCGCGGGCGATAATATAGCCCTTGATCTTCTTGTAAAAAACCACTATAATTTATTGTACCAGTACGGATGCCGGTTTACCGCAGATACAGGACTGGTAAAGGATTGCATACAGGATCTCTTTCTCTATTTATGGCGTAAAAAACATGCCATCAGCGAAACACCTTCTGTGCAGCATTACCTGGTAAAGGCGCTCCGCCGCAGGCTGCAGCGGGCGCTGACCAAAACAAGCCTTTCCATTATACCCGGCAACGACGCCATTGAATTCCTGGCCGAAAACGAATCATCGCACGATACCAAAATGGTGCGGGAAGAACAAAGCGCCGAACTGGCCCGGCAGGTAAAAAAGGGCATCGCCTCCCTTTCCCGGCGGCAGCAGGAAATTGTTCACCTGCGGTTTTATCTTAATGCCAATGCAGGGGAGATTGCCGATATTATGCAGCTCAGCCGCCAGTCGGTCTACAACCTCCTGCACGACGCCATCCGCGAGCTCCGGGCGGTGAGCGAACGCTTTTTCAAAACCACCATCAACACCGGCACCCTCCTGCTTCTTATTTCCGCCGCATTGGGTATTATTTAAAAAAAAGCCGCCAAAAAACCAGTAGATCCCATTTATCACGGTGTATAGGTATGGAAAGACCCATTCCTAATACCTGCCATGATGAACAGACCGGACATAAACAGCATCGACGACCTGGTTGCCAGCGCATCGTTCCAAAAGTGGATTCTCGAAAAAGACGAAACCGAAGCCGCTTTCTGGAACGCGTGGATTGAGCAATACCCCGCACGCATTGAGTGGGTGGCCACCGCCAGGGCCATTATTTCCGCCCTCACGGAAAATGCCGCACGCCTGCCGGATGCTGAAATAGACGCCGAAGCAGGAGCAATACAACAGAAGATAGTAGCCGATAGCCCGTCAATGCACTATAATGAAGAACCCTTGCTCTTAGCCAACATGAGATCATCCAAAGAGGATGCCGCCCGGGGCGTCCTCTCTTTATTTGCCCGGCGTAAAGTTGTATGGGCCGCGGCAGCATCCCTGCTTATGGTCATAGCCGGGTATTTCTTTTTCGGGCAGAACAATACCCAAATAGGTTCTGCCAAAGCCTACCGCCAGTTTTTACAGCAAACAAAAAACAAAAGCTTTGAATACAACAACAGCTCGGATAGCACGCAGCGGATTTTGCTTTCAGACGGCAGCGAAGTGCTGCTGGAAAAAGACAGCCGGCTCAGCTATGCCGCCAACTTTACTTCGGGCAAACGAGAAGTATACCTTACCGGCAACGCATTTTTTAAAATAGCCCGCAATCCTTCGCAGCCTTTTATTGTATACACGCAGGATATTGTGACCAAGGTGCTGGGCACCAGCTTCCGGGTAAAAGCATTGCCCGGCGAAAAAACAGTAAGTGTATTGGTAAAAACAGGCAAAGTGTCGGTGTTCCGGCGCGAAAATTTTACCAGCTCCGACGCCCGCTCCGGCACGCTAAAGGGCATTGTGCTCACGCCCAACCAGGAAATGATCTATGATGTGGTGAATGCGCAAATGAACAAATCGCTGGTGGAAGCGCCCACCCCCACGCAGGATTCCGTATACCGCTTTGTGTTTGACGATACGCCCGCCGCCGATGTATTCCGGAAGCTGCACGATGCTTATGGCATCAGCATCCTGGCCGACGAGGAAGCCATGTCGTCCTGCACCATATCCGCCACATTGGGCAACGAATCGTTTTATGAAAAACTTGGTATCATCTGTAAAATCATCAATGCCTCCTACCAGGTCATCGACGGCAACGTGGTGATCTATTCAAAAGGATGCCGTTAAAACCCCATTTACTCACCAACCATACGCCATATATGTTAAAAAACAGCCTCCCCACATAAAAAAAAGAAGCCTGCAATGTTTGCCCATTGCAAGCTCCCGGTAAACCTGTATCAACTGCCTGGAAGCAATACGGATACAGGGTGTTTTGTTCAATTAGACATTAAACCAAACAGATTGCAAATTATGAAAAATGTTCATTTTTCAATTCTCAGCGCCATTATGAAAATAACTGCTATCCCGGTTCTTATTATGCTTGGTTCCTGCTGCGCCCTGGCGAAGGAGGTGCACGGGCAGGTAGAATGGTCGAAGAATGTGACGATCACCGTCTTCAACAAAGAGCTGAAGGCTGTACTCAAAGAAGTGAGTAAAATGACCGGGGCCAAATTCCTGTACAGCCGGGAAATTATCCAGCCGGAACGGAAAATTACCGTTGCCGTGAAAGACAAGCCGCTTTCTGAATTTCTTGCCCAGATATTGTCGCCGCTGCGCATCAGCTTTGAGCTGGATAAAAAAGGCTATATTTTCCTTAACGCCCTTCCTCCCCCGGAACCAATAGCGGTGGCCGACCCGGTGCCGGCCGACTTGCCGGGACTGCCACCCCGTAAAATTACCGGCCGCATTACCGCGGCCGACGGAACGCCCATTGACGGCGTGAGCGTAATGGTAAAAGGTTCCACCAAGGGCACCACCACCAATAAAGACGGGCGCTTTGAACTGATGGTTACCGTAGCCGATAAAACCCTTGTCATCACGGCCATGGGTTTTGAAAAAAGAGAGTTCAGCATTGGCGCGGAAACCAGCTTTATGGTAAAGCTGGCCCGTTCGGCCACCAACCTCGATGATGTGGTAGTAATTGGTTATGGCGAACAAAAACGAAAAGATGTAACCGGTTCTATCAGTTCCATCAAAGCAGAAGACATCAAAAACGTTCCACAAACCGGTATCGACCAGATGCTGCAGGGCCGCGTGGCCGGTGTAAGCGTTTCGCAAAACTCCGGCGAACCGGGCGGCGGGGTGTCGGTACGGATACGCGGCATTACCACCCTGCAGGCCAATAATGAACCGCTGTACGTCATTGACGGGGTACCAGTAGATGGTAACAGCAATAATGATATCATGACACTGGCCGGCGACGGCGAAAATAAAATGAGCGCCCTGAGCGGGCTCAACCCCAGCGATATATTATCGGTGGATATTTTAAAAGATGCTTCCGCCGCGGCCATCTATGGCAACCGGGCCGCCAACGGGGTAGTGCTTATCACCACCAAAAAAGGCCGCTCCGGCGAAGGAAAGATTTCCTTTAATACCTACCAGGGCGTTCAGAAAGTGTATAAAAACCTGGACCTGCTGGACCTGAAAGGTTATGCCGCCTACAAAAACAGCATTGCCGATTATACCGGCGCTTCACGGCAACCGGAGTTTGCCAACCTCAGCCTGCTGGGAACCGGCACCAACTGGCAAAAAGAAATTTTTACGCCTGCCATTATACAAAACCACGACATATCGTTCTCCGGTGGCAAAACCGGCAGCACCTACTATATTTCCGGCAACTATTACAAGCAGGAAGGCACCATTATCGGTTCGGGCTTTGACCGCAAATCGATGCGCATTAACCTCGACAACCAGTTGAAGAGCTGGTTTAAGGTAGGCGCCAATGCCAGCTTCAGCGCTACCAACCAGCAGGTAACGCTGGCCAATACGGTAAGCGGTATCGTGGCCCTGGTAGTGCAGCAATCGCCCGATGTACCGGTGTACCTGGCCGATGGTAGTTTTGGCGGGCCCAACGACCAAACCAATTTTGGCGCGGTAGGCGTGGGCAACCCGGTGGCGCAGGCAAAAACCTGGAAGACCAACCTGGCCCGCAATAAACTGATCAGCGATGTATACGGGCAAGTCAACTTTCTCAAAAACTTTAGCTTCCGTACCGATTTTGGTACCGATATGAACTGGAATGTATCGTCTACCTTCCTGCCCACCTACAACTGGGGCGCGGTTACCAATACGCTCAATAAATACGCTGTGCAAAATTCCAATTCATCGTTCTGGAACCTGCGCAACATACTTACCTGGCATGCTGCGCTGGCCAAACACGATATGACGGTGATGGCCGGCCAGGAAGCCAACAAAAGCCAGTGGGATAATGTAACCGCTTCCCGTTCCAATTTCCCGTCGAATGATATTACATCGCTCAACCTGGGCGATCCTACTACTGCAGCTGCTACCGAAAGCCGGGGGCAGGCTACGCAGGAATCGTTTTTTACCCGGGCCATTTATTCGTATGACAACCGTTATGCACTAACGGCTACGCTGCGCCGCGACCAGTCGTCCAAGTTTGCACCCGGCCACCAAATAGGTTATTTCCCCGCCGTATCGGCCGCATGGACGCTTACGCACGAAAAATTCCTGGAGCGGCTTACCGCTAAAACCAATATCAACCTGCTCAAACTGCGGCTGGGCTATGGCGAGGTGGGCAACCAGAACATTCCCAATTACACCTGGGGCTCGGCCCTGTCGTCTACGTTCAGCAATACTGCTGTGGGCAGCGGGAGCGTGCTTACGCTGGCTAATTTTGCCAACCCCAATGTACAATGGGAGCATGCCACGCAATGGAACCTGGGCATAGACCTGGGCATCAGCAACCGCCTGGGGGTAACGGTGGATTTATACAATAAAATATCCAAAGGCTTCCTGCTGCAGCTGCCGTACCCGTATTATACCGGCGCGCCGGTGCAGGGCGTGGGTATAGCTGCCCCTTATGCCAATATGGGCGAAATGCAGAACAAGGGATACGATGTAACCGTAAATTATCACAATGCCGCCGCCGCCAAAACAGGCTGGACCAGCGTGGTTACCTTATCGCATTACCTGAACACGGTGAGGCAGCTCAGCGGCCAGGCATCGAGCATTATCCAGTCTATCAATACCGGCAACACTTCTATTACCAAAACAGCGCCCGGTATGCCGGTGGGGCAGTTTTTCGGCTACCAGGTGCTGGGATTGTTTCAAACACCCGGCCAGCTGCTGAAAGCGCCGGTGCAGAACGGCAAACCGATAGACCCCAAAACGGGCACCTACCTGGGCGATATACAGTTCAGGGATGTGAACGGCGACGGTAAAGTAGACGATTCGGACAGAACCTATATCGGCAATCCCAACCCGAAATTTACCTTTGGGTTTACCAACAGCTTTGCTTATAAAGGCTTTGACCTTTCTATATTCCTGCAGGGCACTTATGGCAACGATGTGTTCAACTACGTTCGCGTATGGGGCGAGCGTATGACGGCCACCTCGGGCAACCAGATGGCGTCTGTACAAAACCGCTGGACGCCGGAAAATGTGAATACAAAAATGCCCCGCTATGCCAACGGCGATCCCAACAACAACGAAAGGGTATCCGACCGCTTCGTGGAAGATGGTTCTTACCTGCGCATACAGAATGTATCGCTGGGATATACCTTTCCGCCGGAACTGCTGAGGTATACCAAATTCGTGACCAGGCTGCATGTATATTTCTCTGTACAAAACCTGTACACGTTTACGCATTATACCGGTCTTGATCCTGAAATAGGTTCCTATAACGGCAACCCCCTGCTTTCCGGGGTAGATGTAGGCAGGTACCCGGTACCAAGAACCATTACAGGCGGCGTAAACATTGAATTTTAAGATCCCTGTTAAAACGATTTACCATGAAAAAAGCGAATCATCATAAACTACAGTTGCTGGTCTTTGCCGTGGCAGTACTTACCGGCGCCGGCTCCTGCCGCAAGTCTTTCTTTAACGGAACACCTACCGACCAATATACGCTGGGCAGTTTGTATACCAGCGCCACCGAAGTGAGCGAAGCCACGGGAGCCCTCTATGGCAAGCCCTGGTTTTATTTTAACTGCCAGTACAGCATGGGCATCGGCGATACCTATGCCGGCAATTCTACCGGCGACGCGGATGCGGATATGACCCAGTTCCAGAACATGAGCATTACCCAATCCAACCAGTACATCTTCAAGGGCTGGGCTTCTTTGTACCAGGTGGTGGGCGGCGCCAATAACATTATCGCCAACCTCCCGGCCAATTCAACGCTCGATACCACTACGGTCAATACAGCGGTGGCCGAAGCGCGCTTTATGCGCGCCGCCGCCTATTTTTACCTGGTGCGTTTGTACGGCCCCGTACCAATTGTTGAAAATATCTCTGCTAACATTTTCAACTACCAGCTGCCCCGCAACATTACATCCGATGTATACAAGTTCATCATAAAAGACCTGCAATATGCCGAAGTGCACCTGCCGGTAAAAGGCGCTTACCCCGCGCGGGTTACTGCCGGGGCGGCCAAAGCCCTGCTGGCAAAAGTATACCTCACGCAAAAAGATTATACCAATGCGGCCGCCAAGGCCTGGGAAGTGATTAGCAGGGAAAGCGTGTACGGTTACGGCCTTCTGCCCAGCTATGCTGACCTGTTCATGACCAAGAACAACAACAGCCAGGAATCGCTGTTTGCCCTGCAATGGGTAGCCAGCAATGCCGATGGCAGCTATGGCACGGGCAATGTTACCCAGGCGTACTGTGCCGCTTACGGGCAGGGACTAACCGGCGGCACCGATGGCTGGGGCAGCTTCCGGCCCACGCTGGACCTGCAGGGAGAAGTAGAAACCGGCGATTTGCGCCGCAAGTCCACGTTTATGCTGCAAAACGATTATTATGCCGAGTTGCTGCAGGCCAAAGGAGGCTATACCTATCCGGGCAACCATCTTTCCACCACCAATGCCAGCGTAAAAAAATACGTGGTGGGCACTTATGCCGATAACAGCGCTACCGGCGGGGTTTACTTCATGAGCACCAGTATCAATACCTATGTGATACGCTATTCCGATGTACTGCTTACCTATGCGGAAGCCATGCTGGGCAGCAATGCGGCTACCACCGATGCCACGGCGCTGCTGGAATTTAACCGTGTGCGCACCCGGGCGGGACTGGCGGCAAAAACCACTATTGGTGTTTCTGATATCCTGCATGAACGAAGGATGGAGTTTGCGTTTGAAGGGCAGTATTGGTTCGACCTGCTGCGCCTGCCGCAGGCCACGGCCATCAGCATTATCAGCAACCAGGAAAGGGGTACCATCAACGGCAGTAACGTGGTTACTTCGTTTAAAGTTACTCCCACGGCGGCCAGCTTTACCATGCCCATACCGCAATCGGATATCGACAACGATCCCAAACTGGCCCAGGCCCCGGTGCCCTATTATTAAGCCAACGATACCTGTTCACCCAACAATAAAAAGCTTCGGATATGAAAAAAACAATTCTTTTTAACCTGTGCTTCCTGGCGGCGGTCATCATTGCCCTGCCTGTGAGCTGCAAAAAAAACAGCGGCGACCCTCCCGCACCCAGCGGCGGTTCGCTGAGCAGCCTGAAAGCCAACCCCGACAGTGCATTGCCCAATACGCTTATCGATATCAACGGCAGCGGCATGCAGGGCCTGGTTAAGGTGACCTTCGATACCATAGCATCGGTGTTCAACCCGGTATACAATACCGCATCCAACCTGCTGGTATATGTTCCTTCCAACGCCAAATACGGGGCGCAGCAAATAACCCTTACCAATGGCCTGGGTGGAAAAGCGCAGATAAGCTTTAAAGTCATACAACCGGCACCTACTATTACCACTATTACCCCGCTCAGCGCCAGCGTTGGCGATACGGTAACCATTACCGGTAGTTATTTCAGGAATATTATTTCGGTATTGCTCGGGGCCATACCGGCCCGGGTTGTAGATTCATCGTCTTCCGGTACGCTTAAGTTTATTGTGCCTTCCGGTGTATCGGCCGGGCTGGTGACTGTTACCACCCTGGGCGGCGTTGCGGTAAGTACGGCCACCGTTACCGCCGAAAGAGCGGTGCTGATTGCCGATTTTGACGGCGGCGGCCTGCGCCCCGATGGCAGCTCCTGGTACTCGTACGGTGATATGACGTCCAAATCGGTAGCCAGCACTAACCCTGCCCCCATTTCGGGCAATTTCATCAAAGGCGTTTGCAGCACCAGCAGCAGTTCGGGCTATGCGGGCATATCAACCTATACAGCCTCCAGCGGTTCGCAAACCTTTGGTCTTAGTTCCGCGGCAACTGCCACTTATATTAAGTTTGATGCCAACAGCAACGGGTATACGTCTACGCAACTACAAGTAAACCTGGGCGATGCCAGCGGCAATAATTTCAATCGCGTGGTAGCGGTGAGCTGGAACGGCTGGCAAACGGTTTCCCTTAAACTGTCGGATTTCTATTTCGGGTATGGCACGGCTACCACGCAGGTGGTAGACCCCACGCAGGTTACCACGGTAAAATTCCATTTTATCGGTTATGCGGGCAACCAGGAAGAGATTAACCTCGACAACATCCGATTTACCTACTAATACCAACCGGTAATCATAAACTCATTATTATGCATCGTTTATTCCAATTATTTCTTGTAGCGGCTTCGGTGGCGGCATTGCTGCCCGCCTGCAAAAAGGCCAGCTATATGCCTGCTACCATTAACAGCGATACCACGCTTACCCTCAAGGCGGCCGCCCAGTACCCCCTGGGGGTGGGCGTGGATTATAACCTTATGATGAACAATGCCGGTTATGCCGCCATTGTAAAAGCGCAGTTCAACAGCCTTACCCCAGGTTATGTAATGAAACACGGGGCCGTGGTGCAGGCCGATGGCAGCTATAATTTTACCCAGGCCGATAACCTCGTGGCCTTTGCCACCCAGGCCGGGCAGGCCGTTTACGGTCATACGCTTTGCTGGTACCAGAACAACAACGGCAATTATCTTCGTACCCTGCTGGCCCTGCCGGGCAGTACGCCTGCCGCCAATCCCACGCTAATCAGTAACGGCGATTTTGAAAGCGGAACGGCCGGTACCGTTAGCAGTGGCGGCACTACCTATGGGTCTATATGCACCGGCTGGACCGGCCAGGTGCAGGGCACCGGCGTGGGCTCCATGAGCATTACCACTGCTGCCGGCGAAACCTGGTCCGGCTCCCGGGCGCTCAAGGTGGTGGTAACTACCACCGCCGCCAACGGCTACCAGTTCCAGGCTTTCCCGCCCGATGGATCACCTAACCTTAATTCAGGCACGGCGTATCATATTGCCTTTTATGCAAAACATAGCGGCGCTACCACACCCAAA
>JACXTT010013629.1_pt1 | contig 10687 bp, 8 predicted proteins | sample 9270951 | NCBI WGS metagenome assembly JACXTT01 (sample SAMN15532306, study PRJNA645909) | rock metagenome | isolation source: weathered quartz diorite | place: Puerto Rico | collected 2017-06-21
TGAGGCGGACGGTGACCCAAGCGGACCCGGGGCCCTGTTTGCGAGACAGGGACGCGGGCGCCACACCCTGCTCCGCCAACTAGACGCCCCTAGAAGACGCCCTCAACTGAGCAAGGCATCGGACCCATACGCCAACAAAGGAAAACTGCAAAATCGGAGGGGTGAGTTTGCAAGCTCCATCAACATTGTTGCGGATGCATCGAATTGCCGGGGCTCCTTTTCCGTCCGATGATGCGGATGCCGCCACGAGGAGGATCGCGTCTTGAGTGCTCCGGACCCGTTCAAGCATTTCCCCTATCGCGCCATCGTCGATCATCCGCCGTTTCGCTGGCCGAACGGCGCGCGCATCGCGGTGTGGGTGATCCCCAACATCGAGCACTTCCACGCCGAGCTTGGCGCCAACGCGCCCGACGTGCGCAACCACTCGCGGCGCGACTACGGCAATCGCGTCGGCATCTGGCGGCTGATGGACGTGATGCAGAAGCACGGCGTGCGCGGCACCGTGGCGCTGAACGGCGAGGTCGGGAAATTCTATCCGCGCATCATGAAGGCCTGCGCGGAGCTGAACTGGGAGCTGATGGGTCATGGCCTGACCAACTCTGTGATGCTCACCGGCATGTCGGAGCAGCAGGAGAACGCGGTCATCGCCGAGACCCGCACCATCATCGAAAGCTACGGCCAGACCATGCGCGGCTGGCTCGGCCCCGGCCTGACCGAGACCTTCAACAGCATCGACCTGCTGCGCAACAACGGCGTCGAATACACCTGCGACTGGGTCAACGACGACCTGCCCTATCGCATGAACAACGGGCTCTACAGCATTCCCTATACGGTCGAGCTCAACGACATGCCGCTGTTCAACATGCCGTCGATCAGCATCGCGGATTTCCTGCAGCGCGTGTGCGACGCCTTCGACGTGCTCTACGAGGAGGCCGCGACTACCCCGCGGGTGATGAGCATCGCGCTGCATCCGTTCCTGATCGGCTCGCCGCACCGCATCCGCTATCTCGATCGCGCGCTGCAATACATCAAGCGCCACGACCAAGTGTGGTTCGCGACCGGCGCCGAGATCATCGACGCCTATCGCAAGGCGACCGAAGCGAAATGACCAGGGCGGCGCAATAGACCATGCCCGATCTGATCCTCCGCAACGCCCGCATCGCCGGCCGCGGCGCATCGACCTTCGACATCGTGATCGCCAATGGCCGCATCGCCGATATCGCGCCGTCGATCATGGCGGATGGGACATCCAAAGACCTCGATGGAAGGCTGGTGACGCCGGGCTTCGTCGACACCCATATCCATCTCGACAAGTCCTGCATCCTCGACCGCTGCCGTACAGAGCTCGGCACCTTGCAGGAGGCGATCGCGCAGGTCGCGGCCGCCAAGCGCGCCTTCACCGAGGACGACGTCTACGAGCGCGGCCGCCGCACCTTGGAGAAGGCCATCGTGCAGGGCACCACGCATATGCGCACCCATGTGGAGGTCGATCCGCGCATCGGGCTGACGAGCTTCCACGCCATCCGGCGCCTCAAGCGCGGCTATGCCTGGGCGATTGACCTGGAGATCTGCGTGTTTCCGCAGGAGGGCCTGCTCAACGATCCCGGCACCGAGGAGCTGCTGATCGCAGCGTGCAAAGCGGGCGCCGACCTGATCGGCGGCTGTCCCTACACCGACACCAACCCGCACGGCCAGATCGAACGGATCTTCGCCATCGCCCGCGGATTCGATCTCGATATCGATTTTCATCTCGATTTCGATCTCGACGCCTCGCGGATGGACCTCGACGAGGTGTGCCGGCAGGCCGAGGCGCATCGGTACGGGGGCCGCGTCGCGGTCGGGCATGTCACCAAACTGTCAGCGCTGCCGCCGGAACGGCTCGACGCCATGGCGCAGCGGCTCGCCGCGTCAGGCGTGGCGGTGACGGTGCTGCCCGCGACCGATCTGTTCCTGATGGGCCGCGACCACGACCGCGACGTGCCGCGCGGCGTCGCGCCGGCGCATAGGCTTTGCGAGCACGGCGTGACCTGCTCGCTCGCCACCAACAACGTGCTCAACCCGTTCACGCCGTTCGGCGACTGCTCGCTCATCCGGATGGCGAACCTCTACGCCAACGTGGCGCAGGCCGGCGGCGCGCGTGAACTCGCAACCTGCTTCGATCTGGTGACGCAGCAGCCGGCGCGGCTGGTGAATCTCGACGGCTACGGCATCGACATAGGCAACCCGGCCGATCTCGTGGTGCTCGATTGCACCGATCCGGCGATGGCGGTGGCCGAGCTCGCGCCGCCGCTTCTTGGAATCAAACGCGGCCGCGTGAGCTTCACCCGCGCGGCCGCGATCCTGCACCGGCCGCAATAGCGGCCGCTCAGTCGCAGTTGCAGGGCGGCGGCTCCTCCGGGGGCTGAGACGGCGGGATGCTTCCCCCCTGGCCGGTCTGCGACACGCCCTTGGCGGCGCTGTTGCCGGCCCCGAAGATTCCCAGATAGCCCAGCGGATCGATGCCCGGCGGGTTGGTCGGATCCGGCACCACGGTGACCTTGAAGCCCGGCGGCACGTCGCCCGGCGTCGGGATATTGGCCACGCCGCCGTTGCCCTGGCCGCTGTTGATCAGTTGCATGATCAATTGAAGCAGCTCGTCCGGGAGACGGAACGGCGTCGGGATCGGATCGTCAGGCCCGCTGAGCAGCGTGGCGAAACCCGGCGACAGGTTCACCGTATTGATGTTGTTACTGACCGTGGTCTGTCCGAAATTCGACAGCACCAGCGTGCTGCCCTGCAGACCCGTGAACTGCTGGAGCTGTTTCGCAATGCCCGGCGGCAACGACACCACGAGGGTGACCATGCCGCCGCGAATGCCGAGCGAGGCCGACGGCGTCCGGATGGTCGCGCCGGAATTGTGGCTGATAGAGCCGCCGATGTAGCGCAGCGCGCCTTTGCTGACGGAGGCCACCATGGTGCCCGACTTGGCCTGCGGATTGTAGACGAACTCGTCGATCACCAGGTCGCAATTGGCGCCCAGGTTAATCGCCGATTGGTCGGGAAACTGAATCTGCGTCGAGCCCGATGCCGAGGTCCGCACGCGTTCCTTGACGACGATGCCGGTGCCGACGGTCAGCTTGCGCGTTGCGCCGCCCGGCGGCGTGCCGGTCGCTTCCTGATTGACGGCGCCGACCCGGCCGAAGCTTTGCGCGTCCGCGCCGGTCACCGCCGCCGCGGTGGACAGCAGCACGACGAGCAGGCTGGTCAGATGTGATGGCCTTTTCCAATCCATGGGCACACCTCAGAACCGCGCCGTCGGCCCGCTCAGGACCGAATAATTGTCCTGGCGGAAATTCGTCAACGTCGACGTGGTCTTGTCGTATTGGAACGTAGTCGAGATGCCGAACGTCTTGGTGATCGGCGTATCGACAATCACGCCAGCCGACCACTGCTTGTCCGAACGCGTGGTGTTCGGATCGATGAACGGATTGGGCGCGTCGAAGTCGGTCTGCGTGTAGCGGCCGAACGGCGTCACGGTCCAGTGACGCGGCATCCACAGGAACGGCGGCGGCACCAGGAACGACAGCGCCGCCTCCCCGACATACTGATTGAAATCCTGGAAGTCGGCCGAGCCCTCGCCGCGCCGGTAATAGCCGCGCGCCTGGAGCTTCACGGTCTCGACGACTGCATACTTCACCGACAGGCCGCCGGTGTACCAGTTGCCGGAGCTGAACTCGTTCAGCTGCGACGCGCTGACGCCGGGAGTGGCCACCGGCGTGTTGATCGAGACGTTGACGTGGCGCCATTCGAAGCCGGGCTCGAAGGTGAGCCGCGCGGTCGCGGGCAGCGTGAAGACGATGCCGGCGCCGCCCGACGTCAGGTACTGGTGGCCACCGACCCAGATATTGCCGCCGGTGACATAGGGCTTGACGCTGGCGCCGGGGAACACCTGCGAGGTCACCGGAATGCGGATGCCGGCGCTGCCGTCGACCATGCCGACATTGAGATCGTCGAGCTTGAACTGCTGCGTCAGATAGCCGGTGAACCGCGTCTCGAAGGTCGAGCCCAGCGGATCGTTGAGATCGTAGTCGTGGCTCAAGCCAACCAGGCCGAACCAGTTGCTGTCGGACTGCTTGGTGACGGTCGACGGCAGGCCAAGCTCGGCACCGCCGACCCGGACGAGGCCGCTCGACGGCGCAAAGTTGGCGTTGCTCTGATAGCGCACGCCGGTCTGGGCAAAGCCCGCGAGCCGGCTGCGCTGCGTCTGCCGTTCGGTGTCGGGCAGATAGTCCTCGATACGCGATCGGGTCACCGGATCGAGGCCCGGCGTCGCCAGCGCCTCCTTGAAGTAGCGCTTGGCCATGTCGAACGAGCGCAGCTTGAAATACAGCGTGCCGAGCTCGTATTTCACATGCGCCAGATTGGGATTGTAATAGAGGATGCGCTCAAGCGCCGCGATCGCGGCCTCGTAGTCGCCGCGGTCGGTCGCGACCTTCACATAGGCGAAGGTGACCTCGTAGTTGGTCGGCTGGCGCAGCATCTGCGCATGAAGGCGCTCCTGCTCGTCACTGGCATCCTGGGCGGACACCGGCGGAATCGTGACAAACAACGCAAAGACAGGCGCGCAGACGACAAAAAGGCTCCGGGCCAACCCCGCCCGAGCCGCATTTTCCCTGTACGGCATTCCCAACTCCAGCACCCGCCATTCTCGAAAAAATCACAGCAGGCCTGGGTTCGCAAGGGATGCGGTTCCAGAGCGCCGTGCATATCCGGCATTGCGGCGCGCCGTGTGGCGCGCCTGCATCAGCAGTCCGGTAGCCCGGTACTCAGCGGCGGCAGATTGCCGCAGAGCACGGTGGCCGGGACGCGCCGCCCATCCCCGCTCAGTCCCCACCACTTGATGGCGGCGGTGGCTGCGAGACGCTGCCGCCCTGACCGGTCTGCGACGCGCCTTTGCCGCTGGTGCCAAAGATCGAGATGTAGCCCAGCGGATCGGTGCCCGGCGGCTCGGTCGGATCCGACAACACCGTGTACTTGTAGCCAGCCGGCACCTGACCTGGCTTCACGACATTGGCGACGCCGCCGCTCTGGCCCTGCTTGCTGTTCAGCAGCTGCGTGATCAGCCGCAGTGTTGCATCCGAGATCATGAAGGGTGCCGGGATCGCGCTGTTGGCCGAGCCGATCACCGTGGCGAAGCCCGACTTGAGATTGACCGTGCTGACATTGTTGGTCAGCGTGATCTGGCCGAAATTCGCGATCACCAGCGTACCCTGCAGCCCTGCCAGCGCCGGGTCTCGTGACGCGATGCCTGGCGGCAGCGGCAGCATGACCGTGACCATGCCGCCGCGGATGCCGACCGAGGCCGACGGCGTGCGGATGGTGGCGCCGGCCGTATGGCTGATGTTGCCGCCGATGAAGCGCAGCACGCCGCGGCTCGCGGTCGCCACCATGGAGCCGGACCTGGCCCCCGGATTGTAGACGAACTGGTCGATCACCAGGTCGCTGTTGGCGCCGAGGTTAATCGCCGACTGATCGGGAAACTGGATCTGCGTCGAGCCCGACGCCGAGGTGCGCACGCGCTCCTTGACGACGATACTCGCGCCGACGGTCAGCGTGCGCGTCGCGCCGCCCGGCGGCGTGCCGGTGGCCTGCTGGTTGACGGCGCCGACGCGGCCGAAGCCTTCCGCGTCCGCGCTGGCCACCAACGCGGTGGTGGACAGCAGAATAAAGAACAGGCCGGTCAAACGGGACGCGTCGAGCCCCTTCATAATGGCGCCTCCAACACCCAGCCCGCCGCGAAACAACCATCTGGCGTGCTGCGTCACAAGTGCGTTTCAGCACACCGCGGACCGGCCGGCGTCATCCAATTGGAGTATGGGGGTAGTCGAATACTGACCGGGGCCACGCAAGCCGGCGTGGCGAGGCAGTCAGACGCCAAAAATGCGGACGTATCGCGCCTTGATGGCTTCGCTCTGCTCCGCAATCGCCGCCGGATCGTCGGCCATCAGCTTGATCTCGCGCAGCGGCTTCCGGCCGGGCTTCTCCCTGATGGTCGGATAAAACGAGCGCAAGCCTCCGAAGTCGCAGATCACCTGCTGAGTCTCCGGAGCGAACAGGTAATGCTGGAACAGCCGCGCGGCGTTCGGATGCGGCGCAGTCTTGAAAATCGCGCTCGGTCCGGTGATCACGGGCGAGCCTTCGGTCGCGTAGACCGGCTCCAGCGGCTGACCCTGCTCCTTCATCTGGAAGATGTTGTATTCGTTGCCGTCGGCCATCACGGCCCGCTCGCCCAGCAGCAGTTTCTTGGGCGGCTCGGTGGAGCTCTGCACCTGCAGCACGCGCTGCTTGGCGAGACGCTCGAAGTAGTCCCAGCCGAGATCGCGGGCCATTTGGAACGTGGCCGACATGATCGAGCCGCTGTAGGCGGGATGGCCCTTGACGATGCGGCCGAGCCATTTGGGGTCGAGCAGGTCGGCAAAGCTCTTCGGCGCCTCCTCGGGCTTCACCAGGGTCGAGTTGTAGGCAATCACGCTGAGCGACGAGCGCCAGCTCATGAACGTCTGATCGGGATCGATCTCGCTTGCCGGGAGAAAGCGCGCGGCCTCTGCCGGCAGATACGGCTCGAGGCGGCCCGCGCGTTTCCAGATGACGAAGTGCGCACCGTCCGACGTGTTGACGAGATCGCCGGCGTGGATGCCGCTCCCGAGCTCCTGCTCGACCCGCTGGAACAGGCGCTCCGAGCCGGTCCGCTCGACCCGCACCGCGACGCCCGGATATTTCGCCTCGAAGCCTTTTGCCACTGCCTCGGCCACCGGCAGATCGACTGACGTGTACCAGACGACTCTTGCTTCCTTGTTGGCCGCGGCGACCAGCGCAGGCTCAAGCGCGCTCGCAGCGGCGGCGACGCAGACGCGGGGATGCAACGCGCAGACCGCAAGCGCCGCCGATCCCTTGAGAACATTCCGGCGTGACGGTGGACTACGCAACTGCAGCTCTCCCGTGCGTTCGGCTCGAACGGGCCTCACCCGCGTCCGTTCGATGGCCGCTTCAGATATTCGCCCATCCTTTCGCCCGGCACGTACAAGCTCCGCGCCTTGGGCGTCCGGTATTCCAGGTCAGGGACACAAGTGTACACCACCGAGAAGAACTCTCGTTCGGCGAGGTCGACGGCGATCGCGTTCTTCAGGCCCACGGCTCGCAAGCGTTGCAAGACCTCCTCGAGCAGCGAGGACGTGTCCCGCGCGGTGGCGGGCGCACACGAAGGCAACGCAGCGAAGTCGAGCGTCTCGGGCTCCTCCGACATCCGGTGCAGCGCCGATTGATCGGCGGCGGTCTCGCACAGGAACTCGTCGCGATACCTCGCCCATGTGAGGTCTTCGCGCAGCCCGGAGATGTGCGTGACGCGGCTCTGCGCCGCTTCGGCGATGGCGCGGGCCAAGGCGACCGTCGCAACGGGGTGGCAGCCGTACCCGGTGGTCTGCTGAGGGTACAGGGTCTGGCTGCTCGGGTCGGCGATCGTGCAGGCGAACACCGGAATGTCGATGTTGATCGCGAGATACCAGATGAAAACCTGCAATTCGGCCGCGAGACATTTCTGAACCAGCGGCCGGCAGACCGGGTCGTTGATGGATTCGACAACGACCCGGCGATTTGTCCTGCTCCGCGGCTCGTCTTGTTCGGCAAACCAGAAGGATGTCTGGTCGCGCTCGATCACCTCGCAGAGCCCGTGCACGATCGCCTCGGTCCTGGTGTTGCCCGAGGCAAGACCGTTCGACGTGGCCAGGAATATCGGGTCTGCCCTGCGCTTGGCAAAGTCCAGGTCGACGAGCTCGGCGGGAATCCACTTCTCGCCGCCGCCGAGCAGATCGCTGCCCTTCATCCACGATATCGATCGGTCTTTGGACGCCTTAGCATCCGAGCGGATGGCAAGCCGATGCGGAGCAACAAACGAAGCGTCGTGCTCGCAGGCGAACAGCGGATGCGCCGCGGCCTGCGGCTGCCGCTGCTCGGCATGAAACACTTCGATGTTTTCCATGATGCCGGACAGGAGAGCCAGCTCCGTGGTCACGCCCTTGCCCTGCGAAACCGAAAGCGAGCGGCCCAGCGGCCGGACGACGGTCCAGACCGGGATGCCGATGGTATCGAGCCCCGTGATGTTGGCGAGGCGCGTGATGCCGAACTTCGGAAGCAGCGGCCTGCGCCGCGCCAGCGTTTCCTTCGCGGCGCTTTCCCGGATTGTGCCGCCGAGATCGATGGCGATGCCCATGCGTACGCTCGCTATCCGCCGACCATCGCGTATCCCGGACGCCATTGGCAAAGCTGGGGAATATCGGTCTGCTGAAATCGAAACTGGTAGAGCCAGTGATCGGTGGCGGGAAATTCCCAGGCCTGCTGTCCGGTTGCCAGGGCGGATGACAAGGCAGCGCTCAGCATCGCCTCGGCATCCAGGCTTTTGATATCCACGTTGCTGCGTTCATACTGATTGAATTTGGCGGAGCCTTTCTTGCCAAACTCATCATCGAAGACGCTGCGAATCTCGCACAAGGTTCTCTTGGAAAAATGCAGCGCCTTGAGCGCCGACGCGATCCGGGCTTCGGATTCCCGGCTCAGTTCACCGCGTCGTCGCATTCTGCGCAGCGAACAGCGGATGTTCACCATGGCTTCCGACAGCGGCGCGAAGCCCAATTCCGGCACGGCATGGACCACGCAGACCTCGTCATCGTCCTGCAACACGCCGCGGCGAAACGCCCGGTAGATCCAGCCAAATCCGAGCATGCCGAAGGCGTGCAATTCGGCAGCCCGCAGCGCGCCCATGCTGGAGGCGCCGCACACGACAGCTCCGCATTTCAGGGCGAACAGGATCTCCTTGTGCCACACCGACGGCATGTTGCCGAAATGACCGTCGATCAGGCAGATCACCCGGTACCCCGCCTGCGTGGCGCGGAATATCGATCCGAGCGCAGCCGGCGCGAAGATGTGGGCGCGGTCCGGAATTTTTTGCAGCCGGGTCGGGCCGACGAATACGCAAATATTGGACAATCCAGTATCCTTTCGGGATAGCGCCTGTCCGGCGTGAAGATAGCGGCAAAGGTAACTGAGTTTGCGGCTGGTGTCCCGAACCCGAGGTTCGCACGATTGCCCAGCGGGCACTTTGCGAACTTCGGGTTCAACACCAGCCAAAAGAGCTATGATCGTCGCTTGCCTCGATTTGCGGCAAAGTGATCCGCGTCACTCTTCGCTTTGTAAATTTTATGTAGCCATCGTTCAAAATCGGGCGGCCTTGTCTGGGGAAATGCATCGAGGGGGTCATGGCGGCAAAAACAGCAGCATTGAGCAAGGAAGGAAACGCGGAAATCCTCCGCGACGGCCAATCGGTCGTTACCGCCGTCGTCCATTCGGAACAACCGGTCTCGGTTGGCGGCACCACCGCCCGCGCCGCTGCCGAGAACTATCTGCGAACACAGGGGTCATTGCTGGGCGTGGCCAAATCGGAGCTGGCCGCTGGCAAGACACCCGCGAAGGCGGGTCTCCGCGATCGAGGCGTCGAGTACCGTTTTGTGCGAGTGAAGGCGCACGCCGGTCTGACCACCGTCATCTTCGAGCAGACCTACCTCGGATTGCCAATCTGGGAGGCCGGCATCGCCGTGCATCTGAAACGGCAGCCGCCCCCGCCGAACCGGCTCAAGAAGACGTCGCGCCAAGCAGGGCCATATCAGGTTATCGGCTGCCAAAGCACGCGACACGACGAAGTGTCTGTGACCGAAGTCGAGCCCCGCGCAGGGCAGCTCGCGCGATTGAAAACTGCGATCGCGCGGCTCAAGAAGCTTGAGCCGCCGATCTTGGCGCGGCAGCTCGGCATCACCTTGAAAGGCACGTCGTACGATTCCAAATCACTCGAGATCAGCCATGAGCGGGTGGTGATCTATCGCTATCGGGCCAAGGAGCGTGTTCGGGGCCTTCCCACTGCGGCGGATTCGAAAACGAAGAAGCTGGATCCGCAGGCGATGCGTTTACCCGCCGTGTCCAATGCCATCGCCGAAGGCTCCCACCATGTGGTCGCGGCGGTCTATTTCGACCTCGCGATGAAAGGCCACAAGCCGACCCATTGGGTCGCGCTCGTCGAGGTCGATACGCTGTCGATCCTCTATCTCGAGCCTCTGGCCGCAGGCCTCAAAGGCAGCAAGAGCCGGAGAGCCGGCCGCCAGGTCGTCCGGGGCAAGGTCTTCCGGGTCGATCCCAAGACACAAGACAAAAACGCACCGGGGCCCGGAGCGGGTCCGAACGTCGACCTCGACAAATTTCGCGAATGGGTCGAGTTGCGCAACTTGAAAACGACAAGCCCGCAGGAGCTGAGCGGATCGAACATCCGGATCGTCAACTACGACAATCCCCGCACGCCGGCAGCGTCCTACGATCCTCCGACCGAGCCTGCGGGCACCGATTTCGAATACCCGGTGCGTACAAACCAGTTCGCGGCGGTCAACGCGTATTTCCACTGCGACGGCTTTTTCAACATGGTGGAGGACTTTGGCTTCACGCGCGCAAGCTATTTCCCGGGGACGGACTTCCCCATCGAGGTCGATCACCGAGGATCGCCGTCGGGCAAGCCTAATGGCGTCTGCGCGCAATGCCGGGCATTAACGAAGGTCGTAAACGGCGGGCACGTCAAAGTCGGAATCGACAAGGTCGTGTTCGCTTTGGCGCGGCC
>JACXTT010013630.1_pt1 | contig 10686 bp, 12 predicted proteins | sample 9270951 | NCBI WGS metagenome assembly JACXTT01 (sample SAMN15532306, study PRJNA645909) | rock metagenome | isolation source: weathered quartz diorite | place: Puerto Rico | collected 2017-06-21
CAAACTGTGCCCCACGGTCCTCGGTTAGACGGACGCCCCTGGTGTCTGTCATCATGTCATGGCGCGGGGGACTGAGCGCCAGTTGCTCTTCCGCGATGACCAGGACCGGAACGATTTTGTCAATCACCTGGCGGCCCCGGCTCACGAGGAGGCGGTTATCGTCTACGCCCGGGTATTGATGCCGAACCACTTTCACTTGTTGGTGCGGACAGCTCAGCGATCGCTGGCGCGCACGATGTGTTTCTTGCTAAGGAGCTACGCCAGAAGGCTCAATCGGCGCCACCGTCGGGGCGGTCGTCTGTTCCAGAATCGCTACAAATCCATTGTACGTGAGGAGGAACCATACCTGTATTTCTCTCGTTCCCTACGGTACAGCAATCGACGCACCTAACGCTTTGCTTGATCACTCGCAAAGAGTTTTAGCTCTTCCAACATTCTCCTTGTTCTCACCGCACTACCGGCGCGGCCAGGGAACCGATGATCGCCGCTCGCCGCTCGCCGCTCGCAGTCTGGGAAGCCGGCAGGAGAGAGAGCAAGGTTTTCAAAGTCGGAGGTGGTGAACCGGTGATGTTGGTAGTGAGTTGCAAGTCGAGACTGCTCCGCGCTACTGGTGTACGCACCGTGATTCCTCCCTGGAGAGCCGCCTCAACACCGTCTGCAGCGAGCCGCAGTTCGGAGATTTCCAGTCGCCCCGCGGCGAGCGACGCCCGGAGCTGAACCTGAAGCGTCTGCAGCGCGGGGAGGGGAAAGCCGTTCACAGCTCCCCCGCGTAGCATACCATCACTGAGAGTGACGGCGAGTGTGCCCTGGAGAGAGTACAGGTCCGCGAGGTTTCCCAGAAAATCCCCGTCTGCCGTCATGCTGCCAGCTATCCGACCTGACCCCCATGGAGCAGGCAGTAGCAACTGGTCAAGGGCGAGATGACGCAGCGCGAACTGAGCCCTTATCCCTCCGACAACTTGCCGTACTGTCCCGCTGAAGGTCCCGTTGTAGCCAACAGCATCGAAGGCGAGCGGCCAGGGTTGACCACCGAAGAAGAGACTCCATCGAGAAGGATGAATGGCCAAGCGCGAGAGCTGGACAGCAGATCCGCCAAAGAAGGGACCCTCAAGGGTCAGGTCGCGTAAGACACATCCTGCAAGCCAGGTGCAATCGCCTTCCACGTACCGGGCGTGTACGCCTGACTCTCGTGGCACAGATGTGACCAATCGTTGTAGCAGTACCTTGGAAGGAAACGTCAGCAGCACAAAGAAGACAAAACACACTAGCACATACAACAGCCAGCCAGTTCGAGAAGACAGAACACGAAAGCGCCCGCCGAGCCGTTCAAGTCGGCGGAAAACGCCTGCCCCCGAATTCGCCGGCCACGCAAGACGCAACGAACGCAGACTACCGAGCGCTGATTGCAACTGTGGTACAGGAGACATCAAAAGTATACGGGTCCTTGTAGCGTTTCTTGATCGCTAGACGTACCGTCCGCAGCGGCACACTGGCGGTGTCGATCTTGTACAGCAGTTCGACCAGTTCGCGGAGAGACACCCCGCTCAGCGTAAGTTCAACCGTTTCCTGATCCGCTCCGGCGTGGGTTTCGTGTCCGCCCGGACTGATTCCAGTAACTTTGTCACGACCTATGGTGCCACTAGTCAGGCTTTCTAGAAAAGTGATCGGAGAGACGTTGGTACTGGTGACCGGCCGGCTCTTCTCCACCTCTTGCCGCAGGATTCGGTAGGTACGACTCAGGGTCATCACTTCCTGTAACTCGCGCTCCTTGGCTGCTACTCGCACGCGCAAGCGAGTATCGGCCTCCCACAGCGGATCTACAACCAACAAATAGAGGAGCGTCCCACCTAATAGAAGAGCTGCTGCACCGACAAAGCGCTGTTCTCGCAGCGAAAGACGGGCCAAAAATGCGGTCACCACCCGCAAATCAATCCGGGGCGCTCCCCTCACCCACTCGAGGAACGCAGGCTGCAGCCTGCGAAATGCAGAAAGAGAAATCATCGTTTCACCAGCTCTCTTCTAACTTCTTCATCCTGGCTCCTGCATGCTCTCTTCAGGGTTTCTCCTGCGGGAAAAGCATTTGCAGGGCGAAAGAGACTTTCTTCCCACCTGCTGTCGTTTTGACGTCCTTCAATTGCACCTCACGGAACGCCCCGAGCCCAGCCGCGGCCGTCTTGATCGTTTCCGTCGCGTCGAATGAGGTCGTCGTGCCACGCAGCCGCACCGACTCTTCATCAAGCGTCCACTCGTCAAGGTCCAAGTTGACCTGCTCAGGCAACGTACTGCTCAACTGCCGGAGCAATTCGAGCGGCGTAGCCGCTGCGCCGGTCATGACTCGTTGGCGGCTTTGTAAGGCGACGACGGCGTCTTGGAGCTGGACCTTCTCGCTGACGATGGTCTGCTGATCGGGCAGGGTAGTGGTGAACACGTGGCGAATCTCTTGGCGCAACGCTTCGTAGCGAGTGTTGAGACGATGCATCTCCACTACCACAGCCAGACCAGCAGCGAGAGCGACCCCCGCGGCTATCCACCCCAGACCGGTCAATTCCCGGCGCCACGCCGCGCGCTGTCCTCGATAGATGAATTCGCCGCGCCGCAGGTTGATTCCTGCCGTTGCCAATCCCAGCGCTTCAGATAACCCCAATCCCAGGCAAGCAGCAAAAATCCCCTGCTCCTCACCATAGTCTGCCGGCACGCACGGCAGTGTCAGTTGAGCGAAAGGCAGGACCTCGGCGGCAAAAGCGCGGCCTAGTTCGTCTCTGAGCTGAGCGACACGCTCCCCTCCCCCACAGAGAAAGAAACGGGTCGGCAACGGTGATTCGTTCTCCCCAAGCGCGAGCAGAGTCCAGCGCAGTTCCTGCAGGAAGGTAGTCAACCCACCGACCCGACTCAGGCCCATGCTCAGCGTACGCAGACCACTGAGGACACCATCGCGCAATAGCACAACAGAGGTGCGGGTTTCTCCGACATCCAGCAGCACTTCTCCACCCCGCGCTTCGATACCAGCCAGGCGTAGCAGCGGGAGTGAGGCCAGCGGGACCAGACTAACAGCCGTAGGATCAAGCCCGGCCGCCGCCAAGGTATTGAGATGCTCAGTCAACGTGAGTCGCGGCACGGCGACGGCGAGAACAGTCACTCCTTCCTCGGTCCGCTGCACCGTCTGAAAGTCCACCAGTACCTGATCCAAGCCGAAGGGGATTTGGCTTTCCAACTCAAAGGGAACAGTCTGTTCAAGTTGGGGCAACCGAGCAAAGGGTAAAGAGAGCAGGCGGTGGGTCACCACATCTCCGGGGATACAAGAGAGGACAGTATCCCCGCACAGGTTGTGAGCTTTGCACAGTTCCTGCACTTGCTCCGCCAGGGAACGGTCAGGAGCGTACTGTTGGCGAAAGAGCCCGAGCACCCGGCAGCCTTTCAAGGTGCTCTCGATCAGCGCTGCCTTGAGTGTATGGGAACCCAGGTCCAGAGTAAGAATCCGCCGCGCCATCGCCTCTGCCTCTCAGGTTGTGCCTTCGCTGACGGACAGGAAAGGAGCCGGATGCCAATAGATTGGGGTAACAGCCGCAGCCCGACGTTGCACGATCACGGTAAGGCCTTGGCTGATTGGCGTCACCGTGGCCAGGGCATGGATAGCGAAAAACTCGCTGCGGACGTCGGCAAGGTTCAAGGCATCCACGGGAGAGCGCGGGTTAAATCCCAGGCGCTCACGCAAGTCGTTGGGTCCATGCGCCGGGGTTTCCACTCGTGACTTGAAAAATCGCTCCAAGGTCCCTTGATCAGCCGAGGGAAAGAGCGCGGCCAGAACCTCGAGAGGAGCCGTGTTGACGTTGATTTTGCTATTGTTGCTGGGAAGGACCGTGATCACCTCATCAAGGCGAGCGCGGATGGCCGGCGTGAAGCCCTCGATCAGCCCGAGCTCACCAAGGGTGAGTAAGGGACCATTGCGGGGAGTGTATGGTGGCGTAAGACTGAGGTAGTAGGTCTTCTCGGCTCCGCGTGGCTCGGGAAAGTCATCGCCATCAAGCCAGTCCAGTAGAGGATCGAGCAGGCCGGGGTCAAGGTCGCGCAGTTCAAACAAGCGCTCGGCAACCTCGCGCCACCGGCCGCTGATCGTGCCGCTGGTATTCCGCAAGGCGTTGAGGTTGAGTTTGCCCTGTTCATCGCTCACCCGCACCAGGACAACCCCTTCACCGGCAGGCAGCGGCGGCAAGGCACGAGCCCAGTCATCTCCCAGGGAATCGATACCAGAGTTCTGCGTGTCCTTCTTCAGCGCGAGCATGGCCAGGTTGACGCCGGAGCGCGCTAAGCAAGTGGCCTGCAGGGCTTTAAGAGCGTTGTAAGTCAGATGGTGATCGACCTGAGCCGAATAAGTAAACTCGACCACAACGACCGTCAGTAGAGTCACGGCCAGGAGGACAGTCACCAAGGCTGCACCATGCTCCTGCACAGATCCCCTCTCCCTTGGCGGGAGAGGAACAGGGTGAGAGGACCTCCAGTAGAGCAGTAGCCGCATGGAGGTTCTCATGAGCCTCCCACACGCCCCGCCGTTGCCAGCGGCAGATCGACGATGGTCGAGAACTCCACGACTTCTTCATGAGAGTCCGGCAAATATAGGGTCGCTTCGACCGCCTGAGGAAGTTTGTCTCGCGTGTCGTCTTGACCCCACTCTTCACGCCAAGTGTGACCGTCAAAAAAGCGAAAGCGCAACCCGCGGACCCGCGAGAGGAGAGGATAAGCTTCTTTTTCTAGACTCCGATCAGCGGCCGAGTCGGTGACTCCAGGGTCAAGGTTCACTCGACGGACGAGGTAATAAGAGCCAGGCGTCTCTGGGTCAGGGAGCAGGGCATAGCCGACTTCGTTCAGGTCATTTTCATGACCGGCGCTACTGACAGGAGTCTGCGCGAAGGACACAAACGACAGTGCTCCCTCAGGAAAAGCGTTTGTCCGGCGCGTCTCGCCGCTGAAGTGGGCGTTGCCTCGCCTAAATGGAAAGCTGGCTTGTAAATCTTCTCCCATGCGCAGCAACACGATGCGGGCCGACCGCGAGCGGTCGGCCCGTTCCTCAGCCAGACGTTTACTCGCCAGGGTGCGAGAAAAGACGCCATACAGCGCGGCCAGAATCAGACTTAGAACGGCGCTCGCAACCAGAACTTCGAGCAGAGTAAATCCTCCCCATCCCTTCAGCCCTTCCAGTGCTGAGGTTTGAGGACTGAGGACTGAGGAGGAAACGTTGCGAAGTGCAGAGTGCAGAGTGCAAATTCTGGATTTTTCTTTCTGCTCACTACCTTTCGTCTTCTGCCTTTTGTTTTCTACACTCACTACTCAGTCCTCATCACTCAATCCTAATTGAGCGGTGTAAACAGGGTCAACTCACACGTCTCATCCTCGCGTTCCCCCCATGCCACACCCACCCGCAATTCCCAGAGTCCTTCGAGGGCGGTGGGGCGTACAGTCCGATACCAGCGGAACTCTGGGTACCGGCCGGGATGAAGGTCGGCAAAGTCCCCGGCGGTCGCGCGCATCGCACCCATACCTTCAATCTGGGTGCGCGTGAGCATCTCCTCAGCCAGGAGCGTCGCCGTGCTCAAACGTTGAGCACGAATAGTGAGGAGCAGGCTGCGATTGTAGAGGCCGAGCAGGCTCACGAGCGCCACCGCCAACACCGCCATCGCCACGAGAACTTCGAGCAGAGTGAATCCTTGGAGGTGAGAGACTTGAGACTTGAGGCGAGAGACTCGAAACTTGAAACTCGGGATTCGTTCCTTAACGGTAAGCAAACCCATTGATATATCCCTCATAGATCCTAACTTCCGCGGGAAGCGGGGGAATGGTCACCGTCACGACTCGTGAATGCTGGTCACGCAAGTGAATCACCGTGGGGTCGGTGTAGCCCTGCGGATAGAAGCGTGTGTACACCTGGCCGGTACTCACCCGCCCTGCGCTGGGGACGTGGACATCAACGAAGGTAATGCCAACTGGAAGCTGCACGGGTCGGGCGAGCGGGGAGGCGTCAGGAATAAATTCTGTGATGTCTCGGTTCGCGGCAAGGATCGAGACCCAATAGATGCGTTTGTCTAAATCATAATTGAGCCGGTAGAGCTGACTGTTGAAGGCCGCCTCGCCATTGAGATAGCGCGCTAACACGGCCAGCCGTCGAGCACTCGATTCGAGACGCGTGCCACCGAGATCACCAAGTCGGGGCATGATCACGATCACCAGCAGGCCGATGAGGAACAAGACGAGCGAGAGTTCGAGCAGGGTAAAACCGGGACTAGGGGCTGGGGGTCGGGAGCCGGGGGCCGGGCAAGCCGAAGAGCCGGAGAATCGGAGAATCGGCGAACCGGAGAACACTGAGGAATATCCTTCCCTCTTCCCCGTTTCCCCGTTTCCCCGTTTCCCCGTTTCTCTTCGTCCCCAAGGCTCACAGGTCGTGGCTATCCAGGTCGGCATACTTCCCCTCCCCACCCTCTTCGCCGTCCGCGCCCAACGACTTCAGCGTGTAGCGCTCGCCATTACTCAGGTACAAGTACGGATGGCCCCAGGGATCAACAGGAATTTTCTCTAGGTAGCCCTCGGGATTCCAGCGCGCCGGGACGATGCCGGATTCAGGTTTGCTGACCAGCGCTTGCAGACCCTGATCGGTGGTGGGATAGTTCCCGTTGTCCAGCTTGTAGAGGTGCAGCGCCTGCTCGATCCCCCGTAAATCGGCCGCTGCCTTGGTCCGTTTCGCCTCATCGGTGCGGCCGAGGATCTTCGGCGCTACCAGCGTGACCAGCAGGCCGAGAATAAACACCACCACCATGATCTCGATGAGGGTGAACCCCGCTTCTTCTGATGTAGGGGCGCCGCATGCCGCTCCCCTACGCTGGCGCAATCTGAGTAAACAAGGAAAGAGAGGAAGGAAAGACCGCCTGACATCCCAGCCATCCATCATCATTCCAGCACCTCCTCATCTTTTGTTTACTTTAGCAAGACCGTCTCAGATCTTCAATGCACTAGCTGGTTGAGTTCAAAGATCGGCAGCAAGATTGCCAGCACGATAAACAGCACCACTCCGCCCATAACCAGAATAGTAAGAGGTTCCAGCAGGCTGGTGAGACGAGCGAGCGAGGTCGCTACCTCTTCATCATAGGCTTCGGCCGCACGGGTGAGTAACCCTTCCAGTTCGCCGCTGCGCTCGCCCACCGTAATCATTTGAATTAACAGCGCTGGGAACAAGCCGCTGCGCTTCAGCGGCGCAGCCAGGCTTTCGCCTTCTTGCACGCTTGCGTGGGCTTCTTCCAGGGCTTGGCGGAGCAGTGTGTTGCTCACTAAGTGAGTGACAATACCAAGTGCGGAGAGGAGCGGTACGCCACTGGCCAGCAGCGTACTGAGGGTGCGGGCCACTCGCGCGACACTCAAACGCTGCAGCAAACGCCCAACCCAGGGCAGGCGCAAGAGCAACCGGTCATACCACTCGCGGCCCTTGGAGGTGCGCAGGAGTCGGGCGCCGCCAAGCATCCCCGCAGCGCCGATAATCAGCAACATCCACCAATAGCCGGCGAGAAAAGACGAGAGGCCAATCAGTAGACGGGTCACGAAGGGCAACTTCTGTCCGGTCTCATTGAAAATATGTGTCACTTGGGGCACCACGTAGGCGAGGAGAAAAACCAGAATAGCGCTCGCCACCAGCACCATGAGCAGGGGATAAGTCAACGCCGATTGAACCGTGCGCAACAAGCGGGCTTGGGCCTCGCTGTAGTCAGCCAACCGCGCCAGCACCGTCTCCAAAGCGCCGCTCTCCTCGCCAGCACGCACCATGTTGATGTGGATGGAAGAAAACACCCGCGGGTGGGCCTGCAACGCGTCGGCCAAAGACCGACCTTCACGTACTTGTTGACGCACGTGCGAAAGCACCCGTTTCAGTGGGGCGTGCTCCATCTGCTCGATCAACGTGCCCAGACACTCAACCAGCGGCAGTCCGGCTTTGGTCAAGGTAGCCAGTTGACGGGTGAGTAACGCCAGCTCCCGTGCCGGCACTCGCTCAAACCGACGAGTCAGGCCGCTCGTCGTGTTGGCAGGAGAGGCAGTCTGGGTTGCCCGTTCTTCGCTGATCGCCGTCGGAAAAATTCCCGTACGCCGCAAAGACAGCCGCGCACCCTTGGGGCTATCCGCGTCGATCACGCCAGTAACCGTGCGCCCTTGCGCAGTGAGACCTGTGTAAGCGTAGACAGGCATGGTTCAAAGCAATGAAGAGTGAAGAACGAAGAATTTTTAACTCATCACTCTTCACTCAGAACTCATCACTCTTCAAAGCATTTCCTCCTGCGTCACCCGCACCACCTCTTCGACCGTAGTGAGTCCGACTAACACTTTCTCGGCGCCGTCGTCGCGCAAGGTGGGCATGCCGCTTGCGAGCGCCGCTCGGCGGATGGCAGCGGCGTCGGCCCGTTGCATCACCAAAGCGCGAGTAGCGTCGGTAAAGACCAACAATTCGTGAATCCCACTGCGGCCACGGTATCCCTTGCCATGACAAGTTTCACACCCCGGACCAGGCCGATAGAACGACCTTCCTTGTACAGCCTGAAGAGTGAGGCCAATGTCCCTGATCTCGCTTTCTGCCGGGCTGTACGCCTGCCGGCAGTCCTGGCACACGCGCCGGACCAAACGTTGGGCCATCACTCCTAGGAGCGAAGAAGAAACCAAGTACGGCTCGATACCCATGTCGAGCAGGCGCGACACCGCCCCAAAAGAATCGTTGGTGTGTAACGTCGAGAACACCAGGTGTCCGGTGAGCGCCGCCTGGATGGCGATCTCCGCGGTTTCGGCATCGCGGATCTCACCGATCATGATCACGTCCGGGTCTTGCCGTAAGATCGAGCGCAGCCCGGCGGCAAAGGTCAAAGCGATCTTGGGGCTCACCTGCATCTGCCCGATGCCACGGAGTTGATACTCGATCGGGTCTTCGATGGTGATGATGTTCTTGTCGCTGGTATTGATCTGGCTCAGGGCGGCATAGAGCGTAGTGGTCTTGCCTGAGCCCGTGGGACCGGTCACCAAGATAATCCCGTGACTCTGCCGGATCGACCGCGTGACCAACGTCAGGTTCCGCCCACTGAGACCGAGTTCCTCCATACCGAGAAGAGCGGAGGAGCGATCGAGCAGACGCAGTACCACTCGTTCGCCAAAAGCGGTCGGAATGACCGAAACGCGAATGTCGATGTCCTTGCCCGCGACCTTGAGGCGGATACGACCGTCCTGGGGCAAGCGTTTCTCGGCGATATTCAGCCCGGCCATAATCTTAATGCGCGAGATTAGCAGGGGCTGGATCGCCTTCGGTGGAGACAAGGTGTCGTAGAGAATGCCGTCGATGCGGAAGCGCACCAGCAGTTCTTGCTCGAAAGGCTCGATGTGAATATCACTCGCCCGTTCTTTACTAGCCTGGTAGAACAGCGAGTTCACTAAGCGGATGATCGGCGCCTCGTCTTGCGCCTCCAGAAGATCGCGTGGTTCCTGCCACTCAGCGGCGTCGAGGTCGAGGGCTTTCTCGTCCAGCGTATCGAGCAGCTCTTGCGTCGATTGCGACGCCTGGTCGTAGGCGCGGTTGAGCGCCTCGTGCAGGGTTGGTTTGGGCACGACCAAGGGACGGACCGGCATGCCCAGCAGCAAGCGGACATCATCGCAGGCACCCAGTTCGCGTGGGTTGACCACGGCAACGGTCACCGCGCCATCGTGTTGGGCGAGAGGCAAGAGCTGATAGTGTTTGGCAAAAGCCAGGGGCACGCGGGCTAATAATTCAGCGGCGTGCTCACCCAAGGTGACCTCTTCACTGTAAGGCAAACCATAGTATAGAGCTTGGGCTTTTGCCCAGCTCGCGGCGTCGAGTGCGCCTAGCTCACGCAGGACTTCGCCCAGATCTTTATCGTCCTTGAGCCGCTCTTTAGCCTTGGCAAGGATATCGGCGGGGATTCCCGCCTCTTGGATGAGAATGTCCTCTACAGACCGCACCACCAGCACCACCGCCACGCATACTACCACGTCTGCAGTGAGGGAGAAAGCGGAGAGGAGCCTTCGCTCAGCGCACCTTTGCGCCGATGCAGGTCGCCCTCAGAAACCTGAGGTTTTCGGCTTTTCGTTGAACGGGTCCAGGCCGTTGAGCACGAACACACGGGTATCAGTGTAGTAGATCCCCTTCAGCTTCAACACACGTTTACTGGGCTTTTCCTTGAGGAGGATGTCGAGCAGCGCTTCCGAACCCTGGATATGTATCCCGGGGGTATAATGTGTGGTATCGGAAAGGAATCGGTCCACCGAGAACCGTTGGTCAGCGCAGCGCACTTCCTGAATGGAAAAGCGGATCTCTTCGTTCTTGACCCCCAGGCTCAGCACATTGGAGCCGGGTTCGACCTGGACCATACCGTAGACCTCGATCCTCCACACACCACCTCCACTCTGCGCAAAGGCCGACGCACGCAGGAATGTCCAGGCCACTACCACCAGCAACGCAGCCCGCCACCACAAAAAGTCTAGAGTCCAGAGTCTAGAGTCTAGAGTCCGGATTCTCAAAAAGCTCTGAGTTCCGAGTTCAGGGACCGAGGTCGGCAGCATTTCTGCTTTTTGCCTTTTACCTTTTGCCTTCTCCTCTCATCGTCTCGCCCTTCTACGCCAGAATCCCTCTTTCCCTGAGCACAGCTACCTCCTCGACCG
>JACXTT010013631.1_pt1 | contig 10685 bp, 9 predicted proteins | sample 9270951 | NCBI WGS metagenome assembly JACXTT01 (sample SAMN15532306, study PRJNA645909) | rock metagenome | isolation source: weathered quartz diorite | place: Puerto Rico | collected 2017-06-21
GCTACTCTCTGTGTGACCGTGAAAGCCGGGGAGCGTGTTGAGGAACGGAGCGTGTCCGCCACCTTGGGTGGTGCGTCCCTTCACGCGGCCGCCGCGCTTCACCTTGCCGCGCCGCGTGGGGCTGGGCTGGGGCCGGCGTTGCAGCGGGCCGCGCTGGCGCTCCTTGTAGCTGGCGTGGGAGGCGTCGCCTTTTTCGTTCGACTCCTCGGTGGCGCTGTCCACCATCTGGAACTCGCACAGGCCGAAGATCACCGGCCCGAGCGCGCGCAGGTCGGCGGGTGCGCCCTCGAGCACCGCCTCTGGCACGCGCACCGGCACGTCCACCACGAAGTGGATGATGCGGTAGTCCTCGGCGCTGAAGCGGTTGTCGCCGATGGTCAAGTCGTCGCGCAGGTTGAGCCGCCGCGTGAGCGCCTGCAGGTGCGGCTTCTCCTCGCAATAGCTCTTGAGGTGGAAGATGGTGTTGATGCTCTCGCCCGGCACCACGTAGTTGAACGGGAACAAGTTGTGCGTGAGGTAGAGCAGCACCGGGAGCAGATCGTCGCGGGTGCGCGTCACGATGCGGAAGCGCTGCTTGTCGTACACCGCCGAAGCGTGCGCCTCGCGCTTGGAGAGCAGCTTGGTGTAGATCGAGTCGCGCCGCTTGCGGCCGCCCACGAACTCGGTGATCGGCAGGCCCTCGGCGAGCATCTGCCCGACCAGCCGGTAGACGCGCTCCTCGATGAGCCGGAACAGCTCTTGGTCGGAGAGCGCCAACGAGTACTGCAGCTCGCGCGCCTCGACGTGATGCAGGATGTGCATCACCTTGAGGATCACGCACGCGCACAGCTGGCGGTGACCCTTGCCGGATGCGAGCTTGAGGAGCTCCGGCACGCTGGCTTGCTCCACGGGGCGCGGCACCGGGAAGTCGAACTGCCGCCGCAGGTAGTCGATGGCCGACGCCTTGATGGTATCGACGCGCTGGCGGTCGCCTTCGCGCTCGAGGTCGAACTCCTGCGTCTCCAGGAAGCGGCGCGCCTCTTCGGCGGTGGCGATCTCCAGCCGCTGCCAGTCGATGACCGATTGCCCGGTCAAGATGAGCCACACGCTCGCCAGATCCGACAGCGAGAAGTCACCGAGTCGCTTGATGGGGCGCGTCTCGACGGGGACGGGCAGCGGGGATGCGGCCATCGGCGCACTCTATCGCATTCGCTCTGCTCCGCCGTGCCCAACCCGCGCAGGCGGGCCGGGCGCGTGAGCCGTCGCCGCGCGCTCGCGCGTCAGTAACGCGTCACGGATCGGTGCGCGGCGGGCCCGGCAGCCGTCCCAGGCTCAGCGTCCCGAGGAAGATGGCGACGGTGAGCAGCACCACGAACACGTGGCCGAGGTGCGCGCCGGAGTAGCCGAGCGCCGCGAACGGCGCGAGTGCAGCGAGATACCAGGGGGCGATCTTGGTCGGGAGCATGTGAGCGCGTGTAGGGTTAGGTACTACTCCGGACAGGGGAGGGCCAAAAGTTAGGCCAAGGCCGTCCGAAGTCTCAATCGTTTTCGACAATTTCGACACCAATGAGGAGAGCAGCCTCCGCGCCAAACCGTCCGCCGCGCACCGATCTGTTTCAATAACGCCGTCAATTTGCAGCGTTACGCGGCACATCGCAGGTGCGGTCGAGGTCGCGGTCCGTGTCGTGGAAGCCACGGCCGGATGGCCCGGCGGACACGAAAGTGGTAGGGAGCGTCGCGATGCGCTGGTTCTTCGGGACGCTGTACACCATCGCCGGGGTGCTGTTCCTCGGCTTCGTGGCGTGGGTGGCGACGCGCATCCTGCACGCCGAGCTCGCCAACTACTGGGTCGGGCGCGTCATCGTTTGGGACTTGTACGCGGTCGGCGTGCTGGTGTCGTACGTGGCGTTCGTGGGGGGTTGGCACCTCTGGGAAAAGCTCACCGGCCGCATGGAACCGGGCCGCGAAGAATAGGCCGCAGGCGTCAGGCTGCGCACTAGGGGAGCCGCAGCACGGTTTCTGCCGGCCCGTCGAACGTCACTCGCCGTTCGTCGACCTCCGAGGCCGTGCCGGCCCGCTCCACGGTGAGCGACGCGCGATAGGAGCCGCTACGGGCTCGAACTTTGGTCTTCAGCTCCGTCGGCGCGCCGTGGGCGAAGCTCCAGCGGGACGAGGCCAGCGCATCGCCGTCTGCGTCGGTCCAGCTGAGCGACACTTGTTGGACATCCTCAGGATGGTCGATGCGGATGCGCACCTCGCGCTCGACGGGCATGATGCGCTGAAACGCCAGCGCAGCGCCGACTCCGGCGGCGGCTAGCGCCGCGAGGTAGACTCGGCGCCTGGTGGTCGCGTTCATGGCCCTTGAAGCTCGTGGCCTGTGGCCCGAAGCCTGTAGCCTACTTCCCAAGCGCGCGCACGTAGCGCACCAGCCCCGCCACCGTCTTGTCCGGCAGCTTCTCGAAGGCGGGCATCTTGTTGCGGCCGCGCTTGATGGTGGCGGCCAGCGCCGCGTCGTCGATCTTGGCCAGCTCCGCGCGGGTCAGATCCGGAATGCGCAGCATCTGCCCCTGCTGGGTGTTGCCCCGGCCGTCGGGGCCGTGGCACGGCGCGCAGTTGTCGGCCCAGGTGACCGCCACCAGCGTCGCGCCCTCGTCCGCCTCGCTGCCGGCCTTCACCTGGCCGGTGTCGCGCTGCTCGCCGTGATGATCTTGCGCGGTCCACTCGCGCACCGGCCCGTCGCCGGAGTCGCACGCCGCCAGCGCCACCGCCACGAGCGCCGCCAAAGCACGCATCACTTGCAGGGGTCGCCGGCGATGGTGCCGCCGCCGTCGAGCGGCAACCCGCCGATGGCCTTGCTGTCGAGCTCGGCGTTCACGAACTCCACGCGCCGGTTCTGCGCCTTGTCTTCGGCGCTGCGCTCGGGATCGACCTTGAGCCGCGATTTTCCGAACCCCACCGGAATGAGCCGATGGCAATCGATGCCCTTGGTCACCAGCCAGTGCGCCACCGCCATGGCGCGCTCGATGCTGAGCGCTTTGGCGTGCACCTCGTCGCCGGCCGCGTCGGTGTGACCCTCGATGCGGTGCTTGGTCACCTGCAGGTTTTCGACCAAATACTGGTAGACGATCTCCAGCGTCGCGTCGCTCTCACGCTTGAGCGTGGCCTTGTCGTCGTCGAACGTAACCTGGCCCTTGAGCTCGACGTGGTTGTCTTTCACGGTGGGCCGCACCGCGTTGGGCGGCGGGGGCTCGGGCGCCTCCGCCGACGCCGAGCTCGGCGTGGGCGGCGGAGGAACCTGAGGCTGCGGGTGCGGAGGCTCGCTGCACGCGGACGCCGCCGCGACGGCGACGATCCATGCCATCCGCACCCGCACCACGCGACCTTCTCGAAGCTCGCGGCGCAGCGACTACTTGCCGCCGCCGGCGCCGCCCGCGCCCTTGCACGGATCCGCGCCGGTGCCCATCGAGGCGGGCGCGATCGCGCCGAGCTGGACGGCCTTGCTGTCGAAGCCGAGGCCGATCGAGATGGCGTCGCAGGTCTTGCTCGGATCCTGCCCGCCGTCGGCGTTGATGTCGGCCGTCTGGCGCAGCTGCACGGCGATGCTGTCGAAGGTGGTGCCCATGCACAGATCCTTGCTGAAGCTGCCGGCGATCTTCTTGAGCTCGGCGATGAGCGGCTCGACCGCCAGCACGCCGGCGATGATCCCCTTCGACGCCGCGCCGCGGTCCGCCGCCAGATCCATGGTCACGACGGCCTTCTCGATGTCGAGACCGAGCGCGTAGCCGGCGATCGACAGCTGAATCGAAAGCTTGCCGGGCGTGCCGCTGACCCAGGTGTTGCGGGTCACGTAGCTCGACGGGAACTTCACCTTCGAGCTGTTGATGTCCTTCGGGTCGTTGAGCAGCTCGGGCACCACGTCCCACTTGAACTGCGCCCACGAGCCCATCGGCGGCGGGCTCATCAGCTTGGCGCCCACGTACAGCGCCGACGGCAGGTCGATGTAGTCGGTGCCCGCGCCCAGGCCGTCGATCTTCACCATGATGGTGAACTTGCCTTGCGCGATGTTGTCGTTGATGGTGCCGGACGCGTTCGCGCTCAGGCTGGTGATGATCGGCACGAGGTTCTTGCCGAACGAGTTGTCGAGGCCGCCCGGGCCGTCCTGCTTCACCGACTTCGGCGTGGCGCCCATGTACGGCTTGCAGTGGTCGGTCGACTCGGCGGTGCTGATCTTGCCGTCGAGGTTGTAGCCGAAGTTCTGCCAGGCCGTCTGACTCTTCGAGCCGTTCCAGTCCGTGTCGCCGAGATACAGCTTGTTGACCGCGAACACGACCGATTTGCCGGCCTCGGCCTTGGCGCCGGCGGCGGGCTTGGCGGGCGGTTCCTTGCTGGCCTCGCCGGTGCCGGTGGAGGCGCCGGTGTCTTGGGTCTTGGACGAGCAACCCGTGCCGGTCGCGCTGCCCGCGACCGCGAGAAGAGCCAAGCCAGCGAAAGACGCACGTAGAACGGGGGATCGAAGCATCGGGGTGGTGCCTTTCTAGAAGAAGTCAACAGTCGACAGTCCACAGTCGACAGTGGAGAGCCGCGGTGCGAGGTAAATAGCTCGGAATCGCTTGACTGTCGACTGTCGACTGTCAACTGTCGACTTTCCCCGTGAGCGACTTCGTCCACCTCCACGTCCACAGCGAATTCTCGCTGTTGGACGGCGCTATCCCCTGCAAATCGCTGGGCGAGCGGGCGAAGGCTCTGGGAATGCGAGCCGTGGCCCTGACCGACCACGGCAACATGTTCGGGGCCATCAACCACTACCAGGGGTGCCACGCGCTCGGGGTGACGCCGATCCTCGGCTGCGAGGTCAACGTGGTGCGCGAGGGCGGCGTGCGGCGCGAGATCGGCTCGGGCGGCGACGACGCCATCGACCACCTGGTGCTGCTCGCCGAGAACGCCGAGGGTTACAAGAACCTGTTGCGCATCGTGTCGATGGGGCACGTCGAGCCGCAAAGCCCGCAAGCGGCGAGCATTCGCCTCGCGGCGCTCGACGAGGGCACGGCCGGCATCATCGCGCTCACCGGCTGCATGGGCGGGGTGGTGGCGCAACAGGTGCTCGAGCGCGGCAAAGAAGCGGGTCGCGACGCGCTGGCGGCGCTGCGGCGGCGTTTCGCGCCGGGCGCGTTGTACGTGGAGCTGCAAGATCACGGGCTTGTCGAGCAGCCGGTGTTGAACGGCATTCTCGTGGAGCTGGCCAAAGATCTCGAGCTGCCGCTGGTGGCCACGAACGACTGCCACTTTCTCGACAAATCCGACGGCGAGGCGCAGCTGTATTTGTCGTGCATCGCGGCGGGGCGGTCGTTCGCGGCCGCGCGCGAGGCGCATCACGGCCGCTACGAGATGTACTTGAAGACCGCCGCCGAGATGGCGCATGCGTTCCGCGCCGAGCCGCGCTCGCTCGCGGCCACGCTGGAGATCGCCGAACGCTGCCAGGCGCTGAAGCTCACGCTGGGCACGCCGATGCTGCCGACGTTTCGCGTGCCCGACGGCTACGACGCGGTGTCGTACTTTCGGCACGTGGCGCACGAGGGCCTGGCGGAGCGGTTTCGCGAGCTCGCCGCCGCCGGAAAGCGCAGCGACGAGGCGGGCTACCGCGCGCGCCTCGAGATGGAGCTCGACGTCATCGTGCGCATGGATTTTCCCGGCTATTTCCTGATCGTCTGGGATTTCATCCGCTACGCCAAAGAGAAAGGCATCCCGGTGGGGCCGGGGCGCGGCTCGGGCGCGGGCTCGCTGGTGGCGTATGCGCTGCGCATCACGGATTTGGACCCGATCGAGCACGAGCTCTTGTTCGAGCGCTTCTTGAACCCGGAGCGCGTGAGCATGCCGGACTTCGACATCGACTTCTGCATGGAGCGGCGCGACGAGGTCATCGCCTACGTCGCGGAGCGCTACGGCAAGACGTCGGTGGGACAGATCGCCACCTTCCACGAGCTCAAGGCGCGCAGCGTGATCAAGGACGTGGGGCGCGCCATGGGTCTGCAAGCGACCGAAGCGCAGCGCATCGCCAGCCTGGTGCCCGACAAGGGGCAGGGACAGACCTACACCATCGCCGAGGCGCTCGAGGTCGAGCCCAAGCTGAGAGCGGTGCGCGAGACCGATCCGACCGTGCGCGAGCTGTTGACCCAGGCGCAGAAGCTCGAAGGGCTGACGCGGCACGCCGGCATGCACGCGGCCGGCGTGGTGATCAGCGAAGGGCCGCTGTGGACGCACGTGCCGTGCTTCAAGAACGGCGACATCCTGGTGGCGCAGTACGCCAAGGACGAGGTCGAGGCGGCCGGCCTGGTGAAGTTCGACTTCTTGGGGCTGAAGACGCTGACGGTGATCGACATCGCCGAGCGGCTCGTGAACGCGCGACCCGATCGGGCCGGACGGCCGCTCAGCGTGGCGAAGGTGCCGCTCGACGACGGCAAGACGTTCGGCTTGTTGCAATCCGGCGAGACCACCGGCGTGTTCCAGCTCGAGTCGAGCGGCATGCAGAAGCTGTTCAAGCAGATGCGCCCCGACCGCTTCGACGACATCGTGGCGGCGGTGGCGCTGTACCGGCCGGGCCCGCTCGATACCGGCATGGTGCCCGACTACATCAACTGCAAGCACGGGCGGCAGCCGATCAAGAAGCTCCACGAGCTGGTGGACGACGTGGTGGCGCCCACCTACGGGGTCATCGTCTACCAGGAGCAGGTGATGCAGATCGCCCAGCGCCTGGCCGGCTACTCGCTCGGCGGCGCCGATGTGCTGCGCCGCGCGATGGGCAAGAAGAAGCCCGAGGAGATGGCCAAGCAGCGCGGCGTGTTCGTCGCAGGCGCGGTCGCCAAGGGCGTGGTACGCGAAGAGGCCGCGAAGATCTTCGAGCTGTTGGAATTCTTCGCGGGCTACGGTTTCAACAAGTCACATTCAGCCGCGTACGCGCTGCTCACCTACCACACCGCATATTTGAAGGCGCATTATCCGGTGGAGTTCTTGTGCGCGTTGTTGACGGCGGACCGCGACAAGAACGAAAAGGTGGTGCGCATCATCGCCGAAGGGCGCGCCTGGGGCGTGGAGATCCTGCCGCCGGAGATCAACGAGTCGAACATCGACTTCACGGTGGTGTACGCCAAGCCGGAAGAGCGCGCCGCGCGCAAAGACGACGGCAAGCCCAAGCAGGACCGCGCCCGGCACGCGCGCGTCCGCGATCCGTTCGACCCGAAGATCCGCTTCGGGCTGGGCGCGATCCGCGGGGTGGGCGAGGCCGCGCTCGAGACCGTGTTCGAGGCGCGCAAGCAGGGGCCGTTCAAGGACCTGTTCGACCTCGCCGAGCGCGTCGACGCGCGCAAGCTGAACCGCGCCGTGCTCGAGGCGCTGGTCTACTCGGGCACCTTCGACGCGTCGCTGGCGCAGCGCGGCCTCGGTCGAGCCCGGGCGATCGCGTCGATCGATCGCGCGCTCGAGCGCGGCAAGTCGGCGGCGCGCGACCGCGAGTGCGGCCAACGCAACATCTTCGAGCTACTGTTGGCCCAACGGCCTTCCGAGCCGGGCCCCAGCCCCGCTCGGGGTGGAGCAGGTAACGGGGTCGCGAGCGGCAGCGACGTCGACTACGTCGCCGCCGAGACCTGGGATCTGCGCGAGACGCTCAAGCGCGAGAAAGAGGCGCTCGGCTTTTACGTGTCGGGCCATCCGCTCGACCGCTACGGCGCCGAGCTCAAGCGCTTTCAGGTCACGCCCACGCGCGATCTCTACGCGCTGGACGATTGGGCGAAGGTGCGCACCGCCGGCACGGTCGAGAACTACCGCGAGCGCGTCTTCAAGGGCGGCGGCGGCAAGGTGGCCTTCTTCCTGCTCGAAGATCTCAGCGGCGGCATCGAGGTGAAGGTGCGCGACAACCAGATCGATCGCTTCGGCGATTTGCTCGCCAAGGGCGATCCGGTGCTGGTGAGCGGCAAGCTGCAATTCCCGATGGCCGAAGAGGGCACCGAGGCCGACCGCGTGCCGATGCTGCTGCTCGACGAGGCGTCGCCGCTGGCGGACGCGATTCGCGCCGAGACGCGCGGCGTGAGCATTCGCCTGCGCGCCGACGGGCTCGATCGCGCGCAGCTCGAGCGGCTCATGGCGGTGCTGCGCGCCTCGCCGGGCGCGTGCCCCGTGCAGGTGGTGATCCGCACCGACGACGGTGACGCGGTGCTCAGCGTGCCGCGCGACCTGAAGGTCGAGCCGAGCGACGCCATGCTCGCCAGCCTCGAGCGCTTGTTCGGCGCCAACGTGGCCGAGCTGCGCTGATCACCCCTCGCGCGCGAGGTAGCCGTGGACGAGCCGGGTGAGCTCTTCGATGACCTCGTCGGGCGGATCGCCGCGGAGCGCGCTGCGGCTCGCGACCGCCTCCACCGCGCAGCGGAGCACCAACGCGGCCAGATCCATGTTCGTCGGGCGGATGCGATCGCGGTGGAAGTCGAGGTAAAAGCGCAGCGCCTCGTCGAACATCGCGTCGAACTCGTGGGTGTCGTAGAGGGACACCGGCAGCTCGTCGAGGATCACCGCGCGCAGGCGCGCATCGAGGCGAAACGCCCGCACCGATCGGGTGACCACGCCGCGGACGGCATCCGGCATCGGCAGGAGCGCGACGTCGGCGAGGCCGTCCTCGAAGACGCGGATCATCTGGCGCGAGTGCTCGCGCGCGACCTCGGCCACCAGCGCCTCTTTGCTCGGGAAGTATTGGTAGAGCGAGCCGATGCTCACGCCGGCCAGCTCGGCGACGTGGTTCACGTTGGTCTTCTCGTAGCCGTCGCGCGCGAGAATGCGAGCGGCGGCGGTGACGATCGCGCGCACCGTCTCGCGCGATCGCTGCTGCGCAGGTTTTTTGCGGGGCGTTCGCTTTTTGCGGGGAGCGCGCATCTCTTCGCTCGGACGCGAGTCGACCTGCCCGGCGCCGATGCCCATGATCTTTCGCATGAACCGCTGGCTCGTGTCGATTGGAGATCGCGCTCGCTCGCTGTGGCTGTGGCTGTCGGGCTGGAAGGCGGCGCTCGCGCTGTTGCGCGATCCGAACCGGCTCGATCAAGTGTTCGCGCTCGACCGCGCCTTGCCGAAAGAGGCGCTCGCGCGGCTGGTCGCGGTGGCCGAGAGCCACCCGGAAGGCCGCGCCGCGCTCCGCGAGCGCGCGCGCGTGGCGATCGATCTGCCGAGCCTGCGCGCGCTGCCGGTCGGGACATTCGGCCGCGCGGTGGCGGCGTTCTTCGACGAGAACGGCCTCGATCCGAGGTCGATTCCGCGGCTCGAAGCGGCCGACGACCTCTCCTACATCCAGGCGCACCTCTACGAGACGCACGACATCTGGCACGTCGCGACCGGGTTCGACAGCTCCATCGCCGGCGAGATCGGCCTGCAGGCGATCTACGCCACCCAGCTGCCCAGCGCGCTCGCGCCGCTGCTCGTCGCCGGCGGTCTGCTGCAAGCGGTGCTGTGGGCGAACGACGACTTCGGCGCGCGGCTCGCGGCGATCGCCCGCGGGCACACCATCGCCAAGCGCGCCCGCCCGCTCCTCGGCGTGCGCTGGAACGAGCTGTGGACGCTGCCGCTCGACGAGGTGCGCATGGGCCTCGGCATCGAAGCCGTGTGAGCCGTGCGGCGGCCGTCAAAAGCCGCGGTCGTGGATCGGGCCGCCGGCCGTGGCGCACGGCCCGAGCTTGGCGTTGTGCTTGCAGAATTCGCGCTTGATGGTCGCGGCGTCGATGCCATTGAAGCGGTACTTGCCGTTGCTGAGCCAGGTGGGGCTCGCGGTCATGCCGAGCCGCTTCGATTGCATGAACGACTTCTCGAGCAGCGTCTTGCCCTCGTTGCCGTTGGCGCACGTCTCGAGCACGCCGCGCGCCACGCCGGTGGCGCCCGTGCACGTCTCCCACGCCACGCTCTTGATGTCTTTGTCGCGGCACCAAATGTAGTCGAGGAACTTGCGACCGCGTGCGAAGTGCTCGATGGCGCACACTTGGCGTAGATCTTCCTCGACCTCGCGCGCGCCGTGCATCGAGTGGAAGCCGCTCGCCGCGTCTCCGTCGCCGATGAAGTGGATCTGGAAGTCGAGGTGCGCGCTGGCGCCGTCGAATTCGCTCAGCACCGTGTGCATCGCGTCGAGCCCCTTGATGCAGAACGGGCACTCGCTCATCACGAACACCTCGAGCTTGCCGGGCTCTTCGGGGCGGCAGCCGAGGTCGTCGGTGCACTCGCTCTTGGAGCAGCCGCCCGCGTCGGCGCACGTCGGGTTCCAGGTGCCGCGGTTCAGCACCCGGTAGGCGCCGTTCGACTTGAGGCGGTAGCTCATCTTCTTGTCGCCCTCGACGTCGGCTGCGAGCGAGCCGTCGAACACCGCGACGGGCAGGGTGAGCGGGCGCACCGGCAGATCGTCGTAGAGCTTTTTGCCGGCCGGATCGCCATAGTCGAGGCGCGTGAACACCGGGCTTTCGATGCTGTAGGCGACGCTGTTCTCGATCTCGGTGGCGTTGCACTCGGTGCAGCGCTTGTCGGTGAGGATGGTGACCGCGACCTTCGGCGCCACCGGGATGGCGGCGCACGGGGCGGGACGCGCGCCGGTGAAGGCGTTGCACACCGCGCGCATGAATTCCTTGGTGCCGTAGGCGCCGTGGTACGGGTTGCCGGCCACGTAAATGGTCGGCGAGCCGCGCGCGTTCTTG
>JACXTT010013632.1_pt1 | contig 10685 bp, 10 predicted proteins | sample 9270951 | NCBI WGS metagenome assembly JACXTT01 (sample SAMN15532306, study PRJNA645909) | rock metagenome | isolation source: weathered quartz diorite | place: Puerto Rico | collected 2017-06-21
CGGCTGATCACCGGAACGATCGCGCCGCTTTCCGGGCGAGTCGAACTTGACGGCGAGGAAACCAGCCGGCTCGACACGAGGACCCGCGCGCAGAGAATCGCGGTGGTGCATCAGGAAAGCCCGATCGTCTATCCCGCGCGAGCGGGCGATTTTGTGTTGCAGGGCCGGTTTCCGTATGGGCGGGCGCTGAGGTTCGCGAATCGGACAGACATTGAAATCGCGAAGAATGCTCTTGCGCAATTGGGTGCCGAGCACCTTGCGAAGCGGACGGTTGGTGAGCTCTCCGGCGGCGAAAAGCAGCGCGTGATCTTGGCGCGGGCGCTTGCGCAACAGCCTCGGCTCGTTCTGCTCGACGAGCCCACGTTGCATTTGGACATTGGCGCGCAGGTGGAGTTGCTCGAGCGGCTGCGTCAGCTCGCGCAAGAGAATCGCTACACGGTCGTGGTCGTAACGCATGAACTTGGCCTAGCTGCCGAATTTGCCGATCAAGTGGTGTTGCTGCAGCACGGACGCTGCCTGCGTGTAGGGCCGCCGGCCGCCGTCTATCAAAAGGAATTGTTGGAGCAGGTGTTTGAGGCGCCGCTCGATGTCGAGCTTGGTCCCGCGGGTAGGCCGCGCGTGAATCTGCGCGTCCGCCGCAGCGAGGACATCGCTTAGTGGCGCAGGCTTCAGCCTGCGGGGGTTGGCCGTCAGGCGCCGCTACACGGGCAAAACAAAACCCGCAGGCTGAAGCCTACGCCACGCAGGTGCGGTTGCCGTCGGACAACGCGATGTTTTCGCGAGTCCGCCTAGAAGCGCCGAAAATGAGTTTCGCGGTGCGCGCTGGTTAGGGCGTCCCGCGAGTTTTGCTCACCGGAGTACTTTGGATCGCTGCGCGACCGCGAGCCGCAAGTGCTCCTCAACATCAGCCGCTGACTCCGCGCCGGGAAGACGGTGCAAATCCGTCGCCGCCGCGCGACTGTAAGGCGGGAGAAATTCCGCGCGAGCCACTGTCCTGCATTCGGGGCGGGAAGGCCGCGCGGCGCAGTGCCGCCAAGCCAGGAGACCGACGGAGTCCGCAACCGCGCAAGCCGGAGACGATCCCGGACACGCGGTCAACCTTTACCTCCCGCGCGAGTCGGGAGAGGAGGCCTGCCATGCGTTTCTCCCTTCGTGTTTTGTTTCTCCTTTGGTCTTCCGCTGTTTTGGTTTTCTTGAATTTTGCCGGTACCTCAACCGCGCAGGCACAAACCGCCACGCTTTTCGGTGTCATCACTGACCCGCGGGGCGCTGTCGTCGCCGGTGCGCAAATCACCGCGACGCAGGCTCCCTCGGGCGAGCCCCAGCGAACAGTTTCGGAGAGTGACGGCCGCTATTCCCTCACGCTTGCTCCTGGCCGCTACCGCGTTTCGGTTTCGCGCGATTCCTTCGCACTGATGGAGCAGGAGGTGGCGATCGGGGTAGGAGAGAGCCACGAGCTTCCAATTCACCTGGCGCTCGAGCCGCTCTCCGCGAAGGTGGTTGTTACGGCACAGGCCCTGCCGCTCGATGCGGACTCCTCGCCCGCGCCTGTCACCATCCTGACGCGCAGCGAAATCGACCAGCGCATCGCGACGTCGCTGCCCGATCTGCTAGCGACGCAGCCGGGCTTCAGCCTCGGGCGTACAGGACCGGAGGGCGGCTCCACTTCGCTATTCCTCGATGGCGGCAACTCGAATTACACGAAAGTGCTAATAGACGGCGCGCCAGCCAACATACCTGGCGGCTTCATCGATTTCTCCACCTTTACGCTCGACAACGTGGAGAAAATAGAAATTGTCCACGGGGCGGAAAGCGCTCTTTACGGCTCGGACGCGATGGACGGAGTGATCCAAGTTTTTACTCATCGCGGCGCAACACGCATTCCGGAATTTACAGCTTTTGCCGATGGCGGTAACTTCTCCACGGGTCATGGCGGAGCAGAGCTCTCCGGCCTTCTGGGCCGCTTTGACTATTCGGCCGCCGTGGGCGACCTCGAGACCCAGGGCCAGGGTCCAAATGACGGATTCCGTAATCGTACGATCTCAGGAAATTTTGGGTGGCGTTTCTCGCACACTGCACGGATTGGCCTCGCTCTGCGCGACAACGTCAGCGACGCGGGCACACCCGGACAGACGCTGTACGAACCGTCAAACCTCTGTGCGAGTCTGCCCACAGCTTGCGAAGACAACACGCGCCTCCATGTCTTCACTGCGAATCTTCATGCGGAATTCACAACCGGTGACCACTGGCGGCATCAACTCGACGGGGCGGAGTCTTACAATCGGCAATCAAATTTCGATCCGACTTTTCCCAGTTTCTTTCAATACAACCGATTCATTTTCATCGGGCAGTCGGCGTATCAAATCAAGGGAGTCGCTGTCGCGGCTGGCTACCAGTACGAAGTCGAAAACGGGTTCATCGGCGTGCACACGCGACGCAATAATCAGGCAGGTTTCCTCGATGCACAGTGGCAGCCTATCGCCAGATTAACGCTAAACGCCGGCGCGCGAGCCGAAGACAACGCCAGCTTCGGCACGCGTGTTGTTCCTCGTGTTGGCGCCGCCTACGCGCTTCGCATCGCACACGGTGTATTCGGTGATACGCGCCTGCGAGCGTCGTATGGACAGGGCATCGTCGAGCCCAGATTCGATCAGTCTTTCGGCACCGATCCCTGTTTTCCTGGCAATCCCAGCCTGTCCCCTGAGCAGAGCCGGACGGTGCACGCGGGAGTCGACCAAAAGCTGGCAGCAGACCGCGTGCGCATCATGATCGATTATTTCGACGGCCAGTTTCGCAACATCATCAGCTTCGGCTCGCTGATAGCGCCGCCGCCCGGGTGTCCGCTGTCTGAATTCAACACTTTCGGAGCAGGCACCTTCTTCAATACCGATCTGGCTCGGGCTCGTGGGGGCAATCTTTCCACGGAAACACGCATTACGCGCTGGCTCACAGCCGCCGGAAATTACAGCTACGATCCCACACGTGTGCTCGCCGCGCCGAACGCGTTCGATCCTTCCCAAATCGCGGGAAACCGCTTGATACGCCGACCCGTAAATTCCGGGAATCTCATGCTGAACGCGACCTTCAGAAGAATGAACTGGAATGTCTCCGGTTATTTCACCGGCCGGCGCACCGACAGCGACTTTCGCGGGCTTGGCTTTCACAGCAACCCCGGTTACGCCCGGTTCGATTTGGCCGCGTCGTACAGGTTCACCCACGGCTTCAGCTTCTACGGCCACATCGCGAACCTCGCCGACAAGAAATATCAAGATGTGCTGGGCTATCCCGCGCTCGGGCGCGAGTTTCGCATCGGCGTGAAGTACACGACGCGCCACGAGTGAGGCTGACGTGGCGGCCGACGTGCTCTTTTGCTGGAGCGGCGGGAAAGACAGTGCGATGGCGCTGCACGTGCTGCGTTCCGCAAACGATTGCCACATCACCGCGCTGCTGACAACCGTCACCGAAGGATACGACCGCATCAGCATGCACGGAGTGCGCCGCTTGCTACTCGAGCGGCAGGCCGAATCTCTAGGCCTGCCGCTCCATCCTGTGCTGATCCCTCCGCAATGCGTCAATCCGATCTATGAAGCGCGCATGGCGGAGGCGCTGGCGGAACATCTCGCGCGCGGCACGAGAACCGTCGCCTTTGGCGACATTTTCCTGGAAGACTTGCGCGCCTATCGCGAACAAAATCTTGCCCGGATTGGAATGGAAGCGGTGTTTCCCATCTGGAAGCGCGACACCCGCGAACTCGCGCGGGATTTCGTTCGCCTCGGTTTCCGGGCGGTCACGGTGTGCGTCGATCCTCGCGTTCTGGAAGCGTCCTTCGCCGGGCGCGAGCTCGACGCCTCATTCTTTGACGACTTGCCGCTGGGAGTCGATCCCTGCGGCGAAAACGGCGAATTCCACACCTTCGTTTTCGATGGCCCTCTATTCCAAAGTGCGATTCCAATCCGAATCGGCGAGCGAGTCATGCGTGACGGATTCTGCTTTTGCGATTTATTGCCTGAGTGAGAGGAGGTCAGCTATGCAATCGAATCCCAGCGCAGGAAATCTGATTCGCCCGCGAACGGCGTTGATTGCCGCCATCATCGTTGCCGCTGCCGCGCTGCGAATTGCGCCGCATCCCATGAATTTCACGCCCATCGGCGCGCTGGCACTGTTTGGCGGAGCTTATTTCACGACCAAGCGAGCGGCCCTGGCCGTTCCGCTGCTGTCGCTCGTGGCGGGCGATATTTTTGTAGGCTTCCACCGCCTGATTCCGTACGTGTACGCAAGTTTTCTAGTAAGCGTTGCGCTGGGATTCTGGCTGCGCCGGAAAAAATCTGTTGCGCGCATTGGCGCCGCCACGCTAGCCGGCGCGATCCAGTTTTTCCTGGTCAGCAATTTCGCTTTATGGGTGTCAGGAATTAGCAGGTTTTCAAGAGATGCCGGCGGTCTCATCGCGTGCTACGTCGCAGGTGTGCCGCTTTTCTGGAACACGCTGGCGGGAGACGCCTTTTACGTACTGCTGCTCTTCGGAGGGATGGCGCTCGCCGAGAAGCGGTTCCCGTCGCTGCGGGAACCGCTCGTTGTTGTGGCCAGCCAGAAATCTGCGCTCGGTTAGTTCAGGGAGGAGCGCGCTACTTCAGTTTGTCCTCAACCTTCTTGATGGCGGCATTGGCGCAAGCTTCGTCCTTTTCTCCGCCAGGGGCGCCGCTGATGCCGATGGCTCCAATCGTGTCGGAGCCAACCTTGATGGGAACGCCACCGGCCAGCATGACGGTGCCGTCAACATTGGGTGGAGGATTCAACGCGCCGAAGGCCTTGACCGTTTCCGCCGAAGTCCTCCGGAACATCAGGGCGGTGTAAGCCTTGCGGCGGGCAAGATCGATCGTGCCCACGCCTGCGCCGTCGTCACGGACAAACGCCTTGAGCAGGCCGCCGTTGTCGATGATGGCTGCGCTGACGCGGTAGCCGTCGGCGCGGCACTGCGCGACGGCCGCCTGCGCCATGGTCTGCGCCATTTCCATGGAAATTACTTTCTGCGTCATCAGTTCCTGCGAGAGCGCGGTCATCGAGAACGCGCCCACGAGCAAAATCGTTGCAACCGCGAGTACCGAAAAACGAATGTGAGACATGGGAAATACCTCCGCGTTTGGGCGATGGGATGAGAGCCGCATCCTACAAGCATCGGGAAGGAAGCGCAAGTCAACGATGTGCCGTTACTTCAGTTCGATCTGAATCTCGACGGCGGTTTTCTCGCCGATGTTCTCGGTGATGTGCTGCAGCGGATCGCGCCAGGCGACGTCGCCGGGCTGGCGGGGGTTGTCCACCTTCCGGCCGTCGGGGAGCGTCATCGTGGTGTGCAGCACGGTTAGATACACAACCACGTAGTGCGGGTGCGCATGCATCGGGCCACGGAGATGGGGCTCGAGAACTGTCCGCAGGGCGCGCACGCGGTCATTTTCAAAAAGCACGCTATGGTGTTGCGGGTCGACATTCATCGGATCAAGCGCGGCAGGCACGACGCCGTTCCTGGGCGCGCCGGGCTTTAGCTCCACGATGACCATTTCAAGCGGCGCGCTCGAAAGATTCTCCTGCCCCCGGCCGACCGCATCCGTGTAGGAAACTTCGCCGGCTTTGTGATTTGTCTCCTGCACGCGGCCGTCTGCGCCGGTGAATTTCTCATGCGCGTCGGTCAGATACACGATCACTGAATCAGTAGGCTCGTGCATCGGCGTCTTTTCATGCGGCCCCTCCTTGAGCCGCAGGGTGCGCACCCACTGATTTTCCAGTTCAAGCTTGAAATCCTTCGGGCTGACCGCGACCGGATCCTGCGCCGCCGCAGTGCCTGCTACCAAACCCAGCAAGAACACCCACAAGAAACGCCGCATCAAACCTCCGCATGGGCCTCCGCGAGGGGCCTTATCCTCGCCAGCCCATCGAGCTAGGACAATCTCAAACTGCGGCCATAGGATAAATCAGGTTTCAAGCTATCGCCACGGACTCGATGGCGTTGCCGCGATGTGGACCAATGCTCTCGTCCAGCGCGCCCGACCACAGACAAACTGAGCAAACCAAATTATTTCTTGCCTTTCAAGTTCGACCGGGGTACATACGCGTTCATCGGGGTCTGGCTCACAGCCCACAAGTCGGGAAGGACGGACAGCATGAAAAAGCCCTTCGGCATCGTCTCTCTTGTGGCGATTGCACTGATTCTCGCGGCGTGCGGAGGCACGCAAACGAGTGCGCCTCCGGCTGCAACGCCCGCGGCAGAGAGCGGCCCCCCGTTGGTCTTAACAGCTTCCGTCCCCCTGGAAGGCGTGAAGGGGCGCTTCGATCATTTCGCCTCGGGCAAAGGCAAGGTCTTTGTTTCGGGGTTGGGCAACAATACCGTGGAGGTGATCGATCTCTTCGGCGGCACGCGCTCCCACGAGATTACCGGCGTGCCCGGCCCGCAGGGCGTGGCCTTTTCTCCCGACACCAACAAGCTGTTCGTCGCCAGCGAGAAAGGCAAGGTCTACATCTACGACGGCGATTCGTTCAAGCTTCAGACCACTTTGGATTTTGACGGGGGCGCAGACAACTTGCGCTACGACGCCGCCACCAAGCGCGTCTATGTCGGCTGCGGCGATAGCGAGAAAAACTCCGCCATTGCCGCCATCGACGCAACGACGAACAAGCGAACCGATGAGGTCTATAAACTGGGAGGCGAGCCCGAATCGTTCCAACTGGAAAAGTCCGGCCCCAACATTTACGTGAATGTCCCGGATCTGAAGCAGATTGTGGCCATCAACCGCACGACCAAGGAACTCACGCGCTGGCCCGTGACCAATTTGCAGAACTTTCCGATGGCGCTCGACGAGGCCAATCATCGCATCATCGTGGGCACGCGCGAGCCTGCAACCATCTCGGTGTTTGATACGGGCACCGGCAAAATGGTCGCCTCCGTTCCGACCGTTCAGGACACGGACGATTTGTACTACAGCGCCGAGAAGAAGCGCGTCTTCGTGCCGGGCCGCGAAGGCGCGATCTGGGTCTATCAGCAGAATGACCCCGACCACTACACCCTGCTCGCCAAGTTACCAACAGCTCTTGGTGCGGGTACGGCGGGATACTTTGGAAGGCAGGGCAAAGGCTTCGATCGTTTTTACCTCGCCGTCCCGCAGGGCGCCAACACGAACGCCGAGCTCAGAATTTACACCGTGCAAGACTGAGGATTACGTGACAGTCCAGATATGCGAAGAGGAATTCACCGTCCAGCATTTCGGCCTCGCAGGGGAGCGAGCGCCGAACGAAATCGGATAGACAACAATTGAGAACGGAGGATCGATCATCATGCGTTACAGAAATTTCGCATTCATCACCTTTGCAGCTCTCGGCCTTGCAGTCTCTCTTCTTTTCGCGGGATTTGCGCGAGCGCTGCCGGCGACTCCAGACTCTTCCGGCTATCACATCATCAAGAAGATCACCACCGGCGGCACCGAAGGCTGGGACTACATCAGCATGGACAGCGACGCGCGGCTCGCCTACATCGGAAGAGAAGATCACGTCGACGTCGTCAACGTGGATTCCGGCAAGGTTGTCGGCAAGGTGCCCGGTTTGATGGGAACTTCTGGCTTGCTGCCCGTGCCCGAATTCGGGCGGGGTTACGCGATGAATGGGGACGCGGGGAATGTCGTCATCGTGGACCTGAAAACACTGGCGAAAATCGGAACCGTGAAGGCGGGGAAAGATCCAGACTCTTTTACGTACGAGCCCGTCACGAAGCGCGTCTTCGTCATGAACAGCAGCAGCGCCAACGCGACAGCGATCAATGCCAAGGACGGCAGCCTCGCGGGCACTGTTGCTCTCGAAGGCCAGCCTGAAGCTGCTGTCTCGGACGGCAAGGGCAAAGTCTACGTGAACATTACCGACAAGGATCAGATCGCCGAGGTCGACGCAGAGACGCTGAAGGTAACGCATCGCTGGCCGCTAATGCAGGGCACTGGGCCCTCGGGCTTGGCCATTGACCGCAAGAACCGGCGCCTCTTTTCCGCATGCGATAACCAGCGGATGGTCATCATGGACGCGGACAACGGCAAGGTGCTGGCCGCGCTGCGCACGGGTGCAGGTACTGACGGCGCCGGTTTCGACCCGGAGTCGGGGAACGTTTTCGCATCGGCTGGAGGAGCAGGCACCCTAACCATCATCCACGAGGATTCCCCCGACAAGTTTCGAGTCCTCGAAGAAATTGACACGCAATCAGGCGCTCGAACCATGACCGTGGACTCAAAAACCCACAACGTGTTGGTCGTCACCGCGAGGCACGGGCACGGCTCGACGCACAATATGGTGCTGCCCGATACGTTCGTCGTCCTTGTCGTCGGCAAATAGCCTCACATCAGGCAGCCCGACGTTGTAGTGTGAATTTTCCGTTGGCCCTGCTCTTTCGGATAGAAGAGCAGGGCCTTTGTATTTTTTACGGCTGAGGCAAGATGACCGTCACGTCGGGCAAACCCTGAAAATGTGCGTCCGACGTAATTAGGCGGGCGCTTGAGGTAACTGCCGTTGCATAAATCATTGCGTCGGCCATAGCCAGCCGGCGGTCCAGGCTGATCCGGGCCGCGAGCAAAGCCATTCGTTCATCGATGGCCACGAGGCGTGCACGCAGCGCGGCCGAAAGAAACCTGTCTGCCGCCGAAGCCCCTTGAACTGACAGAAGCTTCTTGTAGACCTCATAGAGCACAATTGCGGGAACGACGAGTTGCTCTTCCTGCTCAAAATACGGCGCGAACTGGTCGGCCAGCGGTCCGTCTCCTAGGAATTCGATCCAGCCGGACGAATCGACCAGAAAAAGATCAGAGCCTTTCGGCATGATCGCGATCGCTTTCCTTCCAGCGAAGACCGCGTGCTAACCCGCGAAGCGCCTTGGGACTACGCGCAGTGTCGAGCCGAATCTGACCCTCTATCTCGTAGATCAGCAAGTCTTGGCCGGGCCGAAGACGGAGCCGCTCGCGAAGCTGTTTCGGAATGACCACTTGAAACTTGGGAGAGAGCTTTACAGTTTGCATCGCATCATCCTACGGATACTCTATCGATTGCCACAAGGTATGTCAACTCTTTTATCGATCAGCCTGTTGTATGACGAGCGCAAACCTGCTCTGACGCTCCATGTCTGATTTCGTCCCTCCGTACAGTAGTTCGCCGCGCCGCATCCGGTCATAGTTGGGGACAGATAAATCAGCCTTTGGGCGCTCCGGGTGTGTCCTTTCACATGGAAAAATTCAGAGAATTCGAATCGGGGCGCACGATTCTCCTTGTGATTCTTTTGGCCGCCACAGGTCTTGTTGGATGCACGGGCGCGACGAAAGCGCCGACGAACTCGAATTCGGGGAATTCGGGCGCGCCACCTTCGGCCTGCAGCGTCATGACTCTTGGGCAGGGCGCCAGCCTGAACGGATTCGTGCCGTTCCCATCGGACAATCTCTGGAATCAGGATATTTCGAACGCGCCGGTCGACGCGAATTCGAACACCATCATCAGTTTCATCGGCTCCGGAATAGGCCTGCATCCGGATTTCGGCTCTGGCCTGTACAACGGGCAGAGCATCGGAATCCCGTATCTGATTGTGGGCGCGCAACAGGCGTCACTGCCGATTACATTCACTGCTTACGGCGATGAGAGCGATCCCGGGCCGATGCCTATCCCGGTGAATGCCCTTATTGAGGGCTATCCTGCTCCCGGCAGCGGTGACCGGCACGTCCTCGTCCTGGACAGCAGCAATTGCTGGCTCTACGAGCTGTATAGCTCATATCCGAATGCGGCCAACTGGAACGCCAGCTCCGCAGCTGTGTGGGACCTCACTGCCGACGAGCAACGCCCGTACACTTGGACCTCGGCTGACGCCGCGGGGCTGCCGATTTTCCCGGGCCTCGCCCGCTACGACGAAGTTGCAGCAGGCGCCATTCACCACGCACTGCGATTCACGCTGCAATCGAGCCGAGCCGCGTTTGTGCCTCCCGCGTCGCACTGGGCTGCGAATTCGTCGAACCCGCTAGCCGCGCCCATGGGCATGCGTTTGCGGCTCAAGGCCAGTTTCGACATCTCTTCCTTTTCGGCGGCGAATCAAGTAATCCTGCAGGCGCTCAAGAAATACGGAATGATTATGGCCGACAACGGCTCGTCCATGTACATCAGCGGCGCGCCAGACGATCGCTGGGACAACAGCGACCTGCACAATCTAGGCAACGTGACCGCAGCCGACTTTGAGGTCGTGCAGATGAATCCTATCTACACGGCGGCGAATATTCCTTCAGGCGCGAGCCCCGTTATCAACAGCTTCACGGCAAGTTCGCAGATGGTCTCCGCAGGCACGCCTGTGACACTTTCCTGGAATGTTAGTGGCGCATCGTATCTGATCGTGTCGCCGGACATCGGCGCCGCGCGTGGCATGAGCGTGGCAGTCACGCCGAGCCAGTCCACCACGTACATCCTGTACGCGACAAACGCATTTGGCCGCACCACCGCAACAATCAACATCACTGTACACTAATTTCTTTGGTAACCCAGACCCTGGACCCCGCGAACAAAGCACTGACGCTGTCATTCCGAGCGAAGCGAGGAATCTGCTTTTGGTTCGCTGAAAACGCGGCCCGATGTGTTGAATTGTGCCGGCTTAGTGCGTCATCGCGTAAATGATGTAGTTCACCCCGATGCGCATT
>JACXTT010013633.1_pt1 | contig 10685 bp, 9 predicted proteins | sample 9270951 | NCBI WGS metagenome assembly JACXTT01 (sample SAMN15532306, study PRJNA645909) | rock metagenome | isolation source: weathered quartz diorite | place: Puerto Rico | collected 2017-06-21
GCCGACCGCGGCCTTCGGCGGCGCGTAGGGATTCAGCTCGGTCTCGTCGTCCATCGCGGGCGACATCCCTTAGCACGATCGCCCGCGAGAACTGAGGGGCTCAGAAGCCGATGCGGAAGCGCAGGCCGCCGAAGCCGCGTCCGCGCCCCCAGGCGTGCCACCCCGCGCGGAAACCGGGCCGCATCACCACCACCGGCGCGGGCCGCACGATGACGCGCGGCTGGCGGTACACCACCGGCGGCGCGTACACCGGCGCCTGATACACCGGCTGCTGGTAGATAGGCTCCTGATAGATGGGCTCCTGATAGATGGGCTGCTGGTAGACCGGCTCCTGGTAGACGGTGCCCTCGTTCGGCTCGCACGGCGCGGCGGAGGCGGCGGGAGCGAAGCCGAGCAGCATCGCGCCGGAGGTGGCGATGCCGAGGACGGCCTTCTTCATATGGAATCGCAGTGACATGACTCTTCCTCGTTCGGGGCGTCCCAATCGACGCACCAGTTGGACGGCGCAACGAGAAAAACCAAACAAAAACAATTACTTGGTGACGCACGTCAAAGCGCCGATTGACGCCGCGCGCGACGCCAGCCCAAGAGGCGGCCGAGCCCTGCGCGTGTTGCCATCTCACCCGCCGCACCTCATGCTCGTGCCCGTCGTGACCTCGACGCAGGTGGCACCGTGACGACGCGCACCCTCCCCGTCATCGTTCACCCGCAGCCGGACGTGTACAGCTGCGGGCCGACCGCGCTCCATGCGGTGTACCGCTACTACGGCGAAGCGCTGAAGCTCGAGCAGGTGCTCGCCGAGGCGACCAGGCTCGAGGACGGCGGCACGCTCGCGGTGCTCCTCGGATCGCACGCGCTGCGCCGCGGCTACAGCGCGATCCTCTACAGCTTCAACCTCACCCTGCTCGATCCGACGTGGTTCTCGGACGGACGGCCGGCGGTCGACGTCGCGGCCAAGCTGCGCGCCCAGGGCTCGGTCAAGCGCGACAAGAAGCGGCGCGCCGCGTCGCAGGCTTACGCCGAGTTCCTCCAGCTCGGCGGCGATCTGCGGATGGAGGACATCACCTCGGAGCTCATCGAGAGCTACTTCGCCAACGGCCGGCCGATCCTCGCCGGGGTGAGCGCGACCTATCTCTACGGCTGCGCGCGCGAGCTCGACAACGGCGACTACGACGACCTCCGCGGCGAGCCCTCCGGGCACTTCGTGGTGCTCACCGGCTGCCGCGGCAGCGAGGTGCAGCTGGCCGATCCGTGGCACCCCGACGTGTCCGACGTGCGCAAGTCGATCGTGCCGCTGTCGGAGGACTCGACCGGCCGCTACTACTGGGTGCCGATGCGGCGCCTCTTGAACGCCGTGCTGCTCGGCGTGCTCACTTACGACGGCAATCTGCTGGTGATCGAGCCCGGCAAGAAGGCCGCGGGAAAACCTTGAGCGATGCGCCCGATCGTCGTGGTCGACAATCCGAAGCTCTGGCCCCTCGACATCCCCGCCGTCGAGGTGGTGTCGGCGCGCAATTACCTGTTCGAGCCGGAGTGGAGCTCGTGCCGCGGCGTGCGCGTGTTCAACCTGTGCCGCAGCTACCGCTACCAGAGCACCGGCTACTACGTGTCGCTGTTGGCGACGGCGCGTGGCCACCGGCCGGTGCCCAACGTCACCACCATCCAGGACCTCAAGGCCAACGAGATCGTCCGCATCCGCTCGAGCGACATCGAGGCGCTCATCCAGCACAGCATGTCGCCGATCAAGTCGGACGACTTCGAGCTCAGCATCTACTTCGGGCAGAACCTGGCCAAGCGCCATGATCGACTGGCGTCGCGCATCTTCGGGCTGTTCGAGGCGCCGCTCCTGCGCGCGTCGTTCCGGCGCGAGGAGGGCCGCTGGGAGCTCGTCACCGTGCGCACCATCGCCGCCGACGACATCCCGCCGGAGCACAACGAGTTCGTCATCACCACCGCGCGCGAGTACTTCACCAAGCGCTACCGCCAATCGCCGCGCGGCAAGCCGCAGGCGCGCTACGACCTGGCGATCCTGTTCGATCCGCACGAGCCCGAGCCGCCGTCGCACGAGCGCGCCATCGCCAAGTTCATGAAGGCGGCCGAGAGCGTCGGCATGCGCCCGGCGGTCATCGGCAAGTCGAGCTACGCGCGCCTGGCCGAGTTCGACGCGCTGTTCATCCGCGAGACGACCAACGTCAACCACCACACCTACCGCTTCGCGCGCCGCGCCGCCGCCGAGGGGATGGTGGTGATCGACGACCCCGAGTCGATCCTGCGCTGCACCAACAAGGTGTACCTCGCCGAGCTGTTGCAGCGCCAAGGCGTGCCCACGCCCGCGACGATGGTGCTCCACCGCGGCAACCTGCACGAGGCCGAGCGCGCGCTCGGCATGCCCATCGTGCTCAAGGAGCCCGACAGCTCCTTTTCGCTGGGCGTGAAAAAAGTCGATACGCCCATTCAGCTGCGCGAAGAGGCGGAGCGGATGCTGCAGAGCTCCGAGCTCATCATCGGCCAGGCGTTCACCCCGACCGAGCTCGACTGGCGCGTCGGCATCCTCGCGGGCGAGCCGTTGTGGGTGTGCAAATACTACATGGCGCAGAACCACTGGCAGATCCGCAAGAGCTCGTCGAACGGCCGCCTGCGCTACGGCCGCGTCGAAGCGGTGGCGATCGAGCACGCCCCGCGCGCGGTGATCCGCGCCGCCGTGGCCGCCTGCAAACCGATCGGCCGCGGCCTCTACGGCGTCGACCTCAAGCAAATAGGCCGCCGCGTATTCGTCATCGAAGTGAACGACAACCCGACGATCGACGCCGGCGACGAAGACGCCGCCCTCGGCGACGAGCTCTACCGCCGCATCATGCAGACCTTCGTCGACCGCCTCGACCGCCAGCACGCCACGCCGAACGGCAACGGCAACGGCCACCCAAGGCCCCACGAGAGCATCCACCCCTGAAGCGGCCAGCTCAACCGGCCGGCGCCCCCTACATGCCGAAACCTCGCACTCTTGCCCCCCCCCTTCACCACATTGACGGTTAATAGGCGAAGACATGCGAGCAAAATCGGCCCACGATCACGTTGGCGCTTTTCGGACGGTATCGTTCTCCGGCATCCTCTTCGAGGTAGCGCAGGGGGGCAAGGGGTACCGAACGTATGAGCCATACTATCCTTCTCAGCGATTGGACCACGCTTTCGGGTGGCGCCGGCGTCGCGGTCATTCAATCTCCGGACGATTGGCTCGACATGAGCCGTTATCAAGATGTCGCCTGGTATTTTGAGAACTCGGCAGTCAGCGGCTCGCCAAACGTGCTGCTGGAGACGTCGCCCATCAAGGAGAACTCGTACTTCAAGACTCTTTTGTCGTTGACCGCTATCACCACCACCGGACTACAGACCGTTCAAGTCGCGCGCTGGGCATCTGCCTCCGTACCGCCTGCCATGTGGGTGCGTTTGAACATCAGCGCCACCGGCGCCTGGAGCATCACCTGCAGGAGCTTCTTGAACGCAAACCCCTGCCCTGGTCGTTGACAGGACTGGCCGGCCTCCGGGCGCCCTGGAGGAGATATGTATGAGCGACTCGATCTTACTACAGGACTGGGTGACCATAAGGGGTACGGCTTCCGGCGACGTTGCTATACAGTCCGAGCCTAACTGGTTGGATCTGTATGACTACAGCGACATTGACATATTGCTTTGATGTGGCGGAGTACACGAACGCCGCGCTCGTGATCGAAACCGCTCCAATTAAGCAGGAGACCTACTTCAATTCGCTCATTACATACACGCCATCCATCATCGGCGTTGTGAGCGTCGTCGTCCTATGGTCGTCGGCTTCTGTACCCCCGGCCCGTTGGAACCGTTGGAGGGCAAGAGGGTCGGCGGCGAATTGGACCATCACGTTCCGAATCTTTCTCAACGCCCTTCCGGGAAGTGGGAGGTAACTCGACGATGTCCGCACGAAGATTAGAGCGAGGCGCGGAAACCGTTATTAAGGCTGCCGATCTGAACAGTCCTCGAACCGTCCTGACCGCAGCCGATCTAGCGGCGGCGGGAGACACTGCGCGAGTTGAAGACGTCGAAGAGCTCCGAATCGCCCGCAGTGCGGCACCCAGTGGCAACACTCAGCCAGGGTCCGCCGAACCGGCGGGAGTTGCGGTCGTAGAGATTCCGCCGCTGATGGAGAGGGGTGTCACTCCCGACGTAGATCCATCAGAATTTGAACTTCCGCACGGCGGCAAGTTCGGTTTTCCAGCATGGGTTGACTCCACCTCGGGCGAGGTCACTCTTCTCCGACGGCGCTCAAGCGAGCAATTCTCGATCCGACAACGGTTCTCACTGAATCTGGGCTCTTCGCACCCCAAATGGCCCGGGCATGGTACTACGAGTTGAGATCACCAACACGGGAAACTTTCCGAGCAACTATATAATCTGGATGGGATGGACGTACTATTTCCCATGACGACCGCACACGATGAGATAATGACGTGAGTGATTCCGACCGCGTATTCTGTCCACCAAGCGCTCCGGAGAGCCTCTTTGGCACCGGAAGGTCTGGGAGCATTACTTCACAATTTGTGTTTCCGCCGCAAACTGTGGGCCCATCGCAAACTGTCACTACGCCGGCATGGCTCAATCCCCAATCGGGTTACATCTACCAGTTTTTCCTCCGCCAACCCATGGGTCAGCCGACTGAGTTCTACATTACTGGTGTAGAGTGGTTAAGCGCCTTCGATAAAGACGGGAAGTTCTTGCACACCGGCGTTCGGGCCCGAGTAACCAACGTTACCGAAATCACAGCGCAATTTGTCCTGCACGTCGGGTGGGTACAAGTGGATCCCGAATTAGAAGTCAACGTCTGCGGCCAACTCGTTGGTGGATAGGACGGTGGGCAATGCCTTCGAAGGAATCGACTCACGACTTTTATTTCGGCTTTTTGCGGTCATTTAAAGATTTCCCAAGGAAATTTCGCAACATCCTCGCGCCGTTTGCGCTTTCCGGTTGCACAGGGTCCGTCGTGGACAATAGCTCTGTCATTCGCGGCACCGGCAACGCCGCCGCCGCCATGACGTGGGCAGAGGTGCAGCGCCGCGCGCCGGGATTCTCACTCTTGAGTTGGAACGGAGTCTCTGGTTCGACACGCCCTCAAATGGGTGACAAGGATATTCTCGTATACGCGTCACACACGGGGTCATCATGTGATGCCCTGCTCGATCTGGCGGCATCACCATGTGGTGGGTGGACGATCAGACTCATATTCCCGTTGACTTTCAATCTCCCGGTCACCACGTAATGCCGGGACCGTTCAACGGTGATATCGATTGGACAAAGCCAGAAGGGCAAAATAGCGGAACTGCTGGACCTTGCCAATGGATTTCCGGACCCATTTTCGACGCAGCGTTAGAAACGTATCAAATACAGGATAGTCGCGCCAAGTTCCGGCTGACCACGAACCAAATGAGGGATGGAACGACCCCGGACGGCGATTACTTGGCTCAAATGTGTCCTTGAATACGCCAATGGTCCTGGGCGCGGCATGCCGGCGCGGGCGCGCATCGAGGTATTGTCCGGCGTGTGTGGAGCGGGTGCTGCTCGGCTCGAACGTCGGTGGGACGAAGCCCGGCAGCGCCAGTCCCTACTGCTTGCACACCAATTATAGTGATGGCAGCTATCCCGCCACCATCGAGTTCTCGGACTCGGCGGGTGCCTTCTTCTCGGGGAAGACGACTATTCCGATTTCGCTGACGCCTAGTGCTTCCGAGTGCGGCGGAAGCAAGTGTGCCGCTGGGACCGCCGCAATTTCTGCGCTTCGCAGTAAGCGACGGAGGGAAGGGTCGGCGGGAACGGGAGTCCGGCCGGCTGGGCGGTCCGCAGCGGACAGGAGTCGGAAGCAGCTCGGTTGTGACACCGACGCGAGCTCGCGCAGGTAGGTCTCGATAAGCGCGAGCTTCTTGGCGATGAGCTCCGCGTCGGTCATGGCGGGTCGGCCGGGAGGCGGCGATAGCGGCGGAGGAACGCGAGCAGGTCGAAGTACTCGTTGCGCGACTCGACCTCGAAGCGGATGCGGGCGGACTTGTCGCGGTCGAGGACGAGCCGGCCCTGCATCAGGACGCGGTGGACGAGATCGACCGGAGCGCCGTTCAGGACCACCAGCTGGGCCTCCTTGCCGAGGTGCCGCGAAAGGTCGGCTTCGAGGTCGAAGACCCCGGAATCGAGCGTGGGCGGGGGCGCCGCGCGGTAGAGCACGGCGACGTCCACGTCGCTGTCGGGCCGGGCGGTTCCGGTCGCCGTGCTGCCGAACAGGTACGCCGCGACGATCTCCGGCGGAGACGAGGCGAAGAAGTCGTTCGCGAAGTAGAGCCAGTTCGCGCGGCCGAGCACCAAGTTGCGGAGCCCACGCTCCGAAACGCTGTTGTCGAGCGGCAGCCGGCCGTCCTCGAGAAAGCGCCGAAGGGCCTCGCGCTGGTTGTCGTAGTACGTGATGGCCGCATCGAGGGAACCGCGAGGATCGACGACGCCGCGGTGGGTCTCGATCCACCGATCGAGCAGCTCGAGGATCGGACCCGCGCGTGCGGCCCGCTCGCGCGTGCGCTCGGGCATGGGCAGATCCGCGCATTCGCGTGCTACCCGAAAGAGCTTCGCGATCAGCGACAGCGCCTCGTACGCGCGGACAGGGTCGCTCTCGAGCGCCTTCCAGAAATACTTGCGCTGATGATACCAACAACCGACCTCGACCATTTTGCCGGGCTGATAGAGCGCGTCGTAGATTTTCGCGGCGTCGGCAAGCAGGTACCCGCCGAAGCCCTCCAGCATCGAGCTCACGTTGGCGGCACGGTGAGCGTCCGTGTAGCGGAAGAAGACGTGGTCGCGATCGGCAACGAAGACGAAGACGTGCCACTTCTCGCATCCTCCGGGGCTCTTCACGGGAGCACCCGTGGCGTCAGTCGCGATGCAGAAGGCGCTTGTTCGCGCCTCGTCGGCCATCGCCTCCACGATCCGGTACGTGATCCGATGGGCCTCCTTGAGCCACCCACACTGGGTCGAGCGCGGCAGCGTGAAGCCATCGCGCGCGCTGATCGTCTCCTGCCTATGAAGGGGCAGGATGTCGCCGTACTTGGAGACGGCGACGTTTGCGATCGCGCTCGGATCGGCCATGTACCGCGGCCACATGCAGCTCGGCGTCTCGGCGATCACCACCGGCGGCAGCGGAAGCGTCTCGAGCCCGGCGAGCGGGTCGATGCACGAATCGGCATCGGCACCGACGCGCGCCCACTTCCGACGCACGACGGTCAGCCGGATGTAGCCGGCGCGTTGATAGGCCACGCGATGGGCCACCTCTTGGCCAACGAGACGATAGCCGTTGCCTCCAGCAGCGAGGACCTCTTCGGGATCGAGCTCCAGTGTCTTGGTGGGCAGATTGGAGGTGTCGAGCGGTCGCCGGCCGTGGGCATGGCGACGCTTCTTTCGCCGGCGGTCCGGGTCAGCGGCATCTTGCGACTCGGACTCGGCATTGTCGTTCGCGCGGTCCGCTTCGACGGCAAGGCCCTGCCCGAGCGTCTCGATGACGCGCGCGAAGGCAAGCTGGAGCTGGTCCTCGGGCACACGCTCGGGGCAATTGGGACGTTGACGATCGAGCTCGGCCTTGTACCGGTCGAGGTCGGCCTGCTGCGCCTCGATGAGCTTGCCGGCCTCGCGCAGGTCGCCCTCGAGAGCGAGAACGCGCCTGGCCATCGCCGCGTTCTCGTCCTCGCGCTCCACCAGCAAGCGTCGCAACGCCTCACACGTGTCGCAGACGAGGTGCTCGCTCACCGTGGCATCATCATGGGCTCGGTGAACGCAAGGGCAAGGGCCGCAGCGCGACTATCGTCGTTCCCCACGAAAATCGATCCGACAAAGTGCGAGAAGGCGCAGACAAACCTACCTGCTCACCGATCCACGTGGTCCCAAGTTACCCAGCTCGAGCCAGCCGCACGGCGCGGCGAACGGCGCGCACGTCGATTCCCTCGAAGAGGATCTCGAGTTCACGACGGCTCACCGTCACCGTCCGGGCGCCCGGCGGGATTGCCAACGGAATGCGGTAGCGCCCGCGATCGAGACGCCGATACAAGATCACGTACCCTTTGCCATCGTGCCAAAGCATCTTCACATGCGTGCGCCGGCGATTGTGGAACACCACGACGGTGTCCGCTCGCGGATCGCCACCGAAGTGTTCACGCACGATCCCCGCCAGCCGATCGAACGACAGATGCAAGTTCACCGGCTCGGTCGCGACCAGCAACTGCGACGGCAAGCGGATCATCGCGCCCGCCCCGTGATCGCTGCCAGCACCTGCGCTAGCGCCTGCGGGTCGATCGCCCCGTGCACGCGCAGAACGTCGCCGGCCGACGTCGCCAATTCCCAAGCTGGTCTCTCGACGCACGCCGCCTCTTCCGCGATGCCGACCGTGACGAGACGAGGCGCCTCCTCGCCCGCGCCGTCATCGGCAGCGAGCCGCCAGCGCCACCAGGCGAGCGACTTCACGGACAGGCCGTGCTGCTCCGCGAACGCACGCGTGCCCAGCCCGCTCCGCCGCCACTGCGCGACCAACCGTGACCATTCCGCCCGCGTTCTACCGCTCCGCATCCCGGCGCGCGTATCGCATTCGGCCGGCGGGTGTCACCGAGGCGGTCCGCGGAACGGGTACCTACCCGAAGATAGCGCAAAAGGAGCTTTGGGGAGCGTTGCACCCATTGCCGGGCAAAGAGATCGAGCGGGCTGTACTGCCGGATCCAACCTGGTGGAAGCTCCATGCCTACCCCCAGGGATCGAGGAAGCCTGATGTCTCCACCAGCCTATTCGATCTCACTACCTTGGTCCCGACTACCCGGTATATCGACGCGCCGAGGGTCTCGGCAGCTGGTGGATGGGTCGTTCCGGCCGTCGACCTGGCGAGGATGCTGGCGTCAATCCATGCGGCAAGGGTTGGTAACTCTAACGCAATTCTCAGTCAGCTAGAAGTTGAGCTCATGTTGAAAGAGGTATCCGATACTAAGGCTGCGACGGAAGGAGGGTGGCTCGTAGTTATGAATGACCAATATCCTTCGGGAAAGCATACGGTGTACTGGCACAACGGCTATGTTTGGGGCGGAACGTCAATTTCCATGTTGAGGTCTGATGGGTTGGGCGCGGTGCTGATCTACAACCAAGGTACCGCCATGAGTCCAGACCCAGAAGAGGCCAGGCTTTATCCGAAGGAGCTACAGTACAATGCCCAAGGGTATGAACTCTTGCGGCTCGCAGAACAGGTCGTGTTCTCGGCAACTGAAGACCTGTTCACGGACGTTGGGTACGCTCGACTTGATGGTGAATAGCTCATGCCGTATTAGCATTAGCGATCGCTGCGGCTCGCGTCGGGTCCTTAAGTTAGGCGTCCGTTCCAAATAATCGATCCCATAATAAACTAGGAAACTCATAGATCGGTCGCTGATGCCGCATGAAAATCAGGGATTCAGCTATCGAGAGGACGCCATTGTTCTAATAAGTTGGGACTGTTAATTTCGATCGGGCGCCTTAGATCGCGTTGACGCAAGCCTTATATTCCTTCGAACACTGCTTCATTTCCGCGCCCACGACACAGCTCTTGCAGGTCGGACCATAAGCCGCTCCGTGGGCGCACTCGTCCTTGCACGACACGTCACAGACGCCGTTGCCGCAGATACACGAGACGAACGCGTCAAAGGATCCCGATGCCAGCGACGGTGTCGGGCAACCGAAGTATTGGTTGCAAGGACAGCAGTCACCGTCTCCACCGCAGCATGACATGGACGAAAAGGCCTTACAGCCGCCCCCGGAGGACGTCGTAGATGGCGCACAGTCACCAGCCGAACATGCGGTCCAACCGGTTCCGTCCGCAAGACACATTTGCGAACCCGCACCTTTACACCCGCAGTGCTGCAGGGTGTTCGGCGTGCAGGCCATCGTCGCCGTTCCTCCCCGCGAGCCGGTGTCGGGCGAGCTGCACTCGATCGATGCCGCGACGATAAAGAACATCGGTAATGGCCAGCGCCGTTCCATGGGCATATCTTAGCACCTTCGCGCTCGTGTTGGGCGTCCAAGCACTCGTTCGAACGGCTTGCCGGCACGCTCCCTCAGCTAGGAAATGCAGCGGAGTCGGCTGCCTGGTTCTACAGCCGCGGGAGAAACGGCCGGCTATGGCAAGGGATGTTTCCCACCTCGCGTGGGTAGGGGGCGACGCCAAAACGCGGCCCGCGGGGTCAGACAAGGGGCGCGATGGTCGGGATGAGGTCGTCTTCGAGGGTGGTGGTTTGGTCGTTTTGGCGGGCGAGCTCGGTGAGGGCTTGCTGGGCGCGGCGGGATTCGGCGAGGAGGCGGTCGACGCGGATGCCGAAGTAGCGCGGGGGGAAGACGCTGAGGCGCAGCAGCGCGCGCTGCAGCAGGCGCGCGGCGGGCTCGGGTTTTCGCTGCGCCTGGATCTTGTGCATGGCGGCGGCGACCTGGATGAGGCCCTGGAGGAACTGCTTGTGATCCTCGTCGCGCTCGTCGCGCCACAGCTCCTCCCACAGCTCGTGGGCGTCGAAGAACTCGCCGGCGCGGTAGGCCTCGAGGCCGCGCTCGAACACCGCGGAGCGCGCCGCGGCGGGCAGCGCGGGCTCGAGCTCCACCGCGGCCCACGGGCCGATCTCGCCGGCGAGGGC
>JACXTT010013634.1_pt1 | contig 10685 bp, 10 predicted proteins | sample 9270951 | NCBI WGS metagenome assembly JACXTT01 (sample SAMN15532306, study PRJNA645909) | rock metagenome | isolation source: weathered quartz diorite | place: Puerto Rico | collected 2017-06-21
TAAGGCCGAAGGGGCACGCCAAGTGCGGATTGCCGAGAATGCCGAAGAGCGAGCCAAGCTCTGGGCCGGGCGCAAGGGCGCATTTGGAGCGATGGGGCGAATTAGTCCGGATCTGATGGTGCAAGACGGTGTGATCCCCCGCAGCAAGTTGCCCGCGGTTCTTTCAGAGGTCTACCGGATCGCCGATCGGTACCATCTGCGTGTGTCGAATGTTTTCCACGCCGGTGACGGAAACCTTCATCCAAACATAAATTTCGACAGCCGCAACGACGAGGAAGTTCGCCGCGTCCGTCAAGCGAGCAAGGAGATCATGGAACTTTGCGTGAGCGCGGGGGGTTCGATCACGGGAGAGCATGGCGTGGGCCTCGACAAGAGAGATTATATGCCGCTGATCTTTAATGAGGATGACCTGGGCGCGATGGCGGCGTTACGTTCATGCTTCGATCCCCAAGGCATAGCCAATCCGGGAAAAGTTATTCCTATCCATCGCTGCCGTGCTTTCTAGCGAGGAGGAGACGAGCTGGCTCCCCGGTGGCTCCGCTCTTCGGCGGGGAGGAGTCATGCTAACGGAACTACGCAGACTTTTGGGTGAGGATCGCTTTCGCGAAGGAATCGAGACACGGGCCTGGACGATTGATGGAGTGAGGCCCGCTGCTGTGCTCTTTCCCGAATCTACCGCCGAGGTCGTCCATATTGTTCGGGTCGCCGCCGAATCGGATTTGGCGATCGTACCTGCCAATCGGGCCGGGGGGGCAGCCAAAGGGAACCCGCCGCGCAGGTGCGACCTGGTAGTTTCCCTCACACGAATGAATGGTGTCCTTGAATACGAGCCGGCCGATCTGACGGCGGCTGTCCAGGCGGGTCACTCATTGACGGAGCTCAATCATCTTGCCCACAGTCACGGGCAGTGGCTTCCACTGGATCCGCCCGGTGCGGAGACGGCCACGCTAGGTGGCATCGCCGCCACCGATGACTTCGGACCACTGCGAACCGGGTTTGGGTTGATGCGCGATTATGTAATCGGTATCGAAGCCGTATTGGCCGACGGTTCTATCGTTCATTCGGGCGGCCGCGTCGTGAAAAACGTGGCCGGCTTCGATATGAACAAACTCTACCTCGGCAGTTACGGCACGCTCGGGTTAATCACCAAACTCAATGTGAAGTTGCGACCCGAACCCGAATTCGACTCTACACTTCTCATTGAAGCCAATGCGCTGGCGCCGCTCGTCGAATTGGGGCAGGGGATCATTCATTCTGAATTGCTGCCATCCGCTCTTGAAATTTGTAATCGCGAGATCTGGACTAGCCTGTTCCAGGCGGGAGAGCGCCGGCCGATCCCAAATGGCGGACAGCATGGCTTGGCAATCAGGTTCCTGGAGGCCAGGGCGGCGGTCGATTATCAATGCACCCGGGTCGCCGAGTTCACGCGAGGACGCAAACTGGAGATCGGGCGAGTGGATGGCGATGAATCGGGTGCCTTTTGGGGGAAGTGGAATCGCCTACTTACCCCTGGTCCAGGCACTCTCAGCCTCAGGCTTTCTTGCCTGCCACAGCGCGCGCCCCGGTTTTTCCAGTGGGGTGAAGAACGATTGGGCCATTGCGCATCGGGATTCGGGGTGACGCTGACGCTGGCTTGGGGAATCACTCGGGCCATCGCGAACGTTGCGCTTGATGAAGCGACTCTCCCGAGTGTCGGAGCGGTCATCGCCAATTGGCGGGCGGAAGCGAACGCCGCAGGCGGTCATCTAACGATCGAGTCAGCATCCCCTGCGTTGAAACGGGTGGTGGATTCCTGGGCCGACGTCGGACCGCAGCGGGAGTTAATGGACCGAATCAAAGCCAAGTTCGATCCGAAGTCCCTATTCTCACCTGGCCGGTTTTTGCCGAGACTTTAGGGAGAAGGAACCTGCTTCAATCACGATCGTCCTCGGTTGTGACCAAGATACCTATCACTACGGAAGCAAAATTCTGCTCTTCTCCAAGAAGTGTGAACTTTCGCAATCCGTTGCGGATGATGAAAATGGTCTCCCTCTAAGGAAAGGAGCCGTCCACTCAACCGAGAGTTTTCTTCCATAGGCCCGCCTCGGCGGGCATTCCCGAAGGGCGCGTAGGCCAGCCGTTTTACGGCTGGTTGCATCGCGTCCAATAGCTTTTTCGCAGGCCGTTTCAACGGTCTTGGCGAACTCGGCTTTAGCCGAGGGATGATCGAACGCAACAGTGTCTGAGCGCCTGGAGAGCATAGGGTTCCAATCCTGCTCGCGAGAAGGCCGTTCAAACGGCCTCCCGAAACGCGAACCGCATGCCTCCCGCCGTCGAACGGCGGGGCTATGCGCCCTCCCGGGAAGCCCGCCTCGGCGGGCTGGGCGCCAGGTGGCTTACCGGTTGTCATCACACCTTTTGGAGAGGAGCCCTAAATTCGATCATGAGAGATTGGATGTTTATCGAGTGGAACTGGAGTTCATCAGGTGGGTTACCTCTGTGCTGTGGGAAGTCAGGGAACTAGCCGGACCCGAAGTTTCTGAAGTTCGAGATCAGCTCGATCGGGCATTGCTATCCGCACCCTCGAATACGGCGGAGGGCAATGGCAAGAGGATCGGTAGGAGCCGTTATCAGTTCTTTCACGATGCCCGTGGATCGGCGACGGAATGCCCTGCATGTTTGGACGCGCTGGTGGCCAAAGTCGCGGCATCGGATGATCGCGTCGCAGAGGGCAAGACATTCCTACTGTGTGTCGTACAGATGTTGTCCAAAATGATCGACCCTTCGGAGAAACCTCCAGGTGTTCGAGAAGATCGCTCAGATTATGGCTTCGTAGGCACGACCGAGGATGATGACGAGCACGATTAGAGAGGCCCGCTCAGACGGCCTTCTTCCTTTCCAGTTTTTCGATTAGTTCGTCTAAGGTCTCGGTGAGATTGGGCGAGAGGCCCACTTGAGTCTTAATGATCGTGCCGTTCGGATCGATGATGAAAAGGCTGGGAATGAGTTGAACGTTGTATTGACCGGTCACAGCGCCCCCAGTGTCTAGGAGAACCGTAAAGGGAAGCTTGTTCGCCTCGACGTAGCTGCTAACCTTGCTCGCTTCCTCGTTGACGTCAACGGCCAGCACCACCACTTTCTCCCATTTCCCTCGGCTCTTCCTCTTGTCGACCCACTTCTTGATGTCGTCGAACTCCGCGCGGCACGGCGCGCACCAGGTAGCCCAGAAACTGAGGATGACCAAATTTCCTCGAAAATCCGCCAGCGTGACTGCTTTTCCACTGAGGTCGGTAGCCTTGAAATCGGGTGCGATTGCCCCGGCCTCGAGGGAGCCGGCTCGGCTCGCTTCCGGAGCCGTGACCTCCGCGCTCTTACTCGGCGGCGCGAAATGATTTCTGCGAATACTTCGTTGAAGTGCGAACCCGAGACCCACCACCAGGACCAGGGCCAAACTGAAAGTGAGGCGGCGAACAATCGGGCGCTTCGCATCAGACTCTTCAGCCACTAGAACCTCCATCTCCCGTCGTGCATCTCTAGCACACCAGTTTCGGATCAACCTGTCAATGCGGTCAATGCAAGAGTATGTCGTATGTTTCCGGTCTTCGATCGCGGAGAAATCTTCGCTCGGCGCGCCAGTGGTCGATCAGGTCGAGATCTAGGTCGGCGATTACCAAATCCTCTTCCATCGATCTCCCCCGGGCGATGACAGCGCCCGATGGGCCGGTAACAAAGCTTCGACCGGCAAAGTCGGCCGTATGACCTCGGCCGCTCCGGTTGACCACGCCGAAGAAGACTTGGTTCTGAAATGATGCTCCCTGCATCTCAATCTCGTACAGATCGAGCGGGTCACTCACCAGCCCGACAAACGGCGAGAGAATCAATTGTGCCCCTTGAACGACCAGCGCGCGGATCTGCTCAGGGAAGTGCCGGTCGTAACAGATGGCCAGGCCCAATCTTCCCGCCTTCGTGGAATAGACCGGATAACCGGTATTACCTGGCCAGTAGTAAAATTTCTCGTTGAAATGGGGCTCCTCCGCGATGTGCATCATGCGAGACTTGCCGAGGTAGTTGCCGTCGGCGTCTATCACGGGCGAGCAATCATAATGCTCACCCGGCGCGGCTCGCTCAAAGAGATTCAACACGGTCACGAGTCGATATCGGCCCGCAGCCTCTTGGAATCGTTCAGAGGTTGGGCCCGGGACGGGTTCAGCCAAGTCGAAAAACTTTCGCTCGCATCGCCATTGAGGAAAGAACGGATCGAAGGCCATTTCCGGGAAGCAGATTATCTCCGCGCCCTGCTCCGATGCCCGCCGCATCTGTTCGATCGCCTTCTCGACGGATTGCTCCCGAGTCGGTTCCGCAGCGAACTGAGCTAGCGCGAGTCGCGTTCGGTTCATGGCATTTCCCGATGAGGACCTGTCGAGGAGGATCGGGTCACTCGGAGGCTTGGCAAAGATCCTGGCGACGAAAGAGCCACCAGGCCACGAGGATCAATACTACGACATAATCCCAGAGGTGGAGAAATACCCATCCGACTTGTGGGGCGTTAAGCTGTGATTTGATGAATGCCCCAGAGAGTGCATCCAGGCCGTTGGTCGCCGGAAAGGGAAAAGCCATCAGTCGCTCGGTCCGATCGGTCACTGGAACTCTCATTCGCCGCAGGAGCATCGCCAACAGCCCTACGACAGAATCTCCTTCATAAATAGCTACTCCCAAAACAGCCGCGATCCAGGCGCTGAATCGCTGCGCGAGGCAGAAAGCCAGGCCGAAAAAGAGGACGGAAAGTGTGATGCGCCCGAGCAGTAGCAGCAAATCCGCCTTGCTCGGGTGGAGGCCTGAAAGATAGATCACGAGGAGATAGGTGCTGACGAGGACTAGCCATGTGAGCAGAAGGCTGACCAGGCCGCCGAAGTAACTTCCTAGAAGGTATTGCAGGCGGGTCACGGGCTTCGAGAGCACGCCGAATATGGTTCCCTCCTTGATTTCTTGGCGTGACACGTTCACGCCTGTCACCAGAGCCACGAGATTCCCAAATATTCCCATCAGAAATACCATGGAGAGCAGCGCCATGGCGGCAGCCTCTCTTGCCCTTGCAGCTTCCCCGGCCTTCGAGAACTGCATGGAAAATGCAATCGACGAGCTCACCAGCCCGACAATGACCAACGCGACGACCAAGACGGCGATCAGCAGCTTGTTCCTGATCATTCGGTTGAGAACATTGACCGCGATGATCAGACTCGTCATGAGGTCGGTCCCGCCGGAGACACCGCCGATGACTCAGCCGTGCCGACGAGGTCCAGGAATACGTCTTCGAGGCTGCGTGTCTTCGGGAGGAATCCCTTCACCGTGCCGCCACCTGAGCGAATGATGTCCACGACGAGCTGTCCGAATGCCTCATCCTGAACAAAAGCGCTAAATTGCCCATAGCTTGGAGTAACCTTGAGGCCCTTCTCCTGGAGACCGGGGACGATCGATTTATTAGGGTCCGTGAAGACTATTTCGTAACCTTTGTCCGAGCCGACGATCTCGCTGAGCGCGCCCTGCCGTACTAGTTTCCCGCGATTTATTACGGCCACACGATCGCACACGACCTCCACTTCCGAGAGGATGTGGGAGGAAAGAAAAATCGTTGCTCCCCGGTGCTTCAAGTCGAGAAGCAGGTCGCGGACCATGCGCCGCCCGACGGGGTCAAAGCCCGAGGTCGGTTCATCGAGGATCAACAAGTCAGGCTCGTTGATCAATGCCTGAACAATCCCCAACCGTTGACGCATGCCCCGCGAGTACTTTCCGATCTTCAGATTCCGAGCATCCCACAATCCCAGCATTCGCAACAGCCGTTCGATTCGATCAGTCCGCTCTCGCATGGGAATACGAAACAGGTGTCCGAAGAATCTTAGCAATTGGGGCGCGGTCAGGAATGAATAAAATGCGTAATTTTCCGGAAGGTATCCGATACGTCGGCGCACGCTAAGATCGCTCGGGACTGAGCCGAACAGGCTCGCGCGACCGTGCGTTGGATAAAGGAATCCCATAAGCAGGTTGATAGTCGTCGTCTTACCCGCCCCGTTCGGCCCCAGAAAGCCAAAAATGTCGCCGCGACCGACTTGGAGATTCAAGTCCTTCACGGCTTCCACACGAGTCTTGCCAGGCCATCTCGAAGTGAAGGTCTTGGTCAGATCCTTGGTCTCAATCGCCCAATCGCTCATGTTGGCTTCCGCTTCGTGCTGCTCTCGATAATGCCGTCCAGCACGTGGGTTAGACCCGGTGAAAAGCCTTCCTGGAACTGAATGAGGATTCCTTTCGGATCAATGACAAACAGACTGGGGATCCCATTGACCTTGTATTCGTCGCCCACTGAACCATCCTGATCGAGCAGGACGGTGAATGGCAGCTTGTTCTCCTCCGAAAAACCTGAGACCAACTCGGGTTCCTCCCTTAGGTTTACCGCAAGGACGACCACATTCTCCCACTTGCCTTCCTTCTGCCGCTTCTCCACCCACCCCTTAAGATCATCAAACTCCATCCTGCATGGCCCGCACCAAGTCGCCCAAAAGTCGAGGATGACAAGCTTACCTCGAAAATCAGACAGAGCCACGCTGTTTCCATTCACATCTTTTAATTTGAAGTCCGGGGTGGGCGCATTGGCTGCGAGCCCGCTCTTCCCGCTGGGCGCAGCATGACTGCGAATGCGAATCTTGTATTGGAGGAGGATTGACAGAACCAGGAAGAGAATCAGAACCGAACCGGATACGTAGCGCCGGCTGTTTGCATGATTTCCAGCGGGTTCTCCGGCCACCTCTATCTCCTCAAGCGCTCGACTCGTTTGGGTACAAACAGCAGACCACTATCCGTGCCGGGTTGTCAAACCCGGACGGTGCCTGCCGCGTCGAGTCCCGATGACCCTTGCGGCTCGCGGAAGTCTTGCGAGACAGAATCGTGGATCAAGCTCGGGCGTGATGCCAGGTGTACGAGTTAAGTGTCGCGGTATCCCGAGCGGGACGGAGGGCTTTCAATCCAGGAGCCTAACGTCAGGCCTCAACGCAGGACTTCCATCTCTTGAATCGGGGAACGAGACACTTCGTGGAAAGCGCTGTCGAAGCCCATCACTTGCCAGTAATAAGTTTCTCCGGCGGTCAGTTTTGCCCGGACTTCACGCGGCAGCTCCACTTCTACTTCCCTCGTCAAGGCATTAGACCAGATCCGGTGATACTCAGAATCGAGCAATTCGACTCGGTAATAAGACGATATGGGTGAAGGTCGCCAGGCAAAGGTGATCTGTTCCTCGCGAACGGGTTCGAGCGGATCGATCAGGTCGATCACTCTTCCTCTTACCGCTCGTTGTTGTTCGTCGGCCTTCCGTTGCACCCAAGCCCGGGCCAAGAAGGCCAAGGCTATCGACACGGCTGCAATTGAGAGCATCCTCAACGCGCGGATCGCGACTTGTTTCCTGCGGCGCCAATTCGGGAACTCCTCGTCCATCGTTTCTTTGAAGGAGCTTCGCACCTCATGAAGCGTAGCCCCCAGCGGGACGGTCTTCCGGGCCTCACGCAGAATCTCCTGAAATTCCACCGGCCTCTCTTCCATTGGCCATTGAGGGCGGTTTCCTTTCGGTTTGGGACCGGGCTTACGATCGGCCGAGGGATCGTGGTTGGGAGGACTTTCGTCTGAGTTGGACACGTCGGAACAGTAACCAGGGCCGTCGTCACGCAGGAACGTAGTTATCAACGACCTTGCTCAAATAATAACTCACCAAGAGGACGAAACCGAAGTAGAGCAGTAAGGGGAAGAGGTAGAAAGTCGAGGAAACCGATGCCTCCGTTCGCGTCCATCGAAGTAAGTGGTCGAGAAACCAAAAGCCGAACCCGTGCCAGAGATAGATGGAGTAGCTATGTTGACCGCAATAGATGACGTAGCTGCGAGGTCTTCGCCAGCGCTCGAAAAACCTGATCATCGCCGGCCGGAAGAACATGAAAATGGAAAGCCAGCACAGGCCGAGCAATGCGTAAGCCACGTTGGGCGGGAATTTGTTGGCGTTCATATACGCGCTGAACCGCCCGCGCGAGACGACGACTGCCAAGAGGCACGCGGAGACGAGCCCACTTACCAGATAGATCCCTCGTTTGAAGGTGATCTGCCCGTCGGCGTAGTAGTAACCTAGATACATGAAGAAGGAATAAAAGATTGCATACCAGATCGTGTCGCTAACCAATCTGGCCCAATATTGGGGTAGCAGAACCCAAATGTGATCCCACAGCGGCTGGAAGAATCCGTAGCTCTCCAGCGCAATTCCTGTGGCGATGACCCCGAGTGTGAAATGCCTGGTCTGGGGCCGGGCGTAGAGCCAGCCGAGCAGTGGATGAAGAAAAGATACGGCGAGGGCAACGAGAACAAACCAGAGATAGAACTCGATGTATGAGGGTGTGGTGTGCAGTGGCCGCAGGGCTAGCCATTGCACCACATGATCGGCACGGATGATTTCTCCTCGCCAGAGGGCTGCGCCATAGTGAAGGGGAATGCAGACGGCCGCCAGGAGGTAATAGGGTTTGAGCAGGCGCAGCATGCGCTTCCGCAGGAAGCTGGTGATGGAACTTTTCTTGGCGATGGAATAGTACAGACTTGCCCCGCTGACGAAGAATATGGTCGGCATCTCAAAGAGCAGATAGGACTGAAGGAGCGGGTGCGGAAAGAAACTCTTGAAGTAGAGTACATGGGCCATCACCACCCAGATGATGGCAATCCCCCGGAGGTAATCTATGAATGGATCACGGCTGAAGGCCATTCCCCGTCATTGTAGCACCTCACACAATCGGTGCTGCGCATGGGGAACGAATCTGCCCGGCGAGTGGTCTTAGGTGGAGCTAGCGTTTTACCATCGCATGAGACGCGATGTGGCGGCCACCGCCGCCGGGTCATCAGGAAAGATCCGGTTACCGTCGCACGAGGTCCGCTGGCGCAACTTTCTGTTCATCCTGGCTCCCATGCGACAGTCGGAATGTTCCGTTACCGTTGTCTAACAGGGCGCGAACTGTCGCACCATCGGCGTCCAACACTGCCAGGTCCAGCCGCCCATCTCCGTTGAAGTCCCCCATCGTGATAGCGACCGGGTTACGTACGGCTGTGTATCGCTGTTGTTTCGTCAACTGACCGGTTGGATCTCCAAGCCGCACGACGACCTCTCCGGAAAACACATCTGCCACAGCCAGACCGATTGGCGGCGTCAGCAATCGCCCAGCCGCCAACGCAATTGGACCCTCCGATGCCCCAAGCGTCTGGTCGACGACGAAGCCTGCTCGCCCACCGGCCCTGAGGATCGTCGTATCATTCGATAGCAGATTTGCAGTAGCCAGCTCTAGTTGACCATCCCCAGTAAAATCAGCTGCGACTATGCTCATCGGTCCCCGGCCAACCGACACAGTTCCCAAGCGGGTGAAGCTGCCATCGCCCCGACCCTTCAGAATCGTCACGTCGTTCGTTAAGAAGTTGCAGACCGCCAAGTCCGCGCTCCCGTCCCTATCGAAATCGCCCGCCGCGATGCCTGTCAAACCCGGGCCACCCAGCCCGATGGTCGCTGCTCGACGAAACTCGCCGTCTCCGATCCCTTTGAATATCACTACGTCACTGGTACCGAGGTTCGGGGGCGCGTTGAGGCCGAAACTCGCCACCGCGATGTCTTGTACCCCGTCGCCGTCGAAGTCCCCAATCGCCAATGCATCCGGAAGCGCCGGAAACATCGGAGAGGCCCCAATCAACAACGGCGATCCCTTGACTCGGAACGTCCCGTCACCATTGCCTAACAAGATGGAGAGATCTCCGGAAAGCAGATTGGCAACCACAACATCCGTCCGACCATCCCTATTGAAGTCGCCCGCCGCGACGGCCGTCGGACCTATGCCGACAGGAGTGACGGAGATGCGGCGAAATGTGAACTGGTCTTGGTTCACCAAGCCCAACAACGTAACCAGCTGATTGTTTACAAAGTCGGCGACCAGTATTCCTTCCTGGGCGGCGCTAGGCTCTGTCGTGCCGGTTAGGCCCGCCGGGCTGTTCTCACCCGTCGTCAGGAAGGAGGTGCCGGTTGCACCCCCGTGATTGAGCGGAGCAATCACAGTAACAGTGAAGCTACAACTGGCCATATTGCCGCCGGCATCGGTAGCCTTGCAGATTACCGTCGTGGTTCCGATAGGGAAGTTGCTGCCTGAGGGCGGGTTGCAAACGACTGCCACACCTGGACAGTTGTCTGTGACCATCGGAGCGGGATACTCGACTACCGCCCCGGGCTCCATGAGACTACTTGTGGCTGTTTGATTGGCCGGACACGTTATTATTGGCGGCTGCGCGTCCTGCACCGTCACGGTCTTGCTGCACGAACTTCTACAGCCGTTGGTGTCGGTGACAGTGAGGGTCAGGGTAAATGAGCCAGGGCCTCCGGCCGTCACATTCACCGGCTGACCGGTTGTTGACCCGACTATCGTGCCGTTGCCGGCGATTGACCAGTTGTAGCTGGCGGTTCCTGCCGGTCCCAGGTAGGTATTGTTGCGTGACGGGGGGCATACTGTATTGGCGTCTTTGATTGAACAAGTCAGAAACACGTTGAGGGTCACCGTCTTGGTACAAGTGCTGTTGCATCCGTTGGCATCCGTTAACGTTAGTGTCAATGTTAAAGAAACAGTGACCCCTGCCGTCCCAATCACCACATTCAAGGTTTT
>JACXTT010013635.1_pt1 | contig 10685 bp, 9 predicted proteins | sample 9270951 | NCBI WGS metagenome assembly JACXTT01 (sample SAMN15532306, study PRJNA645909) | rock metagenome | isolation source: weathered quartz diorite | place: Puerto Rico | collected 2017-06-21
GGTGTCGTTGAGGCGCGAGGGCAGCAGCACGGCGGCCGTCGGATAGCCGAGGTCGACCGACACCGAACCGGTCAGTGCGCTGGCATCGCGGCTGACGAGGATGCTGCGGTCGGTATACGTGGTCACCGAGGTGAAATCAACATTGCCCAGGCCGATCTTGATGGTGGCATCGGCGATATTGGTCTTGTCCTCGAATTTCTCGCGCTGCAGCAGGTATTGCTGGCGGTCCTGGAAGGTCACCGGCGGCACCGTGGTGGTGTAGGGGTTGGCGTAGAGGTTGTATTTCTCCTGACGGTTGAAGCCGTCCGAAGTCACTTTCTGCGAAACGATGCGCGGCGTGATCTCCAGGTCCCTATTCGGCTTGATGGTAAAGCTCAAACGGCCACCTGTGCGCTCGCCGCTGTTGACGTCCTTGCCGCCGCCGGGGCCCAGCGCATCGACCCAGCCGCCGAACTTGCTGTAGTAGCCCACCGCGCGCATGGCCGCCGAATCGCCCAGTGGCACATTGACGGCAGCCTTCACGCCGCCGCCAGTGCCGCCGTCGGCGATCTTGTTGGCATTGAGTTCGACGACGCCTTCCTGCACGCCGATCTTGGCCTGATTGGTGATGTAGCGAATCGTGCCGCCGATATTGCCGGCGCCGAACAGCGTGCCCTGCGGACCGCGCAGTGTCTCGACGCGATTCAGGTCGAAGAGATCGAGATCGGGCGTGAACAGCGACATCGATATCGCCGTTTCATCGAGGTAGACGCCCACCTGCTCCTTGACGCCCGGCTGGTCGCGCACGATCTGCCCGGAGGACACGCCGCGGATCGAGACCTGGCTCTGCCCCGGCCCGAGATTCTGGATGTTGAGGCCGGCGACATTGCGCGACAGGTCTTCCAGCGTGACCGCGCCGGACTTGCGGATGTCGTCTTCGGTCTGCGCGTTGATCGAGAACGGCACATCGCGCAGGGAGCTCTCGCGTTTGGTCGCGGTGACGACGATGCGCTCGATTGATTGGGGACCGGCCTTGGCAGGCGCCTCGGCCGGTTTGGCGGGCTGCTCCGCTGCCGGCTTGGCCGGCGGCGTTGCATCCTGGGCGTAGGCAATATTCGCCGCGCCGATCGTTAAACCACAAGGGAAAGCCAGCAGTATTGCCTTTGCTATTGGACGCAGTTTCATGAAGTCATCTCCTCAGATTAGTTATTGGAATTTTGACGGCACGACGGCGAAATCCTACTACAGGCTTGAACGGTCTGTGGACAAAAAAATGCCGATCGCATTTGTGCACTGCGGAAACGAATGAATGAGCGGACACCATTTGCTTGCGGCTAATGGCACCGCAGCGCAGCCTGCCTAGCCCTGTTCCCGAACGCCATCGCGTATTGCCGCCTCAAGTACCTCAAGGTTTATATCCTTCAGCGTTTTGAACTTGATGCAATACCCGCTCACGCTCGCCTTGCCGATTGTTTTTCCATAGGCTTGGGACAGATAGGACTTGTCTTCGATGCCGAGGATGTAAACGGAAATTCCGGTGGTGTTTGCGCTCATGCCGATCTGATAGAACTCTTTCGTTTTTCCGTCGGCGTACCGAATGGTCTGCAAGCCATAGCCGATATTCGGATTGGAAACCGTTTTGCCCTCACTGTTCTTTCCATCCAGGAACCATAATTTGCATGCCGGCATGAGTTGCAGAATGCGCTGATGCAATGTCCGCATGTCGCTGGATTTTGCTTCGGACTGGCTATCGATATATTTTTGGATTTGCGCGGGTATGTTCATAGGCATTTTTTGAATCCAAGCTCGATCTCGGGAGACCAGGTTCGCATTTTCTGCGAAGGGTTAACAGGTCTGGAAAATAGTTTGGTCGCCGGCTTTTAAAAGGGAATTTCTAAAAACCTCGTCGTCCCGGCGCCCCGAATGGGGTCTCCATCGAAAGGCCGGGACCCAGTCCGACCAAGTATTTGAATATACGAAGGACTGGATTCCGGCCTTCGCACCGAATGGTGTCTCCATCGACCGGAATGACAAATATTTAAGGTTTCGAGAAGTTCCCATTTTTCTCCTGCGCCGGCAATCGCCAGTCTGCGCCGATACGCGATTCCCGTAGCGACGATTTGCATTATCGTTCGGCAGCTGCTATCGTACAACCATATGGTTGTATTTAAACGAGAGAGCGAAGAGTCGCTCAACCAGCTTTTCCGCGCTCTGGCCGACGGCACGCGGCGCGATATCCTGGCGCGCTCGCTGACCGAAACGCCGTCGGTGTCGGCGCTGGCCGAGCGCTACGAGATGAGTTTTGCCGCCGTGCAAAAGCATGTCGCGGTGCTGGAGCGCGCGGGGCTTGTCGAGAAGCGGGCCAACGGCCGCGAGCAACTGGTCGCCACCAAGCAGAAGCGGCTGAAGCGCGCCGGCGAGCTGCTCGATTACTACGAATCCATTTGGCGCCAGCGCATGGCGCAGCTCGACGATGTGCTTTCGCCGAAAAGAAAATGACCATGTCGGTCTCGGCGCGATTGCTGCAAACGTATTTGGCGCCGGCGCATGGCGTTGCTGCACCACGCAATTCAACCGAAAGGAAAACGATCATGCCGCTTACCTCCATCACCAAGGATGCCGCCAAGCTCACGCTCACCGTCATCGGCGACTATCCGGTTTCGCAACAGCGCCTTTGGGACGCCTTTGCCGATCCGCGCCAACTCGAGCGCTTTTGGGGACCGCCGACAATGCCGTCCACGTTTACGCGTCATGACTTTCGGGTTGGCGGTCGCGCCGAGTACTACCTGACCGGGCCCAATGGTGAAAAATGGAGCGGCTCATGGAAGTTCACTGTGGTGAATCCCATCAGTTCATTCGAGGCGGCAGACGGCGACAATCCCGAAGACGAGAACGGACCGGCAGCGGGAAAATTTCTGTTCGAAACCACGCCGACGGGTTCGCGCGTCACCATCGTCATGCATTTCTTCAACGATACCGCGATGGAGCACGCAACCGGCATGGCGGATGGCATGCGCGCCGCCATGCCGCAACTCGACGTTGTGCTTGCTGAAAAGCAAGTGGCGTAAAGGGCATCACGACTTGGGCGCATTTCGAGGGCAGCGGTTGCGATGCATGAATTTCTACCGCGAATGTTTCGGCGGTGAGCTCAAGGTCATGGCCTACCCCGGGCATCGTGCAAACCGAAACCGCCCAATCGCAATCAATGCTAACCTTCCTCGTGAACCAAGATTGGAGTTGGAACAAATGAACAAACCTTATTACGTGCACGCTTCATGGGACGACGAGGCCCGAGTTTGGGTGGCGTCGAGCGAGGATATTCCAGGCTTGGCGACGGAGGCCGATACGACTGAGGCCCTGGTCCTGAAGCTCAAGACCTTGATCCCCGAATTGCTCGAACTCAATGGTCAGATACCAACTGAACCTATCGCATTCGAACTGCTGACAAGGCGCTTCGAACTCGCGGCCTGATGGAAAGCTTCACGCCCGAACTCAAGCGCATGCTGCTGGCGGCTGGGAGCCTGTTCGTCAGAGCATGAAAGGGCGACCACGAGATTTGGCGCAGCCCAATTACCCAGGTCCATTTCGTCGTCGACAGCAAGATCAAATCGCGGCACACCGCGAATGCGGTGCTGAAGCAAGCGGGCTTGCCGAAGCGCTTCTAAGGTGGTGGGATTAAATGCGACCGCATTTCCGTACTGGGTACAACACCAATGCGCATAACAGCTTCTGTTTATCATGCCCGCTGCCGGAAAACCGACAAAGGAAACCGTAATGAGCGTGAAGCGCGACGTGAAGATCAATCGTCCTCCCAATCTTTTTGCCAAGACGCAGCCCTGCATCAAGCTGATCGAAAAGGAACTCGACGGCCCGCTGATCACCTACTGGAACGGGCCCAATGGCTCGGTCTGCGCCAACGATGTGGTGGGCTTCTACGAGTTGCTGAAGCGCGTCGGCAAGCAGGAAAAGATGTACCTGTTCATCAAGTCGGGAGGCGGCACCGGTTCGGCGTCGTTGCGCATCGTGCATTTGCTGCGGGCCACCACCAAAAAGCTGATCGTGCTGGTGCCGCTGGAATGCATTTCCGCCGCGACGATGATTGCGCTGGGCGCGGATGAAATCCAGATGGGGCCGATGGCGCAGCTCTCTGCTGTCGATACCTCGATTTCGCACGATCTGTCCCCGGTCGATAAAGACAACCGCCGGGTGCGCGTGAGCCAGAACGAGCTGGCGCGCATCATGAACGGCTGGCGCCATGAAAAAGGCGGGCAGGCGGTGCATCCATATTCGGTGCTGTTCCAGTATGTGCATCCGCTGGTGATAGGCGCGGTGGATCGCATCAGCTCGCTGTCGATTCGCCTGTGCAATGACATCCTCGCCTATCACATGAAAGACAAGCTCAAGGCGCAGCGCATCAGTCAAAGCCTGAACGAAGATTATCCGTCGCACACCTATCCCATTACGCTCAAGGAGGCGAAACGGGTCGGGCTCAACGTTGCGGAATTGCCGGCGCGCGTGAACGACCGGCTGCTGGAGCTGAATGCGCTTTATTCGGAAATGGGACAGCAGGCCCTGACCGACTACGACGAATTCAATTACCACGACAATGAAACGCTCAACATCCTCGAAGGCAGCGGCACGCAGGTTTTTTATCAGTCCGACCAGGATTGGCACTATCGCAAGGAAGAGCGCCGCTGGGTTTCCATGAACGACAAGAGCGCGTGGAGGCGTTATGAAAAGATCGGAAACAGGATTGTCGAGAATACTTTCCATATCCGTTGAGCGAGACCAAGGCGTCGAACAACGACAGAGCTGCTACGCGAACGTTTTTGGCGAATTGGATGCGAGCGAAACGCCGTAGCAGGGCGAGCGATTGATTTCGAAGCCGACTCTATGGCGCAGGCGCATCCTGTGCGATTATTCCCCCTGCGCCATCAACCCTGGCGCAACGTCCAACAACAAAAGGGGATCAACATGAGCGTATTCACTTCCATGCTTCGGCTCGCTGCGCATGGGCGCAAATTTTTCTTGCAGATGCTGTTGTCATTCGCTGCCTTGCTGTTCGCCTCGGCTGCCATGGCCGATGCGGTCGCGCCCAAATGCCTGCCGGCGCCGACGGCGCCTTCGCCGGAAAAACTGCAGGAGCTGTTGCGCAACGCCAAGGACCACGGCTTCCTGTGGAGCGTTGAACGCAACGGGCGCAGCAGTTATCTCTTCGGCACCATGCACGCCAACAAACTCGAATGGTTTGTGCCGGGGCCCAAGACCCTGGCGGCACTGCAGCAGAGCGACACCATCGCGCTGGAGCTCGATATCCTCGATGAGCAAACGCAGAAGCAACTGGCCGACCCGAGCAAGCTCGGCTTCGGCAATATCGTGCTGCCGGCGCCATTGCAGCAGCGCATGGATATTGTCGCCAAACGCCTCTGCGCGCCCGAAGCGGCGCTCGCCAAGCAGCATCCGATCCTGCAGCTTTCCGTGCTCGCCATCCTCGATGCGCGCGCCAACAAACTCGAGGCGGGTTACGGCAGCGAATTTTTCCTGGCCGGATTCGCGCGCGGCGCACGCAAATCGGTGCGCGCGCTCGAGACGCCGGAAGGGCAACTCAAGGCGCTGCTGGGCGCGCCGGAAAAACAGAACCTCGAATTGGTCGATGCCGCGCTGAGGCAGCTCGAGACCGGTACGCAGCGCCAGGAGATTGAAACCCTGGTGAAAGTCTGGGGCACCGGCGATCTCGATACCCTTGAAAAATACGAGCAGTGGTGCGGCTGCGTCACCACGCCAGCCGAGCGCGCCTTCATGAAGCGGCTCAACGACGATCGCAACGCCGATCTCGCCGCCGGCATCGACCGCGCCATCCGCGAGGGCCGCAATGTCTTCGCCGCCGTCGGCTCCCTGCACATGGTCGGCCCCAATGCGCTGCCCAAGCTGCTGGTGAAAATGGGTTATCACGTCGAACGCATTCCCTTCGACGCAGTGCCGGAACCGGCGACCAAGCCAGCAACCAAATCCGCAGAAAAAGACAAGGCGAAAGCCGCGAAAAAATAAGCGGCGCTGAAGGCGCAAAAAAGGCGCAATGCAAAATTGAAACCCCAGCATTGGCGCGGCGTTTGGAGCATTTTTGCTCCAAACGCCGCGCCAGTGCTTGAGTTTGGAGATTCACTTCTCGACGCGAGCTTCCGCGCAAATATCGAAAACCGCAAACCTGATCTGCGTCAAGCCGACATTCGGGGAATGTCAATTTGGCGTAAGGTGTGGCGCGCACATTCGATTCGTTGCGGCTGCCGGGTTTCCTTTCGGCGATGGTGCGACGGAGAAATCGCAGCAGCGGCACTAAAGCTGCGCGCGCAAAAAAATAGGCCTCAGGCCACGAGGGGAATTGCTCGCGTTGTTTGAATCAAAATCAAACAATGGAGGAGTTCATGAAACACGCTCGAAAGCCGCTGGCTCTGGCGGTAGCAATGGCAGTTGCGTCATCCGGCATTTTCTACAGCAGCATGGCATCGGCTGCCGGTGACCCGGACACGCAGGCGGAGATCAAGGCGCTGCGCGCGCAGGTTGAAGCGCTGATGAAAAAGGTCGAGACGCTTTCCAGCAAAGAAGCGGCCACGGCTGAAAAACAGGCGACAGAGAAATCAGCTGCGACCTCATCGTCGGGGTCCTCATTCGCGGATGCGCTGAAGGGAATCGACTTCTACGGCAATCTGGATCTATCCGTGGACGATTCCACCAAGGGCATCGCCGGCAAGATCGCCAACGATGGCACCTCGATTCCGGCGGGCCGCGTGGGTTGGGTGCCGGCGATTTCCACCAATATTTCCTATCTGGGATTGCGTGGAAAACATGACTTGGGCAATGGCATGGCGGCGGTCTTCCAACTGGAAACGCAGCTCGATATTTCCGCCACGGCCGGCACCAGCAACAACAATTCCTCAAACGATTCCACCGTCAAGGGCGCGCTGACCTCGCGCAACAGCTATCTTGGCCTCGCCGGCGATTTCGGTGCGATCAAGATCGGCAAGACCGATGCGCCGTTCAAGAATTCGACCGCGCGCCTCAACCCATTCAGCGGCACGGTGGGCGATTACTCGGCGATCATCGGCAATACCGGCGGCGACAACCGCGTCGAGTTCGGCACGCGGCTGGACCATGCGCTCTGGTATGAATCGCCGAAGATGGCCGGCTTCAGCTACAGCGTGCTGTGGTCGCCCGGACAGAATCGGTCTTCCGACAACAGCATCCAGGCGATCGGCGAATCGAGTTGCGCGGGCGGCAATGTGCCCGGCAGCGGCGCGCTGCCCTATGGCTGCAATGACGGTTCCTACGGCACCGCCTACAGCGTCGGCGGCGCCTTCGAAGGCGGCGGTCTTTATCTTTCGGCTGCTTATGAGATGCACAAAAAAGTAAATCGCAGCAGCGACGCCGATGGCACGGTCGTTACCGTCAACGGCACCAACTACACCTTCGACAACACTGTCGGGCTCGGGGACGAGTATGGTTACCGCGTCGGCGCGCAGTACAAGCTGCCCACCGGCACCACGGTCGGCGGCTTGTATGAGGACATCAAGCGCAAGCTGCCTTATCACTACTTCGACGAACGTTCGCGCAAGGCCTACTGGCTGATGGCGTCACAATCGATCACGCCGCATGACGTGCTGCATTTCGGCTACGGCCATGCCGGCAAATCGCCGGGCTCGCTCGGCGAACACAATATCGAGACCACGCCGAATGCGGACAACGCCAGCAATATGTACACCGGCATGTATCGCCATTCGATCGACAGCCAGACCAGCTGGTACTTCGTCTATGCCACACAGGTCAACCACGCTGCGGGGCATTACGACCTTGGTGCCGGCGGCCGCGCCAACACCACGGATTGTCATGACGGCAGCCAGATCGCCTCGGCCAACCCGGACCCGAATTCCCCGGGCGGCGGACCGTTCTGCTACACCGGCGGAAAATTGCAGGCGGTATCGCTGGGCATGAGCTATCACTTCTAGACGAGGCGGTATTCCATAGCAGGCTAGCAAGGGGCGGGAGTTCTTATCCCGCCCTTTGTTTTTTTGCGCCTTGCGCTTCAAATTGCAAGCGGACGTTTCTGAAAGCAGGCTGAAAGCCTCGGGCCAATACAATGGCCAAAGCCATGCCGCCGCTGGATCGATGCATGGCCCAAAACAATACCTGGAGGATGTGATCGTGAAAAATATTCTGATCCGCGTTGCTGCGGCAATGGTTGTCCTGAGCGTTTCCTGCGCGGCGCAAGCCGCCGACAAGATCATGATCATGGTCGGCGGCATCGAGAAGCAGATTTATCTGCCTGCCCGGCTGACCGAACAGCTCGGTTACTTCAAGGAGCAGGGCCTCGACGTCGAGCTGCAGAGCGAGCCTTCCGGCGTGAATGCGGAAAATGAAATGCTGGCCGGCGCGGTGCAGGGCGTGGTCGGCTTCTACGACCATACGATCGATCTGCAGGCCAAGGGCAAGGCGGTCATGTCGGTGGTCCAGTTCAGCCAGGCACCGGGCGAAGCCATTCTGGTTTCATCCAAACTTGTCGCTGAAATCAAATCGCCGGCGGACTTCAAGGGCCGCGCCCTCGGCGTCACCGGCCTGGGTTCATCGACCAATTTCCTCACCCAGTATCTGGCGGTGGCCAATGGCGTGAAGGCCAGCGAAATCACCCCGGTGCCGGTCGGCTCCGGCACCACCTTCATCGCCGCCATGAAACAAAGCCGCATCGATGCCGGCATGACCACCGAGCCCACCATCTCGCGCCTGCTCAATACCGGCGACGCCAAAATGCTGGTCGATCTGCGCACCCCCGAATCGACCGAGAAATGGCTTGGCGGACTTTATCCCGCGGCCTGCCTGTACATGCCGACCGCCTGGGTCAATGCGCATCGCGAGGAGGCGCAAAAGCTGGTGAATGCCTTCGTCAAGACGCTGAAGTACATCAATACCCACAGCGCCGAAGAGATCGCCTCGAAAATGCCGGCCGATTATTACGCCGGCGACAAGGCCATGTATGTATCTGCGCTGGCGCAGAGCAAGACCATGTTCACCGCCGACGGCCTGATGCCCAAATCAGGCCCGCCCACGGTGCTGAAGGTGCTGCAGGGCTTCGACAAGGTGGTGCAGGGCAAGACGATCGATTTGTCGAAAACCTTCACCACCGAATTCGTCAATGCTGCCAAATAAGGCCGCCAAATAGTCCGCCGTTCCATCGCGCCATGCACATTACCGAATCCCCGAGCAAATCCATGATCGATGTCCACCACCCGCCGGCGCCAACGACGCTCGATGCGGCAACGCCGGCGATCGAACTCGTCAACGTCACGCGGCGCTTCATCAGCCCCGACGGCAAGGTGATTCCGGCGCTGCGCGATTTTTCCATGGCGGTGCGCCGCGGCGAATTCTGCGCGGTGGTCGGTCCTACGGGCTGCGGAAAATCCACCACCTTGAGCCTGATTACCGGCCTCGCTGCCGCCAGCGCCGGCAGCGTGCGCATCGACGGCAAGCCCGTAATCGGCATCGATCCGCGCATCGGCTTCGTCTTCCAGGCCGACGCGGTCTTCCCCTGGCATAATGTGCTCGACAACGTCGCCGCGGGGCCGTTGTACCGGGGCACGCCGCAGAAGCTGGCGCTGGACAAGGCGCGCGACTGGATTCGTCGCGTCGGCCTGGCCGGTTTCGAATCGCATTACCCGCACCAGCTGAGCGGCGGTATGCGCAAGCGCGTGGCGCTGGCGCAGACCTTTATCAATGAGCCCGAAATCCTGCTGATGGACGAACCGTTCTCCGCGCTGGATGTGCAAACGCGTGCGCTGATGCAGGGTGAGTTGCTGAATCTCTGGTCGGTGAATCGCGCTTCGGTGGTGTTCGTGACCCATGACATTGAGGAGGCCATCGCGCTGGCTGATCGCGTGTTCGTGCTGAGCAAGGGCCCGGCGACGGTGAAGACGGTGTACGACATCGACTTGCCGCGCCCGCGCGATGTGGCCGAGGCGCGCTATTCGCCGCGCTTCATTGAACTGTCTCGCCAAATCTGGAACGACCTCAAGGATGAAGTCCAGATCTAGGTGTCTCGCTTTGAAAGGATGTTGCTGTGTCCAATTTGCAATTCATACCGGCTGAGCAAGCGCTTGAAGATGAAATCAGGCAGGTCGAACGCGCCGCTCAGGCCGCCATCAGCCGACGCTGGAAGCTCGTCCATGCCTTGCGCATCGCTTTCCTGGTGGTGACGGTCGGCGGCTGGGAGCTGGCGGGTCGCCTCGACTGGATCGATCCCTTTTTCTTTTCCATGCCCTCGCAGGTCATGATGCAGATCTGGGTCTGGATAACGGAAGGCACCTCGCAGGGACCGCTGTGGCAGCAGGTGCTGGTCACGCTGGAAGAGACCGCGCTGGGCTTTCTCATCGGCTCGGTGATGGGCGTGATCTGCGGCATCGCCCTGGGCCGCAACAAATTGCTGGCCGATGTATTCAGCATTTACATCAAGGTCGCGAACTCGATTCCGCGCGTGGTGCTGGGCTCGGTGTTCATCATCGCGCTCGGCCTCGGCATGGCCTCGAAAGTGGCGCTGGCGGTGGTGATGGTTTTCTTTGTCGTCTTCGGCAATGCCTTCCAGGGCGTGCGCGAGGCGGACAAGAACCTGATCGCCAATGCGCTGATCCTCGGCGCCTCGCAGCGCCAGGTGACTTACACCGTGG
>JACXTT010013636.1_pt1 | contig 10685 bp, 8 predicted proteins | sample 9270951 | NCBI WGS metagenome assembly JACXTT01 (sample SAMN15532306, study PRJNA645909) | rock metagenome | isolation source: weathered quartz diorite | place: Puerto Rico | collected 2017-06-21
GGACTCGATCCACCACTTCTTTTCGCAGCCTGAAAATCGCAAAGTCATTGAAAAGCTCAACCACTCCGGCGTGAGCCTGGAGAGCAAAACCACCAAGAAGACTTCGTCGAATCTCCGTGGCTTGCAATTTGTTTTAACCGGGAAACTACCTGACCTCACTCGAGACGAGGCTGCTGAACTCATCGAACAGCACGGCGGGCGGGTTACGACCTCAGTCAGCAAGAAGACCGACTACGTAGTCGCGGGCGAAGAGGCCGGCTCCAAACTCGACAAGGCCAAGGAACTGGGAGTTAAAATCCTCGACGAAGAAGCTTTTCGGGAACTGCTGGAGCAGTAGCAAAATTTCTCGCGCCGTTCTTTCCAATTGCGCACGGTCCAGTCTCAGAGGACTGAACTTGATCGCGGCCCTGCAATGTTAGACGAACTCAAGGAGAGGCAGCGCGCGTTGGTTGGAGCGCGCGCCGGACGTGCCACCTCAGCCATGGCCCTCCAACAGTATCGTTTTATCGATCCGACCACAATCCACACTAAAACAGCTTCTCTACTGCCTCCCAGGTCAAATTGTCCAGGCGATCGACGACAATATCTGCGTTGGCCAGGGCCTCGCGAGAGTTTGTAGTTGTGACGGCGATGCATTTCATTCCTGCCCGCTTGGCGGCATCGACTCCGGATACCGCATCCTCAATGACCACGCAGTGTTCTGGTGAGATTCCGATAAGGCGCGCGGCCTCCAAGAATACAGCTGGATCCGGCTTGCCCGGCATCGCTCCGCCGGAGACGATGGCAGCAAAATATGAGCGAAAGCGAAGCTCATCGACAATGGCATCAATGTTGGCCTGTGGGGCTGATGAAGCAATCGCCTGCACCATTCCGGCGGCCCTGAAGCGTTCCAACCAAAGCTCAACGCCTGGTAAGGCCTGGACTCGGCCTCGAATTGACTTCCGGAAGCGCTCTTCCTTGTCTTCTTCGATCCTGGCAAGCACCTCCGGAGTAGGAGGGTGTCCCAGGAGGGTCTTCAAGACGCCCGAATTGTTCATGCCAAAAGTGGCTCTGAAGCGCTCGCGACTGAACGGAATGCCGTTGTTTTTGAGTGTCTCTGACCAGGCTTGAAAATGGAACTCGCCCGTATCGACCAGCACGCCATCGAGGTCCCAGATAACACTGTGCTTGCGACTCAAGTCGTTCATCCGGATGCCCTCAAACTCACACGCATCGGCAAGCTTTGGGCTATTTTCAAGTCCGGATGCCGATAGCGCGTCGCGGATTAAGTTAGATAGAGTTGGTTCCCGTTGGAAGGCTGCGTCGCCGAATGGTACCGATGGTTCTGTATGCGACCAGACGGCCTCACCCGGAGCGGTCAAGCATTCAATCTGCCATCTGAAATCAGTGAGGGGAGTGCTCCGCTGAGCACTGCAAGCTCAACGGCGGCGCGATTTTGCATTGTTGTACCGCGCTAAGATACGCGGTTGCAGGTCTGGAGTCTAGAAAATAAGCTGGATTTTTTCGCCCAAAAGAAGAAGCCTGATTCCTCCAGCATTGGGGTTTTAGGCGTTAGGGCCTTGGGGGCAAGAGGGCTAGTGGTTAGGGACTTGAGGTTAGGGGGTTAGTTGTTCTCCCTCACGCCGCGATGGCAGCTGTGGGGAGAAGGGAGTCAGAGGGTAGAGGCCGTGAAACGAGCCACTCGTTATCAGGTCGCCGCTAATCTCTAAGCCCTAACCCCTAGTCCCTAGCCCCTGACTTGACGATCGGCTGCGCCTGTGTCCGAATTCAGCCGTCAAATTCTCTGTTCAAGGAGGTTTATAGCGAGCAGAACTATGGAGGTTCACTAGCAGAAAACACATGAAGAAGAGCGTGGCACTTGGTCAAGGGGCAGAAGTTTTCTTTGGAACTCTCGACGAGAACCTGCAGTTTTTGGAAACCGCATTTGATGTCCGAATTTCCCTCTCCGAAAACACCTTCATCATCGAAGGGTCAGACAGCCAGGTTGAAATCATTGAACGGTTGATTCTGGATTACAACCAGATTCGCCGGGAAGGGATGGTCTTCAGCAACGGAGATCTTAAATCCATCTTTAAGATCATCGCCGAAGACACGAGCATCCGGTTGCGCGACTGCGTCATGCCGGCGAAAACACGTCTTTCCGGAAGAAAGCACATCTCTCCCCGCAGCCTGAATCAGCGTTCTTACCTGGAGGCAATCGACAAGTACGACATGGTCTTCGGTATTGGACCGGCTGGAACTGGCAAGACCTACCTGGCGGTCGCTATGGCCGTGGCGGCGTTGACCTCCAAGCGCGTGAATCGCATTGTATTGGCACGGCCGGCAGTTGAAGCAGGAGAACGGTTGGGCTTTCTGCCGGGCAGCCTGCAGGAAAAGGTGGACCCTTACCTGCGGCCCCTGTACGACGCACTTTATGACATGCTCGACGCCGATCAGGTGGACCGCTACATCGACCGACGCATTATTGAAATCGCACCTCTTGCCTTCATGCGAGGGCGTACACTGAACGATGCTTTCGTAATCCTGGATGAAGCTCAAAACACCACTTCCGAACAGATGAAAATGTTTTTTAAACGCTCCGGCTTTAATTCCAAAGCAGTCATTACCGGAGACATCACCCAGGTTGATCTTCCCACCGGGAAAACTTCGGGCCTGATTGAAGTGCGCAACGTCGTTTCCAGAGTCGAAGGCGTGGCTTTCGTCTACTTCAGTGAAAAAGATGTCGTTCGCAATCCCTTGGTGCAACGCATTGTGCGGGCCTACGACGAGTTCACAAACGGCAAGGAAACGCAGACGTTGACTTCTGACAGACCCTCCAACGGAGCTACCGAAAAATAGCCTCCTGATTATGCCAGATCTGGTCATTCTCAACCGGCAGCGGAGGCATCCGGTTCGAGTTCCCGGTTTAAAACGTTTTCTCCTTCGCTTGTGCCTGCGTCTCGGGATTTCTGACCAAGAGTTTGTTGTCCTGCTCACGAACGATCGCACGATCCGACGTTTCAACCGGCGCTACCGAAGTCATGACGGGGCTACCGATGTACTTTCCTTTCCGGCCGACCGACCCTCCAGCCCGAACCTGGGTTTTGAGGGGAATTACCTCGGTGATATCATCATCTCGGTCGAAAGAGCCCGGCGACAAGCGGTGGAGAAGAAACACAGTCTCGAACAGGAATTGCGGGTTCTGCTTATTCACGGACTATTACACTTGATGGGACACGATCACGAGCGGGACCACGGGCAAATGCGCCGCAAGGAATTGAGGCTTCAAAAAGAGCTCTTATGATCACAACGACTGTAATTGTTGCGGCGCTCGGTTTTGTGCTAATCCTGACGATCCTCTCTGTTTTCGAGATGAGTCTCGGTCGGATTACCAAAGTCTCCGTACAGAGACTTCTCGAGAAGAACCGGTCCACGCCTGCTGAACAGCTCAAGCAGCTGGTGGATAATCGCCTGGAGACACTGATCCCTGTGTATGTCGGGATTCAGATCTGTACCGTGTCGATCGCTGTTTTGCTGACCGGTTATCTGCACAGCCAGTTCGGCAGCTACACGAAGGCGTTACTGGCAGCCTTCGGGATCATGTTTGTGGTGGTTTTTTTTCGCCAGCTGATTTCACGAATCTTCGCTTTCAGACGGCCCGAGCAAGTCCTTCAGCCTTTACTCCCGATTCACCAGTTTCTGCGGCCTGCTCTCAATCTTGTCGCCTATCCTCTATCTTCGACTCTAAAGTTGTTCAGCCAGTTCAGACCCCAAGAAGAAAAGGTTGACGAGCACCCCGCCGAGGGTATCCAAGCCTTCATTAACGTGGGTAAGGAAGAGGGGATCCTGAAAAAAGAGGAAGAACAGCTAGTTCAATCAGCCGTGGAGTTCGGTGACAAAGTCGTGCGCGAAATCATGACTCCGCGCACGGAAATGGTCACCATCGCGGTCAGCGCCAGCTTGACTGATCTCAAGCAACTCATGATCGAGACTAAATATTCGCGCATCCCGGTCTATCGTAATCAAATGGAGAATATTGAAGGGTTCGTGTATCTAAAAGACCTCTTGGACATCTGGGATCAAGCCAGTGAAGCACGCACCATGGCCAGTTTAGTTCGGCCCATCCATTTCGTTCCCGAGACCAAGTGTGTGGCGGAGTTGCTCAAAGAGCTGCAGCGAAAGGCTTCCCATATGGCCATTGTCGTCGACGAGTTTGGAGGAGTATCAGGCCTGGTGACCATTGAGGATCTCCTTGAAGAAATTGCCGGCGAGATCCATGACGAAGACGAAATAGCTGAGATCATGCAGTTTTCAAAAGATGTTGACGGTAACTATATGATCCCGGGCAAGACCTCGATTAAGCGAGTTGAAGAGTTATTCGATATCCGGATGGACAGTGAGGCCAACTCCACCATTGCCGGCCATATCAGCTCGGCACTCGGGCGCGTGCCTCGTAAAGGCGAGAAGTACGAGTACAACGGACTTTTGTTCGAGGTGAAAGAGGCCGATCACCGCCGGATTCATACGTTGGTGGTGAGTCGTACCCTGCCCACGAAAGCGCTCAGCGCCGATCCACAGAGGGAATAGAGGCTCGCCATGGCCTACAAGTCCGGCTTCGTCGCGCTCGTCGGAAGGCCAAACTCCGGCAAATCGACACTGCTGAACCAGCTCATCGGAGAGAAGGTCTCCATCGTTTCAGACAAACCTCAAACAACCCGGCACAAGATTTTAGGGATTCTCTCCCGACCGCAAGGTCAGATTGCCTTCATCGACACGCCGGGAATTCACAAGCCTGGGCACGAGCTCAACAAACGCATGATGCAGGCCGTCTATGATTCTCTCGAGGGTATCGACTTATTGCTGCTCCTAGTAGATGCCACCACTTCTTTCGGCTCAGGCGACCAGTTTGTGATTGACTGGCTGAAAGAGCATCGGCTGAAAACAATCTTGCTGCTCAACAAAATCGATTTATTGCGCAAGGATCTGCTGCTTCCACTGATGTCGCTCTATTCCCAAAAACATGAGTTCTCGGAGATAGTTCCGATTTCAGCGCTGAAGCGCGACAACCTGGAGCTGCTCATCAGTCTCATTTTCCGTTATCTGACGGAGGGACCGGCCTATTATCCGGAGGACCAGTTTACCGACCAGCATGAGAGATTTCTGGCGGGCGAACTTGTTCGGGAAAAAATCCTGCTAAATACCATGCAGGAACTGCCTTATGCCACTACAGTCTTTGTGGAACGATTTCAAGACCTGGGAGACCTGGTTCTGATTCACTGCAGCATTTACGCGGACAGGGATTCCCACAAGAAAATCATCATTGGAAGCCAGGGCCAAAAACTCAAAAGGATTGGAACCGAAGCCAGAAAAGCCATAGAAGAATTACTCGGAAAGCGGGTTCATCTTGAACTGTTCGTCAAGGTGAAGCCCAAGTGGCGGGATGATCCTCGCTTCCTTGACAGCCTCGGTATGGAACGGAATTGACGCTGAAAGTTAATGAAATCTATCAGAGCATCCAAGGAGAATCCTCCTATACGGGCCTGCCCTGCGTCTTTGTACGTCTGACTTACTGTAACCTGCGCTGTGGCTACTGCGACTCGGAATATGCCTTCTATGAAGGCCGCGATTATTCTGTGGACGAAGTTTTGGAACAGATACACCGATACCAATGTTCATTGGTCGAAATCACAGGCGGTGAGCCGCTACTGCAAAAGCAGGTCTATCCTTTGATGGATGGTCTGGTGGATTCCGGACTGACTGTCTTGCTCGAAACCGGCGGCAGTATCGATGTCGGCAAAGTAAACCCGCGCGTCATTAAGATCATGGATCTTAAGTGCCCCAGCAGCGGTGAGTGTGAGCACAATCTTTACTCCAATCTCGACAAGCTTCAGCCCCACGATGAGATCAAGTTTGTGATCGGCACGCGAGAAGACTACCTGTGGACAAAGAGAATCCTGGAACAACATCACTTGACTGCACGATTCCCTATCTTACTCTCCACAGTTTTTGGCCAGCTGCAGCCGAGCCAACTCGTGAAGTGGCTGCTCGAAGATAATCTGAAGGTCCGGTTTCAGCTACAAGCCCACAAATACATCTGGGATCCAAATGCCAGGGGGGTGTAGGTTGGTCAGAAGTGGATAGTCACGTCGGCGGGAACGGAAAACTCTAGGGATATTCAAAGCAATGTCACAACCGGTATCGGAATCGGCATCGACAACACGACTCCTGGGCGGGAGGGTCTTAGGAGGCAAGATCTCAAGAAAACCGCGTGGTGGGTTCGTGGCCGGACCGGGAACCGTTCAACTCTTTTGGGATAACAACCTCATGAGCTGCTCATACATCGCCTTGCTGGCTTTCTGAGTCGCTTCCTTGCCCTGCCCAGCACTGAGCTGGAAACGATAACTCTTGTCCTTAACCTTGAGTTTCACTTCGTCCCCAGCGTCCAGCACCGTGACATCTTTCAGCTTCTCTGAGAAACCATCACCAGTGTCTTCCGCAGGAACATAGGACACGACGTACCCATTCATTCTTAGACGACCTCTACAATTTCCGAATTTGTGCTGATGGGTGACTGTATAGGAAGTGAATTCCAGCTTTGCCAACTCCCGCTGCAGTTCCTGTCGCGAAAAGGGAAAACGATTGTCATTCTGGGAGAGGTAATTTAGAGAGGAATAGAACAGCCGGGCTTCGTCAAACCGCCCGCGCTCGATCCATTCTCTGGCTTGAGTGACGCTTCTTCCAACGACATCTCTCTTCAGTGCGAAGGCTCTCTGGTTTTGGGGATCAATCGCCAGAGCCCGATTGCAGTAAAGCACGACGTTATCGTCTGGCGGAGTAACATACTTTCCGGAAATCAAAGCAGACTCGGCCTTCTGAACCCAGGGAAGAACAAGTCCCTGTTGTTTGGTCTCTTCGACTCTCAACTTTTCCGCAAGCGACTTCCACTCTGCTTGAGCAGACAAATTACGTTGTAGCTGCGACAAAAGGCTTCTGGCTTGATCAAATTCCTTTGCCTGAATCTTAGCCTGCACCTGCGCAGCGACATCCTGGCCGGCCAGATCCGGCTTATGTGGAGGGGTTTCAGCCGGGGTGGACGTGACTGGAGGACTGGCCTCTTTGGGTGTGCCGGACGTCTCGGGCGGAGCAACAGAGTTGGAGCTGGCGGGACCTCTAATTGCCGGCGCAGAAGGTGGCGACTCGGCTTTTGACTGACTGCTTCGCAGCTCGATCCCCTTGACTGGCTTCGTCGGCGGCTCTCTCCGAGGTTCCGCAGCCGCTTTAAGATTGAGTGTGCCGGAACGGCGAAGCTCTTGCTCTGAGGCATCTGGCGCTTGAGCCTGCCGCTCACTTTCCGATTCTCCGTGAACCAGAGGCGCAAAGTAATAATTACGAATGTCTTCCTTGAGCTTCAGTGCGAAACTGTCCTGAGGGTCGCGCCGCAGGATAGTATTGCAAATCAGACCAGCTTCGGGCAGGTTGCCTAATTCGAATAGCGCCTGAGCCCTCTCTCGCAGACCTACGAGACTATTAGGATCGGTCTCCAGCTTTTGTAACCGAACAGAGAGAACGCTGGGTTGATCTTTCTCGACCACTAACTGGTGCACAGCGGGGGCATACCCTTCCCTTTCGAAGCGAACACCATACTTCCCAGCCTCAGCCGCCTTCAACTGGAGTGGCGTCTTGCCAATGAGAATACCATTCATGAAGACATTGGCCGAATCGGGCTCGGACTGAATTTCGACAGGTGCGACAGAAATCGACTGAGGTTTCGGACGTGTTCGCAGTTCCGCCAGAATTCCAGCCAGTAGTAGACCGATCAAAGCCACTATGAGCCAACGCCTTCCTGAACGCCCGTCGCCGTCGTGAGTATAACTCTCTACGGGTTCTGGCAACCAGGAGGGTACTTCATCGGCTGGCGTTTCTTCCAGATCGGCATCGGCTACGCTGGCATGGTCGGCGTCTTGCCCTCCCGAAATTTTTTGCCGACAGATTTCGAGGAAATCTCGGGCGGCGCCGTTACCAGGTTCCATCTCGACCAACATAGTCAAGGCGTCATAGCATTCCTCGTACCGATTTTGACTGAAAAAAATCATGGACGACTGTTTGAGATTTTCGACGTAGGCAGCCATTTCCGTTTGAAGCTGACTCGCAGTCAGCTGTTCTTCCGCCTGGGTGTCATCAGCTTCGCTAGTGGTCTTTAAGGCCTTCGCTTGAAGCTCTCTCATCTGGACGTGCAACCTCAGGAACTCCATCTTTTCGTCTTCATTTGTCCAAGCAGGAACTCTCACGAGGAGGGAGTTAAGACCACCAGGTTCAGAGCTGTCAGTGATTAGATGTTTGGGGTCTGGCCTCGACATGGTAACTTGGCTTTCTACGCCTGAGCTCTCAGGGCGCCCAGAACTTCACATCGTACCGCTCGGCATCCGTGCAAGCCAACCTTTCACTGTATTTTAGTCGAGCTTGGCCAATCTGACTAGTGTCTTTTCTTGTCAGGTTTCCGTAAACCATAGACTCATCTCTAACATAGGACGAAAAAGCACATACGGATCTACCCGGAGCGATTGAAAATCCGTTCAGCCCTACAGGACCAGCAGGCGCCGACTGAGAGATTGAACTTGATTTAAGCAGGGGTCCGCTGACATCATTACTTAGGTACAATCGGTCATGAAGGTGAGGACCGCGGAGGAGGACTTGATGATATCTCTGCAGAACACCCCGGGGTGCTGTGTGCGCTTCCTTGCCGTCGGCATGGCTGCCCTGTTGATCCTGCAGCGTCCGATCTCGGCACAGGAACAATCAGCAGCACAGGAAGAATCTGAAATAGCGGTGCCCGCACTGAAAATCGCAGTCGCCAAAGGCGAGGGAAGCACCAACAACATTAAGAAGGGAACAGCTACGGAACCGATGGTCATTGTATCTGACGAAAAGGACCGCCCTATTTCCGGAGTGATGGTCATGTTCACCCTTCCTGACACCGGCCCCAGCGGGGTGTTTGGCAATAATGCAAAGAATCTGATCGCATATACCGATGCTGATGGCCGTGCGGTCGCGAGAGGGTTGCGCCCCAACCAGGTCGCGGGAAAGTTTCCGATTACAGTGGATGCCTCGTTCCACGGACTAACAGCCCGCGCCACCATTAATCAAACGAACGTCGTGCCGGCTACTTCCGGGATGTCTCCAAAGCTCATCGCAATTCTTGCTATTGCAGGCGGCGCTGCCGCGGCTGGTGCGATTGCAGCGAGCTCGGGCAGCAAGGGAACATCAACGACGACACCACCCGTGACTCCTCCAACGAACTCGACGACCCTCTCCCCAGGCACCCCGACTTTCGGATCCCCACAATAGCCTCCAGAGGGCTTCCGAAATCCGGAACGATGCAGGCCTTCTCAAAACCGGATGGGTGTAGGTCGGAAGATCGGTCGCTCAGTTTCTGATCAGTTCCTGAATTGTTGTATCAGCTGGTCTGGAATCAGGAAGAAGGAAGGGCAAAAGTGTGATGAAGATGCCGGAGCAGAAGACTGCGGCGGCTATGCTGCGCGGGTGCCTGCTAGCCTTGCTTTGCTTGAAAGCCCACTCGGTTTTGGCGGCAACTAAGCCAACCATTACCAGCATCAGCCCCAATTCGGCCATAGCTGGCAGTGCCGGATTTACGCTCACACTCACCGGTACCAATTTTCAAGTACTCCTTGAAACAACCAGTGTCAACTGGAACGGGTCTTCACGCCCTATAACTTCGCAGAGTGCCACCCAATTGAAGGCAACGATCTCCGCCACGGACATCGCTACCGCAGGTACCGCCCAAGTCACCGTTTCAAATACGGACGCCCTCAACAATGTGGCAACTTCCGACCCGGCTACCTTCACTATTAATCCAGCTCCAGTAACCCCTTTGACCATCACAACTGGGGCTACTTTGCCTGATGCCGTGCGGAACACCGCCTACTCTCAGACGCTTGGGGCTGCGGGTGGGACGCCGCCTTACAAATGGTCACTCAGCGGGGGCTCACTGCCGGCAGGGCTGAGTCTCAGTTCCGATGGGACACTGAGCGGCACGCCCACTTCTGCAGGCACTTCCATTTTTAGCGTTCGGGTCCAAGATTCGGCTAAGCCAAAGGCAACTACAACCAAGCAGCTTACCCTTACGGTCAATAACCCGCTACCAGCAATAACCGGGATCACTCCGAACTCGGCTGTCGCCGGCAGTGCAGGGTTCACCCTCACCGTCAATGGTTCTAACTTTGTTTCTGATTCAAAGATTCAGTGGAATGGATCGGATCGCAGCACTCACTTCAGCAGCTCTGCGAAGTTGACCGCTTCCATCTCATCGGGGGATGTTGACGCGGCTGGTACGGCGAACGTCACTGTCGTCAATCCCAGCCCTGGAGGAGGAACCTCGAATGCCGCGGCCTTTACGATCTCTGCACCGTTGACCATTACAACGGGAGCGACTTTGCCGGATGGCACAGTCAATGCCGCTTACTCCCAGACTCTCGCTGCTTCTGGCGGTACACCACCATACACCTGGTCTCTTGCCTCAGGGTCTTCGTTGCCGGGAGGATTAAACTTGACAGCCTCCGACGGAAAGCTGAGCGGCACACCAACGTCTGCTGGGACGTTCAGTTTCACTGTTCAGGTTCAAGACTCCGCGAGTGCCAGTGCCACTAAGACGCTGAATCTTACGGTCAACAATCCGGTACCGGCAATCA
>JACXTT010013637.1_pt1 | contig 10684 bp, 12 predicted proteins | sample 9270951 | NCBI WGS metagenome assembly JACXTT01 (sample SAMN15532306, study PRJNA645909) | rock metagenome | isolation source: weathered quartz diorite | place: Puerto Rico | collected 2017-06-21
CCGGGAAATACGGGCGTGATTCGCCGGCGAAAACCGAGCAGGGCAAGGACGCAGGGAGCCCGCGTACTGGACAAGTACGCGGGCGACCGAGGACACAGCCCTCCGACGGTTTGCAGCCCGCGAAGCATGAGCGTATTTCCCGGAGCGACCACTAGACCGGCCGGACGGCCGCCCTGGTAGCCTCGACGTCGCGGCCGATCTGGTCGACCAGCTCGTCCTCCGACGCGAACACGGACTCGTCGCGCAGCCGCTGCCAGAGCTCGACGACGAGCCGCTTGCCGTACAGGTCACCCGAGTAGTCGAGGAGGAACGGCTCGATCCGCCGCTCGGTTCCGCCGTAATGAGGGTTGGTGCCGATCGAGACCGCGGCGAGGTGGTTCAGCGCCGAGCCGGCATAGATCCCGAACTGCGGGCAGATCAGCTGCGCGTCGAGAGCGAGGTTCGCCGTCGGGAACCCGAGCGTGCCGCCGCGCTGGTCGCCGGCGACGACGATGCCGTCGAGCTCGTACGGGCGACCCAGCAGCTCGGCGGCGAGCTTCACGTCCCCCGCCGCGATCGCAGCCCTGATCGCCGACGAGGACACGCCCGGCACCTCCGGCACAGCGAGGACCTCGAAGCCGAGTCGTTCGAGAAGATCGAGATCGCCGCGACGCTTGGCACCGAAGCGGAAGTCCTCTCCCGCGGCCACGACCTCGACCCCGGTCGCGCGCAGGTACGACTCGGCGAACTCCTCCGGCTCGAGCCGCATCAGCTCCGTCGTGAACGTGGCGACGAGCGTCGTCTCGACGTCGAGCCCGGCAAGGAGCTCCAGCCGCCTCTCGATCGACGCGATCTGCTCGACGCGATTGCCGAGCACGACGCGCGGGTGGGGATCGAACGTGACGACGGTCGCCGCCAGGCCCGTGTCGATCACGGACTGGACGACTGCACCATGACCGCGATGGACGCCGTCGAACGTCCCCACCGCCGCCGCACGAGGCTGCCGTTCGACCTGCCCGGGAGCGTGCGCGATCCTCATGGTGCCCCTCGGCTCGAGGCCGGTTCCGCGGCCAGCCGCGCCAGCGCGTCGGCGGCGGGCACGATCGTCTCGGGGTCCGCCTCCTCGACGGAGAACGGCCCGACCTCGAGGCGCCGCAGCGTCCGGCAATGACCGCCGAGAGCGTCCGCGATCGCTCGTACATAGGTCCCTGACGACACGCGGGCGTCGAGCGTCGCGAGGCCGTCCTCGTACGCAACGAGCTCGAGCGCGTCGATCCGGGAGCGACGGACAGGCATCTCCACCTCGACCCCGCGGCGGTGCAGCCGATATGCGCGTTGGCCGCCGATCTTCACGGCGGACGCAGCGGGGACCCGGAGCTCCACCTCACCCCGCATCGCCTCGAGCCTGCGCTCGAGCTCGTGGTGGGCAGGCGGCTCGTGCTCGTCGATGAGATCGCCTTCGGGATCGCCCGTCGAGGTGCGGCCGCGGAGGTCGACGGCCGTGAGATAGCGCTTGTCGAGGCCGACGAACCGGGGCGCGAGGCGCGTCGCCCTGCCCGAGAGGAGGACGAGCAGTCCGGTCGCGAACGGATCGAGCGTTCCGGCGTGGCCGGTTCGAGCACCCGTTCGGCGACGGACGCCGGCCACGATCGCGAACGACGACGGCCCCGCCGGCTTGTCGACGAGGATCACGCCGGTGGGGTCGAGAGCTCGCGGCAGCGCCATTGGACGTCGGGTCAGAGAACGGCGCTCGCGACGACGCGCTCGGTGATCTCGTCGATCGAGAGATCCGTTCCGAACCCCGCCGCCTGCCGGTGACCCCCACCGCCGAACTCGCGCGCGATCGCGGAGACGTCGAGCTCGTCGACGGAGGCGCGGAGCGAGACCTTGCGTGCCGGGCTTCCCTCGCGGGGCGGCTCGCGTATCAGGGCCGCAAGCTGCGCTCCCTCGACGGCGCGGAGGTAGTCGATGATGCCCTCCGAGTACGGCTCCGCCGCGCCGACTTCTCCGAAATCGGTGCGCAGGAGGTAGGAGACGACGATGCGGCCGCCGTCGAAGACCTGCGCACGGTCGAGAGCGCGCGCAAGCAGCTTCAGCTTCGCGAACTGGACCGTCTCGTAGACGCCCTGGAAGACCTTGTGCACGTCGGCGCCTGCTTCGACGAGATCGGCGGCGAGCCGCAGCGCCTTCGGCGTCGTGTTCGTGTACTGGAAGCGGCCGGTATCCGTCACCAGCGCGACGTAGAGCGCCTCGGCGATGTCGCTGGTCAGCACGACACCGAGCGTCTCGAAGATGTCCGCCAGCAGCTCGCCGGTGGACGACGCCTCCGGGACGACGAGGTTCACGTCCCCGAAGCGGGTGTTGTCGTGGTGGTGGTCGATGTTGACGGTGAGCGGAGACTGCTCGAGCAGCGCCTTGTCGACGATGCGCGTCTCGTTCGCGCAGTCGACCGCGACGAGAACCCGCGTCGCGTGATCGGCGGGAGTCTCGCGAAGCAGCCCGCGCTCGGGCAGCTCGAGAAAGCGGTACTCGCCGGGAAGCGGCGCCGGTCCGGTGAGCACCATCGTGCTGTCCTTCCCCAGCGCGCCGAGGGCGAGGTGCATCGCCAGGAGGGACCCGAGCGCATCCCCGTCGGGGTTCTCGTGGGATGTGACGGTGAAACGGCCGTGCTCGCGCACGGCGGCGAGCACGGGTTCCATCTCAGTCGCTGCGCTCATCTTCAGAATCGTCGCTCGAGTCCGGGGCGAGCTCGTCGATCAGCTTGTTCATGCGCACGCCCCGCTCGACCGCGTGATCGTACGCGAACACGAGCTGAGGGGTTCTGCGGAGATGGAGCTCCCTGCCGATGCGGCCCTGCAGCACGCCGCCGGCACGCGTGAGGGCGGCGAGCGTCCGATCCTGGTCGCGCGCCGAGCCGAGAACGCTCACCCATACCGTTGCGTGAGCGAGGTCGCTCGTCGTTTGCACGCCCGTCACGGTGACGAATCCGAGCCCGGGGTCCTTCAGCTCCTGGATCCCCTCCGACAGCACCTGCTTCACCGCCTCGTCGACGCGGCGCATCCGCCCGCTGCCGCGGCCGGGTGAGCCGCGCCTAGTCATCGAGGCTCACCACCGTACGCTCCACAGCGAGCGGCTCGAGTCCGTGTGCCGCCAGCCAGCGTTCGGCATCGTCGAGCAGGCGGACAGCCTCGCCGACCTCCCTGGCCGTGCAGGAGAAGGTCAGCCGTGCCCGCTGCCAGACATCGTGGTGGTCGACCTCTGCGATCGAGCACCCGACGCGGTTTTGCAGGTTCGCCTTCACCGACTTGACGACCATCCGCTTCTCCTTCAGCGAATGGCTCTCGGGCAGGAAGAGCTCGAACGAGTAGATGCCGACGAAGCCGGTGTGCATGGGAGCATTGTGTAAGGACAGCGAGGAGGACCGCCGCCGCCCGCTCTACCCTAGATGACCGTGTTCGGACGCCGTCTTGCCCCTCTCTTGCTGCTCTCGCTCGCCGTCGCAGCGACGGTGAGCGCCGGCGCCGCGCACGCGCACACCGGGACTCTGCCGAAGCGCGTCTACGTCGACGGCGACTCGATCGCGTACGGGACGGATCTCTTCCTGCACAGCTACCTGCACGGTTGGTCGATCAGCGCCTCCGTCGACGTCAGCCGGCACACCTACCAGGGCGTGGCGACGATCGAGGCGATGCGACGCGACGGCACGCTTCCCGACGTCGTCATCGTCAATCTCGGCACGAACGACGATCCGAGCGCGGTCCGTCAATTCAGGTCCTATGTCACGAGGGTGATCCGTGCAGCGGGTTCCGAGCGCTGCGTCATCTGGGCGACGGTCGTGCGGCCGCCGTACGCCGGCATCTCGTACGACGGCCTCAATCGCGTGCTCGTCACAGCCGCGTCGAAGTGGCAGAGCTTCCACGTCTTCGACTGGCGGCCGCTAGCCCGCGCCCACCCTGCCTGGTTCGGCAGCGACGGCGTACATCCGTCGATCCCCGGCTACCGCGTGCGAGCGAAGCTGCTCGCGTCGTTCATCCGCGCGCGCTGCTGAGGGCTATTCGGCGGGCTCGTCGAGGTCGGTGCGCTCGATCTCGCGCGTCTCGTACGCCTCGAGGATGTCGCCTTCCTTCACGTCGTTGTACCCCTCGAGCAGGATGCCGCACTCGAAACCCTCGGCCACCTCCCGCGCGTCGTCCTTGAAGCGCTTGAGCTGTGCGATCGACGTGTCGTAGACGACGGTTCCATCGCGGACGACGCGCACCTTGGCGCCGCGGCGGACGACTCCCTGCGTGACCATGCAGCCGGCGATCGTGCCGAGTCGCGAGACCCTGAAGAGTGCCCGCACCTCCGCCTCGCCGAGCGTCTCCTCCTTCTCGATCGGCGAGAGCATGCCGACGAGCGCCTGCTGGATGTCCTCAGTGAGCTGGTAGATGACGCGGTACGTGCGAATGTCGACGCCTTCGCGTTCTGCCAGCGCGCGGGCTTCCGCGCTCGGACGCACGTTGAACCCGACGACGAGCGCGTCGGACGCCGACGCCAGGTTGACGTCGTTCTCCGTGATCCCGCCGACGCCGGTGTGGATGACGTTGACGCGCACCTCCGAGTGTTGAATCTTGCCGAGCTCGCCGACGAGCGCTTCCACCGATCCCTGGACGTCGCCCTTGAGGACGATGTTGAGATCCTGGACGCTGCCCTCCTGGATCTGCGAGAAAAGCGTCTCCAGCGACACGCCGCGCTTCGAGCGCTGCGCGAGCTGCTCGCGGCGAAGCCGCTCGGCACGCTTGTGGGCGAGATCCTTCGCCTGCCGCTCGTGCTCGACGACGCGGCCGAACTCGCCGGCGGGCGGCGGTCGATCGAAGCCGAGGATCTCGACCGGCTCCCCGGGGCGCGCCTCCTTCACCTTGTCGCCGCGGTAGTCGTAGAGCGCGCGCACCTTGCCCGATGCGTCGCCGGCGACGATCGCGTCGCCGATCCGGAGCGTGCCGCGCTGGACGAGCATCGTGGCGACGGGGCCGCGGCCGACATCCAGCCGGGACTCGATGATCGGGCCGGAAGCGTCCGCCTTGGGGTTCGCCGTCAGGTCGAGCTCGGCATCGGCGACGAGGAGAATCCGCTCGAGCAGTTCGTCGAGGTTCTGCTTCTCCTTTGCCGACACCTCCGCGAACTGGGTCGTTCCGCCCCAGTCCTCGGGCTGCAGGCCCTCGGAGGCGAGCTCCGTCTTGACGCGGTCGGTGTTCGCGTCGGGAAGATCGATCTTGTTCACCGCGACGACGATGGGCACGTTGGCCGCCCGCGCGTGCGATATCGACTCGCGCGTCTGCGGCATCACGCCGTCGTCGGCGGCGACGACGAGGACGGCGATGTCGGTGACCTTGGCGCCGCGCGCACGCATGGCCGTGAAGGCTTCGTGGCCGGGAGTGTCGAGGAACGTCACCTTGCGGCCGTCGACGTCCGCCTGGTAGGCGCCGATGTGCTGGGTGATGCCGCCGGCCTCGGTCTCCACGACCGCTGCTTCGCGGATGGCGTCCAGCAGCGTCGTCTTGCCGTGGTCGACGTGGCCCATGATCGTGACCACGGGCGGCCGCGGCACCAGATCGGTCGCCGCGTCCTCGAAGACCTCGGGCTCCTCGTCGTCGTCGGCGGCATGCTTGACCGTCACCTCGCGCTCGAACTCGGCAGCGATCAGCTCGACCTCGTCGTCCGACAACGACTGTGTGATCGTCTTCCCCTGGCCGAGACGCATGAGGAAGGCCATGATCTGCGGCGCCGAGATCCCCAGTGCCTGCGAGAGGTTCTGGATCGTGACGCCCGACTCGACGGTCACCGGGCCTGTCGGCTGCACCGCCTGTTGCTGACGCGGCTGTGCCGGTCCTGCGCTGCCGCGCTCCCGGGCCGCGCGGACGTCGCGGCCGCGCGCAGCCCCGCCTTCGATGACGACGCGGCGCTTGCGACCGCCGGTTCCACCGCGCGGTCTGATCGGTCTGTTTGGCTTGTTCGGGCCGTCTGCCATCAGCTGCCAGTGTAGAGAGACTCGAGACCCGGCTCGACGACGACCGTGCGGCGCAGCACGCGGCTGAACGCATTGCGCGATGCCGCTCGCTCGAAGCATGCGAGTCGCCGGCACGTGTACACGCCGCGCCCCGCGAGCTCCCGGCCCTGCGTCAGCGTGCCGTCCACCGCCGCGAACCGCACGAGCTCCTGCTGCGGTGCTTTGCGTCCGCAGCCCGCACAGGTCCGGATCGGTCGGTCGGCTTTACGCGCCGTCTTCGGTCTCCGCGGGGCGCTCGTCCTCGCTGTCCGTCGCGGTCGCCTCGTCGGTCGGCACCGGCTCGGCCTCGAGCACTGCCACGGCGACCTCCGGCTCTTCGGCTTCGGCGTCGGCCTCGGCGGGCGCGTCGCCCTCGGCGACCGGAGCTGCGACCTCTTCCGGCTCCGTCCCCACGAGTGCCTGGTGCGCGGGCACACCGCAGTACCTGCTCCCGGGCAGAGCGGCGTTCGGGCACCGCTTGCCGTTCGAGAGGATCGCGGCGCAGCGGCCGGAGAAGTCCTCTCCGTCCTCCCCACCGCCGAACGCGGCCTCGGCCTCTGCCTGCGCGAACTCGCTGTCCGACTGGATGTCGACTTTCCAGCCCGTCAGCCTCGCGGCGAGGCGTGCATTCAGACCTTCCTTGCCGATCGCAAGCGCGAGCTGGTCGTCGGGGACGACGACCGTTGCCTCCCGCGTCTCGTCGTCGATGTAGACCTCGCGCACACGAGCGGGCGAGAGCGCCTTCGCGACGAAGCGCGCCGGCTCGGTGTTCCACGGGATGATGTCGATCTTCTCGCCACGGAGCTCCGACACGACCATTCGCACGCGTGAGCCGCGCGGTCCGACGCACGCGCCGACCGGGTCGACGCCCTGGACGTGCGACTCGACGGCGATCTTGGCCCTGTAGCCGGGCTCTCGGGCGACGCCGCGGATCTCGACGAGGCCGTCGGCGATCTCCGGCACCTCGAGCTCGAACAGCGTCTTGATCAGCTCCGGGTCGCGGCGCGAGAGGATCACCTGAGGGCCTTTGGTGCCCGAGCGAACCTCGGTGATGACTGCCTTGATGCGCGAGCCCTGCTCGTAGCGCTCGCCGTCCACCTGCTCGGATCGCGGGAGGAGCGCCTCGACGTTGTTACCGAGGTCGACGAGCACGTTGTTCCTGTCACCGGCCTGCTGGACGATCCCCGTCACGACGTCGCCGACCCGGTCGATGTACTCGGCGTACCGGATCGCGCGCTCGGCCTCACGGATGCGCTGCTGGATCACCTGTTTCGCCGTCATTGCGGCGATGCGGCCGAAATCCTGGGGGGTGACGTCGGTGCGGGCGATCTGCTGCTCCGGGACCTGATCCCAGTCGAGCTCCAGCTCGTCGTCGGCGACGAGCGTGTGCTGCTTCTCGCCGGTCTCCTCCTCGATCCGCTCGAGCTCCTCGATCTTGGCCTCGCGGGCTTCGTCGAGCAGGCGTGCCTCGAGATCCTTCGGGATCTCGATCCCGAAGACCCGGAACTCACCCTCGTCGTCGAGCACCACGACCGCATGACGCGCCGCACCGGGGGTCTTCTTGTACGCGGCGAGCAAGGCATCCTCGAGCGCGCGGACGAGCGCGTCCTGCTCGATGCCCTTCTCACGCTCGATCGCGCGTATGTTCTCGATGATCTCGATGCTCATCTCACCTACCCCTTGTCGATCAGGTTGCCGCGGACGATGTCGTCGTACGGGATCTCCAGCGCGCCGGCTCCGGTCGCGATCGTGACCGCGCGGTCGCCGGCGGCGACCAGCTCACCACGAAATCGAGTCTTGCCCGCGATCTCGTGGCCCGTCTTCAGCGTCACTCTGCTGCCGAGCGCCCTGGCGAAATGCGCAGGCTTACGGAGCGGCCGCTCCGGCCCCGGCGACGAGACGTCGATCGCGAACTTGCTCCGCCACGGGTCGAGCAGGTGCGTGACGCGCTCGCACAGCGCGTGGTCGACACCGCTCGGGTGGTCGACGTACACGCAGATGCGGCTCGGCGAGACGAGCTCGAGCGCGAGCACCTCGACGCCGGGCAGGCTGCGCTCGACCGCCGGGGCGATCTCACGCTCGAGTGCCTTCTCCCTGGTGTAGATGTCCGCCACTGGTGTCGTCCGCCTGTTGTTGCCTTTCAATGAAATTGCCCTCAACAAAAATGGGCGCCTCGAGCGCCCATTTCGCCAAGCCGGTGAAATGTGGTGCCTTCAGGATAGCAGCCTTTTCTGTTGGGACGCCGACGCCGGATCAGCCGTCGAGCACGATCGTGACGGGCCCGTCGTTCACGAGCGAGACCTGCATTCTCGCCCCGAAGACGCCTCGCCCGACCCGAACACCGGCCGCCTCGAGCGCGTCGCAGAAGAGCTCATAGAGCGGCTCGGCGATCTCCGGCGGCGCAGCGCCGGTAAAGCTCGGCCGGTTGCCCTTACGCGTGTCGCCGAGGAGCGTGAACTGGCTGACGACCAGCGCCTCGCCGCCGACGTCCAGCAACGACCGGTCGAATCGGCCGCCGGCGTCCTCGAACACACGAAGCCGTGCGAGCCTTACGGCCAGCGCTTGGGCCCGCTTCTCGTCGTCACCGACGGCAACGCCGAGAAGGACGAGAAATCCAGTCCCGCAGCGGGCGTGACGGGTTCCGGCCACGGAAACCTGCGCCTCCGAGACCCGCTGCACGACCGCTCGCACCGGGGGGATTGTCCCTCATCTCAGGGAGGGGCACTGCCGATAAGCCCGTTGTGGAAGCCGCCCGCAACCCGTGGCCCGCTCTCGGCACCCTGCTCGTCCGCGACGGTGCTGTGACCCCGGAGCAGCTCGAACGTGCGATCACGGAGAAGCGGAATACGCCGGAGAAGCGGCTCGGCGAGATCCTCGTCGAGCAGGGCTCGACGACGCGGGCGCAGATCGCACGCATCCTCGCCGAGCAGCACGAGCTGGAGTACATCGAGCTCGACCACGGTGCGATCGAGATCGACGCCGCCGGGCTTCTGCCGGAGAATCTCGCGCGCCGCTATCTCGCCGTGCCGGTTCGCTTCCTCGACGACGGCTCGGTGCTCGTGGCCGTCGCAGACCCGACGAACGTCCTCTTCTCCGACGAGCTGCGCCTGGCCCTCGGCGTCCCGGTCCGGGTCGGAGTGGCGTCCGCCGACGCCATCGAGCGGGCCATCGGCCGCGTACACGAAGAGGGAGTCGAGCTCCAGGAGATCATCGAGGAGGAGGACGACAAGAGCACGACGGTCCTCGACCTCGACAACGAGAGCCCCGCGGTCCTCTTCGTCAACAAGACGATCAACCGCGCGCTCGACATGGGCGCGTCCGACATCCATTTCTCGCCGCAGCAGCGGCGACTCAACGTTCGCGCGCGCGTGGACGGCGTCGTGCGCGACGTGACCACGATCGCGACGTCGCACACGGCGGCCGTGACGAGCCGGCTCAAGATCATGGGCGGTCTCGACATCGCAGAACGTCGCGCCCCACAGGACGGCCGGGTCTCCATCCGGCGCGGCGCGCAGACGGTCGACATCCGCATGGCCGTGCTGCCAACGACCCACGGCGAAAAGGTCACGCTACGCATCCTCAACACGCGCGAGGCGCCGGGCTCACTGGAAGAGCTCGACATCTGGCCGAAGAGCCGCGAGCTTCTCCGCGCTGGAATCGACCAGCCGTACGGCTCGGTCGTGGTCGTCGGCCCGACCGGTTCTGGCAAGACGACGACGCTGTACGGCTGCCTCCAGCACCTGAACTCCCCCGAGCGAACACTGATGACGATCGAAGACCCCGTCGAGTACCGTGCCGAGGGCCTCGACCAGATCGAGGTCAATGTGCGGGCCGGGTTGACCTTCGCGAGCGGCTTGCGCACCATCCTCCGGTCCGACCCCGACGTGATCCTGGTCGGTGAGATCCGGGACGAGGAAACCGCCCAGATCGCGTTCCGGGCCGCGATGACGGGCCATCTGGTGCTGACGACGTTGCACGCCCAGACGGCCGCCTCGGCGATCCAGCGTCTGCTCGACATCGACGTCGACCCCGGAGTCATCTCCACGTCGATCAACTGCTTCGTGGCGCAACGGCTCGCCCGCCGCTTGTGCAAGGACTGCGCCGAGCCGTATCAGGCGGACCAGAGCGAGTTGGCCTCGATCGGAGTTCCGCCTGAATACGGCGACCTCCAGCTCTTCCGGGCAGTGGGTTGCCCGGAGTGCGGCGGCGTGGGCTATCGGGGTCGGATCGGGCTGTTCGAGGTGATGCCGATGAGCGACGAGATCAGCCGGCTGATCGGCGCCCCGACCCGCGAGATCGAGGCGGAGGCCGTTCGGCGCGGCATGTTCACCATGCGCGACGACGGCATCCGGCTGTCGATGGCCGGGCTGACCACGCTGGACGAGGTCCGGCGCGTCGCCGGCGACCGCTCCCTCCTCGGGAAGTAGCCTCTACAGCTCCGGCTCCGGCTCGGCTCGTGCCGTCGGTGGCCGAAGCGCCCTCGCCAGCGAGTAGTGCCTGCCCGCCTCGACGCTGCGTCCCTGCCGGTCGAGGGAACGGGCGAGCGCGAAGTGCGCGTAGTCGTCCGAGGGTGCGAGCTCGACGAGCTTTCTGAACTCGGCCTCCGCCTCTGCCCAGCGACGGATCCGGAAGTAGGCGATCCCGAGCGCCTCCCGGATCGACGCCTTCTCCGGCTCCCGG